>Ga0182030_10001943_pt1 | contig 43465 bp, 41 predicted proteins | sample 812S3MmetaG_FD_121299 | JGI IMG/M metagenome (GOLD analysis project Ga0182030, IMG submission 121299) | Permafrost microbial communities from Stordalen Mire, Sweden - 812S3M metaG (Illumina Assembly) | ecosystem: Environmental > Terrestrial > Soil > Wetlands > Permafrost | place: Sweden... | reverse complement strand
GTTTGCCAGAGAGCAGAGCAGTGATTTCCTGCGGAACCAGTTTGTCCGAGGCGTTTGCTTCCACTCCCCTTTATCGCAAGCATTTACTCGCCCTGTACATTTCAGCTTCGGAATTCAGGTTAAGCCTGCCGCAGCGTCACCGTCATGCCGCTTCGTTCGGCCGCCACTGCGGCCGCATACTGGTCCCCGGCGTCGATCGCCGCCACCGTCCACTCGCCGTCTAAGGCTTCGCCGGCCCCATAGAGTCCCACTCCCCGCGCTTTCAACTTCGCCTCGGTGCGCGTCCACATGGTGAAGAATTCGCGTTCCCGTTCGGCTGCGGGAACCGCCGCCAGCGCCGCCGCGTCATCCGGCGGGAAGAATCGCCCGGCCACACCGAGACAGTCGGGTAGAGGCCGGAACCGTTCGATGTCCACGCCGATCTCCACGTCCAGCGTCACCGCAACCAGCAGCACGCCGGAAGAGTGCGACAGGTTGAACCGGATCTCCGGAGCGCTCAGAAGACACGGTTTCCCATGGGGGCCACGGTCGAACTGGAGTTCAGACTCCGTATACCGGCCCAGCACAGCCGCCAGCGCCGCGCGCGAATTGATACCGCGCGCCAGCCAGACGTGGATCTCGGCAGGGTGGATCCGCATTTCAGCCATCAGAATAATTTTACAGGCAGATCTCAACGCGCCTGTGGAACAAAATCCCCCGGATGGCGTATGTTAATGGCTGAAGGCACCGTGGAGGCTAAAGATGTTTTGCGATCAGTGCGGCACGCCCATGAACGATACCCAGGCCTACTGCCCTTCGTGCGGCAAGGCTGCCAAGGCCGCAGTCCCGCCGATTGCGCGGGTGCAGGCTCCTCCGGCCGTGAACCGGGTTTCCGGTCATGTGCGGCTGCTGGGCGTTTTCTGGCTGTTGTATTCGGCGTGGGATCTGATGGCCAGTTGGTTGCTTTCGTCGATCTTTCCGCGCTTCGTTAACGAATGGGGAGGGCTGTGGCATATTCCGTTTCCGGTGGGCGGCATCTTTCGATTCGTAGGCGGCATCCTGCTGATCCGCGGCGTGGCCGGGATCATTGCCGGATGGGGATTGCTGGACCGCCAGCCCTGGGCTCGCATCCTGGCGATTGTTCTGGGTGTGCTGGCGCTGCCCCGCATCTTCCTGGGCACTGTGCTCGGCATCTACACGCTGTGGGTACTGTTGCCGGGTGAATCGGAACGGGAGTACCGCCAGATCAGCCGCGCCTAAATAACACCCGGCTTGCGCGATACTGGCCTTATGCCTGATTCCGGCGGGAAAACGCCGCTCCGCGTCCGCCAACTTCGCAAGACGTACAAAGATGTCGTAGCGGTTGACGGCCTCGATATGGAAGTCCACGCGGCCGAGTGCTTCGGGCTGCTGGGTCCCAACGGCGCCGGCAAGACCACCACCATGGAAATCTGTGAAGGGCTGACCACGGCCGATTCGGGCGAAGTGGAACTGCTCGGTATGCACTGGGAGACCGATGCGCCACGCCTGCGGCAGCGGCTCGGTATTCAACTGCAAGAGACCCAGCTTTCCGATAAACTCACGGTTTCCGAAACCCTCCGCCTGTTCCGCAGTTTCTTCCAGCAAGGGCCCGGCGTCGAGGAAGTCATCGGCCTGGTACAACTCCAGGAAAAGGCCGGTTCGCGGGTAGGCGGCCTTTCAGGCGGGCAGAAGCAGCGCCTGGCGCTGGCCTGCGCGTTGGTGGGCGATCCCGATTTCTTATTTCTGGACGAGCCCACCACGGGGCTTGACCCGCAAGCGCGCCGCCAGCTCTGGGAACTGATCGAGCGCTTCAAGCTGGCTGGCCGCACCATTCTGCTGACCACGCATTACATGGACGAGGCCGAAAGGCTGTGCGACCGCGTCGCGATTGTCGATCACGGAAAGGCTATCGCCCTGGGCACGCCGCGCGAACTGATTGCGTCGCTGGGCGCCGAACATCTGGTGGAGTTCTCTTCGGCCCGCGTTCCCAATGCCGCCAGCCTGCTGGAAATCGAAGGCATCCACGACGTGCACGCGGAGAACGGCACGGTACGCATGAAGGTGAGTGAGTTGCACCGCGCCGTGCCGGCGGTGCTGGGCGAAATGGCGCGCCAGGGAATTCCGCTCACCGAACTGCGCACCCATTCCGCCACATTGGAGGACGTCTTCGTGACACTGACCGGAAGGCATCTGCGCGATGAGTAAGCCGGCCGCCATGCCATTTACCGAACGCGCCCTGGCGCAACTGACGCTGGTCCGTTTTCGCGAATTCACGCGGGAGCCGGAAGCCTTGTTCTGGGTCTTCATTTTCCCCATTCTGCTGGCGGCGGGCCTGGGCATCGCCTTCCGCAACCGTCCGCCCGAAGTGCTCAACATCGCTGCCGCCACACCGGAACTGGCGCGTGCGCTGACCTCGGAAAAACTGCTTCACGTAGAACAGCTGCCCCAGGAGGAGGCGGAGGAGAAACTCCGCACAGGCAAGGTGGCGCTGGTGGCTGAGCCAGGGGTCACCGGCGCGGTGGTCTACGCCTACGACCCCACCAATCCCGAAGGCCGCACAGCCCGCATGCTGGCTGACCGCGCGGTGGAGCGCGCCGCCGGCCGCGCCGACCCCGTGGCATCCTCCGACCGTCTGATCGATGAGCCGGGCTCGCGCTATATCGATTTTCTGATCCCCGGCCTGCTGGGCATGAACCTGATGGGCAGCGCCATGTGGGGCCTGGGTTTTTCGATTGTGGACGCGCGCCGCAAGAAGTTGATCAAACGGATGGTGGCCACGCCCATGCCGCGCCAGTATTACCTGCTCTCTTTTATCCTGTCCCGCCTGGTACTGCTGGTATTGGAAGTGGGTGTGGTGTTGGGTTTCGGCGCGCTGGCGTTCCATGTACCGGTGCGCGGCCCGGTTGCCGGCCTGGCTGTGATTTGCGCGATGGGCTCGATGCTGTTCTGCTCGCTGGGGCTGCTGACCGCTTCGCGTGCGCAAACCATTGAAGCGGCTTCCGGGCTGATGAATGCCGTAATGATGCCGATGTGGATTTGCTCGGGCGTCTTTTTTTCGGCGCAGCGATTTCCCGACGCCGTCCAACCCATCATCCGGGCCCTCCCTCTGACGGCGGTCATCGACGCGCTGCGCGCCAGCCTGCTGCAGGGCGCTGGCATCGCGCAAGTGGCGCCGCAACTGGCGGTAATGGCCGCCTGGATGGCGGTCTGTTTCGGGCTGGCGCTGAAATTCTTCCGCTGGCGCTAGGCATGGCGGAGCCGAGCGGTTATTTCTTGCGCGTGATGGCGCAGCCCAGGGCCTTGGTGCGCGGATGCGGCACGGGCTTCCCGGCCAGAATGGCATCGAGCGTATCCCGCAGATCGAATTCCGTAATCAGCACACGCTGCTTGCCGTAATCTTCCAGGCGATTGTCGATGCGGCCCAGGTAGAGCAGTTCGCCGTGCGGTGAAAGCACGGCTGCCTCGGGGGTGGCGACGGCGCCCGTAAATGCGGCCAGCCGCTCTTCCGGGTCGAACAGATAGGGGAAGGTGTAGCCGAAATCGGCTACGTGCTGGCGCACATCGCTATCGGGAACGGTGGCGTCACCCTGCACCGCATAGAACGCCACACCGCGCGGCGCGTAGGCCTGCGCGAGGCGGTTGAATTCCGGGACGTAGTTGTTGCTGAGGGGGCAATCCGTACTGACGAAGAACAGCACGACGGCGCGTTGGCCGGCCCACTCCTCCACGGTGTGACGGTTGCCGGTGGTATCGAGGAAAGAGAATGGGGGCAACCCGGCGGCGGCAGCCCAGGCGGCTGCCAGGAACAGGGCGCCCATTGCAGGCCGCATATGACGATTATACGCGTCCTGCCCGAGTCCTTTCGCCCGCTCTTGAAAACCGTTCTCCGCCCGATAAGTAAAATCGGGAGGATCTGTGAATCTGGATCGCCAACTGGCGAATGTCGCGGAACGGGTATTGGAAGCGCAATCCCCGATGAAGGTGCTGGCCGCGGAAGACAACCCGGTTCTGCAATCGATGCTCCGGGGCTTGCTGGCTAAGTGGGGATATGAGGCCATCATCGCGCGAGACGGCAATGAGGCGTGGACCGCGCTGCAGGCGGAAGGTGGTCCGCGACTGGCGGTTCTCGACTGGATGATGCCGGGCCTGGATGGAGTGGAAGTGTGCCGTCGCGTGCGCGCCCAGAACCGGGAATCGTACGTTTATCTAATTCTGCTGACGGGCCGGACGGACTCGCGGGATCTGGTGGAGGGCATGGAGGCAGGAGCGGACGATTACCTGACCAAGCCCTTTGAGGCGCACGAACTGCGCGTGCGGGTGCGTGCCGGGCGCCGGGTTCTGGATTTGCAGCAGGAGCTTCTGGCCGCCCAGGAAGCGCTGCGGATACAGGCGACCCACGATCATCTGACCGGCTTGCTGAACCACGGGGCGATTCTTGAGACGCTGCGGAAGGAACTGGCCCGCGCGTCGCGGGAGCGCCAACCAGTGGCGTTGCTGATGGCAGACCTGGATCGTTTCAAGAGCGTGAATGATACCTACGGCCACCAGGGCGGCGACGCCGTGCTGCACGAAGCCGCGCGCCGCATGAAATCGGCTATTCGCCGTTATGATTCGTTGGGCCGTTACGGTGGTGAGGAGTTTCTTTTTGTCTTGCCCGGCTCGGGGGAGGACGACGCCTTCGCCCTGGCGGAACGAATCCGTGAAACCGTAGCCGCCGGGCCCTTTACAGCGGGTGGCCGCTCCTTTCCGCAGACTTGCAGCATCGGAGCGACACACCGCGCGCTGCCGAACGCCGATGATGCCGAAGCTCTGGTACACGAAGCCGATATGGCGCTCTATGCCGCCAAGCAAGCCGGCCGCAACCGCGTGACGATGGCTGGGGTTGCGGTGTAGGATCGGGGGGGGGGCGTTGGCGGATCGCTCTGACAGAGCGGCTAGCGCGCCGGGCTTGGCAGACGGGAGCGAACGAATTCGGCCATCGCGGCAGTCGTATAACGGGGCGGCTTGACCAGGAACCGCGGCTTGGTGTCCCAGGCGCCGCGAGCGATTTCCGCCCACATGGGCGCGTTGATGCCTCGGTCGATCAATACGAACGCATCGGCGCGATCCAGAAAACGGATACTTGCCGGATCGACATCCTCACAGGAAAAATCCACTACCATCAGAAAAATATCCGGCTCAACCAACTCCACTATGCCGGTGGATTCCACGATCACGTTTTCCGACTGTTTGAGAATCTTCTTCAGCACGGCGGCCGCCTTCGGCAATTCAGCCGCGGAAACGCGCAGCCAGAAGGAACGCTCCGCGCCCGCCGCCAGAAACCGGCCGGAATCGGTATCGCCGGGCTCGTACGCTTCGGTCAAGGTGAACGGCTCGCCGGGCTCCGGTTCGCAGGCGCAGGCGCCCGTTTCGCGGGCACAGGCATGCCCGCCGGCCTGGGTAATCTTGAGGGCGGTCCAGTTGAATTGCGGGAGTCTGCGAATTAACCCGGCGGCCACCGAGGTCTTTCCGATCTTCGGCGAGTGGCCACCCACCACCACGAGCATCAGGACTTCCTTTCCAGTTCCGCCAGGCGGCGCTTCAATTCGGCAACTTCCCGCCGCAGGTCGGGCAAGCGCGCCAGATTGGCTAACTGTTCCAGATGTTGTTTGAGCGGACGCGCCGGGGTGCCCCAAACCGTCTGGCCGGACCGCACCACTTTGGATGTCAGGACTCCGCAGCCGGAGCCCAGCACGGCGCGGGTTTCGATGCGGGCCTTGTCGCCAACGCCGACCTGCCCGCCGATGACCGCATAGTCTTCCACCACCACGCCGCCCGAAAAGCCGGTCTGCGCAGCAACCACCACATGCCGGCCGATGCGGCAGTTGTGGCCTACGTGCACCATATTGTCCAGCTTGGTTCCCTCACCAATCGAAGTGACACCCAAAGCCGCCCGGTCGACGCAGGAATTGGCGCCGATCTCGACGAAATCGCCGATCTCCACGCGCCCCACTTGCGGAAACTTCCGCCAGCGGTCCTGCTCCATCACATAGCCGAAGCCATCGGCGCCAATCACCGCGCCGGAATGAAGAATGGTCTTGCGGCCAATGTCCACGTTGTCGTAGATGGTGACGTGCGGGTGCACCACGCAGCCTTCGCCCAGGTTGACGCGCTTACCAATCACGGCGGAGGCGCCGATAGAAGTGGCCACGCCGAGGCGCGTGCCTTTCCCGACGACGGCATGGGGTCCGATGTAGACCATGGCGCCGATTTCGACGTCTTCTTCCACCACGGCGGTGGGATGGATGCCGGGCTGCAACTCAGTGGTGGGGTAGAAACGGTTCAGCGCGCGGGCAAAGGCGGTACGCGGTTCGGAGACACGGATGACCGTGCGGTAGCTGGGGCTGGGCCATTCCTCGGGCACCAGCAGACAGCCGGCGGCGGATGACTCGGCCTGCTGCCCGGCCTTTCGGTTGCCTACAAATGCCAGGTCGGCAGCGCCGGCGGATTCAAGCGGCGCGACACCGGAGAGTTCCTTTTCGCCATCCCCTTCAAAGGTCGCGCCCAGCCATTCGGCCAATTCGCGCACGCGCATATCAGTAGATCCCCCGCACCGCACCGCCATCCACGGCAATGGAAGTTCCCGTGATGTAACTGGCGCGCTCCGATGCCAGGAAGACCACCAGGTTGGCGAGCTCTTCCGGCTGCCCCACGCGCCCCAACGGCGCGCCGCGCGCCCAGCGGCTTTCGATCTCTGCTGGCGTGACGCCTTGTTTGGCGGCCAGGGTGTTCGCCAGTTCCATCAAGCGCGCCGTTGCCGTAAAACCGGGACAGACGTTGTTCACCAGGACGTTCGACGGACCATATTCGTTGGCCAGCGTCTTCACCAGGCCGCTGACGCCGGCGCGAATGGAATTGGAAAGGACCAGTCCTTCCACGGGCTGCTTCACGGAGACGGAAGTGATGGCGATGAAGCGTCCCCAGCGCTGTTGCTGCATGTGCGGCAGCGTTTCCTTAGCCAGATAGACCGTGCTCATCAGGTTCAACTCCGCGGCGGCGTGCCAGTCCGCGATGCCGGTTTCGGCAAACGATTTGGAAGGCGGCCCGCCGGAATTCGCCACGCAAATATCCAGGCGTCCGAACCGGGCGACGGTCTCGGCGACAAAAGCGCGTACCTGTTCGTGGATCGTGACATCCACCGCGCGCGCGAAGACTGTGGCGCCGGTTTCCGCCCGGATTTCTTCCGCAGCGGCTTCGATCGTGGATTGAGTGCGGGCGCAGAGCGCCAGCCTGGCGCCTTCGCGTGCCAATCCGAGCGCGACCGCTTTGCCCAACCCCTGACTGGATGCGGCCACTAATGCGACGCGGTCCCTGAGTCCCAGATCCATGGCTCTATTTCCTTAAGTAGGCGTCGTCTTTGCTGAGCCAGTCCTGGCGGACGGGGCTGAAGATGTCGAGATCGAGAGTGTCCTCGATGGCCACGGCAGCGTGCGGCATGTAGGAAGGAATGCGCAGCACCTCGCCGGCGGAGACCAGAACTTCCTTGCCGTCAATTTGAAACAGCAGAGCGCCTTTCAGAATGTAAGTGATCTGTTCGCTCTCGTGACGATGTTCCGGCACCACCGCGCCCTTGGCCAGAAAGACCTGCGCCACCATGGCCTTTTCGCCGGAAATAATCTTGCGGGCAATGGTGCCGCTCAATACTTCCTTTTCCATTTTGTCCCACGTGTAATGTTCCATTTGCACTGTCAAGGGCTCCGTGTCTGCCATTGTATAACGCGGGGAATCAGAGAGCCTTTTGGTGGGAGGGGGTTTGGCCCAAGAGCGGCGTCTTGAATTCACGCGCATGGCACGCCATCGGGTTAACCAAAGGCAGCCTTGTGACAACGGTGGCGCCTCAAAGAAACTAAGAGAAGGGGAATAGCTCTAACATTGAATTCGACAACTCTCGGCCCATATGGGAACACCGGCACGATCTTCTCAACCGGCCGGCCAAGCATTCGATCTAGTGGCTGTTAATGGCAAAAGCCTTAGAACATCACGCAAGCGAGGCGCGCGCAGGCCGCAGCCCCAGTAAGAAACTGTGTCTGCTCTTAATTTGCGGAGCGCTGGCCTGCGTGGTGGTAAGCCGGATCTTCTTCGCCGTCCTTTCCATGGATCTTCTAGCGGGCGCCCGAGGCTATACGCGGGGAGAAGAGTTATGGTCGGACGGACAAAAAGATGCCGTCCTTCTGCTTCACCTCTACGCACGTTCCCGATCGGAGGCCGAATATCAACAGTACCTGGAAGCCGTCCGCGTGCCTGCCGCGTGCCGCGCGATCCGGCTCGAACTGGACAGGCCTCAGTACGATCCTGCAATCCTGGCCCGAGCCACTCGAGACCTCGGGATGCAGTTGGACGGGCGGATGATCTGGCTGTATCGCCACTTCCGGGGTGAACCCCACATCGCGCAAACAGTTTCCGTGTGGGCCGAAGCGGATCAAGAAATCGAAGCACTGATGAAGAAGGGTGGCGAACTTCACGACCAGATCACCTCCGGAGTAACGAATGAGGCGTCGACCGGGCGGACGCTATCGGAAATCTATCAGCTGAACGCTCGCGTCACGCCTCTGGAGACCCGCTTCTCTCAAAGTGTCGCGGCCGCGTCCAGCTGGCTGCAGAGACTGCTCATCGTGGTCTTTTCCTCACTAGCCATGCTTCTGCTGCTGGGCGTCGCGGCGATTGGTTTCCGGCTCTTGAAGCACGTCACAAATTCAGCACTGCAGGCGCGGGAAGCGAGCCGCGCCAAGAGCGAGTTTCTGGCGAACATGAGCCACGAGATCAGAACGCCGATGAACGGCATCATCGGCTTCACGGAGCTGGCACTGCAGACGCAATTGACCGCCGACCAGCGCGATTACCTGGAAACTGTGGGAGTCTCCGCCCAGGCGCTGCTGCGGATCATTAACGACATTCTGGACTTTTCGAAGATTGAAGCCGGCCATCTGGAGTTCAAACGGGAGCTATTCTCGCTACGGGAAGTGGTGGCGGGCGCCGCCGGCACGGTGGCGCCGGAAGCCATGCGCAAGAGTCTGGATCTGAGCTGGGACGTGGACCCGGCGATTCCGGATGCGTTGCTGGGCGATTCCACGCGGCTTCGCCAAGTGTTGCTGAATTTGTTAGGGAATGCGGCCAAGTTTACCAACTCCGGGTTCGTGAGGCTGGAAGTGGCTTACGATTCCAAGAAGGGCCCTGAGCCGGTTCTTCATTTTGCCGTCAAGGACAGTGGGATCGGCATCCCGCCTGAACAGCAGTCGGTGATCTTTGAGCCATTCCGCCAGGCTGATGGGTCCACCACCCGGAAATACGGAGGCACGGGCCTGGGGTTGACTATTTCGGCACGAATCGTCAGGAAGATGGGCGGCGAAATCTGGTTAGAGAGTCAGGTTGGGCACGGAAGCACATTCCACTTCACGGCCAGCTTTGCTGCCGGAACGGTTCCCCAAAAGGCGGCGACGGCACGGACTTTACCGGCCGACAGTCCTTCGCTCACCGTTTTGGTAGCGGAAGACCACCTGGTGAGCCGGACGCTGGCCAGCACGGTGCTTACGCAGAACGGCCACTCGGTGGTGCCGGTGGACAACGGCCTGGAAGCTCTGCGCCTGGTGGAACGGCGCCCGTTTGATGTCATCCTGATGGATGTCCAGATGCCTCAAATGGATGGATTCGAAGCAACCACGCGGATTCGGCAGCGGGAGCGGCAACACGGCGGCCGGGCGACGATTGTGGGAATGACCGCCAACGCCATGCCAAGGGATCGAGAGCGCTGCCTGGAAGCGGGCATGGACGACTACATCTCGAAGCCCCTCAACATCGAACATCTACTCACGATTGTGGGGAAGGCCGCATCACTCAAAGCGCCCGCAGCCGTGCCGCGCCAGCCCTTGCAGCAAAGCCACCAGGCCGGCTCAGTGCAGATGAAACTGCTCGACTAACTGGCGACCTTCGGCGGTGGACAGATTCGAAGGATCGAACGGCGCACCGGGTGGATTTTCGGCCAGAGCCCTGCGGATTCCCGCACCTCGCCAGGCTACCCAATCGTGCAGGGCAGGCTGCCAGCGGTAAGCCAGAAAGCAGGCCCAAACCACGAACGCAATCATTGTCCACTCTCTGCGCCACCTTGCCACCATGATGCCCGCCATGGGACCAAACACCAGTAGCGAGATGTATTGGTAGCGGGAGCTCACGGTGGTGGAAAGTCCCGTCCAGGTTCTGGCGTATCCAAGAGCAGCGGCGGTTGCCAGATCGAATGCGATGAGCGTGGCGAACAGCGGATAGAGACGCCGGTCCGATTTGTAGAAGGCCCACCCCACGACGAACAGCTTCGTCGCTCCGAAAAGGACGACCAGGCTGGGGTCGGCAGCGTCCATGCCGATGGGGGTCAGGCCAAAGGGGAACAGCGAGAAGAGCGGATTCAACAGCAGGTAATTCAGGCTATAGGTGAAGTAACCAACTTGGGTCTGCTCAAACGGAGGGACAAACAGCCAGGTGGCCAGGACTAACAGCGCAGTGGGAACTAGGGAAATGAGGCACAGCCAGATTCTGTGGCGGGCGTCACCCGTCAATACGATGAACAGCCCCAACATCATGCCGCAAACAATGCCGCGCGACGAACACAAGGCGCCGGCAAAAAGGCAGAACACGTACCAAAAATACCAGCCCACGACGGCGCGGCGCCCCAGGATGGTGAGGAGCGCGTGCCAGGCCAGCAGAAAAAAGAGTATGTCCAATTGCCCGGTCCACTGCATGGACCAGGCCAGGGTTTCGATATTGGACGAGGGCAAACCGAATGTCAGGACGGCGAATCCCGCTGCGGCGCCCGGCACGCGCAAGCGAATCAACAACCATCCGAACGCCAGGCAGATCAAGAAATGAGTCAGCCACTGCAAGACGATCAACGCCATATAGCTGCCGCCCGACGACCGTACGGCGGCGATCCACAGGAACTTGAAAAGGGGAATGATGCTCTCACCGACAAACGGGTGTACGATCCATCGAAATAGGGTCGTCCCGGCCAGTTCGTGGAGTAACATGAAGTCGTCGTGAAAGTAAAAAAGCTGGCTGAACTGGCGCCAGAATGCGAACAAGGGAAGGACGGATACCAGGCTGCATGCCGCGACGATGGCGTGGGCGGACCGGCGCCCGGCTTGGGATGTCGCGGCTTGGCCGCTGGCCGCTGGTGAGTCTCCCGAAGAATCAGTCTTGCTGTTCGTCGCTGCCGGCCTGACTGTCTCCGAAGACATCGCTCTCATCTTACCGCGAGGTACGGCGCGGCTCAGCGGGCGGCTCGCCGCGTCAGTAGCCCTGGTTGCGGTCGACTGTATTCAGGAGCGGCTCGCCAGCGGCGAACCGTTGGATGTTCTGCCGCAACAACTCCAGCACGCGGCTGAGCGACCGGTCGGATGCGCCGGCGATGTGCGGCGTGATGACCACGTTCTTGAACTTCCACAACGGGTGGTTCCTGGGCAGAGGTTCCGGGTCTGTTACGTCGACACCCGCGCCCGCCAGGCGCCGGGTGGACAGGGCTTGAACCAACGCATCCATGGAATAAACCGTGCCGCGCGAGACCGCAATGAAATACGACCCGCGCTTCATTTCCTGGAACTGAGTGGCGCCCATCATGCCCTTGGTCGCGGGCGTCTCTGGTACCGTCAGAAAAACCACGTCGGCCAGCGACAGCACCTTGTCGATCTGGTCCGGTTTAACCATCTGCCGGAAGAAAGACGATGGCGCGGATTCCTTCGGATCGACGCCGACGATCGTCATGCCGAATGAGGCAGCCCGCTCCGCAATCCCGGTTCCCACACCACCCGCGCCGACAATCACGGCGGTCTTGCCGCGCAGCTCGGTCAGCTGAGCGAGGCTCTCCGGCGCTTCCCATTTGCCTCGCGAAGGAATGGTCTCATAGAGGCCCCGCGTGAGCGCAAGCAGCAAAGCCATGGCGTGATCCGCGACCTCGGGCGCCAGAACCACTTTGAGGTTGGTGAGCGTGATGCTCGTATTCCGGATCAGAGGCAGCACGTCTTCGACGCCCGCGTTCAGAATTTGCACCCAGCGCAATTGTTTGCCGGCGTGAAGCTCGCCGAGGGTCAGTTGCGGAGCGATCAGGGCATCGGCGTTCGACACCTCGTCGGCCACTTGCCCGGATGCCGGCGTGACCAGACGTACATTCGGCGGGGCCGATTTTCTCAGTTCGGAAGCCGCGGCATCATCCAGTCCGACGATCACAATCTTCTTCGGGGCAGGTTGCCCAAAGGCAACTGCAATCACCAGCAGGAGGATCATCGAATAGATTGTCGGAGAGGCTCTCACGGCGCCATCCTGGCTCGCACCAATTCTACATCCTACCGTTTCCAGCCTGCCAGGCGACCGGTGGATTGCATGAGATGCAAGCTGCAACCCCGACTTTGTTAAAATTGCCATCAGAGGCTACTTTGAAGATCTTTTCCGATCTTGCGAACCCGGCGCCCGCTCCGTCCCGGGTTCACCCCATGCTCTTTAATCATCGGCCCATCGGCCAGCGAAGCCGCAAGTTCCCGAGGCGTCCCGCCAGGGCTTTGCGAGAGGCCCGGACGCGGTAAGGCTCGTATCGATGCCCTTTCCCATAGCCTGGTCTTCCACCACGGCCCGCGCCGTCTTGTTTGCGGCGGCCGCACTGCTCGCGATTCCTCTCATATTTTTGGGGTACCGCGCCTGGCGGAATTCGCGTGTCACGGCGGCTGAGCGCGAGCGGCGGCGGCGTGAGAGTCTGGCGGCCCACGGGAAAATGGGCGACGCCGTGCTGGTTGAGATTCGCGACGACCTTCTCTTTTATACCTATGCCGTGCGCGGCGTGGAATACACGGCCTCGCAAGATGTCTCCGCTCTGGCGGAAAGCGCGCCCGCCGATTATTCTTCCATCGCTTCGGTGACGGTGAAATTCGACGTCCGCAATCCCGCCAATTCGATTGTGCTGTCGGAGTCCTGGAGCGGCTTGGGAATCCGGCACGCAGCCGGCGATTCTCACAGCGCGGCACGGCGTTCCTGAGCGCGCCGCTGACTGGACAGGCGCTGACGAAAGCGGCACCATGAAGGTTGCTCATGTTCCCGTCGATTCCAATTGCCCCGCGCTTCGTCCCAAGACTCGATCCGGGGTTCGTGCCCGCTTCTCTATGGAACCGCGCTTACCGCACCCGCGTTGCCGCGACCGATGGGCGGCCATTGGCCATCGCTTTGGAACGGAGCGACGGTTCCGTTTCGGTTTTCCATACCTCCGTGTTACCGCACGAAGGCGATGCCATGGCGCTGAATCAGCGCTACGTGGAACGGCAGCTAAAATTTCTGTTATGGCAGAAAGGCGGATGGCGGGTCACCATCGCCGGTGAATCCAGTATTGCGGCTTCCCTGCGGGCTGTCTATTCGCCCGCCGGCGCGCGGGTGTTCGACCACGAGTTTATGGGCGAACGCGTCTACGGCCGGCCCATGACCGTGGAGCGCACGTCATACCATGACGCTCCCGGCGAGCGCGAAACGGCCGCCCCGCTGGGCCGCCACTTGGATGGCTGCCGCATCGGATTCGACTTAGGCGCGAGCGACCGCAAGTGCGCCGCCGTCGTCGATGGCCGCGTGGTGGCAAGCGAGGAAATTGCCTGGAGTCCCGCAACCGAGGCGGACCCCCAATATCACTTCGACGGCATCCAGGATTCTCTGAAGCGCGCCGCTCGCCATCTTCCCCGCGTCGACGCCATTGGCGGCAGCGCCGCCGGAGTTTATGTAGCCAACGAAGTGCGTGTGGGCTCGCTCTACCGGGCGGTGCCGCGCCACCTGTTCGATAGCCGGATTCGCCGCCTCTTCTTCGAACTCCAGGCCGCCTGGGGCGGCATTCCTTTTGAGGTGGTGAACGACGGTGAAGTCACAGCCCTGGCCGGCTCCATGGCGCTCAAGGACAACGCGGTGCTGGGCGTCGCCATGGGCTCCAGCCTGGCTGCCGGCTTCGTCACTCCGCAAGGCAACATCACCTCCTGGTTGAACGAACTGGCGTTCGTGCCGGTCGATTACCGCGAAGACGCGCCCGCCGATGAATGGTCGGGCGACCGCGGCGTGGGCGTGCAATATTTTTCCCAGCAGGCCGTGGGACGGCTGCTCGCGCCCGCCGGCATCAGTCTTCCGGCCGGCATGCCGCTAGCCGTCAAGCTGGAACAAGTACAGAAGCTGATGGCCGGTGGAGACGCGCGCGCGCGCCACATTTACGAAACCATCGGCGTATATTTCGGGTACGCCATCGCCACCTATGCCGATTTCTACGACTTCCGCAACCTTTTAGTGCTCGGCCGCGTGCTCACCGGCGAGGGTGGCGACCTGATCCTTTCGATTGCCACCGAGGTGCTGCGCGCCGAATTTCCCGAGTTGGCCGAACGTGTGCGCTTCCACATTCCCGGTGAAAAGGAAAAGCGGCACGGCCAGGCCGTCGCCGCGGCAAGTCTGCCCGCTAAGGAAACATCAAAATGAACTTTCATAAATCGACAGCCGACGTCTTCGTCCCCGATAACCTCCCGCCCGCTGAGGCGCTCTCCCGCACCACTCACCTCTGCATCGCCGCCCACCAGGACGACATCGAGATCATGGCTTACCACGGCATCGCCGAATGCTTCGGCCTGAAGGACAAGTGGTTTACCGGCGTGGTGGTGACCAATGGCGCCGGCAGTCCGCGCTCTGGAATTTATGGCGGCTACACCGACGAGCAGATGCAGAAAGTCCGCGTTCTTGAACAGCGCAAAGCCGCCTTCGTCGGCGAGTACGCCTGCCAGATTCAACTCGGGTTCACCAGCGCCGAGGTGAAGGACCGCGGCAATCCTGGCATTGTGGAGGATCTCGCGGATGTTCTCCGCGCCGCGCGGCCCGAAGTGGTTTACCTCCACAACCTGGCCGATAAGCATGACACGCATATCGGCGTCTCTCTGCGCGCCATCGCGGCGCTGCGCGCTGTCAGCGCCGAAACCAGGCCGCGGAGGGTCTACGGCTGCGAGGTCTGGCGCGATTTGGACTGGCTGCAGGACGACGACAAGCAGTTGCTGCCATGCTCAACGCGGTCCAACATCGCCGCTTCGCTGGTGGGTGTTTTCGATTCTCAAGTCACTGGTGGTAAGCGCTACGACCTGGCGACCGCCGGCCGCCGCCTGGCTCACGCTACCTACTACGTCTCGCACGGCACCGATCAGGAATCCGCGCTCAACTTCGCCATGGACCTGACTCCGTTGATTGATGATCCGAACCTGCCGGTTGCCGGTTACGTCCTGAGTTTCGTCGACCGCTTCCGCGCCGATGTAGCAGGCCGCCTGGCGTAAGATTACAGGCCTGGGCGGCGCCGGCGGCCTTGTCATGCTAAGACTCCAACCACGGCAAATACGCGGCCCCATACAGCCCCGCTTCGTTCCCCAGCGTCGCTTTCTCAATCCGCGGCTTCGTCGCGCGGTATGTGAACGACCGACGCTCCACCGTCCGGAGCATCGCCGGAGCAAAATAATCCCACGAAGGCAGTGGGCCGCCGCTCAAGAGATACAACGGAAAGTTGAACGTATTCACCAGGGTGGCCAGCGCAATGCCTAATGCTTCACCCACCGACGCCCAGATGGCGCGCGCTTTGTCCCCTGTCTCACCCGCCTGGCCGGCGAGATCACCGACGTCTTTGGCACTCAAATTCTCTCCCAGATGCAGCATTTGCGCCATTGCCACTACTGCCGTAGCGGAGGCGTGCTTTTCCAGACATCCCTGATTTCCACAGCCGCACGGATTTCCGTTGGGCACAACCGTAGTGTGTCCCAGTTCTCCCGCCATGCCTACGCTGCCGCGCAGCACCCGCCCGCCAGAGATGATGCCGCCTCCCACGCCCGTGCCCAGCGTCAGGAGCACCAGATCGTCCACATCTTTTCCCGCGCCCCTCCATTTCTCTCCCAGCGCCGCGGCGTTGGCGTCATTCTCCAGAATCACCGGCGTACCCAGCCGCCGGCTGAGTTCGTCGCGCACCGGGAAATTTTCCAGGTAGGGCAAGTTGTTGGAGTTGGTGATGAAGCCTTCCTTCATGCGGATGAAGCCGGGCACACCCACTCCGATCCCCGCCAGATCGCCCGGCCCGTGCTTCCCGCGCAGCGTCGAGATGGCGGCGACGATATCGCCCAGCACCGCCTCGAGCCCCTTCTCGAAGTTGGTCGCCGCGGCAATCTTGTCGATGATGTTTCCGGAACGGTCGATGGCCGCCGCCCGCAGATTCGTACCGCCCAGGTCGATTCCAATTGCGTATTCACTCATACCGACCGGAATGATAACATGTGGGGCCCGGACCGCCGCACCATCCGCCGCGCCTGTCCGGGCGGTCCTACAGCGCCAGCGCGATCCGCCGCAGACCTTCGCGGAACATTTCCGCATTCACGCCCATTCCCACTCGAAAATGCCCCGGCATTCCGAAGAAGCGTCCAGGCGCCGCCGATGTGTCGTATTCCTTCCGCAACCGCGCCAGGAACTCATCCGTATTCCCGTCCGCCAGATGTAGAAATGCCGTCGTCCCCGACGCGGTGCGCACCGCCGAAACGCCCGGCTGAGCATCCAGAAACTCCGCCAATGCCGCGCGATCCGCCTCCACTACAAGGCGCGCCCGTTCGCGGATTGCATCCAGATGCGCGAATGCCTGCACGCTCAAAAGTTCCGATGGGTGTACCGCCGTGGCTGCAAATAAATTGTTCAATTGGTACATGGCTCTCGCCAGGCCGGGCTGCGCCAGAATCCACCCGCATCGCAGACCGCTCAGCCCGTAAACCTTGGTCAGGCTGTTGGTGACCATGATGTTTGACGCCAGGTGAAAAGAAGTCCGCGGCGTGTTCTGGTAGACCGCATCCAGATATACCTCATCCACCAGTAGGCGGCCGCCCACGCTCGCGGCCAGATCCGCCGCCTCGCAAAGCACGGCATCGCCCGTCAATGCGCTCGACGGGTTGTGCAGGTTCGTCAGTACCACCAGTTTGGTGCGCGGCGTCAGCGCGCGCCGGATGGCTGCGGTGTCGATCGCCCAGCCGGCGGCTTCGGCGCGCGGGAATCGCTTCACCTCGGCGCCGATGTATCTCGCCGCATCCACGATCAGCTCGTACGCAGGATGCTCAATCAGCACTTCATCGCCCGGTTCGAGTACCGTAGCCAGGGCCAGGTAATTGGCCATGGACGTGCCTTCGGCGGTCACCACGCAATCCACATCCACTCCGGCCCGCGTCGCAATCGCCTGCTTCAACGGCTGGTAGCCGTAGGGATTATTCCCGTTGATTTCGAGCTGCCCGAAATCGAATGGCAATTCGCGAAGCGGAAAAGCGCCCACGCCGCTGGTAGCCAGGTTGAACTGCGCCTTACTTTGGGTCTTGGCCCAATGCATGTATTCCGAGGATTTGTGTTGCATGAAATTCCAGTTTACAGCCCCGCCCGTTTGCTCCAATACCAATACACCGGGATTCCCGTCAGCAGAATTCCCAGCCCGATCGCCGAGTTGGCAGGATTGCTCCACACCGTGCCGGCCACAATCGCCACACAACTGGCAGCGAACAGCCCGGTTGTATACGGATGCCCCGGCACGCGGTAGATCTCATCGTTGGCGTCCCCCGCGCGCCGCCGCAGCACAAATAGCGCCATCGCCACCGCAGCGAACAGAATGAAATCCACGGACACTTCGTAATTCAAAATCTGCTCATACTTCCCAATCAGCGCGATTGCTGTAGAGGCCAGTCCCTGCAGCACAATCGCCAGCACCGGCGCCGCGCTTCGCTCCGATAACCGTCCCACGCTTTCGAAGAACAGGCCGTCGCGCGCCATTGCGTAATAAACGCGCGGCGCCGTCAGTATCCCCTGGCTCAAAAAGCCGAGCGTCGATATCGCAATCCCCAGCGCAATCCACAAGGCGCCCCGTTCGCCCAGCGCCGCGCGCATCACGGCCGATGCCGGCGTCTTCGTGGCCGCCAAGCCGGCCGGTCCCAGCACCTTTACGTAAACGAAGTTTGCCGCCAGGTACAGCGCCACCACGCCGCTTACGCCCAACACCAGGCCGCGCGACAGATCGCGCCGCGAATCGCGCATCTCTTCCGCGACAAAGCTGGCTGTCTGCCACCCGCCGTAAGCGAATGCCACCGGCGTCATCGCAGCGCCAATCGCCGCCATCAATCCGAATGACACCGGCGCATCCAGCAGCGGCAGCGGATGAATCCGCCCACCGCCCCAGATCAGCCCCAATACCACCATGGCCGCGATCGCCGCCGATTTCATGATCATGAGCGCGCTCTGCACATTGCTCCCCGCGCGCACGCCGAAGCAATTGATGGCCGTCAACCCCAGCAGCGCGGTGGCCGCAATCGTCCCGTCGCTCCAGCCCGCGCCGGTGATCTCCCGCCAGTAGCGGGCGAAGGTGACGGCGACCGCCGCCATCCCGCCGGTCTGCGTCACCAGCAGCAGAACCCAGCCGTAAACAAAAGCCACCGAGGGATGGTACGCCACTTTCAAATAGAGATAGTTGCCGCCCGCGCCCGGCAGCCGGGTGGCCAACTCCGCCCAGATGAACGCGCCCATCATCGCCAGCACGCCGCCGGCAGACCAGACCCCCAGGATAAGAAACGGCGTGTGGACGCGCTGCGCCACCACGTAGGGATTGATGAATATGCCGGAACCCACAATGCCGCCCATCACGATCATGGTGGCGTCAAAAAGCCCGAGTTGCCGTCGTGGTTTGATCTCGGCCAAGCTGCCAGTCTAGCAGTCCCTTCTCTGAGCTATGCTGTAGCCATGTCAACCATGCAACCCGATCAAGCCAGTTTTCTGCTGAATACCGTCTATCTGCCGGGGCTCAAGAACGAGCATCGCCTCACCACCAACGTAATCGCGGCCATTCCAGTGGACAAAGGCGACTACCGCCCTGACGGCGTCTCGAAGAGCGCCATCGATCTCGCGTGGCACATTGTCGCCACGGAAATGCGCTTCCTGGACGCCATTGCAGCCGGCGAATTCGATTTCACTCCCAAGCCGCGCCCCGATTCCGTCAAGACTTCAGCCGATCTGGTTGCCTGGTACGCGCAGAACTTCGAGCCGCGAATCCAAAAGCTGACGAAACTGTCGAATGACCAGCTAATCAAGGTCGTCGATTTCCGCGGCATGTTTCAAATGCCCGCTGTGATGTATCTGGGTTTTGTCCTCCATCACTCCGTCCATCATCGCGGCCAGTTGTCGATGTACCTGCGCCCGATGGGTGCCAAAGTCCCGGCTATCTATGGCGAAAGCTACGACTCCGCGGAAGCTCGCAAGGCTGCGAAGAGCGCATAAGACACAGCCGCGTCCCAGCCCGCGCCCGTCATAATAGAGTCAATGTCTGGAACTGCGCCGGCACTCGCGGCAGGCAAGCATACCCGCACTCGCACCGCCGCCGTGGTTCTGGCGGGGTTCTGCGCATTTCTCAGTCTGTTCGCGCCGCAGCCGCTGCTGCCTCTGCTGGCGAAAGCCTTCGGAGCGTCGGCCCCGGCGGTTGGCTGGGTGGTGACCGTATCCACCATCGCCGTCGCCATCTCGGCGCCCCTTACCGGCGCCATCGCCGACCGCTTTGGCCGCAAGCACGTCATCGTCACGTCGGCCTTCCTGTTGGTTGTGCCCACGGTTCTCGCCGGCGCTTCCACCACCCTCGCGCAACTGCTTTTCTGGCGCTTCTGCCAGGGCATTCTCACACCGGGAATTTTCGCCGTGACCATCGCGTACATCACGGAGGAATGGGAGCAGGGCGCCGGCGGGGCCATGGCCAGCTATGTGGGCGGCACAGTGCTGGGCGGCTTCGCCGGCCGCATGGTTTCGGCTCTGGCAGCATCGGAGTTCACCTGGCGCTGGGCATTCTTCTCGCTCGGCGCCCTCACCGCGCTGGGCGGAGTTGCCATTTGGGCGTGGCTGCCGGCAGGCCACCGGCCCTCACACCAGCTGCCTAGCGGCTCCAATACCGCCGCCATGTGGCGTCACCTGCGCAACCCGCACCTTCTGGCCACTTACGCGGTGGGCTTCTGCGTGCTGTTCACCCTCATCGCCACATTCAACTACGTGAACTTTTACCTCGCCGCGCCGCCATTCCGTTTGGGCACGGCCGCACTGGGCTTACTCTTCACCGTCTATCTGGTAGGCGCTTTCGTCACTCCCGTGGCCGGCCGCTGGATTGACCGCATTGGGCACCGCTATACCCTGATGCTGGCTTTCCTGTTCGGGATTCTCGGTATCACGCTGACGCTCATCCCCAGCCTGCCCGCCGTCATCGTAGGGCTAGCGCTTGGTTCCACCGGCGCCTTTGTCGGTCATGCCTCAGCCTCCAGCTATATCGGCACCGTCGCCGGCGGCGCGCGCGCCGCGGCTGTGGGTTTGTACGTGATGTTTTACTATGTGGGCGGCAGCACTGGTTCGGCGCTTTCCGGTATCTGCTGGAGCCACGGCGGCTGGCCCGCCTGCGTGGCGCTGGTGGCCGCGGTTCAGGCACTCACCATTGCCATTGCTTTGCTTGCCTGGAAACCGGCGTCGAAGCCGTAGTGCCCCGACCGCATGATTTAGTGCTTTAGCTAGTCGGGAACGCCACGTTACTGTCGCGTCTCCGATTGGAGCCTCCCTACGCTACCCCGGTTCCACCCACCGGCGCCGTTGCGCGTGCCCCAGTACGAACAGCACTGCGAACCCCAGCAGCAGCCCCAGCGACGCTCCCACGCCCACCAACCGCGGCTCATAAGAGTGCAACCACAATGTCAACATTACGTTGAAAACCACTGCCACCCAAGCCGCGATCACCGGCGGCCACGGCCGGTCGAGGGCGAAGAGGGATCGCGAGTCGATCTCGATCAGGCTCCAGCCCACCAGGCTCGGTCCCAGGCCCAGGAAGATCGCCGAGACCATGCGCGTGGATTCGCCGGTGAATTTTCCGTGCTGGAAAAACAGCGCAATGGCTGGTTGGCGGAAAATCAACGCGAAGGTGCAGGCGCCCACCGCTGCCAGGGCCGCCAGCGCCGTGGTCCGGTCAATCAGCCGGAAAGCGTCCCTTGCCCGGAACAGGCTGCGCAGCCGCGCGATTTCCGGCAGCAGCGAATTGGATATCGGATTCACCAGAATCGCCAGCGGAACTCCTACGCCGCGCATGCAGTAATCGAGAGCCGCCGCCACACCCGGTCCGGCGTGCGTCGCATAGGATCGCGTGAAAGTGATGTTCAGTCCCAGGCCCGCCGCGTAGACCACAAAGAAGGACGGTTTGGCCAGAATTTCCTTCCAGTGGATGGGGCTGCCGGGCGCTGCCGCTGTGTCGAGGCCGCGCCGCGCCGCAAACCATACAATTCCAAGCTGTACCCAGGCGCCGGCCGTGTACCCGATGGCGAAGGCGTAGACGCCGAGTAGCTTCCATAGGCTCAAGGCCCCGATGATGGTGAACACGTTCAGCGCGGCCTGGTAGAACGCCGTCGGCAGGAAGCGCCGGTCGGTATAGAGAAGCGCGCAGTGCACGGCTCCCGCGCCGCCCGCGATGCTTGAAAGCGCCAGGATGCGAAGGTTGGCCACGGCTGCGGGGAAATAATGGGGATCGATGCCCGGCGCCAGCGCTTGCATTAGCCATGGCGCGCCCAGCACCACGACCGCCGTCACGGCGGTGAACACCCACACCAGGATGCGGTTCAATTTCAGAAACAGCGCCGTGCGAGCGGCCCCCGCGCAGGCCGTCAGCATGGGCACGAAGGCGAACACCACGCTGTTGATCATCACCGAATTCAGCGTATCCACGGGCCCCATGGCCACTGCCAGCGAATCGGCGCCGCTCTGCGTCCCCAGGAGCGACGCGGTCAGCGCCACGCGCCCGAAGCCCAGAATATTCCCCGTAAGCACGCCCACCACCAGCGTGAGCCCGCCGCGAAGCAAAGGGCTCTCCACCGCGCGCGCAAGCGCCCCGCCGGACGCCCGCGGAGATGGTCGGGTTGAATTCAGGCTTCCCTCCGCCAATCAGGCTGTCGCGGCGCCGGCGCTTCTTGCCGCGGCAAGCGCGGCTTCGTAGTTCGGAAAGTCGGCGACTTCCTTCACATATTCCGCATGGCGGATTTTATTATGCTCGTCCACCACGAAGATGGCGCGGCTTTCAATGCGCAATTCCTTGATGAGCGTGCCGTAATTGGAGCCGAAGGATCCGTCCATGTGATCCGAGAGCATCTTGACCTTGTCCACGCCGAACGCCCCGCACCAGCGCTTTTGCGCGAAAGGAAGGTCCATGCTGACGGTGATGATGTCCACGTTGGGCAGACTGGCTGCCTCTTCATTGAAGCGCTTGGTCTGCGCATCGCATACCGGCGTATCCAGCGAAGGCACCACGCTGATGATGCGCACGTGAGCGCCGGTATCCTTCAAAGTGATAGGCTTCAGACTGTTGTCCACAAGATGAAAATCGGGCGCTGTGTCGCCGGCCTTCAATTCCGGGCCGATCAATGTGAACGGGTTGCCTTTCAGAGTGGTTGCTCCTGCTCTTTCCATGGTTCCTCCAGATAAGATTGACGGTGAATTCAGTATTGTACCAACTCCCCCAGGCGCGCCGGGTCTGAAACGGGCAATTGACACGTACCATTGCGGCAAACGTACGCGGCCGCACGGCCGTCCAATTTGTGCGTCTCCGCCAGGGCAGGCATGCCCGCGCCCAGCGCACTGCGGGTTTCGGCGGAATCGACCAGCAGCACAATCCGGTTGGGAACGAACCGCCGGTATAGCTCGCGCACCAGGGCGCCGGTATCCTCCGCGCCACGCTCGCCCACAAGGAGGATCTGCCGGACGTCACCCAACAGAAACTCGCACGCCGCCAGCATTTGGGGCAGGGCAGCCGGCACATGGGTGAGTCTGGGAATGAAGGCCTTGACCGCCAGTTCGGCCGATTCCCGAAATTCCGCGCGGTTCGTGATCTGCGCCAGCCGCAGCAGGTTCAGGATGGCCACTGAATTCCCCGAGGGTTCGGCGCCGTCGTAATCTTCTTTCACGCGCAGCACCAGGCTGGCATCGCCCGCTTCCGTGCTGAAGAAACCGCCGGCGGCGCGGTCTTCGAACCGCTGGCGCATCTGCTCGGTAACGCGAATTGCCAGGTTCAAGTGGCGGAAGTCGAACTGCGTCTCGTAGAGATCCAGCATGGCCTGCGCGAACAGTGCGTAGTCGTCGAGAAAACCTGGGATGGCCGATTCACCCTGGCGGTAGCGGCGCAGCAGGACGCCGGTCGCGCCGTCCCACGCGCTCGCAATCAGGAATTCGGCCGCGCGCCGCGCAGCGTCCGCATAGCGAACCTCATCCAGCACTGCGCCGCCTAACGCCAGGGCTGAGATCATCAGTCCGTTCCATGAAGTCAGAACCTTGTCGTCCAGATGCGGGCGCGGACGTTTCGAACGAGCGGCCAGCAGGGTCTGGACGGCAATATCCAGCGCCGCGCGCACTTCTTCCACCGGATACTCAAAGCGCAGAGCGGTGTCTTCCACTTCGTTCGCCTGGTAGAGAATGTTGCGCCCGCCGAATTCGCCGTGCGGGTCGTTCGCCACATTGCCATCCTCCGCCACGCCGTAGCGATAGAAAAACCACTCGGCCGTCCGCGCATCCAGAAGCTCGCGGATCTCCGCCGCTTTCCAGATATAAAATGCGCCTTCGCTCTTTACCGTGGGCTGCGCCGCGGCGGTGGCGCTGTCGGCATCCTCCGCGCAGTAGAAGCCGCCTGCCGCGTCCGTCATGTCCCGCAATACGTAATCGAAAATGCCGCGGGCCGTATCGGCGTATTGCGCGTCGCCTGTCATCTGGAATCCCTCCAGGCACGCGGTGGCCAGCTGCGCCTGGTCGTACAGCATCTTCTCGAAGTGCGGAACAAACCAGCGGTCGTCCACCGAATAGCGGTGAAATCCGCCCCCCAGTTGATCGTGCATGCCGCCCTTGGTCATCTCACGCAGCGTCAGCAGCACCATATCGCGCGCCTCTTCACTGTGCGTGCGCGCATGGTACCGGAACAGAAACTGAAACACCGAAGGCCGCGGGAATTTCGGCGCGCCGCCAAACCCGCCCAGCTGACTGTCGAACGTGCGTCGAAACACGAAGTAGCCGGAATCGAGCAGCGCGTGGTCCACCTCGGTCGGGCCCGTGCGGCCTGGCGCCACCGCCACGTGCTTTTCGAGTTGCGCCATGATGTCGGTAGCCGAATCCACAATCTGTTCCCGCTGTGTCTTCCACGCGCTGGTCACCTGGTTCAGCACCGCGGCAAACCCCGGATGTCCGTAGCGGTTCTCGGGCGGAAAGTAGGTGCCGCCGAAAAATGGCTTCAGGTCGGGAGTCAGCCAGACCGACATCGGCCACCCGCCGCCGCCCGTTGTGGATTGCACAAACGTCATGTAGATGCGGTCCACGTCCGGCCGCTCTTCCCGGTCCACTTTAATCGCCACGTAATCCCGGTTCAGTTGGGCCGCAATCGGTTCGCTCTCGAAGGACTCCCGCTCCATCACATGGCACCAGTGGCACGTGGAATAGCCGATCGAAAGAAAAATCGGTTTGTTCTCACGCCGCGCTTTCTCGAAGGCTTCCGGGCCCCACGCATACCAGTCCACGGGGTTATGCGCGTGTTGCAGCAGGTAAGGACTTTTTTCTCGGGCCAGGCGGTTTGTGTGCATGAGGTGAGTGCCGTTTTTTATGGTACCGCGGCCATCCTCATCGGACGCTCAGTGGGGTAACGTATTACTGGAGCCACCATGAACTACTATCAGCAGCACCAGGCCGAATTCCTCGAAGGGCTGAAAGCCTTCCTGCGCATTCCCAGCATCAGTACCCTGTCCGAACACAAGCCCGATATCCGGCGCGCCGCCGAGTTCGCGCGCGACCAGTTGCTGGCCGCCGGTATGACTTCCGCCGAATTGATTGAAGGTGAAGGCAACCCGCTGGTCTACGCCGAGTGGTTGGGCGCGCCCGGCAGGCCGACCGTATTATTTTATGGCCACTATGACGTGCAGCCGCCCGATCCGCTGGATGAATGGAAATCGCCGCCGTTCGAACCCGAAGTCCGCGGCAACGACATCTTCGCGCGCGGCGCCTGCGACGACAAGGGCCAGGTGCTGATCCAGGTCAACGCCGTGAAAAGCCTTCTCGCCATCCATGGCCGCCTTCCCGTTAACGTCAAGTTCCTGCTGGAAGGCGAAGAGGAGATGGGCGGCGAGCACATTGAAGCCTACGTGCAGTCCAAGCCGCCGCGCCTCAAGGCCGACGCCGCGATTGTCTGCGATACCGAAATGTTCGCGCCGGAGATGCCCACCATTTGCGTTGGCCTGCGCGGTCTGGTGTATTACGAATTGTTCGTCCAGGGCGCCGACCACGACCTGCATTCAGGCGTATATGGCGGCGCCGCGCCCAACCCCATCATGGCCATCGCTGAAATTCTCTGCGCGCTCAAGGACCGCGACGGGCATATCAAAATTCCAGGCTTCTACGATCGCGTGCAGCCGCCCGGTCCCAAGGAGCGCGAAGCCTGGGCCCGCTTGCCCTTCGACGCCAAGGAATATACCGAAAAGGAAATGGGCGCGAAGGAACTGGTGGGTGAGCCCGGCGTGCCGCTGTTCGAACGTGTCTGGGCCCGGCCCACGCTTGAGATCCACGGAATCCGCGGCGGCTTCACCGGCGAAGGCGCCAAGACCGTAATCCCCGCCCGCGCCGTCGCCAAGATCAGTACCCGCCTGGTAGGCGCTCAGCGTGTGGACGAATCCGTCGAGCAGTTCAAAGCGGCGGTGAAAGCGGTGTGTCCCCGCGGCGTCACGGCGGAAGTGAAGCTGCTCCACGCCGGCGAAGCCTCGCTCACGAATCCCGACAACCCGTTCATTCACGCCTCGGCGGAAGCCATGAAGCAGGTCTTCGGCAAGGAGACCGTTTATATCCGGTCAGGCGGTTCCATTCCGATCGTCGGCGTTTTCGATCGCTACCTCGGCATTCCCAGCGTGATGATGGGTTTCGGTCTGCCTGACGATAACCTGCACGCTCCCAACGAAAAATTCCACCTGCCCAACTTCTACCGCGGCATTGAAGCTACGGCGCGGTACCTGGAAATCCTGGGCCAATAGCCGCGTGCACTCGCAGCGCCGGCGGTCTCCCGCGGCCGCCGGCGCCCCGTAAGCGCTACCGCCAGTGCCCGCGCCGGAAAGCATAGCCGCGGCTCGATTGCAGCCAGACGCCCGGCACCCACACCGCGTGCGGGCGCGGCGGGCGCATCCACCGGCCCGGCGCCCAAACATAGTTTCCGGCGCGGTAATCCCAAAAGCCTTCGCCCCAAACGTAACCCTGACCCGGCGCTACGCCCACAACGCCGTAACGCGGCGGCGGCGGCGCGAACCGCACAACCACCGCACCGTTGGCGGCGCAGGCGCTCAGCATGGTCCCGATGATCACGAATCCCGCGGCCAGCAATTTCTTTTTCATGTTTCCTGCCTCCTATGGCATGAAACGCGCTGGCGGCGCTCTGAGTTGCGTGTCTGAACTCACGTTAATGTTAGAAAGAATTCATCTGGAATCCGGCACGCCACGAATCAGGCAAGTCCGCCTTATCGACGTAACATTTCCGTGAGGATCACCTGCGTCTTCACTCGAAATGCGATGCGCGTTGCCGCCGGTAACTGAATCGTCATGCCTCCCGCCATTCCGGTATGCCGCTCGAAGCTGTCGGTCCGGATGGTCACCGTCTGTCCATCGTTGGTGTAGGGACGCGTTAGTTCCACCGTCAGCGCCGCGGACTTGCCGCCGGCGCCTGCTTCCACCGCAACCACCTTGCCCTCCACCCGCGCGCCGCGCTCTGCAATCACGAGGCCGTCCACTGCCAGATCCCTATCAAGGGTGGCGCGAAAGGCATCGCCGGGGGCGTTCCGCTCGGTTGACAATCCGTCCGCCAGGCGCACCGGCAACAACAAGCCGGCGTTCAGCGTAACCTGGCGAGGCGGCGGAGCGGGCGTGGAATCCCCGGAGCTTACCGGAGCCACGGGCTCCGGTTCTGTGCGTGCGGGCGGAGGAGCGATCGTCGGGCCCGACGTCGAAGGTGAAGCAGTCAGTGGCGCCGGAACTGTTTGCGGCCGCCCGGCCGGAGTTGTCCGCGTGAAGTGCCGTGGCTTGGGCACGTCGTGGCTCTCCGCCGCGGGCAGGGAATTCCCCAAGCCGGAATCGGCTGACGGAATCTGCGCCGGCACGGCTGCCGGGACATCCACTGGCGCCGCTCGCCGCAATCGCTGCGCCATGCTCATGAGCACCGCGCCTCCAATCGCTCCGATCAAAACCAGCAGTACCAACCGCCCCCGCGCCACCTCTATTTTTCCACCTATCAAGTGGATGCGCCGCGGCCCAGTTCCGTTTCCGCCTCGTAATCGGTAAAATCAGATCATCCGAGGGTCATGCCAACTTTCCCCAACTCATTTTCGATCGGCCCGGTGAAGATCGCCCCAGCTACGGTTCTGGCGCCCATGGCCGGCGTCACCGATACCGTCTTTCGCCGCTTCATCCGCGGCCTGGGCGGCTGCGGCCTCATCATGACCGAGTTCACCAGTTCGCACGGCGTCCGCGCTTCGCTCGGCGCGCGCAAGCCCAGCAAGACTCTGAAGTACCTTGCCTTCCAGCCGGAAGAACACCCCATCTCCGCCCAGCTTTTCGGCAGCGACCCGGCTGTCATGGCCGACGCCGCGCGCGTCTGCCAGGACCTCGGGTTCGATATTCTCGACATCAACTTTGGATGTCCGGTCAATAAGGTTGTGAAGTGCAATGGCGGTTCCGGTCTGCTCCGCGACCTGCCTCTGGTGGAACGCCTGCTGCGCGAAGTGCGCCAGGTTCTCACCATTCCCTTCACCATGAAATACCGCGCCGGCTGGAACGATTCGGAACTTGTCGCCGTCCGCATGGCCCAACTGGCTGAGGACTGCGGCCTGCAAGCCGTCGCCCTCCATCCGCGCACCCGCGAGCAGGGGTACAGTGGTCAGGCCGATTGGCGCCGTATCGCCGAAGTCAAAGCCGCCGTCAAAATTCCGGTCATCGGCAATGGCGATATCGTAACCCCCGAAGATGCCGTTCGCATGGTTCAGGAGACCGGTTGCGATGCGGTGATGATCGGCCGCGCCGCCAGTTCCAACCCCTGGATCTTCCGCCAGGTCCAGCAGTACCTTGCCACGGGCGCCTATGACCAGCCCACCCAGCAGGACCGCTACCAGATCATGCGCCGCTATTATGCCATGCTGATGGATCATCGCGAAAAGGACACTGTAGGCAAGATGAAGCAGTTCGCCACGTATTTCACGCACGGCGTGCGCCACGGCGCGCAACTACGCGCCTCCATCTACAAGGCTCAGGATGCCGCCGCCATCCTCGGCCTGGTGGATGCTTTCTTTCAATTGGAACCGGCGCTGGCCTGATGAAAAAAGTTCAGGTCATTACCGATGGAGCCTGCTCCGGAAATCCCGGCCCCGGCGGCTGGGCCGCCATCTTACGGTATAACCACCACGAAAAGGAAATGTGGGGCAGCCAGCCACACACCACCAACAACCGCATGGAACTGATGGCGGCCATTGAGGCGCTTCGTTCCTTGAAGGAGAATTGCGAAGTCGAAGTGGTGACCGATTCGGAATATGTGAAAAAGGGCATCACCGAGTGGATCCACGGATGGAAGCGCAAAGGTTGGATGACCGCCTCGAAAAAGCCGGTGGTCAATCAGGATCTCTGGAAAGCCCTGGATGAACAAGTGACCCGCCACAAGACCACTTGGGTCTGGACCAAAGGCCACGCCTCCCACGTCGACAACAACCGCTGCGACGAACTAGCCACCCGCGCCGCCAAAGAGCAGAGCAAATCCGCTTCCTGACCCAAGTTAGACCGCGCCCTTCGGAGTGGGGCAGGTTGGTAACCTGCGGACCGATTGTCAATCGGTCCACCGGGCAAAGCCCGGACGTTTTCATGGCGCGCGCAAGCCCCACCGAAACCTAATGCCTCCTTCCGAAGCTCCGTCCCGGGCTTCTCATCGGTGCACGTGAAGGCGCCGGGTGATAACTGCGCGGAGCCGGCGCGGCTCGTGGCGCAGGCGCAGCCGCACCACCGTTATGCCCGAAACTCTTCGGGCTGTGGTCCGCTGCCGCATCCCGCATCCCCGGCGACGCATATTTCGAATCGCTATAGCCGCCGCTCTTGCCTGCATATTGCGAATCCCGGAAGCCGCCACTCTGCGCGTACTTGCTGCCCGCATACCGGCTCTGCGTCGTCGTGCCCTGCGAGCCATACCTGGGCGCCTCGCTTTCGCTGTCGTGTCCGTAATACGTCTGTCCGCGGCGTTGATAGGTCCGGTAGCCGTCGTATTCGTAGCGGTCGTAGGGCCGGTAATCGTGGTTGAACAGCAGGTCGCGCATCAGCGCGTACTGCCCGTAGAAAACCCAGAAATCGTGCCCCCCGCGATGGTCCCAATACCCGTACTGGTTGGAGCCCTGCTCAGGCGCCGCCACATACGCCATCCCTGGCGGTTGCGCCACGTGTTCCGCCTCGGCATCGTAAAACCCGGCGGATTTGTGCGCAATCGCCATTCCCAGGTCGCCGCGCATCGCATCATAGACCGGCTTCTGAACAATCACCCACTGCTCGTCGCTTTTTGTGTCGCCGCCTTTCGAGGCGGCGTCCGTCACGTGCGTGCTCACCGTGCGGATCTTCTGGTCGTATTCGCGCGCGCTGCCGTCGCCGCGCGCCTGCATGTCCACCAGCAGCTTGTCCCAGGACGTGTACAGTTGTGCGGTCAGCAGTTGCAATTCCGCAGCCTGCCTGGGTTCCTCAGCCGCATAGGTGGTCAGCGTATCGGCCGCCGCCAGCAGTACTCCCGTGTTGACGCCGCTCACGTCGCCGCCGGCTACCTTGCGCCGGTCCTGTGCCGTGTCTTGCCAGAGCTTTTCACTTTTGGCGGCCAGCGCACGCCCGGCATCCATCCGCGCATCCAGATCCGTCCTCTTGGCCGGCCAGTCGGTTGCCGCGCGTGCAACGGCTGCCGTCACCGGCGCCAGATCGAAGGCGTGGATCGCCTGGTAGGCCTTCTCCATCTTCTGAACTTCTTGTGGCAGATGGTTCTTCGCGTCCACCCAATGCGCGGCTTCTTTTTGTACGGCTTCAGCGCCGGCAAGCGCCTGCGTGCGCAAGTTCCGCCCGCTCTGCAGCACCGATTTCGCCCGGTCCTCATCGGCATGCCTGTTCCTCACTTCCAGCCGCGTCAATTCGTCCATGTCGCGACCCGCCGAATCCAGGCCGGAAACTGTCTGGTCGAAGCCGCCCGCCCAGGAAGATCCAAAAGGAAGTGCCCCGAACAACGCGGGGTCCGCCTGCACCTGCGCGGCCACTTGCCCGCGTTCCGTCTGAATCTGTTGGCGCGCGGAAACGAGCGCCGCCCGTTCCTTGTCAATCTGCGCCCGCACGCTTGCAGGCAGGCGGTCCAGCCCGTTGACGGCCACCACCGCAAATACCACGCTCGCAACAACTGTGAATAAGCGAAGCGAATTTCGGCTCATAAGGCACACGTCTATTCAGCACTCCGCCGCAGGGCGGTGGTTGGTTATCGGCCCGCGGGCCGGTAGATGGTGACGTCGCCGGCCGGGATGCCGTCGTAGAGCGTCACCGTGAAGGGTTCGCCTTCAGGTTTGCGGATGGCGATCAGCGCCTTGCCATCCTGTTCCTGAAATTCCCAATAGTAGTAGCCCGTGGGCTGCGCCTGGTCGTCGCGCAAAGCCTGCACTTCCCGGCTCAGCCGGTAGAGCCACGTCTTGTTGTCGAACTGAAACGAATCGGCCGTGTTCTGCCGCTGGTCCATCTCCGCCAGGTCTTCTTCGGCCAGGCCCAAGTCTTCGAGCGATACCTGCCGAGGGTCGGCGTGAAGGTGGACTGCCACTTCTTCATCCCCGCTCATCCGAAGGGACACCCGCCGCTCCCGATACGCGCCCGCCACTTCGAACCAGCGGCGCGCGCCCGCCTGGTATCGCGTGGTGCGGTCCGCCGTGAAGTCCAGGTCCTTGAAGTTTTCGCCCGCACCGGAGATCGAAATCACATCTCCAGTGCGGGCATCCGTCGCCTTCAGGTTGGCCAGGTCTTCAACCGGGGGCGTATCTTTCCTGAAAAAGGACATCGCTTATTTCAGGCTGCCGGCCGGCAGTTCCTTCGGCAGTTCGGGCGCTTTTTGTGCGCGTTCCGCTTTCAGAGCCGCCAGTTGTGCATCCACGCTGTGTCCACCCAGTTGCGCAAATTGCGCTTCCAGGCCGTCGTCCTTGCCCGCCGAAGCCAGTTCGTCGAAAGCCTTCGCGGTGGCTTCTTCCTTCGCGACACTCTGCTCGAACCGGTTGAGCTGGGCAAACGCATTGTCCGCGTTTCCCACGCCTGCCACGGCTTCCGACACTTTCTGTTGAGCGATGGCTGCATTCTTACGCGCCACCAGCGTGGTCGCCGTGCGCTCGCCTTCGTCAATCTTGCGCTTCAATTCGGCAACTTGAGACTTCAGCTTGTCGCTGGTCTGCTGCGCCGCCGTGACCGCCTGCTGCATCGAAGCAACCTGCTGGTCGCTCTCGGCCTTCTTGCCCAGCGCTTTCTTCGCCAGGTCTTCATTGCCGGCGTCCAGGGCCAGGTTCGCCCGGTCCTTCCACTCCTGCGATTGCCGGACGTATTTCTGATACTCCGCGTCCAGCGTGTTGTAGTTGCTCATCGCCGATGCCGAAGCGCGCACCACATTGTTGAGCTCGCTCTTCATATCGGCCACGGTCTGCTTCACCGTCGCTTCAAAGGTGGCGTCCTCCAGGGCGTCCACCCCCTGGTTCGCCTCGCCCCGCGCCACACGGCCCATTCGGTTGAAGATGTCGGATAGGAATGCCATAACTCGTCGTCCCCTTTCTATGCCTGCAGGCCGCTCAACAGGCGGCGAGCGCTCATCACATCCACCAGCAGGAAATGCACCGCCGAAAGGATATCGTCCTCATCGTCCGGCCCCATGTCCCGCAGTTTGCAGAAATTGTTCAAAGTCACCGATACCTGGCCGCCTGCCGCGTCCCGCAGTTGGAAGTGGGAAGTCGAAATGCCATTGTCCGCCGCCAGCATCTTCGCCATCACATCCGCCGTGACGGCCCCCCGCGGCGCCACGGTGCAGGCCAGGCTCAGGAACAAAATGTCTCCCTCCACCACCGCTTGCAGCGAAACTCCGCTGTGCGTCTCGCGAATTTTCAAGGTATCGGCCGCCGCTTCGGAGACTTCGTAGCCGTTCTCCGCCAGTAGCGCATGGATTTGCCCCGTCCGGGGACTATTGGTTGCTGTCATATGTGTAGTTGGAATCTGCTCCCTTCATCTCTACGATGCTTCTGTCTGTTCTGTTCTGTTCCTTTAGAGTTATTGCAATATGTGAATACTATATTGCAATATGCAATTATTGTCAAGGGCGAAATTCATCCTGTTTTGAACTTCCTGCAAGCTAACTCCGCTGGGCGGTTGGACTGGCGACGCCCCATACAGCCGGAATCCCGCTCGCCGCTCTTCCGGCGGGCGTACCAGTTAAGGATAAAAGTACTGACAGGCTGGTAAGTCCCACTCGACCCGGCTTGTCTGAGGCTTCGGCATGGTCGACGTCAGGTATACCCCCGGTTAATTCCCTATACTTAAGTAAGGTACCAGAAGGTTTTTCTGGGGTACTGTACGCAAAAAACAGTACTCTCTGCTAGTACAAATCGAGAAAATTGGTTGCTTTTGGGCAAATTCGCCAGTAGGATGATATGGAGACGTGAGGGTTACCACTGAGAGCGCAAACGACACTCAGCGGCGGAGGAAGTAAAGTCGCCGCACCCAAACTCTCAAAAAGTAGTAGTAGTAATAAGACAAAATCGGAGAAGGAGACGGATTAAAAATGAAGAAACTTTTGATGGTACTCGTCGGGGGATTGTTGCTGACCACACTCGCTAGCGCGAATACACTTATTCTGCCTTGCGGCGGAGACACCAGCGCGAACGGCACAGGCCAACCGCTCTTGCCCTCCAACCCCTATAGCATTGTGTGCCCCACCATGGCACTGCCCATGGGTGATGGATATTCCTCGATTGAGGTCATTGCCTACGACAGTTTCAACCAGTCTGACGTTTTCGACTATCCCGCTTCCGGCAACACCGTGGTGAGTTTCATCTACGCCAGTCTGTTTAGCGGATTGAATCTGCCCGGCGGTTTCACGGATACGCTAACGGAGGTTGGCACCACTGGGGCAGCAGGTTCTGGCCAATATCAGTTGGGCACCCTCATCACTAGCAATTTCGCCAGCTGGACTGGCGCCGTTGGCACCGTCTCCACCAGCGTGGTGTCGGGCGGCTTTCAGGGTTCGCAAGATCCTGCCGGCAATGGCCAGTCATCGGTGAACTACTTCGTCGAGTACACCTACGGTACGATTCCCGAGCCGGTAACTACGTCGCTCGTCGGCGGTGGCCTGGTGCTGTTTGGCCTCCTCGCCAACAAACGGCGCAAGAAAGCGTAGCACTGAATCTCCGTATCCGATTCTATAGGGCTGGCGTTCCGCTGAGGGACGCCAGCCCTTTCTTGTTTCCTGGCGGGTAAACTTTGCATTGGCAGCGTGGTCGGCGACGATTCCTTCTTGGCCTGGCCGTTTTCGTCATTGCTTACGGCTACATCTGGTGGATTGCCGGAAATCTGTTCAGCCTCGGTGTGGATGAAGGCATCTACCTCGAAGGCGGCCGCCGCGTAGCGGCGGGCGAATCGGTTTATCGCGATTTCTTCTCTCTCACCGGCCCTCTTACGTTCTGGGTAGAGGGCGCCCTGGCGCACTCAGTTCCTCTCGATATTCCACTACTCCGGCTCCCCATGCTGGTGGACGCAGCCTTCCTGGCCTGGGCTGTGTATTGGCTGGCGGCGCAATTTGAAACCGAGTGGTTTGCGGCCGGCCTGTCTCTGGTTTTTCTTGCCTTCGAATCTCAACTCCAGCACCTTGTGGTGAATCATCGCTGGGATAGCGCCGCGCTGGCAACGGCAGCTGTTCTGGCCGCCGTTGCGGCCAGCCGCCGAGGCAGCCGCGGTCTGTGGACGCTGGCCGGCGTGCTGGCCGCGGCTGCGGCATGGGCCACGCCATCCGTCGGACTGGTGGCCGTTCCTTTGCTCTTCTGGGCAGCCCGCCGCGGCTTGGCCTCGGCAATGGCCTGCCTGGCAGGCTGCGCCGCTGTTACGACTGCGGCCGCCGGATACCTGGCATTTCACCACGCACTGGGCCCCATGATCGATGCAATGCGCTGGACCGCGGCCAATTACGCGCAAGCCAACGCGCTGCCTTATGGATCTCTGCCCCATGCTTCCCACGCCGCGCCGACCGCCGGGGCCTGGTGGCGGCAGGGCGCCCGGCTGGCTGCCGCCGCGTTCGAAGCGTGGCCGGCTGTTCTACCGCTGGCCGCCCTCGCCGGGTGGTCCTGGCGGTTTCCCCGCTACAAGGAGGCCGCCGAACGCCGGGCCATCGCACCGCTGCTGGCAGTTACGGTGGCGCTGGTGTTCTCAGCGTGGCCGCGCTGGTCATCCATTCAACTCATGTTTGTGGCTGCCGTTCCTTTCACGCTCTGCGGTGTTCTGCTCCATCGCTCGATGGGCGCGCGCCGGGGGACGGGCCTCTATGCTGCGTTGCTCTTGGTCGCCGCCATTTCCGGATTTCAGAAATCCGCCGCAGCCTTCGATAGCAGCGGTTTTGCGACGCGCGCGGGCTTTTTCCGCGGCACATCCGAGGACGTCGAATTTTTGGAGCCGCTGGAGCGCCGCATCCAGCCTGGCGATTCAGTCTTCGTTTTCCCGTATTTGCCGGTCCTCTATCCCTTGCTCGACGCCCACAATCCCACGCGTTTTCTTTATTTGCAACCCGGCATGATGACCGCCGCCGATGAGCGCGAAGCCGTTCGGGAGTTGGAAGCCGCCCGCCCGCGCTGGGTGGTCACGGCCGATCTTTCGCCGGAAACCGTCCATGCCGCATGGCCGCGAAGCGATCCCGCGCTCATCCCCATGCAAGCCATGCACGCCGATCTACTGGCGCACTATCGGCAGGTGGAACAGGTCAATGGCAAGTGGGGCCGGCTGGAAATTCTAGAGCGTCAGTGAACGCCAGTCATCCGGCGGCCGGCTCATCAGCCGGAAAATCCACCTTTTCGTACAAATCGGCCAATGCCAGTTGGCAGTTGACGGATGCCAGGTCCATGGAATCCTCCGGGCCGGCCTTCGCAACGTAATTCCAACTCCAGTCAAGTTGGCGGGTATAGCGTTCCACACTCACGCGCAGAGAGGAAATGAGCACGTACTCCTGGAGAGATTCCAGGGAGCGATACTGTGCAAACTTCTGGCCGCGATCGTGCGCTTCAGTGGATCTGGAAAGGACTTCGATGATCACGGTGGGGTTGAGCAGGGTGTCGAGATTGCTGTCCACAAACTGGGGCTCTCCACAGACAATTACGATATCGGGATAGGTGTAGAGACCGGTCGGTGCAACCGAGACCCGCATATCGTTGGGAGAGCGGACGGCAGGAACTGCGGCGGAGTTGTTGGCCTAGCTCAGCGATCACGTTAGACACGATGCTAACGTGCTGATAATTCGAACGAGACATGGCGAACATCTCGCCCTGGAAGTATTCGCTTCGGAACTCGGCGTTCCGCTCGATTTCAAGATACTGCTTGGGTGTCAGATAGCCTTTCGGAAGCGTGGGCATGATCTGGTTTTCACCTTACCATGCCCATGCCGCCACGCGCCGTTATGCCGTCCGCATCGCTTCCGACTGATCGCCGCTGATGGCCGCCTGTGCCGCCGCCAGCCGCGCAATCGGTACACGGTACGGTGAGCAGGAAACGTAGTTCATGCCAATCCGGTAGCAGAACTGCACCGAACTCGGCTCGCCGCCGTGCTCGCCACAGATACCGATTTCCAGCTTCGGATTGGTCTTGCGGCCCAGATCCACCGCCATCTTCACCAGTTTGCCCACGCCTTCCTGGTCGAGAACGGCGAAGGGATCGGCAGCGAAGATTTTCCGGTCCTGATAATCCTGCTGGAATTTCGTATAGTCGTCGCGCGAAAGGCCCATTGTGGTTTGCGTCAGGTCGTTGGTGCCAAAACTGAAGAACTGCGCTTCTGTGGCGACCAGATCGGCCGTCAGGGCGGCGCGCGGAATCTCAATCATCGTGCCCACCAGGTAATGCTGGTCCTTCAACCCCGCCTTGGCCAGCACTTCCTCCGCGATCCGCACCACAATCTCCTTCTGATTCTCAAACTCTTTGACACCGCCAATCAGCGGGATCATCACTTCGGGAATCACCTTCACGCCCTTCTTCGCCACCAGCACCACGGCTTCAAAGACGGCGCGCGCCTGCATTTCCGTGATCTCCGGATACGTGATCCCCAACCGGCAGCCGCGATGGCCCAGCATCGGGTTGAACTCATGCAGCTCTTCCACGCGCTTCAGCAGAGCAGGCAGAACCGTCTTCAGGTTCTTCACTTCGGCGCCGAACTTCTGGTACGCCGCCGCGAAAGCCCTCTTCTTCCTGATATCGGCGTACGGCAGAATCGCGATATCCACCAGCAGGTCCTCGCGCTTCGGAAGGAACTCGTGGAGCGGCGGATCGAGCGTGCGGATCACCACCGGGAAGCCGTCCATGGCCTGGAACAGTCCGGCGAAATCCTTGCGCTGCATCGGCAGCAGTTTCTGCAGGGCCTTGCGGCGGCTCTTTTCGTCGCGCGCCAGAATCATGGCCTGCATGTGTTCGATGCGCCCTTCGGCGAAGAACATATGCTCCGTGCGGCACAGCCCGATGCCTTCGGCGCCGAACTTGCGCGCCGCTTTGGCGTCACGCGGAATGTCGGCGTTGGCGCGCACCCCAAAGCTGCCGCGGAACTCGTCCGCCCAGCTCATGAAGCTTGCCAGTACACCCGACGCCGGGTCCGCATCCAGCGTGTTGGCCTGACCGGCGAATACTTCTCCGGTGGAACCGTCCAGTGACAGCCAGTCGCCTTCCCGCAAGGTGACGGCCTTGCCGTTGACTGTCACGCTCACTTCGCGCTTGTGTTCGTCCACCGTAATCGTCTCGGCGCCCGCCACGCACGGTGTACCCATACCGCGGCAAACCACCGCCGCGTGGCTGGTCATGCCGCCGCGCGACGTCAAAATGCCCTTGGCCACTTCCATGCCGTGAATGTCGTCCGGCACAGTCTCTTTGCGCACCAGGATAACCGGCGAGCTCTTGAATTTCTCCACCGCCTCGTTGGCAGTGAATACGATCGTGCCCACCGACGCGCCCGGGGAAGCCGGCAGTCCCTTGGCCAGCAGGGTCAGCGTCTTCTTGGACTTCGGATCCAGCACCGGATGCAGTAGCTGGTCGAGCTGCTGCGGATCCACCCGCAACACCGCTTCCTTCTTGTCGATGAGCCCTTCGCCCACCATCTCGACGGCGATCCGCACTGCCGCCGGCCCGGTCCGCTTGCCGTTGCGAGTCTGCAGCATGTAAAGTTTGCCATCCTGGATGGTGAATTCGAAATCCTGGATGTCGCGATAGTGCTTCTCCAGCATCGACGTGATTTCGCGCAGCTGGTTGTAGACCGCTTCGTTCCACTTCTTGAGTTCGGAAATCGGATGCGGCGTGCGGATGCCGGCCACCACGTCTTCGCCCTGCGCATTTTCCAGGAACTCGCCATAGAAGGCCTTCTCGCCAGTGGCCGGGTTGCGTGTGAAGCCCACGCCCGTAGCCGAAGTTTCGCCCAGGTTGCCGAATACCATCGCCTGCACGTTGACCGCGGTGCCCAGGCTCTCGGAAATCTGATTCATCTTGCGGTAATACTTGGCGCGGTCGTTGAACCAGCTCCGGAACACCGCGTCGCGCGCGCCCTGCAGTTGCTCCATGGCGTCCTGCGGGAATGCTTTGCCGGTCTTCTTCTGCACCAGGGCCTTGTAACCCGTAATCACCTGCTGCAGGTCCTCGGCCGTCAGTTCCGTATCCAGCTTGGCTTTGGCCTTTTTCTTTTGGCCGTCGAAAACGGTGTCGAAATCGTGCTTGGAAACTTCCAGCACCACGTTGCCGTACATCTGGATGAAGCGGCGGTAGCAATCATAAGCGAAGCGCGGATTCTTGCTCCGGGCCGCCAGGGTTTTGACGGTCTCGTCATTCAGCCCCAGGTTGAGGATGGTATCCATCATGCCGGGCATCGAGAACTTTGCGCCCGATCGGACGCTCACCAGCAGCGGGTCGTTGACGTCGCCCAGTTTCTGGCCCATGCGCTCTTCCAGCGTCTTGAGCGCAACAATCATTTCGTCGTGAATCGCGGCGGGAACCTTGTACTGGTTCTCAAAGTAAATGTTGCACACCTCCGTGGAGATGGTGAAGCCGGGTGGCACCGGCAGTTTCGCGCGGCACATTTCCGCCAGGCCGGCGCCCTTGCCGCCCAGCGTGTCTTTCATCTTTCCATCGCCGTCGGCGGTTTCTTTGCCGAACGAATAAACGTACTTTTTCATGCTTCCAGCTCCTATGACTGAGTGACGATTTCAGAAAAGTCCGCTATGGGGGAAAATTCCGCCAGCAGCGTATGCAGTAACGTCAAGCGGTTTTGCCGGACCCGGGCGTCCGGCGCATTCACCAGCACCTTGTCGAAGAACAGATCTACTTTAGGCCGCAATTTGGAAATCACGTGCTCGATGGGTTGCCCGGAAATGCGGCGGTACTCTTCGTACAAATCCTGTTCCGGACCGGCTTCGAGCAGCGCCGCGTCGAGCGGAGCTGGCGCCGCCGCCTGCCAGCCGGCCTGGTTGAGAATGTTGCGAATGCGCTTGAAACTGGCCGCCAGCGGCTCAAAATCCGGCGTGGGCCGCAGCGCCTGCACGCGCAGCAGGCGCGTTTCCAGATCCGCCAGGCTGCTCCATCCGGATGCCATGCAGGCATTCACTTCGTCGTAAGCAAAGCCGCGATGCTCTTTGAAGTAATAGCGGACGCGGTCGGCGAAGAACGCAGTCAGTTCCTGGTTGCCGTCCAGAAAATCGTGCAGTCCCAGTCCGAGTTTTCCTTCCACCAGAATGCGTACCACGCCTTGCGAGGCGCGGCGCAGCGCGAACGGATCGCGCGACCCCGACGGAATCAATCCCACCCGGAAACAACCGCGCAGCGTATCGAGCTTATCGGCCAGCGAAACCAGTTGCGCCGTGCGGCCCCGCGGGATGGCATCGTCCATGCTTTCCGGTTTGTAGTGGTCGTAAACCGCTTGCCACACCGTTTCCGGTTCGCCATCCGCGCGCGCATACAGTCCGCCCACCACGCCCTGCAGTTCCGTGAATTCCTTCACCAGTTCGGTGGTGAGATCGCATTTCAAGAGTTCGGCCGCGCGCACCGCGTCCGCCTCGCCTCCCAGTGCATTCACCAGTTCCACCACGCGGTCGGTCTTTTCCAGGTAGGTGCCCAGCTTGGCCTGGAACGTGACGTGCGCCAGGTCTTCCTTGCGCGCCAGCAGCGTCTTTCTGCGGTCGGTCTCCCAGAAAAACCGTGCGTCGTTGAAGCGCGCCCGCAGTACCCGCTCGTTGCCCCGCCGCACGAAGCCTTCCGAATCGGCATCCACGTTCATCACCGCGACGAATTGCGGCGCCAGTTTGCCGCGCTCGTCTTCCACCGAAAAGTATTTCTGGTGGTGCCGCATCACCGTCACCAGAACTTCTTCGGGCAATTCCAGAAACTGCGGGTCGAAGTTTCCGGTGATCGCGGTCGGGTATTCGGTGATATAAACCAGCGTTTCCAGCAGCGCCGCGTCCGGCTTGATCCGCACGCCGGTCAGTTCCTTGCGGATTTTCTCGCGCCGCTGCTCGGCCGAGAGAATCACGTAATGGTCGCGCAGCCGCTCCTGGTAATCGGCTGTCGTGATGGCGATTTCGCGCGCACCCAGCCGGCGGTGCCCGCTGGTCAGAGCCCCGGCATGCACCCCCGCGATTTCAAACGGCACAATCTCTTCGCCCAGCAGCGCCACCAGCCATCGAATTGGCCGGATGAAGCGCGGGCCGCCCTTCGCCGTCCAGTACATCGTCTTGGGAAAGTAGATTTGGAGGATCAGCCCGGGCAGCGCTTCCGACAGAATGTCCTTCGACGCCCGGCCGGCCACTTTCCTGGTGAAGAAATAATATTCCCCCTTGGCCGTTGTCTCCACCGCTAGATCTTCCGGCCGGATGCCCTGTTTGCGCGCGAACCCCGCCACGGCCTGTGGCGGAGCCGCTTTCGGCGGGCCCAGTACGCGCTCTTCGGAATCCGGCTGCCGCTCCGGCAGTCCTTCCGCGCGCAGAACCAGCCGCCGCGGCGTGGCATCCATGGCGATCGATTCGTGCGGAATCTCCAGCTTCTCGAACAGCAGGCGCAGGTTTTCGAGCGCCCCCGGAATCATCCAATCCGGAATTTCCTCGGTGCCGATTTCCAGCAGAAACGGCAGCGTCATTGCGCCACCTCCCGCTGCGGCGCCGCAAACTGCTGGTCCGCCCATGCCGCCGCTACTCCCACCGCAATCTTGCGCACCCGCTGGATAACCCCCACCCGCTCCGTCACGCTGATGGCCCCGCGCGAATCAAGCGTATTAAACAGGTTCGAACACTTCAGCACGTGGTCGTAAGTGGGCAGCAGCGGGAACCGTTTCTTGTCGCCGTCCTTCGGGTTGTACAGCTTCAGCAGCCGCGCCGCCTCGCCTTCGTGCAGTTCGAACAGCTTCCACAACGTCGGGATATCCGCCGCTTCGAAGTTATAAACCGAATACTGTAATTCGTCGCGGTACCTCACGTCGGCGTATGAGAAACCCGGCGTCCATTCGATATCGTAAACGCTGTCCTTCACTTGCAGGAACGCCGTCAGCCGTTCCAGCCCGTAGGTGATTTCCGCCGGAACCAGCTCCAGATCGATGCCGCCGCATTGCTGGAAATACGTGAACTGCGTGATCTCCAGGCCATCCAGCATTACCTGCCAGCCAATCCCCCACGCGCCCAGCGTCGGAGCTTCCCAATTGTCTTCTTCGAACTTAATGTCGTGTTTCCGCAAGTCGATGCCGATGGCTTCCAGGCTGCCCAGATATTGGTCGATCACATCCGCCGGTGTGGGCTTCAGGATCACCTGCAATTGCGAGTGTTTGTATAGCCGGTTGGGATTGTCGCCGTACCGGCCGTCCGCCGGGCGGCGGCTGGGCTGTACGTACGCCACTCGATAAGGATGCGGCCCCAACACGCGCAGAAAGGTCTCCGGGCACATCGTGCCGGCGCCCACCTCCACGTCGTAAGGCTCCTGAATGATGCAACCGCGATCGGCCCAATAGCGTTTCAGTGTGAAGATGATGTCCTGAAAAGATTGCATTCGTTTAGCCTGCGACGCTCTCTTCCAGCAGCGGCGCCGTCACCAGCCTCCGGTCCGCGTGCGTCTCGATCTGCTGCACCAAAAACCTTCTCAAATCGGCCGCGGTGCTCTGGTCCCACGCCGGCCGCGCGACCTCTGCTACCGGCTTCCGTAACATCTCCGACGCCAGCTCGAGCGATGCCGCGCTCAATTCCCAACTGCTGCCGCCCAGGTTTCTCCGGCAGTCGTTGCACACCAGCCCCTCTCGCCCGCGGCTGAAAAAAGCCCTTTCGGGAGTTTCCGGGTCGTTCAATAGGGTTCCGCAGCCCAGGCAAACGTCCAACTGCGGCAGCCAGCCGGAGAGCCGCACCGCCCATAAGGAAAAATAGGTGACGGCGCGCCACGCACTGCCCGCTTCCGCCGGCCGCAGAGAATCGAGCACTGCCAGCAACAAGCGGAAAAACTTTTCGCTTGGCTCCGCCGAAGGCAGCAGCTGGTCGGTAACCTCTGCGAAATAATCCAGTGCTACACTCGCCCGGTAATCGCACGCCAGGCCGAATTGTGACCGGATCAGCTCGCAGGAATCCAGGTTCACCAGCTCGCGCGTTTCGCGCTGGAAATACGCCATGCGCACGTGCGATAACCGCTCCAGCCCGGCTCCAAATGCACTCTTCGGCCGGCGCGCCCGCTTAGCCACTCCACGCAACTTTCCCTGGTCCCTGGTCAGAAAACTGACGACGAGGTCAGCCTCCTTCAAGGGGAAAGTCCGCAGAACGAGAGCTTCACTGACACACGCTGGCACACGTGGAAATTTCAGAGTAACACAGTTGAAAACCGCCTTGGCGACGAAACCGGAAGCTCGGCCCCTGAGACCACTATTTGTATTGCGACTCTTCAAACTCTTAGCCGGCGGCGAGGAGTTTCCGGCCGCCCACGCCCCGTAGGGGCGACAGATCATAGCCCACGGCGTAAGCCGTGGGAACCCAGTAGAAGCGCCCAAGCCCCGGAACGGGGCGAAAGAATCGGGCAGCTTCTTTCGCCCTTCGACTGTCCTGCCCATCGCGCCCCTGCCTGTGATATACAAGATCTCAATATGAAAATACTCGGCTGGCTGCTGGTTGCAGCGTCAACACTGTTCGCGGCTGACGTCAATACGTTTTCCATCGTGGCTTTCGACCCGTCGAACGGCGATTGCGGTGTCGCAGTGGCATCGCGCTATTTTTCGGTAGGAGCCGTCGTGCCGTGGGCCGAAGCCGGCGTCGGCTGCGTCGCCACACAGGCCAATGTGAATGTGGGCTATGGGCCGCGCGGCCTCGAATTGTTGCGCCAGGGTCTCACCGCCAAACAGGTGCTCGACAAACTGTTGGCGGAAGACACCTTTGCCGATAGAGAAGGGCGGCAGGTGGCGATTGTCGACCGCAACGGCGGCGTCGCCACCTACACCGGTCCCAACGCCCCCAACTGGGCCGGCGACCGCCAGGGGAAGACGTGGTCCGCGCAGGGAAACATTCTGGTGGGACCGCAAGTGCCGGAAGCCATGGGCCGCGCCTTTGAAGCCACCGACGGTGAGTTAGCCGAGAAGCTCTTCGCGGCGCTGAAGGCCGGCGACGACGCCGGCGGCGATTCGCGCGGCAAGCAATCCGCCTCCATGATCGTCGTCCGCAAAGGCGGCGGCCGGAACATCAATAACGACCGCTATCTCTATCTCAACGTGGACGACAATCCGCACCCGATTCCGGAACTGCGGCGCTTGTTGGATATGAATCTGGGTTATCTTTGGCAAGCGCGCATCGGCCCTCTGACCAGCGCCGGCAAGACTCGCGAAGCCCGCGAGGCTTCGGCGAAGTACGCCGCCTACATGCCCTCGGCCAACGCCTGGATTTCAGTCGGCGTGATGGATTACAACCTGGCCGACAAGCCCGCCGCGCTCGCCGATTTCCGCAAAGCGCTCGCTCTTGACCCCACCGTGCGTCAGCGGTTCGAAGCGCCCGCAGCGGGCGCAACGCCTGCCGGCGGTCGTGGCGGCCAGCGCATGGCAGCTATTCTAGCGGACACGGAATTTCTGAAGGAGTTGTTTCCGGAGAAGTAG
>Ga0182030_10001942_pt1 | contig 43476 bp, 44 predicted proteins | sample 812S3MmetaG_FD_121299 | JGI IMG/M metagenome (GOLD analysis project Ga0182030, IMG submission 121299) | Permafrost microbial communities from Stordalen Mire, Sweden - 812S3M metaG (Illumina Assembly) | ecosystem: Environmental > Terrestrial > Soil > Wetlands > Permafrost | place: Sweden... | reverse complement strand
TGTGACGTGGGATTCCCAGAAATCTTCATCTAGGAGACCTGTTTCCAGCAGCAATCAGCATTCAAATAAATCTTGAAAGGCGGTGAATGTTAAAGGTATGGGTGAAGTGATGTTTGGGATTTTGGAAATTGGTGAGGGAACTCACTAGCCTCCTTCTTCAACCTCTTCCTCTCCCGCTTCGCCTCGATACTCTTCTTCCTATCATCTTTACTCTGCATCGCCGCCATCACTGGTATATAAACCCAGAGACCCTTCTTTATCCTCCTCGCACCCTTGGTGATCCTCCGCGCTACTCTGTTATACAATTTTCTCATTCGCGTGCTCCAGGCTACGATTAAGGCTACGGTGATTATGACGAAGGAAGCGGGCAGAGAGACCGCGCCGATGGTGTGCAGTGGGAGCATTGTTCCGCCGCCCCATTCGCGAGTGTTCATGCCGAAGAGGCCGGTGAAGAATGTTAGTGGGAGGAATATTACAGTAAATACCTCTCATGCGTCAGTATATTTGAGACATTCAGGTTGGAAAAGTCGAGGGGACACACAGTAAATATCATAACAGATCGGCTCTGGGCAGATGCAAGATCCGCCTGTAGTCGCTGAAGACGTACTTCATCAACCTGTGCCTGTCTTTGAACCATTTGAAGAAGTTTATCAAACTGCCCAATCGTCAGCCAACGCAAAACTTTGTGCATGGGGATCCTACATCTTCCCTCGTAGCTTTAACATCGTCAATCATCTTCAATGCGTGATGCGAATACTCTATCAACTTATCCTCAGCTTGCTTCAGAAACAACAAAGCATTAACCGTCAGCGGCTTCAAATCATCCTTCTCATAATTCTTAATCATGAGATGAATAGCACCCATCTGAGTCTCGAACAACCCTTTCAATGTATGTAGCTCATCTTCAATATCTCTCAACTCTAGAAGAGCAGAGGTATTTTCTCGATTCTGCTTTTCAGCTAATGCGCTCTCGCGTTTATGCTGGGCCCTGATATTATGTGCTCGGAGGACATTCTCATGATCACCAGCCTTGTCTCGGAATCCACGAGCTCGGAATCTTTTGAATGATGTGGTCATTTTCTCGGTAAGGATACTGATTGCTTCTTCAAACGTGCGGAAGATTTGGAGATCAGGATGAGAAGACCGTTCAAATAGGACGGTAACGGCATGGAGTACGACCAATGCGGCAAGATCCCATGGGTTCTCACATTTCGAGGTGAGATCTGCATTGACTTCGTTGAAGATACTGTTCCTCAGATCCGCTTGCTGGAATAGTCTCCCATCCGTGACTAGAGGTTCTTTCTTGGGGAAGAAGGTAACTGTTGTTGCGCCGTCAACAATCCAAAGCCATAACTGATCAACCATTAATACGTTCCCATCAAGAATGTCTTCCTCGTCCTCTTCTGGATCACTCCCGCTGTCCGCATCTTCCTCCTCGTCGTTTTCATCGTTTTCATCGTTAGTGTCGTCATCTCTGTTTATGAATTTCTGGCCTGCTGGTTTCTCTTTATTCCCTTGCAAGAGTTCATCAGAATGAGAACATCGCTGCTTTGTCATTTTGTACAGCATTTGATCATCATCACGTGCTCTAGTATCCAGAAGACTCGGGTATCCAAATTGATCCACTTGTCTTTGATTAGCATCGATCAATTAATCATGAATTTCTGACATACAGGTTCGTCGACAATTTATAGGTGGGTCATTTCCAAGAAACTGCCAAATGACTTTAAATTCTAGAGAATCGAGCTTCGCGACAGAAACAGGAACCGGCCGAGACCGACCCTGCTTAATGCGTCGTTTTATCAGAGCACGCCTTTTAACCATGACCTTATAAGTATCGAAATGTAGATATGGCAAGTAGAGACACATTTGAGCATGATCTGGGTGTGAGCCACCCTGCCGTTTAGGCGACATCGTTGGGGATGCTGTTCACTTTTAGCATGGGCTAATTTTTGGATTGGGAGCAAACTGACTGATATGTGGTTCGATGAAAGCACATCCAGGCTTGAGAAAACAAGCATGGTGTTCTGCGTGTCGACCTCGAACATGCTTAGATTCCCAATGTTCAGCGCCAAGCAATTTAGAGTGGCAATCTGGACCCTTCTCAACAGATATCCTTGACAATACATCCTGAGATATTTATCAGCACAATTTAGCACATTGATGTGCAATCTTACCTTTACCCAGCTCGGGTTATTGAAGGGCACATGTATCCATACGAGCCGTTGTTTCGATGCATCAGGTCTGGAGAATGGCGCTGAGAAACTCGTATTGATAGCACTTTCACTTCCTCGTCTCTTCTGACTTGGCGAGGTGCTCCTGTGTCGTAAGTCCGGTCGTGGTTGCGATCCCTCACCATGGCTGCTACGACGAGGTTTAGTGCCTGGCGATAAATGGGTCCCACTAGTATTCGTGGCACCGTGCGGCTCTGGGGTCTCAACTTTAGGGCCAATATTGAGCGCATTTTCCGAAGGTGAAGCCGATACTACGAAGCCAGGGAGGGTTGGCACATTCTGAGGTAGTGTATCGCCAGTAACAACCGCAATCGATGGTATGGGTTCGGAAGACTTAGTCTCGTTTCCGCCCGGCAATATCGGAGAAAGAAACTGTTGTAATGAGCCTTTGCGTTCCCGAGATCTGTTCTTGTTCTTATCCTTTCCAAATCTCTTTGGTTTCGTGCTTTGTTCTGCGGGTAATCTAAAAAGATCTGTATTGAAAGTAGGAGCAGCAGTAGCGCCGGAGTCGCTCCTCCTGTCAGGTAACAGTGAAGGGGCTCGAGTATTTTGCCGCAGATACTGTTTCTCTCGGGGTGGAGCATTGACTTCTGACAATCGATCTTCCAAAAGTTTGGCAGGACCGTGCCTCTTGAAATCGCTCAACGATCTGCTCGTAGACCACAACTTGAGATTAGAGGTTTCATTGCTTGATGTAAGAGTTTCGTAAAATCCATTGATCTCCACCCTGACTTTCTCTTCTAGATTCATATCAGTATGCCTAATCTTGGTCAAGCTAAGTGCTTTCTTGATCGCAGTAGCTAATTCCTCTAAGTAACTTTCCTTGGTTTGCAAATTGTTACTCCCAAAAGCGGCACAGTCTGCATGGTCACTAAGGAGAGGGTAGACTGCCTCATGACGAAGATTCAACAGAGCAGATTTGATTGAAGTGATGGGAGCATGAAACTCATTCGTTATATATGTATCTTCTGTTTCAAAGAATGTCCAAACCTGAAGCTCACTGGCAAGAGACTTGAAGTCACTATCCAGTTTTCGTAAGAGTCTGTGATTGAGCTCAAGCTGGGCCATAATGCTTGCTGGAAGTGGTGCTGACAAGTGCATTATGCTGGAAATGTTTTCAGAGAAGCTTGGTCTCGAGAGATAAGAGGATCCTCGATGAGGGGTAGCGAAGAAAGTTATCCCGTAACAATCACCAAGGACAGAACTCTTGGATCTTTGAGCCTCTGCAAGAGCCATCTTTACAATCAACCCTCCAGTCGAATGACAAACGAAGAATATCGGACGCTCGTCTTTTTCGATACGGCGCAAATCCTCAATGTTCTTAAGCAACCTAGTTGCTAGACTCTTGAGCGTATCGCCATGTTGTGGTTTGCCATGATCGTAGAGAAGCACGCGTGTTTGCTTAATTCGACTCCTTATGCCGCCAGTGATCCAAGCAGGACCTGTCCTGTCCATCGGTGTTGTCATTATTGGAGTTCCACTGTATGCCGGCGATATTGGAGTCATATGGAAGAGAGCCAGTTGAACTTTACTCGGTCTATGAATGCCATTGATTGTATCCTGGATGAAGACAGTGCGAGGAGCCCAAGTTTTCTCAGGATGTCCACCAATCGCTGGAACTCCGATAATGCTATTCAAAATCAGCCTCGAACAGCCTTTTGGGTCACAAGAGTCTTACTCGACTAGTGTAGAATCAAGGGGTGTATGAATTCTGGGGTCGCGTTTAAAGGCTAACTTATCGATATCTTTGACCCGCTGTACGCTTCCATTTGTAGAGTCATGACTATTGTGCGCATTGTTGGTTATGGCGGCAGGCGCATTCTGAGGGGATGGGATGGAAATATCGCTGATAGATGTCGAATTAGATGGTGGGTTGTTCGCAGACTCTATCTCCGTGAGTGGGATGTCTGGGCCCGGTGTGGCGGCAATTGGTGGCCCTGTTGAAGCCATTGTGTCTCAAGACATTGAGATTGCAGGGACAATGGTCGTAACAAGGGAGAAATCTCACGGGGGCAATGTGTGAGCATTACTCGAGAGATCAATTGAGTATGAACAATGGAAGAAAAGCTTTTCAAACATGATCGCCTCTTGCGCCCCGAAAGAGCTGAACAGCCTCCAGACAAGGCTGCATGCCAGGAATCCGCATCGGGCCAGAATCAGAGCCTCTTCTTCAAGCTTACTCGCCGAGAGCTTGACTTCCAAGGTTGTAAATTGAGACGGGAGAGGAAGACCAATTGAACACTAGATCAATGTAATTATAGAGTCTTATTGGATATGAAAACGAAGGAGTGTCACGCTGCGGAGTGGGGATGCGGGATTTGGGGGCGGAAGTTCCAGAATGTGATTGTGGCTGCATGACATGGAGTCTGCATACATCACCCGAAAAATTGGAAGGTGAACGAAAACTAGAGATAGATTCGTTGCTTCGGAAAGCTTTGCTTTGAAACATTGAGTGAAACCAGGGAGAGAGGTGAGGTTGATATTGAGGCTGAAAGCCGAAGACTTCTCGCCTCGGTGAGTAACAGGGGCTTTGACATATTGGCAGGAGCGGGCAATCAGATTTCTTGTTCTGATCATTGTGACACCATTACAATCCTGAATTCCATTCTATAACATATCTAATTCTAGTCAGTCCCAACACCTGACAATATCTCAAACAATGCATCTTCTCGACTTCCCTTGAAACAGAAAAATTTAGGTGTCGCTCATGAGATCTCACAATCTACTATAGAATTTGGGTGTTGGTATCAATTGGGTATTATCCAAGGCTCAATTATATGCAATACACTACAACTCCCGATCTTGTATGGAGTCTCCCCACTTCGCCCTCTGCTCCCCAAGAGCCTTCAAAAACTCGCCCGCCCATACCTTTCCGGGATACGCCTTAGCGAACCCGTCGACATGATACTCCCAGCATCCATCCTCTAACGTTCTTCCCTTGGTCTCACAGATCTTGTTTTCTCTAACTGGCTGCTTCGGCCATACTCCCAGCGCTGCGCCCATACTCTCATCCAAGAAATTATCCATCACCAATTGCGCCACCTTCATACGGACACTGTCGAATTCTTCTCCCTTCTTGAGCCAGACCTCTAGTAACATTTTCATTCCTCTATTCTCGAGGAACTCTTTGCGGATAGTGGGTTCGCGAAGGAGACCACTGATAGCACTGACTTTCGCTTTGAGTGTTGAGGGTTCCTTTTCAAGCGAGAGACGAACGCGGAGGACATCAACAAAGTTGACAGTAACCGTAGCCTCGGACACACAGGTGGGGTACATGACAATCCGACTCATCTTAGCCACCTCCTTTAATGCGGTGGGATTGTTCTGAATAGCAGAAGCTAAAATTGCAGCTGCTTTATGATCCCTTTTCTCTTCTGTAGCAGGGAATTTCTGAGATCCAAAACCGAGAACTAAACAGGTGAGTTTCTGGAGAACTCGGCCATCTTTAGCTAATTCAACACCGTAATAGATATCGTGCGAAAGTTCAGAGAGGTCATCAAGCGCGGAGTCGAAGGCTTGTCCTTCCGTCTTGATATCCAACATCGCTTTGTGGAAGTTTCCAATGTCGCCTCCCTCATTTGGTGGAGGAGGGGGAATCTTGCCTGCTGCATCATACGCAGGAGGCTTTTCTGGGACTTGATCTCGGAGAGCCTGTTGTGTTGCGGCCTCTTCTTCCGGCTGCTCCACAATAACCATTGCTTGCTCCATAGGATACTCCTCACTGACTTCTTCTCCTTCCATAGGGATGTTGAGACGAGCTTCCTTCAACCCAGTATAGACATTCATTCGTACGTGGAGTCCAGGTGGTATGTCCTGTCCTTCTTTGATTTCTTGGAAATCCGCTTTCGGAATGAAATGTCGAGGGTAACAGTCTCCAGCATTTTCGGTTGGGCAGATGAGTTCTGTATCTGCTAATGGAGATTGCGAGGGATCGGCTTCGGATACTATAGCTCTAGCAATGGTAGGCAAGCTAAAGCAAGCCAGCGCAAGCAAGCATCGGGGTGATAGCCTGACCATTTTGAATGTTTTGGGAAGGACTTAAACAATGAGGGAAACTGAGTGTTTAATCCTTTGTTAAGACCACGTTCCGAAGTGACTCAGTCGGAAACAATGGAAAGGACACGATTGACTCTGCGTTTGAGTCTGCGAAGTATGTGTCTTTGCGCCTCAGCCTTCTCCACCTCCAGCACAGCCTTGTTAAACGCCGCAATATCCAACGGCTTCGATGATCCCTGCGCCTGTTTTTGTTTCTCGAGTTTCCAGTTCTCCCAAATATGCGGCTGACTTTCTAGGACTGCAGATCCTTCCCAACTAGATCTGAGGATGGGACAATCCTGCCACTTTACTAGGTACCAGACAAAGCCGGTTTTGGATTTCAGTTCCGCGATAATCTTCTCTGGAAGATGGTATTGGCCGTCGTCGGTTTCTATTGAAGAATCAGATTCAATATCGTCCTGGGTATCGGTATCGTGTATGTATGCTGCAGCTCCTGCTGAATGATTAGTAGTTGTGGCCATTTTGGAAAGGACAAGTGGCTGAGTTGCGCAGTTGAAGATGACATCTTGATGTCTCGCCAAAGGTAGCTAGTACTTACCAGTAAGGAGATGCAAAACAAAAACATGCGTTTGATTCCCTTTGGAAACCTTGAAACAGTTAGATCGGAATCTACCAAATGAAAGTTCGAATTTACCATTCAATACCATTTGCACCAAATTTCGTCGCGACTCTCAGCTTCGGAAGATTCCATTGTGGCAGCTCCTGGAGATCACATGATCTTTCCACCTTAGTTATAGCTTACTAAGCACGTTTAAAGACATCGACCTCATTGTAATGAACCCAAGATCTCAAGACTAATTGAACCACAACACCATGCTCGCGCTCCGGAGAAAGGCAGCTCAAACTGCCGAGCGTGTACCTACAGCTACTCGCAAAACCACACGCCCATATTCCTCCGGCCAACACGGGAAGACAGGAGACGAGGTCCATCACTTCGCGGGATCGAGTACAGAGCATGGTCATCACAGTGCTGGACCTAAGGACGAATCGCTCGGAGTCAGTATATTGCATGGAAAGGTATAATAGAACGCTGATAGGTGATATAGAATGGGTTCTACTTCATTCTCGCCGGTATTCCAATCGCAATCGGTGTCTACAAGGCAGCCCAACCTTCGGCAGATGGGAAGGCATCGGGTTTCTCAAAACTGATCGATAGCTATTCTTCGTATAAAGAGAAATGGGCTGCAAGGAACACGCTACATACTGCTATGATTGAGCAAGCGGCTTTTGATCGGAATTTGTATCAAAGTGACCGGGGAAGTGCGCACGTTAACTTGAGGTTCCCTGAGTAGGTTTTGTTGTTCTAGGTTTTTAAGGGATATAAACTGATTATGCCTACAGGATCTTCAATACTGGATCACCGTGGAATGTGTCAGCGGGCCAGGGAGCCAGGAATCTGGACACTTTGGTTGCACATTATGAGAAATTGAATGCGGATGCGGAGAAGAAAGCAGAAGCTTTGAAGGAGAGTTAGAGGTGGTAGAATACCCGTACATACGACTACATTTTATGAGGTCTCTTTTTCTTCTGGTGTTTTGTGGACTCGGTGATTTGAACATTAAGGTTTGTCGGCTCTTCTTCCCAAGAGCTTTCTAAGATTGAGAACGCTCTTTTGAGGATCAACTTTATTTTCTTTTTGTCCAGAATTTAATGCTGAGTAGCTCAGGACAGTCCATGGACTTGTTGGTTTTAATGCTGAGATGCTCTCATAATACATAGAAAACGGCTTATGGAAGGGAGGTTGATGGTCTGTAAAAGCTTCCAGGTTGCAATTTAGCTGAACAGGCGCTGTTAAATTATGAATGTGAAAGAGATGAACACTGTCAACAGCTCCTCTATGAGATGGAGCGAAGTGATTACTGTGAAATGGGCAGCAAACCTGAATAGATGTGCTCATAATGAAAGCTCTTTGTTTTGGAATAGGTACCTAGAGACTAGTGTGGTTGTCATTGTCGACATGAATTCACTTTGCCCACCTGCAGCTATAGGCTACCTACCTACCCTTAGTACTTTGTCTCACAAAAGTTTCGCTGGTTGAGCCTGGTGTAATGTTTTATCATTCTTGGCACGCACACTAACCAAAATCACAACCATCGTTCATATCTCTGTAGAAAGAACGCCTTCAATGCCCTTCCTTAACGCCATATCGCTAAAGACAATGAAATCAAATTGGCCATCTCCTTGCGTGGGCAAGGCTGAATCCAACGCGCTAGAAAACCCTTACTCCAATCTCAACCCATCTATGCATAATCTCTTTAATCATTAATGTCTAGCTTTCTTCGCCATAGCCATAAGCCTCCGTTTCTTTTCTGCTTTCTCACGCTTCAACCGATTCTCTTCAGCTAAAGCCTCAGCATCTTCCTTTCGTGCAATCCTGGCGGCAAGCTCTTCTTCCTCGTCGACCTCAAAAGCTGCAGCTTCCATATCTGATGAAACGTCGGACTCATAGTCCTGCTCCTCTTCCTCGTCTTCTTCTTCCTCCTCCTCGCTCGCATACCCGTAAGACGCACCCCGTCTCTCACTGCGATATCTATCCCGTGAGGAACTCGAAGCAACCGGTCTTGAAGGAGCCTTGGCGCCTGGCTTCGGCCTAGCAGTCCCAGCGTATCCAGTTGTAGCTAACGCTGCTTTCTTGATCTTCTTCTCTGGCTCTGGAGCAGCTTTTCCTTGACTTCCGACCTTACCAGTCTCCCTAGTTCCATTCCTTCCATCCCGAATCGGATGCTGCCCAATTTTCTGAAACTTGCTGTTCGGAGCCAAACCATTTCGAATGTTTTTCCCCATCTTGCCTTTCATTTCCTCACGCTCCCGTCGACTCGGTAATTTCTCGATCTTCTTATGCTGAATCTTTCCAACTTGGCCCAGAGTAGTTTGCGCTGCCTTGCCACGAGCCATTATCTCAGCGAAGGAACCTTTCTTCGGAGGCTTTGGGGGCTCGTTTGTCGGTGGAGGTGTTGGTTGCCCATTCTTGAATGTTGTAGAAGTTGCAGATGCGGGACTGGACAATAATGGACCGCCATTCTGTACACTTTTGATTGTCTCTAATTTAGGGTTAACTGCAGAGCCGTGGAAGTCAGTTTTCAAAGTCAAAAAGAGTCACGAGTTATGAGAATCCGAGATAAAGAGAGGGAGGTGACATACCGCGAGCTGTATTGACAGGTCTTGAAGAGTTGGCTGTTGGGGTTTCCGCCCTTTGGGTCTTCTCCACTGGTCTTCGGAGATCGTTCTCGGTTTTGCGCTTTGGAAGAGGAGCAAAGGTGGTTGTCGTCGGACTTGACTCTCCAGTAATCTGGGCAAGAAGATCGCCGATCTTAACCATGTTGTTAGATATGATTTTGTGATGCATGAATATCGAAGAGGAAAAAGACATACCGGCATCTTAGCAAGTTTGTCTTGTTCCGACGGAAAGAGCAATGCAATCAACACTCAACGAAGCGTGGCTTCTTGATTTAAAAAAGTGCATCAGAACATCTGAAATGTATATGAAGGACAAGCTGAAAGAATGTTACACAGGTCTCTTTGACTGCGCCTCTAATAAGTTTGCGTAATATTTATGGTAACTTGGCTTGGGTTGAATATGCACGCTCTTTGGATACGATATCGAACCAGGCTAGGCGTGATTTGACTCTAAGCCTAAAGCGGTAACAGGGCTCGATTATTAGTCATCTCCACACAGAAATGTAGCGAACTTTTGCAAATATCGAATTCGAGATCACGATTTACAACCAAACGATACTCGACTTCAACTTCGAACTTGACGTATCAGTCTCCGCCCAACCTGCGGTTAAATTGATTGATTCTCCTGTTCTTCCCAAAACAAAAACAAAAGTTTGTATACCTTGCGCTGTCGCGATTCTCAAAGATGTCTGAATATTGAACTGACCAAATTTACCAGCATCCAAAATGAAGCACCTCGCAGCTTATCTCCTCCTCTCCCTTGGTGGAAACTCTTCTCCCTCGGAAAAGGACATCAAAACCCTACTCGAATCCGTGGGAATTGACGCCGATGAGGAGCGCCTTTCTTCCCTCATCAAGGAGCTCAAGGGCAAGGACCTTCAAGAAGTATGCGATCCTACATAACTTACGAATATACGAGGTGGACATGAGTGGCTAATGCTGTTATTAGTTGATTGCTGAGGGCTCAAGCAAGTTGGCATCCGTTCCTTCTGGTGGATCCGGTGGTGGTGCTGCCGCTGCTTCTGGTGGAGCTGCTGCTGGAGGCGCTGCTGCTGCCGAGGAGAAGGCAGAGGAGAAGGAAGAGGGTATGTTGTATTCTTTCCAGGAGAATGCTGGACATCTACTAATATTGTACAGAAAAGGAAGAGTCCGACGAGGATATGGGATTCGGTCTCTTCGACTAGAGTGTCAATTTACCACGGTCATGGATTCTTGCTCTCGATACGCCGGCATTTACGGTCAGGGCTTCTGGAAGGGGCTGTGCGGGCTTGGCCTGTCATTTGCATGTCATGGGAATAACGGGATTGGTATTTACGGTCTCCTCATGAGGATGTCAATCATGCAAGATAGATAGCAATAAAGACGTGCTCCTTCCAAGGTGATCTATGCGTGTTAGTGAAATTGTCTGCCGTTGAAAGAGCTCCCTAAATGAGGAACTCCATGTAGGGGTCAATCTTGGGCGCCCACGTGATCTAAGGAATTGTAAAAGCCAAGCTAGCTACCCTGCAAAGATGTTCAAGTTCCAGTATGTTAGAAAATACAAAATTACGTGGAAGCCTCATAATCTCTGCGATCAGTGCCTTGTGCAAAATCTATTCCCTTTGAACTCTTTTTCATTGGGGCTTCTCAATGAACTTGCCCTACCCGCTAAAATTTGACGCTAATGACTAAGCGACGAACCTCAATCGCAAAATTCCAGAGATCAAGCAATTGATTGATATCACGAACGTCTTCATCACATTCGCCTTTCGACGATCATCGAAAAGCGAATCTCCGTTAATCAACCGCAATCATGGCTGACGAATACGTGAGTATCTCCTATTTGCAATCTCTCCTCCCCAGTCCGCAGAGGGAGACAAATGCTGACGAATTTCTTCACTCCAGGACGCCGTCGAGGCCGCCGAAATCAAGAAGAAGAGAACCTTCCGTAAATTCTCCTACCGTGGCATCGACCTCGACGCGTACGCCTCCCTCACACATACAAAAGACTGAATTCAAAGGGGAGCATAAAGCTAACCCTATATTCTTTCTCCCATACAGACTCCTCGACCTCTCCTCCGACCAACTCCGCGATGTCGTTCACGCCCGCGCTCGCCGTCGGTTCAACCGTGGTCTCAAGCGCAAGCCCATGGGTTTGATTAAGAAACTGCGTAAAGCAAAGCAAGAGGCCAAGCCCAATGAGAAGCCCGACCTCGTCAAGACGCACTTGCGAAATATGATTGTGGTCCCTGAGATGATTGGTAGTGTCATTGGTATCTATTCTGGCAAGGAGTTCAACCAGGTTGAGATTAAGCCCGAGATGGTCGGTCATTATTTAGGAGAGTTTTCGATCTCCTAGTGAGTTTCCCCAGTTCCTGCCGTATTACATAGAATGCGATGCTAATGTTGAATCAGTCACCCTGTCAAGCACGGTAGACCCGGTATTGGTGCTACTCACTCCTCGCGTTTCATTCCTCTTAAGTAAAAGCTCGCTGGGTGAGGGATGTTATGGGGTGCATATGGGATTCTACTTTTGCGTCTAGCGGCTATTACGATCAGCTGAACAGATAGCAATGAAATTCATCAAGCACGTTTGAGCAGAGTGGTGTGTCGATATGGTGACATACTTGAAGTTTCAATATTTCTTATATGCCGTTATTGGAGGTCAAAGTATTGGAGGATAGTTGGCATATTTTCACGCGCTCTTATTTCACCATCAGACAGCGCAAAAACCAGGCATTTATTTCTCTCGGCTGGAGATATCACAACTCGAATACCATCATCCGACAAGACCTTTTCAAGAAAATGGCCAACTCCCACTTCTTCGGAATATCCTGACCACGCCTGTCAACGATTCTCCAGGCTTCAACCTTCATCTATTCATATATAAAAGGAAAAGGTATGTTCTTGTCTGCGCCGTCACATTTGAAGCCAAACACGCATGCTTGAGATCCATGTCTATGTCTATAGTCCTACAACTTCCTCACCCAATCATCTGCCTACCTCATCTCATCCTCCCCTTCCTATCTCAGCTCTAGTACCTACCATCCCCCTCATTCCTTGCCCGTTCCCCTGTCCTTAAATTCTTCAGCACACCTTCTGATTGCGCCATATATCTTCAAATCCCAAATCATCATTTAAGCCACAGTACATTACTTCCTAGCAAAATAATGTAATACTTCGCCAGGAACTAATCGCGAATATTTTCCAGTATGTCCTAAGACTTTTGAAAAGCATTCCCAATCGAGTAGAACAAAGAAAGGAGGTTAAAAGTCTAAGGCGTATGTGAAACGTCTCGATCAAAGCCGTCTACGGCCTTTCGCGGTCGCTGCTTGCAAATCATGCTTGCAACCTCAATAGATTTGCTATCTCTTGGCGGTCTGTACCAAAGTACAGTTCACACATCTTTTGGCCAATCTTGGCAATAGGATGGCTAATTAAGTGGGTGTTGAGAATAATTTCTAAAGGCTTCTTGTCGATGAGCTCCTTCTTGCATCCATCAACGGCTGAATCCTTAGCGTCCTGAATGATTGATTCCTAAGACTGACCATTCTGGCTCTTGAGAAGCTCGCATTGCGCCTACCCTCATAGAGATTCATTTAAATTGAGTCGGAAATCACACAGGAGGGTCAAACCCACTCAGCTAATGCGATGGCGAGTACAAGTTCTGCAGCTGTCCTCTATGTGGAAATGACCACCTACCTCTTAAGTTAGTTCGAGGAACTTCAAGTCGAATATCCCCAAGGCCACCTGTCAATCGGGGCAGTCATAACTTTCACCCGGAGAAAATATTGCTGGGCGGGCTCTTACATGAGCTTGTTTATCCACTATAATGCCATTGTTCTAGTATTACAGTACTCATCTAAAGCTAATACACATAACAAAGATTTTCTTTGAAGAACCAATTTGCCAATATGTTGCTTATGAAACTCACCGTTACGCACCAACCAGATTCTGCATCTCTGCGAAACCTTCTCAGACCAAAGAGAAAGTAACATGATGTGTTAAAAGAAAGATGAGAGTTGAACTGTTACATACTAGCTTCAAATTTCTATAAATTTGGTGAAGCAAGTGGTGCATCATTCTCGGGACTTTGTGGGTACTTGTCATGGAAATTATACTACTCCCATGGCTGGCAATGATTTAAACTCTATTCCATATCCTGCTGGAGCTGGTAGATAGGAATAAGGGAGGAATGTGAACTGCCTCAAAACATGATGTACATCTTACAGGATGCGAAAGTGAAATGCCATTGATCGGCACCTTGAATACTTAAAGGAAGCACACCCGTTGCGATGAGATATCATTCAACAATACTTGGAGTTGCTGACTATTATCATACAGCTCTGATAGAAGGAAAATTGAAGAAGCGTACTCGTCTGCTGGATGATTAACACGCAAAGGAGATTCAGGATGGATCTGAATTTACAATGTCGAAGGGGGATGAGCGATTTGGTATATGTCCATCAGTAGTGATCAACTAATAGATAATATGGTAATCAGTCAGTAGTTGAGGGGGAAAGTTCTGGGGAGAATTCATTCGAGACCATATTGGAGTTTCTTACTACAGCCGTTCGACTAAATGGTCTTCCAGTGGCTGTTGGATCCCGAGGCTCCATTTGAGCTACTCTGTGACAGAAATAGATATCTTGATAATCGTGAGGTCTGGATATACCAGCTGATTTACAAAATCAAATCCGCAGAATATGATTTGGGCATTTCATTATGACAACTTGCTGCCCATCTACAGGCAGCTGAGCAATATGATCCTAGAACCAGTCTGATCGGTTGTTTGTCACAGAACCTCAAATTCAAGGAAACGCTTTATTTTTGATACACACTGGAGACTATGGTACATTTTGTGTTCTGCTACTGGCCGCGAAGGCTGCAACTTCCATCCAGAACATCATTCGATGTTTGAATAGCGAACAGGTGACTTGTCGATATGTCTCCGTGAAAATAAACTTATGAGACATGTATTATTATTTTTGGGTAGGAAAAGAAAAGGCATCCACAAAGGGGAAAACAAGTGTCAGTCGCAGAAATGATGGCATTGCCATCCAGAGCCTCAAAGCTCACTACGCAATAACAAGGGGACAGGGTTTGCCCTCAAACTCCTCTTAATTCCCAGTCTCATAACACCAGAAAAATATACTCGAACACATTGTAGTCGACCAAATACTCGAGGAAGATGAATAATGGGTGGTGAGCTCGATGACCCGAGCACTTTGTGATCTGCAACCATCCAAACGCGTCGAAGTAGTAATGGGAAAGCTTGTCGCAGACTTGAATGATCGAGAGTCAGGCAAAGCATTGATGTTGTCGCTCTAAATCTTTTCCTCGACGAAAAGACAAAGCAGACGCGTCGAGAAAGAATTGGATGTATGTAATAGACTCGAACAGCACCTAGTCGCCAACTATGCCGCGTCTCCGTAGTCCATGTTGCTATAAGCATTCTCCTCGCTCTTATATCTCTCGTCCCCGTCGGCTGATGCACTGGCAGAAGGATCTGACATCAAGCCCTTCTCTTTGAGGTACTTGATTGATTTCAAGATAGTAAGATCATCTTTGGCGGTATCGTTGAGGATCAAACGCTGGGCGAGTGTCATTTTGCCACCATTGGCTTCCTTGTCCCTCAAAGCTTGATTGCGGACGTCTTGATCGTGCACGAAGCGACACTTGCCCTTCTTGCCGCATGTACCACCAGTCGAAAAGTACTTGCAGTGTCGTTGGAGCTGTGCTTTGGGGGGTGCGAATTGTCGCGGCGGCTGAGGAGCTGTAAAGCGAGAAGTCATAGTTTCGGGTTTAGAACTCTCGGACTCTGAACCGGAGGACTCGCCGGAGTCTTCTTCGCTCACTTGACCACGATCATCATCACCTTCGTCTCCATTCTCACGCTTGCGCTTAGAACCTGACGTGGCGTCGTTAATTTTCTTCTCCGTCTTAAGAAGTTCCTGTCGAAGCTTTTCGGCCTTTCTCTTCTGTCGCTCAAGCTTAGTTTCGCCGTCTTCCTTCTTGATGGACTTCTCTTGAGATTGACTCTTGTCCTTATCAGCACGACGAAGACTACGATTGCGATGCTCCTCAGCAGCAGCGTCTCTACGAGCTTTCGTAGGATATTTACTCTTTCGCTCTGCGAGCCAAGCATCTAGATCAGAAGGTAATCTATGTCAAGTTAGCTAGAAGAACTAATCTTCCTATAAAAACAACGTACTGGGGAGTATCTGGTCCGAGCAAAGTAACAAGACGCGCTTCTTCATCAATATCATCAATCTCATCCTCGCTGTCCTCGTGCTCAGCACCATTTGGTGTGAGGCCAAGAGTATTTGTTCGACGCTTCTTTTTCTTTTTCCCACCAGCTTCTGCAACTGCAGGCTTGTGAAAGTTCTCAGGAGTAGATCTCTGACCAATATTTGGATGACGATTATCACGATTATGAGGACCGCGAGACTGCTGCTGGAAATCACCACGACCTCTGCCTCTGAAATTTGCATTTCCTCTGCCTCGTTGGGAGTGAAATGGGTTCTGATCAAGAGGGGGACGCTGAGAGAAATTGTCGGGCGGATAGCCTTGATAATTAGGTTGAGAAAAGGGAGCAGCAGCAGGACTTTGATGATTCGCATACTGAGGAGGGAAACCATTGCCCGCTTGAGCCATCTGGTCTCTCTCATTATCAAACCCCATTCGAATGGGAGGGCCCATGAGAGGTGCTTGATGGCCTCCTCGACCATTAGTGAATCCACCACGCCCACGTCCCCTACCGTTATTGAATTGAGGCGGACCGTGCTGAGGCTGGCCTGACCACTGTGGCGGACCTTGAGGTTGCGGTGGCACACTATGACCATAGGAAGGAGGATGTTGAGCATTCTGGAATTGCTGAGGGGGCTGCTGCGGACCGTATGGCTGCTGGAAAGCTTGAGGCGCATAATTGGGGTGATAGTTTTGTGCAGACAGTTGAGCGGGTTGGGGTGGTTGCTGCATGTGTGGCTGCTGATGAGGGGGACCGTTCTGCGGTGGACCGTGTTGCTGAGGTGGACCATGCTGCTGAGGGCCATGCTGCTCAGGGTGATGATTGCCTTGCCACTGCGGACCAGGATAGCCAGCTTGAGGGCCTTGCGGACCAGGAGCTTGAGGACCAATATAAGGACCTTGACTCTGGGGACCATTATAACCGTTTGGAGGACCTTGTCCTTGAGGTGGACCCTGATGAGGACCTTGCGCATTGGGAGGACCACTGTAGCCGTTTACATGTGGGTAAGGAGTCCCACCATGAAATTCACCACGCCCACCTTGATTGCCGCCTCTGACCGCTCCCCGAGGAGCACCGCCGCCCCGTTGCGGTTGCTGATGCTGAGGCTGCTGTCCGTATCCATATTGAGGGTTTTGTTGTTGTTGGGGATAGCCCGACGGAGGGGGTCCTGGTGGAGGCGGAGGGGGAGGAGGGAAGTTGTACTGCTGACCTGCAGCCATGGTTTGTCGACGCTTCTTTTCAGGAGTCGGCGTGACGGCAGGTAGACTCCGCTTAGAAAGAGATTGCGACGCAAGAGCGTAGTTCTGAGAGAAGTCTGTAGATGGACAATGGGTGTGAGTCGATTGTTTTCGAGGAAGTCGCGATGAAGATGCGATGATGAGGAATAGGGGAAGAACGAACCTGGCATTTCGGAAACTTGTGCACGGTCGCACAGACCTTACTAGTAGCGTAATTAGTTAATGACTACGGTCGCCGTTTCGACCTGCACAACTTTTTTAGCAAGTTGTGATTTGGATGATCAGTCGAAGATATCGACGATTATATTGTGGACAGATTAGATTTTGTTAAAAAAAACGATATTCGCAGAACCCGATAAGTCCACGCTATAAAGTTGAAGAATTGTCCAAGTGAATGCTTGAAATCGCTACTTTCTCATACCTTCTTTACAAAAGCACGTGACTTTTATTTCTCTGAAGACCATAAATTCACGTTGTGGTAGGGAAAGGCGGATGACGAATGGTTTTCTTTGATTAGAGTCGCGACGAAAGACCAGAAAGGTCAAGGAGAAGGTTGGGATTCTCAAGGTGCTAAGAGCCCAGAGATAGGCAAGAACTATCTCGAATGAGAAAATCACAACTATGTTCATTCTCGTGAGTCTACACTTATACTATTTGTACCTTTCTAACAAATAGCAGACCAAGATTGCGGACCTTGTCCAAATCAAGCCTGAACACTTCAAGGCAGATAAAGCCCTCTGTATCGAAGACTACATCAATGCCAAGTATGCGAATAAAGTCATCCAAAAGATTGGTCTCGGCGTTTGCATGTACGACCTCCTCTATGCATCAGATGGCTTAATTGGCAATGGGACCGGTATGACCAACGTCAATGGTATACTCGACCCATACTTGGACCTTTCGCGCATGATCTAACAACTTAGCAGTTGAATTCCGCCTCGTTGTCTTCAGACCCTTCAAACACGAAGTAATGTTTGGAAGAATCAGCAGTGCAACAGAGCAAGGAATGAGAAGTAATGATCTGTCGCCTGTCTTTGCATATTCTATGATCTGACGAGAACTAGTCCGAACGCACTTCTTCGACGAGATTTTTGTACCAGCAAGAATGCTTCCAGATGGCGCAGTATTGTATGTTTGCTCGGCTCTCCGTACTCCATGCGTAACTAACAGGACACAGTAGTATGAAAGACCAATGTTTTATCTGGGAGACAGAGGATAGCACACTTTTTTACGATCCCCAGGAGACAGTGAGGTTCCGAATTGAGGAAGAGCATTGGTTTGATCAGAACCCGAGTGGACCTAGTGATAAAGATGATGGGATCAAGACAAGTCCATACACCATTACTGCTTCGATGGAAGACGCAGGGTTAGGACCTTGTTTATGGTGGGATGGAGATGATGAGTAGATGTTTGGGTTCAGAAAGGTACAAAATTGCATTGAGGGAGTTAGGAGATACTTTAGTGGGAATTCTTCCCGAATCAAGGATTGCATGGTATGGAGTCGATTGGTAATACTTCCATACTGTGAGGAGAGTTGTAACAAATGGAAACAACCTGGGGAAACTTCAATTCTTGTTTTGCTATGTCTGTGCTACCTGATTGCATCTCCATCGACAGGTTCCATCAGTGCTGTATCCCTCTTGTATTTTGATTATCCTTTTCCCTGCTCTTTCTTCGTGGAGCAGTATAAATACTAGGCTCTGTTTCGACCCTGTCTGAGCTATCCTCACGAGTTCTCGATGTATGCAATATTAGCCTTTTCATTGTCCCGCGATGACCAGCCTGTATCCATCATCCACCACTGTGTTCGCATCCAGTCGAGACTCCCTTATGGATCCCAGCAGACTCCTGTACAAAGAGACCTTATCTGTTGCACAAATATATGAAATTACTGCCGATACAGCTGACACGGATGGCGAGTCAAGGCACCTTGGAATCGTCGAGTCAGTCCGTCAACCGTAAATCTGACACACTTACATATTAATTCCAGAGACAAGAAGTTATGATTCCGAGGCCCGCTTTCTCAATACTGCCATTGCCTTCTTCACCAACATACTTTCCCTGAGCTAATGTTATATACTTCGCTACAAAAAGAAATAGGTACTTACCTCGAGTCTCGATATGACCAAGGCAAATTGCGTACAGCGCAGGTCATTGTCCTTCTCTTACTGTCCGGTTTTTGGCGGATGCCCAGTTATATTAATACAAAACACTCCTTCTCGTTGCTTTGATAGCGTCCTGGTTTTGTGACGTGCTCTCTGGTAATGACCCTGTGGCTGGACTACGAGATGCAGGAAAGCCTTGGAGCCAATATTTGTCGCATCGTTGAAGGCCGTAGATGATAGATTGATACTCGGACGACTAGTTGTACGCATAGCAAGGGTTAAAGAAATTTGGTCGAAAGTGATAGATAGAGATGAGATTGCTGAGAGCCTAGCTCTTGGAGAGATATGGAGATGGGAAGCCGTTGATAGAATCTGCATCGTAGCAAGCTCAGGACTCGGACTTGACCTCCGAATCGAATGCGGTAAGATGCAAGAGAATCTAAGATTGAGGACTCCAATAATTTGAGACCTCTATCTTAACATGAGTTGAAAACTCAAATGTCCCGTTTCTTGAAAGCTGATTTATTGACAATTTTGGTCAGGTGTCAATGCTTAATCATGTTTCCGGGATCACCTTGCCTCATGCCGTTGATATCGGAAGACAACACGAGAACGCTCGACGTAGCTGAGCATTGAGAAGCGCCACTGTCCAATAATTGAAAAACGCTATGCCTGACACTTGCGGAACGGAACGAAAATGGCGAGACCTTTGCGGGCCTTCTTCATCAGAGACAAGAATATAGGAGCCAGCCTTGTCTTTGCCTTGTGATTCGAGCTCAGAGAAAGGGGGTGGCTAGACTACGACATAAATCCCCGACCCCATGTCGGGACAGGAAAGATCCCCAGAGTCCTCACTACATAATATCATTAAGCGCCAGGAACAAGAAACAAGTCCAACACGAGCATAAAGTATCACACCCACCAGCAGCGCGTACAAGAGCCTTAGGCGCCGAATGAGAGTGAAGAAGTAGCATTCTGGAACTTGATTGGTCTAGGCGAGGCTGACGGCCAACCACTTGACCATAAGGCTTGAACTAAACCTCTGCGCGACATGTTTCAGAAATATAGTGATGACGCTGAGCAAAACTTCCTTCCCAACTATTTGTTTTATGTTCCGAGCTTAATGGGCCACGCCATTGAAGTGCGGACAGAGCATTGCCTATCTCAGCAACCCGAACAAAAGGAATATTATAGAACTTCTGATATAGGTGACCGGTTACATGAGGTACTAGTACAGCAGCTGCAGGTAGACTCGTAATCATAGCTATATCAAAACGGGCTTTAATGCAGCAAACCTCCACACTGCATAGCTCGAAAGAGCACAAACGATCACAAGAACCAAGAAGAAATGTAACGTCAATTTATGCCTTGCATAAAGAAGACGAACTCCCAGGTTTCTGGGGACGGAGAGAGGTCTGAAAATAGGCTCAATGTTCCTCGCACGTTGTCGGGCAATCCGGAGGTGGTGTTCTCCTTGTCCCTGTCATGCTTACATACATCCGGAAGAAAAGCAAGGATAGACCATCATCGGGATCCTCGCAGGTCCCCCCCCAAAAAGAGTTTGTGGCTGGAAGAATACGGCACGTGCGCCTTTAGACAATCAGAAGGAATCATTGGAGAATAGAAATACCTGCCGAATCCTGTTGAAATGATTCAAGTGTAATCAAATGTAACCAACCAGACGCTGACTTTTCTGTTGATTTAATTATCGACGTCGACCAACCGCAATGCAGAGATAGTTAATTGCTTAATCGAGTACGACAAACATCGACCCCCCAAACCTTTCCCGCAATCGATGCGCCCCCCTCGTACATAAGAAAATCCCCAGCCACCCTTCCTCGCAGAGTCCGTCTCCGAAGTAGGGTTCAAATACCAGACTTTTGTGCTTGTAGGCCGCTCCAAAAGTCGGTGTGATTCCTGATTTGGACAGACACCCTCACTCAAACTGCGACGGATCCCGTCATCATAAGCAGTTGCCGGCCAGTCAGCGGAATCCTTCTTCCTTCGAAAGGGCCCCAATCCTCTTCTTCCTTCGCCTGGGTCCCCAGTTCAACAGGAACAGCCGCATATCACGAGGAGTCACCACTCACGAACATTAAAAACCCCCCCAGCCCATCGCAGTAATTGGATCAAGAGTTGATCCGACTCGACGTGCCAATCGTCGAGCCTTGTCGGCGTTCTTTGCACTGACACTTACTCGCGACGCATCACCCCGGCCTTTTCTTTCGCTGGTTTGGAGCTGGGCCCGGACAAGTGGGTTTTTTCTGCACCGCCCGCCCACCTTTCCTGAAAGTCTTCGCCCAACCACTCACGACTCTTCCATCAACAAATTTCACAACCAATCACGAAATTCATCAAATCACCATCACCCCAAACCCATCGAATCGATAAGGAACATCCCCAAGGCTCGCGAAGGGCCACTACTTAGAAACAGCTCCTGCATTCTGGGGCCTATCGAAAGTCCCTTGTACCAATCCAGAAGCCTGCACGGAACACAGCCAATCCTTCACGATCTCAAACACCGAAATATACTTCGTCGGAGCCCTATCATCGTCGCGAAAGTCCTCCTCAGCACAACAATTGGCCATTGTCGCAATCAGGTGATTAAATCACCCTGCGGGAAGGATCATCGTGCTCTTCCATACAATCGAGCTGGATAGCTTTTGACGTCGCGTATTGGAGGTGAGTCGTCCCCAGGTGCAGCCTACTTGCTTGCGGCGGAGATTTAATTCAACGTCGAAGCTCCGTCAACAGCTTGTTTGTCGCGGCTGCGCGTCGCGCCACTGTGCAATTTGCAATTTAGGGATCATATCCGACTGACTTCGATCCTCGAATCTAGACCATCAATCATTGTTCTCCAGATTGAGCGATCTGTTGGGGCGCATTTCGAAGTTCGCGATCCCCGAATCCCACTTCTTCGCAGCCGCACTCGCGCGTCAATTTCGTCAAGAACATCGACGGAAAGCCTCAGCAACGCCTGCACAGCGCAAATCAGCTCCAATCTGGATTCTGATCATTGCGAGTACGTCACGCCACAGTTTACAAGAATAGGAACAGGCGGGAGAAGCTGATTGACAAGGTAAGCCTAGTTTTGCATGAGCTCTATGCATGGCCAACGCATCACACTGGTCAAGGCAAAAACAACACCGGGCCCAAACCTCCCACCTCCCAATCGCCCTCGAAGCTGGTCTGAGCATTGAACCAAACATCATAACTAATACATGTGGTTGGATAGTAATTGCAAAAGCCGTCAAGTATCCCCAGGAAAGCCTCGTAACTCCAGTGGCTCGTGAGAATTAAGCTTGCGAAACTATTCAGCAGAGGTCACGAATAGCCTCAAAGCCCACTTCGCCTCATTCTCTCACGTGGGAGTTGATACTCGAGCCTAATCCGCAAGCCTTGCAGGTTCCCAACCTGAACGCCTCCCCAAATACATCAGCTTGCATATGCCGTGCTGCGGTCAGTTGCGGTGTACACCTACTCGCCTGCCAGCACATCCACGCATAGTGAATTGACAAGAAGGCTTATTCACAGCTTTACGAGCACCTAGATTTGCGACAATTGCTACATCGTATTCTTTCAAGTCAGCGCAACTTCGAATCTTCCTTCGACACTACCTGACTGGTCTAAAGAAACCCCCAAGACCTCGAAAAATCGATCTCGAACACACTACTCGAGAACATTTGCATATTTGCCTGCCGACTCTCTTCGAATTTCGCTGACGCGCTATATAATTTGCGCTCCCGGGATTAGGCATACCAGATACCCTCAGTCACAATTACTTTAGAAAAAAACAACACAAATGATGGAATACGCCCAATATCAGCAGCCGGCGCAAGCCCAACATGGTGGTCATATACAGGGTGGATATCCAAATTCGGGTCAACATCCAGGGGCAGGAGCAACTATCACATCTCCATCTCAGCAGCCTCTTCACTCCCAGCATACTCAGCCATCGCCAATACTCTCTTCACAACCACAACAAGCCGGTCAAAATCATGGCCATGCCATGCAACAGCAGATGAATTATCAGCCAGCGTATGGTGTAGCGCAGCCTGGAATGCACTATAACATGCCTGGAATTTCTACTCAAGCTGCAGCACTCGCAGCTACAGCCGCTGCATCTGGCCAGGGATATCAGTATTCGATCCCAGATTCTGGTCTGCCACAGACGTCTCCTAGAATGCAAGGTGTGGCTGTGAAGCAAGAACGTGGTGGACCTCGGTCCCCTAAGCAGATGAACAATCAAATTAGTCAAGGCCGACGAATGAGTCAACAGGTAGCAAGTCCAGCTGTCCCCAATTCTCAAACCATAATGAACCACGGTGCGCCGCGCCCATCCGTACCCCCAATGCCTGCCGGTCAGCAACACCCACAATCTCCAGAACTTGTATCAGGTGCTGTTGAGGAGTCACCACTATATGTCAACGCCAAGCAATTCCACCGTATACTGAAACGCCGTGTCGCAAGACAAAGGTTAGAAGAGGCATTACGTCTGACCTCGAAAGGACGAAAACCGTACTTGCATGAGAGCAGGCACAATCACGCGATGAGGAGACCTAGAGGCCCGGGAGGACGATTCTTGACAGCTGATGAGGTCGCAGAGATTGAGAGAACGAAGGGCGATGGTGGTGACGAGGGAGATAAGGGGTCTTTGGAAACTCCAGCGAAGGGCCTGTCAAGCGGTGGTGGAGGATCTGGAACCAAACGAAAAGCCGACACAGATACGAATACTCCCAGTAAGAAGGCAAAAATCAACGCCCTCCCTGTGGGAGCCAGGAGTAGTGCTGAAGACGAGGATGACGACGAGGAGGACGCGGACGATGATGGCTGAACTCATCTCCTCGTCCATCACGTGGTCTCGATTGTTCATGAAAGAAGTTTCATTTGTTCAACCATTTGTTTATTTACGATGTCACGACAGCGACTGATTTTTTGCGTTGAATTATTCCATTTGTTCAATTCATTAGCGACCAGGGGCTTGGTGGGATTCGCATAAGGGCCTCTTTTTCAAATCAAGGAGATACCAATTGGGCTGAGGCTGGACGTGGAGTTCACTTACTTTCCATCTCGGACTGGGTTGCTGGCATAGCCTTGGCTGATGATATGGGTTGCATATGGGATGGTGGTTATACAGGACACTCGTTATCGTTGAATACTCCTCTCCTTGTCGCTCACTAGAGGAACACTAGAATACCCCTTTGTTGTTCGTCGATTTGCATTTACCTTCCATTCCCGATACGATACATTCTCTTCTCTATTATATGCCACTGGGCTTGAACCAGGAATAGCATTTTGGTTTTGCAGGAGATTGTCGATTTGAACTTGCGACGGGTACGATGGATGGAGGAATTAGAAAATAGGCACACGTCCCTCACCGGATCAAAAACAGAGCGAACAGCGCAGACGCAGCTATTTCAGGTTTGGAATGGCGCGTGGACTGGACTTATGATGATGGCTTTTCTTTTGTCCTGTCGTTTTGGCGGACGAGATTGGTTCCGTATTTGTGGATCATATTTGCGGAGCGAGGATGCTGTATCATATTCAATGTCCTACTTCTCAGTGGGCTATTACAATGTCAAATTGAAAAGATTCAAATGTGCTTTTGTGTCGTGCAATAATGCGCTTGGCGACTTTGACAATGAATCGTTTTCAACCTAGTTGAGTGACGAATTGGCCTGCAAGGCTATGGACACAATTCTCGCTTCTATGCAAGGCTCGCTTTCGAAGGCTACATATTCATTCCCTTTATATGTTGCCCCTTGCATGGTATGTTATTACCTGACCTTTCCTTGAATCGGGACTTCTTTCTATCAAACAAAAAGCATCAAAAGATGACTCGACTTAGTAGATTCCAGGTGTTCCCAACCATGCTGATGGTAATACTTTTTCGTTTCTTAGCGGTTGCAACAGCAAGAGACGATGGCTACCGTTCGTTATCTCCTCTATCTCGAAAGAACCGTGTACTAACCCCTCCCAGCCGTTGGCATTCACCTAGGCCTCACAATGCTGTCCGTCTCCACCTCTCCTCATCAATTCCAGCTAACCCCTCCCCGCAGCTCTTCAGCCTACATAACCTCCTCCAACATCTCCACACCCATAGTCAAAATTCCCGCCAGCGCAGCCTACAAAAAATTCATCTCCACCTTCATCTACGACATCCATCTAACCCAAGTGTCCGCTCCCCCTCCATCCCCCTTTCTCCACCCTAAATAACACATAAAGTAACACGCCCACACAACGCCAAATCTGGTCCGACGCCATAACCGATATCCGTATTGCGAGCGAAGCACATCTCGGGCGCTACATCACTATCAGCACCATCTCCGTCTCCTACATCATACTTAACCATGCGCTCTTCGACGCTGCAAAACGAAGCCTCCCTTCCAGATCCCACGAAACGCAATTCATTACGGGGCTTGATGCAGGGAGGTTAGCATATGAATTAGATAACGAGAAGGGCTTGGGTGTAGCAGTAGTGCCTGATTATGAGGCGGGCAGTGAGTTAGGCTTGATGACTAGTGGACCGCATTTTGTGATCGTGGTGGCGGTGGAGAGGGAGTGGATGGAGGTTAATCTGGTAGATGTTACGGTTAGGAGGTGCGAGTTTGCGGGGGAGTGGAGAGCGTTGGAGTATGGGGAGGCAAAATGGGAGGGGATGAAGAAGGTTAGTATTTTCTCCTTAACCTTTTTCCTGTCCTACCCGAGCGTTTGTTTACGCAGACAAGTATCTGAAAAGGTTATGATTGATTAACAATAACACAGTCACCTCAAGACACACCAACCAAATACCGCCAACGTCTCGAAAAACACTTCGTCTCTTTCCTAGACGAACAAATGATACGACAAGAGAAGCTTTATGGTGATGGTGATAGGACGAAAATCCGTGCCGTATTGATGACGGGTGAAGCGAGTCAAGAAGCTATGGATTTGGTTAATTCGGCGTTGAGATTAGGACTCCCGTTCTTGGAGGGCAAGTTGAAATTTGGGATTAAGCAGGGTTTCGTGGAGGCGGTGGGGGCTGCAAGGAGGGCGAGGCAGGTTGTTATTACGCCGGAGTTCTTCCAGGTGAGGGTGGAGGAGAGGAAGGAGGAGGGAAATGGGCATGATGAGCTTTAGGGAAGGGGTATAGGTAGATTTATGGGTTAGTGGTAGAATGAGGTAATGGAATAGTGAGTCTGTATGGGCATTTGACAGTTTGGTGGAGTTCTTGTTCTGATTTGGCGCGTGATTGTTTAAATTTCACAGGGAATCCCCCTCTGGTAACACTGCTTATTGTCATATCCAAATGCGGACTCACACCTCTCAAAGTACAGATCACAGACAAAGTTCCCCAACCCCATAACAAATCTTCATTGTCTTCCCTTACTCCATTCAGCATACTTCACAAAGCAATCTCTCCCTTTCAACAATACCCATTCTCCCTCTTTGACCCAACCTCCCTATAAAGCCCCTCCCCTGCCATGTCTTTCATTCACAATCTTATTGTTCTATCCCCATTACCCACCTACAAGCTACACCACTCATCAAAGAATTACTTCCCAACGACCAAACATCAAATATGGCGAGCAATAAACAAATTCAATCGCTAATCCAGCAATCTCACTCATCTAGCAATATCCAATATCCCCGATACGGATCGTTTTACAAAGTCGAAGAAAGACACGATCCAATTGAACCAACAACAAAAGCAATGGCTGAATTAACAATCGAAGAACTGAGGGAAAGCGTACACAGACAAAGTTCGGTTGGATTAAGCAAACCGATGGCTGAATTGAGGGTTTGTGAGGAATGTCAGGAGATAAAGAGGAGCTATGTGATGAAGCGTAGGTAGGTTAAGGTAAATTGGGACTCGAGGACCAATGAATGTGCAGCCACTGGCGCTTTTTGGATGATTTTGGCTGGGATCCGGGATCATGAAGGGAGAGTAGTGGGCTGATACTTCCAGCTAGGAATACTAGATGTAAAGAGGTAGGATTATGCTTGTTAGGAAGTGTAATGTTTAAAAAGAAAGGTAAGCTAGATTTGGATGGTCTTCTTTAGACATTAGATTTTGAGGGAGTCCCAAGAATAACAGATCTTTTAGTGTCAATGAAGGTTTAATATGAAATTGATAATATGAAATACCCATACATCATGCTATCACTGAATGTGTAGTAATGTTCAAGACTCAGAATCTGATAAATGAACCTAAAATGTCCATGCTGATATTCCATTACATTGGTGTCTATTTTGATTCGAGTGAGATTAACCAAGTACAGAGGCAATGAATCACAAGCGAAATTTCGTATTGATGCATCTCAGATTTTGTAGGATTGACTTTTAAGCGGGATGTCATTTATTAAAGTTTCGGTTTTTTGAGTTTGGGAGACGGTAGCACATGTACGTTGCCCTTGTTTAAGCTTTTCTTTCAGCTCTCCACCCTGCAACTTCACCCCTCAAATGTAATGACACCCAATTTAAACCATTTGCGTTACCTCGTTACTTGGCCTTGCATGGCCTTGAAAGAAAACCATATTCTTCAGGCTTTGGGCCCGAATTTTGGTCTCCTCCACGACCCTACATCCACTTCACTCGATGACTTCACGACGGATTAGGACCCTGAAGTCGGGGGATTCTCAAACCGAGAAATATTAGAGATCTTAATGCACTAATCTTCAAGATGGTAAAATATTGTTCCCAAGCTCATACCTTTGATGCATCTATTTCCTATGCTTACCCCTGAACCTCGCTAAATAACTCCCTCACTCCCTAAGTGTACAATAGAAATGATCTCATGATAACCCTTAGAACCCTGCCGACTCACAAACTTCATCACAGAAGCTAGAGCTGCGACTGGAGCTGAATCACAGTTTGTCTGGCAGGGACAAGTGGCATACTGGTATAGTTTGTGACCCCTCCAGCCTTACCCCTGTCCCTGTCCCTGTCCCTCAACCTTCGCAAATCCCCCATGATAACTATTTCATATCCCCGTCCTTTTCTCCAGTGCCTCAAAACTTCGACGAACCCCGGCTTCTTCCTTCCATCTCCTCTCAATAGCCCAAAGGTCTAGACCCAACTCAAATGCCCTCCGAGAACTCCCGTCCCGCGACCGCATTTCCCCGCACCCCAAATCGACCCGGTCTATCATCGTCAAAGACCGTTCATACTAGCGTATCCTCCTTTTCTATTTCGGGTTTGTTTGCTAAAGAGTTCCGCTTTTTGATGAACATATATGAGATCAGTCATTGTAGATCGGGAAATTGTTGAGTGTGGGGATTGTGGAGAGGAGATGAGACGAGAGGTGAGGGTGAGATCATTGACAGCTATCAGGGTTAAAAATCAGAGTAGAGGTCACGTTGTCTCCATTCTTCCCATCTATTTCCTAGCATGCCCCAGTACGCTACCAGTTCATGTACCTTAAAATGCAATCATCGAATGTCAGCTATTTGCGGCTGCAGTTTGGGTCTAGGGATCTTACGGATGAGCGGATGAAGATACTTCCCACTTCAGACAGGAATGCTATATGCACGGTCTGCCGTCTACCGTCTGCCGTCCGCCGTCTGCAGTGCTAGGGCTTAGCTTGGCCGTCGTTGAAAATGTGGCGCTGATGAAGTATATGAACGGAAATGGGACTGTGAAGTGGTGAGGTGGAGAAAGAGGGGAAGGAAGTGCCCGTGTATGAATGAAGTTGTGGAACATGGCGTATAGTAGAGGTTCTATGTGCATGCAGTTGTGCTATATTACTCGCGGGGTCATGTAACAGTGACAACTTGCTCAATTCACATGTTTTATATGGGCTCGCCTCATGAACAATTTGAAATGAACAGGGTCAGCTAAATGGACGTAACACGATCAACTTTGTATGGGAGGTAAATGATCTTGAAGACATTGTATGGCATTTTCTATGTACTTTTGTCGCCATAACCTGAGCAGTGATCGAGCAGCCTGAGCCTTTCACTGCCTTTCAACCTGCTCAAAAGACACTGCTCATAGAGGCGTGCTCATGAATCTATATCCCAACCGTTTGAATAGTCCGCCCCTTTGTAAAGCCCTCAAATACACAGCTAAACTCGCCAAACAGCAAGAATCCCAAAGCCTTAAAACTCCCCACGCCGATTCCCATCCTTATTATTCTGGCAGGAAGCGTCATGATATTATGTAACAGTGACGCCTGCTTATATGCATCATTAAATAATCGAAGCTATGAAGCCTCAAACTCGTAGCAGGATGGTTGAGGTGTAGCTCCTCATAACGACTACCGGCGCCAACCCACATTCCAGATAACATGGGCAATGTCCTTGGCGGTATTTACAGTATCCACCACTTTTCCAAATAACCCCTCTGATACCACGTCGTCTTCGTCTTCTTCATACGGCATGAACATTCCTGATGGAGTTCTTCGCATTCCAGAGGGCTCTCCGTTTAAATCCGATGAAGATCCGGAAGGGTGAAGACCATTGAATCGATCTTGGTTTATGGAAATACTGTCTTTCCTGTTGCCAAAAGCATTTGGTGGTTGCCAATTCATATCTGCATCATCCTCTTCGTCGTCCCCTAATAATATCCGCGTCGATGGTTTTGAAGGTCGTAATGTCTCTTGAGATGGCGAGGGCGACAGTTTACTTCCATTCCAGAACCCATTACTGTGCTTCATTGCTGTTTCCTGTGGCTCAGGTGTATCTTCTCGGTACTTCAGAGTTGTTGACGGTAGCATAGCAATCGTCTTATTATCAGTATTTAAAGGTCGGGGCGTTGTCGATCTGTGTAGCGGCGGTAATTTCCTATTCGAATTAGTCCTCTTCATCATGATGCCCCCATCATCAGAGTCGCTGTCGTCGTTGTCATATACTGGAGCTGGTTCCTCGTCATCGTCCCCCTTCATATCCAGCGCTATACACTGTTCGACCTGCTCGTTGAAATGGATGTGTTTCCTCTCACCGCCGGGAGTTTGCAATCCAGATGAAGATACTGAAGAGAGCATGCTTGGATTTTCGCGACTCATTCGTCTCGAAGAGAATGACATCGGGATATAGTCCGATGTCGCCCTACTCATTCCTGGACGAATTCCTTCTGATTGTTGTGCTTGTACTGCAGCGGCAGCTTGCTTGAGAAGTGACGAAGAAGATAACGATCGTTGAAGCATTATCTCTGACATACTTCGCTTCTTCAGGATGGGTTTCTTGCTCAAAAACGAGTTTGACTTGGATATCCTACTACTATCAACTGGAGAAGACGAAGGTGACGGCATCCGTAAAGCCTTATCCGAAGCTGTTTGCAGAGGACCGTATAACCAAGTAACATCGCAGTCCTTTAGCCTGTCATAGAGTTAGCAAATTCTCAAATAACCGCCACGTCGAAATTGAGGATGCATTGCAAGCATACCAATTCAAAGTCTCTGGGGACACAGTTTTTAACTTGTTCTTCGACTTGGTCCATGTTCGCCACGATGCATTCTCTAATCTTGCACTATTATTGTAGGCTTTTCTTTTTGACACAATATGCTTCCATGATGACCAAATATCCTCCTCCTTCCAATTATGTGATAAATAATCTACATGCCTAGACGGTTGTATTCGGACGGCTGTATCATCTTCTGCATGCTCGACTGGGTCCGGGGATTCCGGCCTCGACACACTAGTCGAATTGGTATTTGAGGTTGGTGAGACGGTGTAAGAATCACCTGTACGAGGGCTCGCTGGTGGTTCCAGGTCTTCGACTTGACCGTAGTATCCGACGTCGTCGTATGAAGGGAAGACGATCTGATCCTCGTCCTCTTGGTCGCAGTGAGCGTCGAGTGATAAGCTGCTTGCCGGCGTGGAAGAAAAAGAAGGAGCGGTCGAGTCGGCGGGTATTGTCCTCGGAGATGATTGTGCTGAAGAAGAAGCAGAATTGGAGGGAGATATTATTGAGCCAAAGCCAGAACTGCTCTTCGACCTCGACGGTTTGGAATATGATGACTGCGTTACAAACTTGGGCTGTGAATGGGATCGACGAAGTGAACTCGACGAGAAGTAACTGTTCTCCTCAGAGTTAAGCACAACTGCCATTCTGTGATCAGAATAGAGATGTGAAATGCGAATGCGGTGTGATCTTTAAGGTCACTGGGACCAAACTCGAATTGCGACTCCTCCTAAAGTCCTATGACCAGACAATGCTGCTGAGGACTTGAGCTTTCCCACGCAATAGCTCCCAGCCTGTTACTCCTTCTATTGCCTCTATCATGAATCCCCGTCCAAATATTGTTCGAACGTGTAGAGCTTCGTGGAGAATGTAGCGGTGACGAAGGACAGTCAATGCAATGACTACTCCCGTTTGAATTTGAATATCGACTGAATGGTGGAATTTGGGATGGAGAAGGATTTGGTGTCGATTGGAAGGGTGGAAGGGCGAGATGATGTCGAGAGAAAAGAGTGTGAGAGGAGAAGGAGAATCTCGACCAGATAGCGTCTTGGTGTAGCGTAAAGGGTAATAAAGTTGTGTTGGGGTAGCGAGCAAGGGAAGGATTTCTCTCGCGGAGAGTGCAAAGGCGAATCCGGGATAAAAGACGCTTAGCCGATTCGGAACGTGGCTTGGGCCTTGGAGTGAGAAAGGGAAGGAAGAAGAAAATGAAAAATTTACGAGTTACCATCAGACAGAGTAATAAATAGCATATTGTTATTGTTATTGTTATTTAATTATCTTTTTTGAATACTTCTAAACTATTTGTTTTGTTTATTATTTAATTGCAAAGCAAGGATCACTGCCTTCTTTTCTCATCGTATTGTTCACGAAGACTTTGTCGCCAAGGAAGAACCTTGGGATGTCCAATCCACCAGGCGAAACAGGTCCAGAGTGCGGAGAAAAGAGGCAAGCCGCCATCCAAGAGAGGCTGGGGTAGGTTCACCGTGGCATTATTTATTTATTTCAGTCTGATAGGCACGATGCGCGAACCTCCAAGGTCTGCATATACTTGACACACAAAATAGCTTCGATCAATATCACGCCAATTATTCCCTACAAGAACGTTGGGGACTGCTCTGCATACTCGAAGTCCATCACTGCAGCCGACCTGCAGGCCTGCATCGTAGTTGCATAAAACTACTCATCTCAATCGAATAATTACATCGACTCACAGTGCCGCATTCAGGGAAGGGTTAATTGCTACTACTGTCCTAGCACGCATTGATGGAAGCGAATCACGCCCAAATCCCTTCACTCACCGATCACAATCCTGTCATCGACCATCCAAACAGCGTGAAGAAGAGACCAGGCGAAGAATTACGAGTCTCCACTTCAAACGTTCTGGCCATCGTGGCTTGCGACGATCATACCCGAACAGCCGAAGGCCATTTCACCCCCATATTTCTCGCCCACTTTTGCGCCGTTCAGGTTTCAGGCATCCCTGGCAACAATGTGGGGGTGCTCAACGACCTCTCTAAGTTGCACGGACTGCAAAATTCGATTCCCCGGTGCTTGGGTCATTGAACTCGAAATTTAGATATCGCAACGCCAAAGACCCGCATAATCCCCATGAGAAATTGCGAGCGATTCGACGAACTGGCTAATCCCTTTCAAAGTTCCAAACCCTGATATCATGTATGTAAGTTCGGCCCCAATCGTTGAAACGGTCCCTGATAGCGAGAAGTCTCGAAAGCGTCTACAGACTTGGTGATGTAAAGTGGATTGCCAATCATATTAGTGAGCGATTGGACCTTGTCAGTGTGCGGCTCGTCCTTGGAAATGTCCCATTAGCACCTTCCAGGCCTGCTTGTGCGGTACATCTTTGGATAAGGGGGTCCCTTGCCAAGAAAATAACCTCGAAGAAAATAGTAGAGGCTAAAAGTCACGATACGGGATCTGACTGCAAGGCTGGCATGGGTTCTATTTCTATATTTATTTCAACCCATTTCAGAAAACCATTATCGTCATGATTGAAATATAGTTCTAGACGGAGTTCTTACTCTTCACTTCGACGATTGAAATCTTGGTGGTGTCAAAGCTTCTCCTTATCGATGCAGAAAACTATTTTTGAGTTTGCACTCGGCGCTTCTCTACGGTCTACATGGCCTTGCAAACTATCAGTAGGTCCGATGAAATGTCGGAGAGAGATTGGTTTTGACGCGGGAGATCCACGTTGCTCTCACGCGAACGAGTCCCACCTGCCATCTAAATATTGCTGGCGAGGCCTACCTAGGATACCTTTACCTTTTTGTTGACGAGATAATTGGTATTGTGGCATTTTGCTTAATGAAACTTTTGGCAAAGCAGAGCCACAATTGAGTCTATTACGAATGTTTCCTTGCCCACCAAGCTCAAGACAGTGGATTAGAGCGCTAAAATTAATGCCTCTTTTCGAATTCTCGTACAAGCATATCCCGACAGTGTCAGCGATCAATGTCATTCCGCCATACCTATTCGTTTGTGGATCTCAATTCCTTGATTTTGGAGAAGCAAACTATTCTCCTCTCCTATGTCCTCTAAAACCCGGGGAGTACCAGTAAAACTTGTTTGTGCGAGAGATCTAATGCCAATTTTCTGAGTTGAGACGCTTGATGATAAACATCGTCGAGAAAACTCGAGACACTTGAATTGAGTCCTCGATATTTTAGGAACAGCACGCTTTTGCATTTCAAATTTCAACATGATGACAAGATTTACAGTACCAACCAAAGCCAAGGTTTTGTTTTCATTGCGTTGGCTTCCCTCGCAGCCCTGTCTTCACGTATATAATCACAGGATTCCATTTGCAAATGCACATACAAGGGCGGGACGGCGGCTGAAAGTGGGCATCGTGGAATGTTGTACAGGGGAATCGGTCGACAGTGATGCCTAGATAAGGTGATCCGCCCGTTTATGTAGTGGGATATGCACTTAAATCAGGAACACCATATGGCTATTGGATCTTTCAATCAATTTGAAAGATAGGTAATCATTTAGGTATGTCGAAGCCCAACAAGTTGCGATTTGAAGCTTGATCCTCCATGTCCAAGATACCGCAAGTCGCTGGCTAATACGCCATGCATATTGGATGGGAGACAGGGATGTGGCGATAATCGTCAGACGGCAAACCTTGGACGAAGCGGCCAACTTCATCTGTGGCGTTCGGTATTCTCCATTTTAATACTATCGCCATTCGGACAACATACGGAGCTCACTCCGGGACCAGTTGCCTTGATGATAAATGCAAGGTTCTGTCATGTTCATACGGCAAACACGTCCCATGTAAGACAGGTATCAGTTACGGGACTATGGTATTTTGGTATGTCTCAATAGCTGATCAGGTAGGTGGCTTAGCTGATAGGAACATAATCCAACCAGCCACATCACCAACCCTGCTGCGTAATTGACGACCAATAATTAAAAAGCGGTGTCTTTGTGGCTATTAAACCTGTTTTTGGGAGCGTTTCAAAGGGTGTGCATAACTTTTGCTTTGCACCCTGCCTTGGAAGCGAGCAAGATTGATCCCCGATTCCGCAAAGTCCCATGCAAAATCCTTGGCGACGACAAGCCACCATGCACTCCCATGGCGCTAACGAAGCAGCCACAACAACCTCGATATCTCTCGTAAGAGGTCGACCCCCGGGCTCATGCTGTGTTCAGAAATCCAACGAGTCGAAGTGAAACGGCCGAAGCCTTGTCGCCAATCGATCTTCCATATGACAAGTCGAATGTTACGCACGGTTGGATCTGAGCCACCCTGTCATCGAATTGATTTCAATCTAATATTTCATCAATTCGTAGCTCAGATAAGGGAATGACGCTTCTGTCAGCCCGTCGATGGCCACTAATAGTATAAAAGCTAGGGTGGATTGCAGCCTTCACCTCGACCCTTGTGCGAGTATTCTTATCCCAGCCGTCGCCCACACCACCAAGTTCGTCTTTCCAATCTAGCGGAATACGTTGCAACCTACTTCATCCAAAGCACCGAATCCTTCGCCAGGAAGGTGTGACAGCCATACCTCCTCGTATTTTCATATCTAGTGCTAGATGAAACGTTTCTCCCATGTGAGACTTCCAGACCCAAGCCCCTCCGAATTACCCGATTGGGCGAATCCGATGGCTTGCGCAATCGCCCAGATGTTTGAGATCTCAAGGGTACTTAACCAGTAATTGCCCCACTGCCAAAATCCCATGTATCTGTTACATGGTAAAGTTGGCGTTTGCAATAAAGGCGGTTGGAGCCGAAGCATATTGCTGAGGGCTCCATCCAATTGTGGATATACTTTTTCAGTTCTTCCTGGGTATTGCTTGGAGCAACGGAGACTCAATTTGGTATGAGCTCTTTATTTGCTAGTATTACCTCATTATCAATCCTATACTCGACCGGGGATTTTATCGCACTATTGAAGCTCCCGTCAAACCGACCGGATCGACGTTTCCGGAAACCTGGACCATACCCTGCTGTCTTGGCAGCAAAGGCCCTGGCCACAACCCTGGAAACGCGATATAAGAGGTTCAAACACTGGCTGTTGTGGCTCTTCGTGAGAGCTCCTTATCAATCTAGATACGAATCGATGAGCTTAGAAGAACGACATGGTTTTGGAGGGGTAGATCGATGAGCTCTATCTGTCATGACTGAGCTACAGCACCCCATATCAGTCGCAAGCAGTTTACCTGCACTCCCTACATTACGCACCTGGACGAGGGGGAGTAGCGACTTGCATAGAGCCGGAAGGCACGAGAGGTGCGCATACGGGCCCTTTGACCGATAAGTATCGGGCAGCGGCCAGGCAAATTCCTTTCTCTATCATTGCGCCGAGTTTTGCGAACCGTATCTTCTGAAGGCCCGATTCTCGAATTGTGTATCAAAGACCTTGCCGAGTGGGTCTCTGTTATTATTCCTTCGAACCCCACTTACACATTCTATCAAGCGCACGACAAATCTCTCGAGACATTCTTAAAGACAAGGGGCCCTGCACAAAATTGCATCTGAATGAATATTCCTCGGGGTGATACGGGATGTCACCCTGCTTTCTACACGCGATGTTACCCTGTCATGAACTCAGCACATTTCAAGCGAAGTAACAGCCGTGCCGATGCACTGAAGTCCCGAGAAGGATTGACGTTCCATAAGACGGACGCGTGTCCGCCTCCTATGTTGATTTTGTTCACATCGCAACAGCATGTGAAAGTCGGCCTTGTCTAGCTGTGGAGGCGAGATGTACGGTCATGCAGGTTAGATGCGGCGAATGTTGGATTGGGAAAGTGATAGCCAACGGTTCGTCGGTTCTGGAGGGTATATATTGAAAACAGGATCCACCCTTCAAGCTGATTCATTTGTTGTCTAGTTGCCATTACTTGGTGTTGGTCAATTGTGCGTCTTCTGAATCAAGGAGGAGAACTGTAAACGAGGTGACTTAGCTATACCTTCATCTGGACATCTGTATATCAGATGCAAGATGTGCCCCGTCACTCTTAATCCTAAGGCACATGTGCAATTGCCTAGAGAGTTTGGCTTCTTACTTTGTTAATATTTCCTTTCCCTTTCAATACTATTTTAGAGGCAAATCATGCACTTTGGTCAACCTAGCCTTAGGTATTCTTACTCCTACATATTAGTCTTGTGTAAGGATTTGTCATACTTTGATCCACTCGAACAGCTGTTATTGCTATCAAATTTTAATACCATTTTCTGAGAATAAACCTACGCACTCCGGTGGTGAGTAATATTGTTTCATAAAATACAAACAAGAAGGTAATTTTCAACATAGCTCAATGACCACCCTCAGGAAGGCTCCACAGCGGCAATCTCCGAACGTTCGAATGCCATTCAATAATTCCTGGCCTTCTACTCTTTCCCAGTCATCGACCACTGAATAGAAGTTTCCCATTGTAGTCTTGGTGCGAGCTTACTTCTCTGCAAACAGCATTCTTTAATCTATATAGCTTACTATGTTTCATTGGATTTGAGCTCCGAAGATGATGTGAGTTCGATACGGGTTGTGACCCCTTCCTTCCATTGAAAGCGCAAGTCATTTTTTCATCCGAGGACTGCGAAAACGGGGGCTTATAGAGGTGAAAATTTAGAAATCTATAAACAATTTCGAGGAGAACCGATGCAGTCATCTGTGCTCCTATTGAGAACACCGCGTCCTTACATTTTCTGTCTTTATTTTCTTTTGGTCCCGTCTGCTTCCTCTAGAGTTTGATTTAGTCACGTGCGCCTTGGTGGGATCCGTACTTTATGCTCGAATGGATAGTCCACCCTTACTTCAATCTTACGTCGAATACATATTGGAAGTTCTGGCCCTCCACTCAACCAAGAGCCGGTTGGTGTTTGGTTCTGGAAATTCGGGCCTTGTTAACTAGAGGAAAATCAACTTGTAAAGATCATACCAAACTCCAAAGCTAATAAATAATTATACTAAGAAGGCATATATATTAATTAGAAATCTAGATTGAAAAATAATTTCTCTGGCTTTTTATTGGCGAGGACTTTTATTTTCCCAAGTTTCCTATTGAAAGTAACATGCTAAGAAACTAATATACTAAGAAACTAGGTAATAAAGAGGCCAACAAAAATACCTGTTCTTATTTACATAAGCTATAAAAAGGCATCATCTCTTGCTCTTCGTTTTCAAAATCTATATTTATAGTATTAACCTTCTCCCATCTTCACAGTTCTCTGTTCTTCGGCTTCATCGAGAAGAGAAGATCCTCTCCTTCTAGAAACTGCCATACTACACAATCTCGAAGAAAAATAGTTGGCTTAGCTCTACTAGGTATAATAGCGAAAAAAATCAATCATCTCTCCGCACTTAAACGACACAGGCAAAGCGAAGAATGGAAATTATGCATCTGATTTGCGAAATTAAATTTAATAATAACAACTGGAGTATCCCTCATGCCCATTGCTATTTGTTTATTTCATGTCATTTCCGCTTCGACACTTCTGCACGCCAATTTGCAATATGAAATAACAGATGGAACGTCACAGAGAAAGTTCGACATCTGGGATAACAGTCGTGACTTCGCAAGTATAGAAACCTTGAGCTGCGAATCTCTCTATCGTTTCTGAAGCGTGATTAGTGGCGCCACGGTATCAGTATGACAGCACTTCTGTTTGTCATTCCTCACCCAGCTTTTGCACAGTTTCATCGAAATTTTTGTGCGTCATTGCAAGCAGGTCAAGCTCCATTTGAGAGGATCGAAGGTTATGTAGCAGCCATTGGTTGACTAAGTTGGAGTTGGAGGGGTTGTCAGCAATATCATTTGAACCTGCGGGATTCAGAACGGGCCGGGAGCGTAGAATTTGCGGTGATCCAGGGTATGATAAAAGCGTCGGGAAATTGATGTACTGGGAGGAGTGTTTCCGTTCATCGAGATCATCGTCTTCGATTTCTGCCAATTCAAGAGATGAATAGTTCGCTTCCTCATCCTCAAAACAACCCCCCAAAAGCTCCAATCTGAATTTGCGGCAGGACCTTATGAGCTCAATCGCCCTCGAACTCTCTATAATACGGACTCGTCTGAATGAGGCAATTGGTTCCTTTGGATCCCCGTCTGAAGCAGAGGTGGACGGCTCCGAGTCGACATCGAAGTCGGCGTCAGAATTATCGTTGCATGATTCATCGAGCTCAATGATTCTTTGATGCCATATTCCGCAGTTGTCACTCCCCAAGTCAGCAAGACTTGAATAATAGACCGCATACTGACTTACCACTGTATTCCAATATCGAGCTTATCGGCCGCCGACGATCCACAGTTTGGGCAACTTGAAATGTCGCAGCCATTTCCCCGAAAAACGAGACTCATACCAATTCTTTGTCCAGGAAAAAACGCTCGATTCCAAGGTTTGCTTCGATCAACATCTCTTCTCGTCACACAATCCTGAAAAGTATATTCCTTCAATCGAACCTTTCTTTCACCCGGTACATCTCGGAATCGATGCTCTAACACCGCCTCGAACGCTTCCCAAGAACAGATAAACTGCAGATGTACAGGTGCAATTCTGCCAATAGCATCCACTAGTGTGAACGGCTCTTCAATCAAAGTTCGTTCTAAGTGACCTGGCACCTGTCCGGGAACAGCCTGTATCGCCTGATAGACTTTTGTATTCAAATCAACAGCTCTCAAAATCAGTGTTTTCAGTTCCGAACTCTCGAGACTGGTGGTACTTCTTCCTACAATGAGTAGACGGTTATTTTCCCTGATCAACTCAAGAGCTTCAGCCAGTGATTTGTTCTACGTGACTGCTACATCTTTGGCCCATTGCTGCATATCGGACAAACGATCGTTGAAACCTTTGTCATTAATAATGATATGATCTCTGACCGCTCGTCAGAAAATCATCTAGGAGTCAAGAGGTCTGTCTGCAACTTACACTGAAGCCGTAGAGATCAACATATTGATAGCAGAGCAGTGCCTGTTAACCTCATTTCGAAATCTCTCCACCTCATCTTTCTTTAGAATACGCCACTGAATCTTCCTTGCTGAGTCCGTAAACACATTTCCTGAACCTTCTTTCGCCAAACTTTTTCCAAACTTCGCAATCCTCTCCGAGATTAGATGCACGCTTTCCCTGCACGCATCCACAGTCTGCTTAATCGTAGCATTCAATGCATTCAATTCAATCGAATTAGCGCATACCCGTGCTAACATATCAACATGGAGCAGAGATCTTTCTAGGAGCCGGAGCTCATGCGTCAGGGATTGGTATTCGGCGGAGGAGCCATGTGCTTCATGTAAGGCGTCGACGAGATCTTTGACTATGAGGCAGACGGAGATGATGTCGCCTACGCTTCCGAACGTGATGGGCATTTCGCTGGATGTTTGTTATAATCATTGAGGGATAATAGATAGTATGAGATGTTTGTTGTGATCTTGAGTGTGGTTTGGATGAGGCTGATCGTGAGGCATATTTCGCAAGGTTGGAAGTGATCAATTTGATTGGCTTACAGAGGTTTGACTTGCAACTCACTGTGTATAGGGGAGGCTAGGGTTGACATTTATGATTCAATATCTACTTGTCTATGTGCATCGATTCGCACGCTATGCTTGCAAAGAACAAGAAGGGATATACGCTACCAGGCTCCACAAAATAGTCCACATCGCGATATTTCCCCAGCCTGCATCAGAGAGCTGAACTTAGATGGTCGACTTCTTCAACTTGTCGGCAAGATCATCGACATCCTTGTCTTGCTCCTGCGCAACTGGTTCCTCCTGGGCTTCCTCAGCATCCTCAATCAACTTCTCACGGATCTCCTCAGCCTCTTCCTCTTCTTCCTCTTCCTCGTCTTCCTCATCGCTCTCATCCTCCAAATCACTGAGACTGTCGAGTCCCCACTCATCTTCCTCCACCACATCACCACCCAAAGTCTCCTTTCTTTCCTCCAACAGCTCTCGTAATTCAATAAGCGAGATATCTTCCTCCGAGAATTTGTTGCCATTAAGCTCAACCTTCTTCAACGCTGGCAATGCCTCCTTAGCTGCCTCCGCAAAACTCTTCAATCCTTTGGCAGTAATGTCATTATACTGCAATCTCAAAACCTGCAACTTCTTATTCCCGCCTTTCGCCAATGCTCCCGCAACCACCACTCCACCCTTAGCACTGAGCAATGAATCTCCGACCCCTAACTCCTGGATTTCCGTCCAACTAGGAATCACAGTCGCCAAAGCCTTGGATCCCAGAAGTGTAAAAGTATTATCCTGCAAATCCAAGACTTTAATGCCTTTAGCATGTCGTAAGCCATCAGTAAGCAAGTGAGAGATTCCTTCTTGACGAATCCCATTTTGCACCATCTTAATCTCCTTCACGCCAGTGTGCAAGCTATAAGCTTTTGCCCACGCAGTCATACTACCATTTTCCAATCGATTGCGACCGCATATGACTGTCTCGAGTTGGGGGACTTCCTTGCCTGCCTTTCGCGCCTCTTCTTTCTTAGCATGGAGTGCAGAAAGAGCGTCTGCTATGAGGATACCGGCGTGGGGACCGAGACCGTTGTTGTTGAGGATTAGATGTTGGAGGGGGACGTGGGAGGAGAGGAACGCGACGAGTGGGGCTTGGGTGTTGAGACCGAATGCGTTGTCGTTGAGATTGATTGTGTGAAGTTTGGGCAGCGTAAGAAGAGCTGTGAGGAGAGAGGAGAGCGCTTGAGGGATTTCGTTAAGCAGACGGCCCGTGAATATATCTGCTAGGTTTGCGATCTGAGGATGTAAGCTTCTGCGCCTTGTAAGGATATATGTATGTCTTACCTGCAAAGTCTTCTTTGTCTCTAGAACCTCCCCAAGTATCTTGCATGCTTCAACACCCAATGTATTCCCAAGCAATCGCACTTCCTCTACATCCTCCATCTCCCGCAGAGACTTGATATGCAGTTCGACATCAGCTGCAGTATCAAGTTTCAAACCCTTCCCCTCAAGTGTAAATATCTTGGTACTAGTCGCCATACTCGCGAATGTTGTTCTCAGAAAGCAAATATATGTCTCAAGCACTTATGGTTCTTTGACATGCACTGTTCATCACAAATTGTTGTTATTAGAGGGGCAGCGCTCGTCCCAAGTAAATAAAGCTTAAAAATGTCGCCGCCTATCGCCGGAGCGGAAAAAGCTAACTCCGAAATCATCCAATAATTCGAGATGCCCGACTGACAAATGCTATCTTTCAATTCATAATACTTTACAAGACGAGAATTGGATGTATTACTACCAGAACCTAATATTTTCCGACATCGAAAACACAATGTCTTCATCAATGGCAATGGGTACGTATTCTCTATCCTGGAAATATACATTTGACTTACATTTATAGCTACCGCCACCGGCGTAAACATAGGAGCAGACCTCAAACCCTCTGGTCAAGCTGCTGCCAACGTTAAGGTATTTCCAATGCCCCCCTTTTGAATAAACATTTGCTAACTGAAAGGGACAGCCATGCTGTGTATGCAAAGACGAGAAAGCAACACGCGACGAATGCATGCTATTCAGCAATGCTAAAGATCCACAAAAGGAGTGTGCTTCTACAATCGATAAATATAAGAGCTGTATGGCGAGCTTTGGATTCCAGCTTCCGTGACAAGAATCGAAGCTGTAGGATCATGATTTAGGAGAATTGGGACTTTCTATTATAGTCGGGGCGTTGCATTACTGTGGCGCATGGGAAATGTACATATACATCGGGGAAGAGAGGTCAAATCTCTGGAAGACACCCGGGAATACGGATGTACACATAGAGATAGATTGAGAGAAATCCCAACTCTGGAAATTTTAAATTCTAGGCCTATTGTGCTGTTCCTAAAGGGGCATGGGAATGTGATTTGGTTGGGAATTTCTCGATTTCTTTCGGAGTATATTTTACAAGATATTCCTACTTCCACAAAGATGACCTTCCATCCGACGCCATCCAGATATGCAGTATCAAAACAATGGTATCATAGCCCCGCGAGCACGCTCTGGATGCCCACGCTTCCATAATCATCTCTCTTCATGATAAATGCCCTGAAATCGGCTTTTTGCAACTTCTTACCAACGCCACCGGGTTGGATATTTCTAGCCCTTTCCCGCAATGCTTCTGGTCCAATAATAAATAGATTTCCAATATCGCTCAGAATCTCCACGTTACTTTCTAACTCTTTCGTCAATGGTAGCTCTTTCAATGTCGAAACATATTTTGACATATCTTTCGTCACCATCAAGCCACCAGTCGCATTGACTTGAAATTTCTTGTAGTGTTCAAATAAGAGATCAAGAACATTGATAACAAGCTCACAACTAAATGCTTCCAGATTTTGACCGTCGATGGCCATGGCGGATAGATTGGCTACGCGAGTGAGAAAGTTGCATATTGTAATACAAGTCGGTGTGGCTAGAGCCTCGAAATATCCTGAACCGCCACGTCCAGGATCAAGATCACTGTCTTTTGGTCGGAAGTCGAGCTTCTTCTGGGTAGTTAGTAATTTGATTACCCAGTTCACAGCAACTGTGATGGTGCTGCGCATGACGTTGTTCGTCTTCGACTCGATTCTCTCTACTGCCGTTTTGGTTTGTAATTCCATTGATCTCCTCACAGTGACATTGGCATCCGCGAGACGAATTAGAACTGTCTCGATGAAACGTGACATGATGTTGGTGATAGTGATAGCTGGCCGTATGGAAGGTAAGTACGCAAGATCAGGCTCGACTTTACTTGACTCTTGAGTAATGGCTTGGTCGGCGGCTGCGTCGAGGGCGGTTTCGATATAGACCTGTCCCATACTCACCAAAAGTAGGTTAAGCAATGCTGAGACATCCTTCGGAGTTTCACTCCCATGCCCTAATTCTAAAGCTCGGCGTACACCTTCAGCTAGCCATTTGAGCATACGCTTCGCATTGGAAAGACTCAAAATACCATCGTCCTCCACAACTTCAATTTCATTTTTGTTATTTTCAGTTTCACGTACACCAGCAACCCTCAACATCATCGCCTTTTGAGTTGCTGTGAGGTCCGAAGAGTCTAAACGATCAATATAGGCATCTTTGGCAGACGACAGCAGTTGGTT
>Ga0182030_10001941_pt1 | contig 43477 bp, 37 predicted proteins | sample 812S3MmetaG_FD_121299 | JGI IMG/M metagenome (GOLD analysis project Ga0182030, IMG submission 121299) | Permafrost microbial communities from Stordalen Mire, Sweden - 812S3M metaG (Illumina Assembly) | ecosystem: Environmental > Terrestrial > Soil > Wetlands > Permafrost | place: Sweden... | reverse complement strand
GTGCACAGCCTGGCAGTTTCAAATGCTACGGGCTCGGTATTCACTGCCGGAACAGGTACCGTGCAGTTCAATGCGTCCAATACGCTGCCCACAAGCATCTTTACAAGCTTTAACAACATCACTTTTTCAGCAGGAACGACTACTGCTTCCACAGGGCTGACAGTGACTGGAAACATCACCATCAATAATGGCGGCATATTTGCGGCTGGAAGCTTCACTCATAATATAGCAGGCAATTGGACGGTCAATACCGGGGGCACATTTATCCCTTCTACCGGCACAATCAATTTTAACAGCACCACAGCAGCACAGGCTATTAACGGTACATCTACCAGTCAAACCTTTTATAACATCACCGTGGCCAACACTGGTCAAACACTTACTACAGGGGGAAGCGAGACAACGCTTGCCATTGCTTCACTGACAGTTTCAAGCGGCACTATCAGCTTGGCCGGTGCTGCTATAGCAGTAACTGTGAGCGGTTCGCTTACCGTTTCGGGTGGCACCTGCAATGTGGCCGGTGCAGGGCTTACGGTATCTGGGGCAACCACCATATCTGGCACATTAGGCATTACGAGTGCAGGAAATACAAAAACTTTTACCGGCCTGATAACAATCAATTCCGGTGGCATATGGAGCAATACAGCCAATTCAACGGTCACCATTCAGGGAGGCATCACCAGTAATGGCACATTCACTTCAGGCACCGGGGTCTATACATTCAGCATCAATAACCAATCATTGAACGGCATATTGGCAATCAGCCATGTCACGGTTGCCGGCGTCACGCTCACCAACAACAACACTTTGACGGTTGCAACTGCATTGGCCGGAACCGGCACTTTCATTCAGGCAGCCAGCGCGACATTGAACCTTGGGGGCACTTCTGCTATAACTGCACTGCAGGCTACAAATACAGGCAACCTGGTCAACTATACTGGTACAAACCAGACGATCGCTTCAGGCAATTACTATGATCTCACATTAAGCGGTGCAGGCACCGATGTGCTTCAAACAGGCACCACTTCTGTTCTTGATAACCTGACGCTAAGCGGAACGGTAAGGACAACGACCGTAGTCGGCTTAACTATAGGCAACAATCTCACAACAGGTGACGGCACTATATTTACTGCTGCAGGATTTGCTTTAACAGTGACCGGTACCACGACCATTGGCGCTGGTGTAAGCGGGAGCATGGTAATTTCTTCTGCAACGGGTACTAAGACCTTTGCTGGTTTGATAAGGTTGAACTCGGGAGCTACCTGGAACAATTCAGGCAATTCACCCGTCACAGTGCAAGGAGGCATCACAAATAGTGGCACATTTACTGCGGGAACAGGTGTTTATACTTTCAATACCAATAATCAGGCACTAAATGGCACACTATCTATTGCAAACGTTACGGTTACAGGCATTGCGCTCACCAATAATAATACTTTTACAGTAGCTACAGCCCTGAGCGGCACAGGCACCCTGACTCAGGCTGCCAATGCCACCCTCAATCTCGGGGGTACTTCAGGGATAAATGCCTTGCAAGCCACCAACACCGGCAATACTGTAAATTATACAGGGGCCGCCCAAACTGTCAATGGCACTAACTATTATAATTTGTCATTCAGCGGCTCGGGAGCAAAAACCCTGCAGGCAGGAACAACCAACATTGCGAATAATTTAACCTTGACCGGAACCGCTACAACTACCACAGTAGTCGGGCTCACCATAGCCGGTAATCTGTCTATTGGCAACGGTACCACCTTTACTGCTGCTGGTTTTGCATTGGCAGTTACCGGAACCACTACCGTAGGGGCAGGTGCCAGCGGGAGGATCACCATCAACAATGCGGCAGGTGCTAAGACCTTTACCGGATTGATTACAATAAATGCCGGGGGCGTTTGGGCAAATACCGGAAATTCACCAATTACCGTGCAAGGTGGCATCACCAATAGTGGCACATTTACATCGGGCACAGGTGTGTACACTTTTAATACCAATAACCAGGCATTAACCGGTACGTTCGCCATCAGAAATGTTACCGTTACGGGCATCGCACTGACCAATAATAACACATTGACAGTGGCTACCACCTTGACGGGCACTGGCACACTGACCCAGTCAGCCAATGCTACATTGGGTATCGGAGGCACTGCTACGGTAACTACCCTGCAGGCTACAAGCACAGGCAATCTTGTTAGTTATACCGCCGCTGGGGCTCAAACAGTTAACTCAGCCAATTACTATAATCTTACATTCAGCGGCAGCGGGGCAAAAACATTGCAGACAGGCACGACTTCTATTGGAGGAAATTTCACCCTGGCGGGTACAGCAAGCACAACTGCGGTTGCGGGCCTCACGATCGGGGGAAATATCGTTTTGGGAGCCGGCACAGCTTTCAATGGTGGTGCTTTTACGCATAATATCAGCGGCAACTGGACAAATAACGGGGCGACCTTTACGGGAGCATCAAGCACCATCAGTTTTAACGGGAGCGCTGTGCAAACAATTGGAGGCACTGCGGCCACCACTTTCGCCGGCCTTACTATAAATAACGCAGCCAGCGTGACACTGAACGATGGCACCAACAGCACTAACAAAACAGTGACCGGCACATTGACCTTGTCAAATGGATACCTGACAACCACGACTGCTAATTTGTTGATCTTGAATTCAGGTGCTACTGCCAGCGTCGCCAATGCAAGTGGAGGTGTGCCTCAGTATAACAGCCCATACGTGAACGGGCCCATGAGCAAAGTAGGCAATCAGGCATTTATATTCCCGGTCGGCGTTGTCGGGACGGGTTGCATACCGATCGGCATTTCGGCACCATCCACAGCCACATCAACATTTCTGGCACAATACAACCGCACCAGCGCAAAATCTTTAGGAAGCATTACTGCCTCACATATTTATGATGTAAGCGTTTGCGAATACTGGACACTCAACCGCACGGTTGGCACATCTACTGTGGATGTGACGGCATATTGGAATGCAAACAGCCCATGCAATGGGGAAACACCCGGGAATTATGTAACGAACCTCACGACCATTGAGATTGCCCATTTTAATGCAGGCACAGGATCCTGGGATAATAGCAGCTTTGGCACCAGTTATACCAATGGGGGAACAGTCACTGGATCTGTGACCTGGTCAGGGGTATCTAATTTCAGCCCTTTTGCACTGGCGAACAGTACGGGCACACAAATCAACCCATTGGCAATCAAACTTGATTATTTCACCGCTGTCAAATCGAACGGTTATAACATTTTGTCCTGGAAGGCAGAATGCGCTGCTTCTTCCAATCTTTTTGTTGCACAGCGTTCGTCCGATGGCGTGCACTTCAGTGATATTGATTCTGTGAAGACGGATGCAGCCTCCGACTGTTCGCAGCCATTTGGATACAATGACTATTCAGCAACCGGTAGCGATGTTTATTACCGAATAAAAATGACTGATGTATATGGCACTGAAGGGTACTCTGAAATTGTGCTCCTGACAAACCCGGTAAGCGGATTTGAAATCATAGGGGTTAATCCGAATCCAGTACAGGGAGATGCCACATTGAAAATTTCTGCTGCGAAGAACGATCAGGTTGAATTGGTGATGATGAGCATTGATGGAAGGGAATTGCAGCACAAAACAGTAGCGGTACCTTCCGGAACAAGCACCATCAGTTTGCAGACATCGGAGCTATCAAAGGGAATTTATATCCTGAAAGGAATTTTCTCCGGAGGCCAGACAAATACAATCAAGTTTGTAAAGCAATAATAATTCAATAAACGTTTTCTGTAAGAGCCCTTTGCAAAAGCAAAGGGTTCTTTTTTTTTCAGCAAATCTGCAAAAATGAATACCTGAGATCGTGAAAAAGAAGAGGGAAATAGATTAGCGACTGTCTGTAGAATAAATCATTCCCAAAACCTTACGAGCAGTTTGTAAAGGGACAGATGGCTCCTTTCTTGGCGGGTATTGGGAACACCTTTGCATTCTTTGAGTAAAAAAATGTCTCTAACCGCAAAGATTCGCCAGGAAATACAGCGCAAAAGGCACAAAGTTGATCACTGTCTATTTGAACTGCTATTTATAAGACAGCTTCTTAGTGAAAAATTATCGTTTTGGAGCAACCCCAGTCTGGTCGTCCAACAGGCAGCACCACCGCATGCAATCTTATTGCCTTATCGTATAAAATAATACAGTCAGGGATTATGCTCCGTCATGCAGGATATCCCTGAAAACCTCTTTCATTAAGGCTTCGGGTGTAGCTTATTCCTAACCAACCCGGCATGCCTCTTCTAAGCCAATAAGTGAAACACTTAGTATTCGAAGAAACTGGCCGCACTCATTGCATTTTTGTACTATCAACATTAAATTTATCGTTATTTCAACGCAAAGAAATATCAATAAGAGCATAAGTGTGGTAATATTAAATTTTTCCTCCGTGCCAGATCGGAGATCTATAATTGTATTTAAAGTATGATTAACGGAATATAACAATAGAAGATGCAAGCTATATTGGTTAGCTAAAAACATTATTGTCGTAATCCCTTCAATGAAGACTTTAACCCCTGGAATTCCAGGGCGTTGCTCGAATGATATGCTTTGATTAGTATTCAACTTAAAAAAATAAAACCGATTCATGTAATCCGTTCATTACATCATTTATGATTTAGATTTTCGAAAGCCCGTTAACTTATTAAGCCGTACTACAATGAAAAACCTATTGACCTGCCTTCGGGCCTGGCTTCCTGCCATGCACTTTATTTTCTTCTTTTCTTTTTCTCAAAAAATTTATTCTCAGGATAGTCTGTACAATCAGGATTTCGCAAAGGGGATACCCGCATCGAGTCTCACTGCACTGGCGGGGGATCAATCAGTCATGTTGAGCTGGGCTTCAGCCACATTCCCGACGGGAACTGTTGAAACGGGATATCTCTTAATTTACGCTACCAGTGCCCCTTCATTAGTTAATGATCCAAATGGATTGAGTCCTGATTTTGCCGTGTTGAACGGAACTGTTGTTCCCCTCACGGAAACCAATTTGCCAGACCAGCCTGCTACAAATGCCACGGCCAATGGATTAACCAATGGCGTTACATACAATTTTCTGATCGTAGCCTATATCTGGGATGGAGTTCACTCTTCTTCTTATCAATATTCTTCATCGGCCGGTACCTGCATAACGATTCCTCCGGATGGGCCGAATAACCTCAGCTTGCAAGCGACAGCCTCTTCATCCGTGTCTATCACTGGCTCATTTACTGAACCCTTGTTTAAACCCGATGGTTACATGGTGATTTACAGCTCAAACAATAAATTGCCTTCGATCCCGCCCGGAAATGTCTTTCAGACAGGTGGGTCATTTGGTTCAGATACCGTTGCGCTGATCAGCAGTTCAACGTCTTTTAGCACCAGTTCCTCCGGATATAATTTGAGCCCCTCCACTACCTATTACATCTTTGTTTTTTCTTACAGCCTTTCAGCGTGCAATGGCATGCCTGTCTATTCTACTGAATATGTAATGGATAGTATTGCTACACCTGCGCGAGCAGAAAAAGCTGCCATCATGCTCGATTATTTTACTGCTGCAAAAGCCAATGGTTATAACAGCTTGACCTGGAAAGCAGCAGCCTCTGCTTCATTGCTCACGTTCACGGCAGAGCGCTCTGATGACAGCGTGAACTTTACGGATATATATACCGTTAGTGCCGGCGATACTGCAGAGGATGCCCGGGCATTTAACTACAATGACTACACTAAGTCTGATGCTGCATTATATTATCGTATCAAGATTACCGATTCAAGCAGGGATACCGCATATTCAAACATTGCAGCCATCCGGAACCAGAAAAATATTGTTGACATGCTGCAAATGCTGCAGAATCCGGTTCGGGGCAATGCATTGCTAAAAATATCATCTCCTGCCTGCGCGGCCTTGGAACTGGTCATAGTAAATATTGAAGGTAGAGAAGTGGCGCGCACATCTGAGCAGGTGCAGGCAGGTTCGTCTCTATATTATTTGAATACAGCAGGTCTTGCAAAAGGAATCTATGTGGTGAAAGGCATTTTCCCGGGCGGAGTATCCAACGCGACCAGTTTCATAATGCAATAGATAAGGAGTCATTGTACGATTTAATGCTTCTTGCGAAATGCTGGTTTTTTATGGCTCAGCAAAATCATCACTGAGCATAAAATTATTGCTTGCTATTGCAAATGCGCAAAATGTATTATATTTTTATCCCGCGTTGACATATGACAGAACCCTGAGATTTGTTTATCTGACTCTTTTTCTGTTATCCCCCGTTATCCGATTTCCACTGATTAATTTTTCTCAAATCCATTCTAAGTAAGCCCTGAAGTTTTAGAGCGGAACTATGCCCCACGGCAGCTAAAACTTTTGCTATTTCCAGATCATTCTGATAGATCGGGCTCTGATAGAGCTGATATCCTCCATTTTTTTCCAACCTGTGCAATGCCATCCGTAAAGGGAATTATTCATTTGCAAACGTACCACCATGAAAATATTATTACGCCTGAGGACAGCCCTGTCTGCTCTTTTTTTGTTGCCTATTTTGTGGAATCCTGAAAAGGCTGATGCGCAGGATAGCTTATCCTCTGTTCAGCAATTCTTGAAAGGCGTTTCAGCCTCGGGTATTTCAGTCACAACCCGGTATCAGTCAGCTACCATCTCATGGCCTGGTGTTTCTTTTCCGTTGTCAGCAAAGCAGGGAGGTTATCTTTTGGTTTATGCAACCAGTGCTCCAGGCCAGATCAGCTCACCTGATGGATCAGCTCCGGCAAATACAGTGTTGAATGGTATCGTTGTGCCAACAACTGCGTCAGAATTGCCCAATCAACCGATAACGAGTGCCCAATCAACCGGTTTAACTGATGGCACCACCTATTATTTCATGATTGTTGCATATATCTGGGATGGCGTAAATACATCTTCTTACCAATATTCTTCAGCAGTTACAATTTGTGCTACTATTCCTCCGGATCAGCCTTCCAATCCTGTTGTTTCTTCTGCTGGCACACAGAGCAATTATATCTCTGGTTCTTTTTCCGCACCTTCAGTCGCACCTGATGGATACGTAGTGACTTTCAGCGAACAGGCCGTTGCGTCACCTTTGACGAATGGCACCTGGTATCAGGCTGGACAGGCAATTGGTAGTGATACGATTGTGCAGGAAAGCAATGCGACCTCATTTAATACGGATAGTTCTGGTCACCATTTATCAGCCACCTCTGTTTACTATATTCATTTGTTTTCTTACGTGATTTCAGGATGCAATAATATGCCTGTTTATTCAACAGCTTATGTTTCTTATAGCACAGCCACATCTCCAACTGAAGTTCAGGATTCTTCTACTGTCCAGGATAGCTTTCTTGAAATGATAGACATCCAGCCCAATCCGGTTGAAACAGATGCTGTGCTAAAGATATCCACCATGACACCTGATAATCATGTTGTCTTGACCATATTCACTGTTGATGGTAGAAAGATTGCTCAAAGAATTACTGCGGTAATGATGGGTGTGAACAGGATCAGTCTATTCACGGAGAACCTTTCAAGAGGGATGTATATTTTGAAAGCACAATTCAGCAACGGTAAAATAAAAGCACTGCCATTTATAAAAAAATAGAAACCTGAGTTCGGTTTAAGCATCTATTAATTTTTGCTGAGTTAATTGAGCAATCAGATGAGGATCAGTTTCTTCAATAGCTGTTTTGATGGAAGGTTTCTTTGGGGAAAAGGAATATGCAGCAATTGTCCCCATGATATTTAAAATAAACCCAGTCACACTGCGGTGGCGGGTATGCCCGACATGGCAGATATTTTTTAGTTCATCGTTGACTGTTTCGGTCATAGGCCGTTTGCGCAGCAATCATTTTTCTTCACTGCTCACTGCTTTTTGTTTCATATTTCTTCCCACATCAGTTATCAACTGTATGCCATCGCCAAATAACAGATCTGCCAATGCTTTATTGATATCTCCTTTATCGCGAATACTTTCCCAAATATCCCTTTGGCCATCCGGGTAATTATTTTTTCGCTGCTATCGTGCGTATTGCCCTGTGAGAGATAGAAAGAGGGGATCTCGCCTTTGTCATTTATGATCAAATGCAATTAAACCCAAAGAACCAGCCCACTGTTGCCAATCTTTTGAACACTTTATTTCGTTTGATCCTTTTGTTATGGCATACACGGACAACGGCAGAATCAATAAAATTGATGCCAGTGCATTCGCCAGAGCAGTAATGCAGTAAAAGCATAAACGCATTGCGCGGCGGTGGCTCAACTCCATCAAGCGGTTATAGGAAGCAGCATCGGGGAAGCAATCTCTCAAATGAACACAAACATAGCGGCAACAAAAATGCCTGAAGTTCATAACTGGCCGTCATGAAAAGCAATCAAGACAGGATGACCTCAAAATTGCTCAGGTTGGCCTTTCTATTGCGTTTTTTTGCACCGGTCGGTGCTGTCAAGCGCTGTTTTTTGAATTCACTTTCAAAATGCCTGCAAAAATCAACGACTTTCGCAATGATTTCTGCAACTTTATCTGAGAAAAGCGGTTACTTATAATTGGCTTATTTTATTGATTGGCAAATATTCAATAAGTAAAAGCATTCCGCTTTCCTTCTTCTGAACATCTGTTCCGACTCCATTTCTTAAACCGAACTCAGGTTTATGAGCCTGGAATCATAAAATGAATGGGTTCAAACACCCGCACAATATTTTTATACTCCATTTTATAAAGAATATATTTTTGAAATGAATGATTGAATTAAAAAAGAGGCTTTTTTAACTGATTGCTTATTCAGAGTTGGCTACTGCATATACAAATTATTGACCACAATCTATTTTACCTGGTATGTCCATTATATTTGAGAACCTGACGCTTCAATCTTTTCATACTCGTTTCGAAAAAGAATATTTTATTATACAAATGCTATCCAGTAAACCCACATTATAAAACTCAAGGCAAGCGCAACCCAGGGGCTAATAAAAGAAACCAGCATAATAAGGCAGTTGGAGATCAACCCAATGTTCTCATTTCGAGTGATATTTTTAATTTCAATGGTAGTTACATGGTGGACAAGAAATTCTTTTTTACGCGATGCCGCATGCCACAACATCCTGAATGCAATGCTCACCAAAACAAAATAACCGGTATAAAAAACAACCGCCGTTTTAAATGCACCAGTGAGCAGGAAAAGGCCCAGAGTTTTGGTTGGGAATGGAACAAGCGCCACCAGCATCAACAGTAAACCATTGCTCAACATTACATAGTTATCGGTTTTCAGTATTCGTTTAAAAATACTATGATGACCTATCCAGGCAAGGAGCACATTTACAAAGCTGATGAAATAGGCAAGGTATTTCGGCCACAATTGTATCAAGTCGTTTAACAGACTTTGATTGGTATCCGCAGATTTGGCTTCCACGCCAATTTCAATCGCCAGCAGGGTTATGGCAACACAAAAAATGCCATCGCTGAATGCTTCGATGCGGGAAGTGTCTTTCTGGCTTTGTTTTTCCGAAGTGGGTAGTTGCATATTTAAAATGTGTAAGCAAGCTTGTAACAATTGTTAAGATAAAAAGTCAGGTGGCTTACATTTAAAAGGATTTAATCTTGGAGACATCAGGTAGTGCGATTGTATATCAAATTGTTTATTCTTCAATTGAAAAGATCCGGAATTTTTCCTTTGAGTCAACTATATGACAATTGGCTCCTAGATTTTATCGTGTCTTTGCATTCAATATTCAACTTATTATTTCCAATCAATATTTCATATGGCTAATCACTATGACATCATTATTATCGGAACCGGGAGCGGCGGCAGCACCATGGCTTATAAACTCGCCCCGGGCGGAAAAAAAATCCTGATACTTGAGCGCGGCGGCTTCATTCCGAAAGAAAAGGAAAACTGGGATGCACATGAGGTGGTGAACCTGGGCCGTTACCGCCCAAACGACGTGTGGCTTGACCAGGGTGACAAACCTTTTAAGCCTTTTATACATTATAATGTGGGCGGCAATTCTAAAATGTATGGTGCCGCCCTTTTCCGGTTTCGTGAAAGTGATTTTGAAAAAGTGGAACATTTTGGCGGTGAATCGCCGGAATGGCCTTTGAAGTATGATACGTACGAACCATATTATTCGATAGCAGAAAAATTATACAGTGTGCATGGCAAACGCGGAGCAGACCCGAGCGAACCATGGGCTTCATCCGATTATCCGTTACCTCCTTTGGCTTATGAACCGCTGATAAAAGATCTGAATGGGAAGATGGAGCAGTTGGGGCTGAAACCTTTTCCCCTGCCTATGGGCGTTAGGCTTCCGCAGGACTACACAGAAACAGAAGCACCCGTTATGCTGGAAAACTTTGATGGTTTCCCTGACCCGACAGACAGCAAGGCAGATGGCCAGGTGATGGCATTGAGGCCTGCGCTGAAAAATAAAAATGTGACACTGCTCACACATGCTTATGTAGAAAAATTAGATACAGATGCAAGCGGCATGCGTGTTTCAAAAGTGCATGCAGATGTAAAAGGCGAAAAGATGATATTTGATGCAGATATTGTCATCGTGGCGTGTGGTGCCGTAAATTCTGCGGCCTTATTGTTGCGCAGCAAGAATGATAAACATCCCAACGGTTTGGCAAATAGCAGCGGTCAATTGGGAAGAAATTTAATGCTGCACCATAATGGCTGTTTGGTTGCGTTCACAAAAGAAATGATCAATGATTGTGTGTTCCAGAAAAGCCTTGGCCTTGCTGATTTCTATCATAACGCTGATGATAGCAAATTGCCTTTGGGAGAAATCCAATTGATGGGAAGAAATGACCCTGATACTATTTTGTGGCTCGCAGAAAAAATTTATCCCGGTAAAAGCTATGAAGAGTTAAAAAAGATGACCATTGATTTCTGGTTGACTTCAGAAGACCTGCCATCGGCAGAAAACCGGGTCACTTTAACCGAAGACGGGAAGATCAAAGTGTATTATCACCGCACCAATTATACCGCTTATGAAAAATTAAAGGCAAAACTAAAAGAAGTGTTTGAAAAACTGGGGGAACTGGATCAGCGGTTCAAAGATATCCAGTGGGCCGGATATGACCTCGACATCAGTGGAATGAGCCATCAGAATGGAACCTGCAGGTTTGGCATCGACCCATCCGAATCTGTACTTGACCTGCACTGCAAAGCACATGATGTGCAAAATCTTTATGTTGTAGATGCCAGTTTTTTCCCAAGCTGTGGAGCATTCAATCCATCACTGACGATTGCTGCAAATGCATTAAGAGTTGGCGATCATATTTTGAATGATGTACTGAAAATAAACGGGCACCAGGATTTTAAATGATTTGCATGATTATGCTGAAATAAAATTTAATGATAAGTATTTTTTTGCATCATGAGAGCCATGAATATCAGCGTTTTCACAGGAACCGGCGGCTTAGTACAGATGAAAGCCTCCTTCAAAAAAAACTGGCAGCATTATCTGCAGGAAGCATTGGGGCTTGCCATTTTTATGGCATCAGCTTGTTTTTTCGGTGGCATGCTGGAATCAAAAGCTTCTTCCTGGCACGCAGCTCTTCCAAACGCTTTTATCAGAATCATCATGATGGGCATCTTGATGGGAACAACAGCCCTGTTCATTTTTTATTCTCCCATCACCGCTCCATCAGGCTCACATATTAACCCGGCGGTGACCATCACTTTTTTGAGATTGGGCAAAATGTGCAAGTATGATGCGATGTTCTATATAATTTTTCAAATGCTGGGAGGTATTTTTGCGGTTTATATCATGGCCTTCCTGATGGGAAAAACTTTAACGGCTCCTCCCGTTAATTGTGTAGCCACTATCCCAGGCAAATATGGTGTGTTTGCAGCAGCCTTAACTGAATTCATCATAGCCTTCATCATGCTGTCTATGGTATTATTTACTTCAGCAAATGAAAAACTAAAAAAATATACAAGATTGATTGCAGGCTGCTTTGTTTGCATTTATGTAGTTATTGCCGGGCCAATATCCGGCTTTGGGATGAATCCGGCCAGAACCCTTGCCAGCGCAGTTCTATCACATATCTATACAGCTTTGTGGGTTTATATGGTTATCCCTTTTGCAGGCATGCTGCTCGCAGCGGAATTATTTCTGCAGTCACAAAATCAAAAGATGTTGCTCGAATAAAAAGAATGGTATGAAATTTAAAATTAAAATAATTGCAACTGTCGCTTTTGTTCTTTGCGCCACCGCTGCTTTTCCGCAGGTAAAAAGCATAGAAAAGATAGGTATGACCGTTAGGAGCATGAATAGATCGGTCAGGTTTTATCACGAGGTACTCGGGTTTCAAAAGATAAGTGATGAAGAGTTTACCGGCGCTGTGTTTGAAAAACTGGAAAATGTTTTCGGCCTGCACATACGTGTTGTTCGTATGCAGCTCGGCGATGAAACCATAGAACTGACCGATTACCTGACAAGCGGAGGCAGAAGCATCCCTGAAGATGCAAAAGCAAATGATTTAAGCTTTCAGCACATTGCGATTGTTGTCAGTGACATGGAAAAAGCCTATCAGCACCTGCGCAAATACGATGTGGAGCATGTGAGCACATCACCTCAGACATTGCCTGCAAGCATAGCGCCGGCTGCCGGGGTTAAAGCATTTTATTTTCATGACCCCGATAACCACAACCTTGAGCTGATTTATTTTCCTAACGGAAAAGGGCAGCCGAAATGGCATAAGAATAATAATGGAAAAATTTTTTTGGGGATTGACCATACGGCCATCGGCATCAGCAATACGGACAGTAGCCTGAAATTCTATCAAACATTATTGGGTATAGAAAGAAAAGGAGAAAGTTTCAATTTCGGAATAGAGCAGGAACACCTCAACAATGTGGAAGGCGCAAGCCTTCACATTACCGGCTTGAGAAGCCCTTCAGGCCCGGGCATAGAATTTTTGCAATACCTGCAACCGGGACCAGGTAAACTATATCCCACCGACACAAAGGCAGATGACATTTGGTACTGGCAAACTACTTTGATTGCAGATGATGTGGAAGGGATATACAATCAGTTAAAAGCACTTGGCTACTCCTTTGTATCAAGAGGTGTCGTGAATTTAAAAAAAGGAAATGGAAAGCCCCTGAAAGCATTTATTGTAAAAGATCCGGATGGCCATGCCATGCTTATCAAGGGGAATCGGTAATTCTTAAATAAGACATATTTCAGGAAAAGATTTTCAATGAGGTAACCCGGCTCAATATTTATGTTATAATCAAATGATTCACTGAAATATTTTATTATGAACATCAGCGAGAAAATAATTTGTCCTTTGTGCAGCGATGCAGTTGATAAATTATTATACCGTTTCCATATTGACAACGAACGGGTGGTCATGGAAAAAATAAAAAAAGAACATCCGTCATGGGCTTTGAGCGACGGGCTTTGCAGCAGGTGCCGTGACTACTATTATGTGGAAATAGTCATGGAACAGCGTTTGCTTCCGGCAATCGGTCCCTATTTCCCCATTAAGAGCGCAGATGATTTCGTGATATTGCCTGTTGCTTTGCGTATTGATGCGGATCCACGTTTCACCGGAAAAGGGATCACGATTTGTTTTATTGACAGTGGGTTCTGTGCCCACCCTGACTTAACATCATCCGGAAACAGGATAAAGAAATACATAGATATCACGTCCAATGCTCAGGAGAGTATTACCGGAAAAAAGGCCGAGAGTTCCTGCTGGCATGGTACTATGACAAGTGTGGTGTGCGCCGGTGATGGCTACTTAAGCAAAGGGCTTTACAAAGGAATTGCAAGCGACGCTGAATTGGTGTTGATAAAAGCACAAAACAGTGAAGGTAAGATCACCACGGAAAGCATAGAAAATGCGTTGAAATGGGTTCTGCAAAATCATGAGCAATACAAAATCCGCATCGTCAACCTTTCGCTCAGCGCTGATGAAATCATATCCTACAAGGAAAGCAAGGTAGATCAGCTTGCTGAAGCGCTTATAGAAAAGGGAATTGCCATCGTTGCTGCAGTTGGCAATGATGAATTTGGAGCCATTCATCCTCCTGCAAATGCGCTTAATGTAATAGCAGTTGGCGGAGTGGATGACGAAAACATATTAAGTAATGAAAAGAAAGCCTATCATTCATCATATGGCATGACCATTGACGAATTGATGAAACCGGAACTCGTAGCACATGCTATTTGGATAGCCGCACCTATTTTGCCCGGGACGGAGGAAGAAGAAGAGGCGGGGATATTGCACCAATTGTTATCATTTCAGAATGAAAATTTCGAACGGGAATTACGGCGTTGTTTATCCAAAACAAAACTGGATCACCATATTTTGCAGGAAACGGACATTGGCCGAAAAAAGGAGGCGATCATCAGCAGGATGCAGTCTGCCAAATATATATCCCCCCATTACATGCATGTTGACGGCACCTCTTTCGCAGCGCCTATCGTGAGCTCCGTGATTGCTCAATTACTGGAAGCCGATCCGGATTTAACGCCTATGCATATACGACATCTGTTATTCAGTACTGCAAAACGAATCCCGGGTATTCCGCCGGAAAGGCAGGGTTATGGAATGGTACATCCCAGAAAAAGCTTATTCAGGATATTAAAAAGAGTGTCAATTATGAATATACCCAAATGCCCTTTTATAAACCAAGAAAAGCAAATCATTGAATTTTTGATTTATAATGATTCGGCGGCGCAAATTTCATTGGCAGGAAGTTTTAACAACTGGGCAAAAGATGTGCTACTTTTAGAGCCCGGGAAGAACGGTTTATGGAAGATCGAAATACCAATGCTTCCGGCAGGAAGGTATCATTATAAATTCTGCCTGGATGAAAAAACATGGATGGAGGATGTCGAAAACCCTTACCGTGAACCTGATGGTTTCAGTGGGTTTAATAGCGTGCTGACCATTGAATCATGATCAAATTAAAATTATGAGTGCAGAAATATTCCTGGTGCTGATATCAAGTTATCTTTTAGCGGGATTTTTGTTTGCTCTGGTGTTTGTGGTAAAAGGCGTTGATAAAATTGATGACGCTGCCATCGGCTCATCCGTTGGGTTCAGGATCATTATCTTCCCGGGCACAATGGTTTTATGGCCTCTGTTATTAACAAAATGGCTGAAATCTTCTAAAACAGTTCATCATGATTAAGCCGTTAAGAAGAAGGCATTTGCAAATATGGATTGCACTTGCCGTGCTCCTTCCCTCAGGCATAATAGGTGGATGGCTGGTCGTGCCGCAATCTGCAAGAGATCATTTGTTGCAGCCCCCGGGGTCAAAAGTTTTGCCGTTACTGATCAAAACAATTGATAAGATCAATTATACTGCCAATCTCAGAAGTAGTGCTGACACTATAAGCTTGCAATTAGAGTGGATCAATAAAAACCCGGTCACGTCTCCGTCTGCGCTGATTTATATGCTGCATGACAGCGAAAGAGAAATTGAGCAGGCAGATATTGTTGGAAGAATAGATTCAAGGGGAGCTTATTATTTCCCTTTAAAAAATGATGCTAAGGATAAAAGAATGCAGTTGGTGTTATACGACATAATACATCATAAAATTATTGACCATATTCAATTCTAAATTATGAGTGTATCCTATTCAGCAGTGGGATGGAACCGGCAGAAAAAAATTTATGACTGGCTTATATTCGGTTTCTGCGTTTTGTATCTCAGTATATTTATTGGGCTTACCGTAATATTCAATTCTGATTACACTTTCGAAACAGCGCTTATTCGTTCTACATCAACATTGGCGATTTTGCTTCTTCATGTTATATTAAGCATCGGCCCATTAGCAAGGATCGATAAAAGGTTTCTCCCTCTTTTGTACAACCGTCGGCATCTGGGTGTAACTATGTTCACGATTGCGTTGGTTCATGGCTCGTTCAGCATGCTGCAATTTCACTCACAGGGAAATGTGAATCCATTTGTGTCGCTTTTCACATCGAACACTCATTATGGCTCATTGGCTGATTTTCCATTCCAGTCGCTTGGTTTTTTTGCGCTTATTATATTTTTCTTAATGGCCGTTACAAGCCACGATTTCTGGCTGCACAATCTCAGCCCAAGAGTCTGGAAGACGCTCCACATGTGCGTTTACCTTGCTTATTTCCTGATCGTGATGCATGTGATGCTGGGAGCTGTACAATACGAAACAAATCCGGTATTCGTGATCATCATGATGGCCGGAGCCTTCTCTCTTGTGGCACTGCATATCTACGCAGGTCTGAAAGAAGTAAAAAAAGACAATGAAAAATTTGATCTGAGAAAGGACGAATATGTAATGGTCTGCAATGTGAATGATATTGAGGAGGATCGGGCAAAAATGTTTTGCATCGGAAAAGAACGCATTGCGATTTTTAAAACAAAAGGAAAATTGTTTGCTGTGAATAATGTGTGCAAGCACCAGAACGGGCCATTGGGAGAAGGTAAAGTGATTGATGGCTGTATCACCTGCCCCTGGCATGGCTATCAATATCTGCCGAACAACGGGCAGTCGCCGCCACCATTCAAAGAAAAAGTGAGCACTTATGATCTGAAGATTGAGTTGGGTAAGGTATGGCTGAACCCGATGCCATATGCTGAAGGAACAGAAAGACCGGGAGCAATAATAGTGGGGATGGGTAAAATTGAATCACAGAGGCAGAAAGACATGGAGTTGTACCGAGATTCTCTATGATGTGCTTTGGTCAGCGTGTCACCGTGGTAAAAAAAATATTTTAGTAAAAATGAATAACGAGTTTTATATCGGCTGGATGGCAAAAGCGCCAAAAAACTTTGCAATATTTATAAAAAAATATCTGTTAGCATTATTCATGGTTGTAATTGCGCTTGGAGCATTGCTCGCATTGTCTCAGAAAAAATTTGCTACCGGCAATTTTGAATTTGGGCAATTAACAGAAGTGAAAGGCATTTATTTTAATTCGCCCGTGCCTTGCATTAAAGTAATCAACGGAAAAGATATTTTGGGGAATGTTTCCTACATGACAATTCCTCTGATTGGCTATGGGAAACATGGCGCGGATGGAATAATCGCAGGTGTTGAAAAGGGAAAAAGCACTTCATTGAATGAAAAAGAAATAACGCTGAAGGGAACATTGTTATACAATGATGGAAAAACATTTTTGCAGATTGATAAGAATGATAATCCTGTCACAAAAATTTCCGACGCTACTATCTCTTCAGCATTACTGCCACAGAAAAAAGATTTAGGAATACAAACCGTGAAAGGAGAAATTGTTGACCCGAAATGTTTTTTTGGAGTGATGAAACCCGGAGAAGGGAAGCCGCATAAGGATTGTGCGATACGATGTATACTTGGCGGGATGCCGCCCGTACTTGTTGTGAGAAACGAAAAAGACGAAGCGAATTATTACCTCATCGTTGGTGCAAATGGCGAAAAGATGAATGAAGCTGTAAAAGATTTTGTTGGCGAACCAGTGTCAGTAAAGGCGAAGCTCGTTCAATATGATGACTGGATAGTTATGTATGTGCAGGATTCAAAAAAGATAAATATTATTTCTTATCTGCAAATGAAATTCGGCGATAACATTCAGCTTTGCGCTGCCAATTGCATAAAGTAACCTGGAAAAAATTAAATCTGAGATCATCAATAATTTGAATCGTATAAACCTGCCATCGATAATTCCTGACCAGCCTTTTTTTCTTACATATTGCAGCAATTTCATGAACAATGTCTTTCGTAAGATTAGACTTTGGCTTCAGCGCAAACTTCTTTATTGAAAATATTTTCTGATCATGCTTACTTTGTTGGTATCATAACCGAAACCCGCATTGGCATCGTTCATGGAATTCAAAACGACCATGTCGGAATTTTTCCTGCTTAATTTATTTGTTGGCATGTTTCAATTCAGCATTTGTTTCCAGCGCAAAACCGACAGAGATCTGATTTTGTGCTTTTATTCTGCCAAATTAATAAGCGATATCAATGTTTTTCACCATTTTGATTGTGAAAGATGAATGATCTTTCTTGATTTTTTGTTCAGAAACATATTCAGGCCTGTAATCCGCTACTGCAGAGGAAAAGACTGCAATATCAATTTCTTCAAAAAGGCCGCAGCTAGCCATATACATCTGCCATGCGGAATTTACTTTTGCAATTTTCAGGTTTGGGTGATCGGGATATATTCAACCAGGCCCGGAGACTAAAAAGACCTCCGCCCCATGATTGAGAAAGCTTTCAACGATGGCATAGCCCATCTTTCCTGATGAATGATTGCTTATGTAGCGGACGGGGTCAATCGCCTCACAAGTGGGCCCTGCTGTTATGAGCACTTTTTTATTGGCAAAAAAACTGTCTTTTATTTTAATGGCTTAAAAGCAAATTGAAGCCATAGATTTAATTCCGGCAGATTCAAAATTATGTCGGACAACCTACAATAATTGAATGAATGAAAAGGAGACCGAAAAGTATGGTTTCCAATCTCCTTAAATAATAATTGTTTGTGCATGGTTTATTGCCAGCTAAACTTTCCACCTGTGTTCACCCTGATTTTGTACAGGCTGGTATGGGCGGTAAAATATAATGTCTTTCCATCCTCATCACCCCAGGCCATGTTGGAGGGGCGTTCCGGAGTAACGATCTTGCCAATCAATTTTGCATCGGGAGAAATAATCCAAACGCCACCGGGAGAGCTCACAAACAAATTGCCCTCTTTGTCAACCTTCATGCCATCCAATGCTTCATCATCTTCTGTTTGATTGCAGTCAAAAAATATCTTCCCATTTTTTAAACTGCCATCAGCATTAACTTCATAACGCCAGATGGTTTTTGTGTGATGTATGTCGCGAATGTCCCAATTGGTAACATAAAAATATTTTTCATCAGGAGAGAAGCCTAATCCATTAGGGCCACCCAGATCTTTTGAGACCAATTGTGTTTTGCCATTCTTTATCATGAATACACCGGAATAATCCAATTCTTTTCTTGGATCATCGAAAAAGGCAGGCAATCCATAGGGAGGGTCAGTAAAATAAATTGTGCCATCGCTTTTTTGCACAATATCGTTGGGGCTATTCAATCGCTTGCCATCAATCTTATCAGCTAAAACCGTTACAGGCCCTTTCTTCTCAATGCGAATTACCCTGCGATTGCCATGCTGGTCAATAATTAACCTTCCTTCTTTATCAATCGTCAATCCATTGCTTCCGGGTTGGCCGTATTCGCCGATGTCAGCACCGGTATAACCGCTATGGCTCATATAAATCGTGATGTTATTATTTTCAGGGTTATACCGGTAAATCGTATTGGCATTGGGATCGCTGAACAATAAATAACCATCAGGATGCCATACAGGTCCTTCTGTGAACTGAAAACCTTCTGCGATCCTGTCAATTGTCGTTCCTTTAGGGAGTAGATGATCAAGCTGTTCATCCAGCTTATAGATTTTCCCGATATTTTTCCATGATGCATTTATTGGTAAACCATCTTTGTAAAAATCTATCACGGCACTGCGCACCCAGATATAATTGTCGGGTATCATTCCTAATGTGCCGTTGATGCCGAGAATGGCAATTGAAAATTTTTCACCGGGTTTGGCATTATTTGTAAGCAATACACGATTGCGGGCATTATAACCGCTGATGGCGCCTTCACCAACCAAGCCCCAATGCCTTTCCACTTTTTGTTTCCCGTTCACCCAGATTTCGCTATAATCATCCATCACAATTTCGAATACAGCCGTTGTGCCGGCAACATTCAGCTTGCCAATTGTTTGCGGGATTTCAATATCCACTTTATACCACACAAACGAAATAAGGCCTGTGCCTTGCCTTGATTCCAGTTCTGCAGGCTTTATTGCTTTAAAGCCTGCAGTGAAATTTGGGTCACTGACCTGCGGGCGCAATTGATTTGTTTTGATACTGCGGCCCGTTGGGTACAATTTGAACGAATCATTTGCAGAAGGCCCGGGCATTCTGAAACCGGCATCTACCACGCGGGCATTCTGAACATACCATTTTGCGCTCACCAGTGAGGCTCCCTGCTCAGATTTCAGGTCTGCAATGGCTTGTGGTTTATCAACTGCAAGCTCTCTGGTTTCCTGCGCCTGCACTAACAGTGATGTGCAACCTAAAATAATAAATAAACACGTTCTCATAATTTTATGTTTTGGCAAACCCTCATTGCTTTAATCAATTTTTGCTTTTACCCCCGCATTGGCAATGTCTTCATCCTGTTGCGCACTGGAACTGCCACTTACGCCAATAGCACCTATCACCTGACCTTCATATATAATGGGGATGCCGCCCTGCAAAAACGTGTGCCCAACAGTGATGAGCGCTTGCCTGCCTCCATTGATAGCATTTTCCAATTTTGAAGAGGGCGCCTTGAAAGTAGCGGAAGTGTTTGCTTTTTTAATAGCCACTTCTGATGCGGCAGAAAATGTGTTGTCCAATCTTTCGAGATACACTAAGCTGCCACCAGCGTCCACAACAGCGATCGCGCCGCCCGGAGCCTTGTTGTCTTTTGCAAATTGCACTGCTTGCGCAACGATTTTTTTTGCGGCATCGAGAGAAATATTTTTTGTGCTGATTACCTGCGCAAGGCTTGCCAGTGAAAACAATGTTGCCATGGCAAGAAAAAAAACTTTCTTTTTCATTTTGAGTTATTTTATTTTCTATGAAATCATTTTGTTATCTGGTGCCATCGCCGGCTTGTCGAATTTCACTTTTTTGCCGGCATGCTTTTTCACCTGTCCCGGCCAGTTATTATCTGCCTTCATTATATTTTCCTGAAGGTTTTTATTAAACAACTCATAAGCTTCCTTTGTATGCTGTAAAATCAATCTTCCATTTTCAACTTGGAAAATGGTTGGGTCAACGGGCCGAAGCTTGTTCAGGCTCATGGCGTATCCACAAAAGTTTCCGTATTGCGGAGCAAACATTTCCGGATGGTCTTTGAACATAGCAGCATGTGCTTCGGAGACAAACCAATAAGTAGCACCATTATAACGCGCTTCAAACTTAGGGTCGCCTTTCAGTGGTTTGTTATCCGTAAAATAGGCAACGGCATCGTAGCCTTGTAAAATCACGCCGCTCTCATCCACATTGTTCAAAAATTGCTTTTCATTATCCGTAGTAATTTGCCTGCCGCCATTGGCTGTAACTTTTGGCCAATAGCCGTCTGCAAGCTTGAGATTACCCGCCACATCTTTGTTCCATCCGTTCACCGCACGCTGGTTGTGCTGGATCACCAGGCGGCCATCCACAACCGAAAAAGTGCTCACATCAATCGGTGCCACTCTGCCCAGTGATACCGCATAAGCGCACCACCCGCCAAATTGCGGTTTGTATTTTTCCGGATTTGCTTTGAAGAGATCTAAGTGTTCCTGCGATGCGAAATAATAGATCGCATCTTCATACATAAATTGAAACTGCGCATTTCCTTTCACTGGTTTGTTGTCTGTGAAAAAAGCAACTGCGTCATAGCCATCAAGAATTACTCCATTAGCGTCTACATTGTTAAAATATTTCCCCTCGTATTTCTGTGCATTGGAAGCTTTGAACATCATCATCACAGAGGTAAAAATGAGGAATATTTTCAATAGCAAACTGGTTACTGCCCGGCAATAATCCTGTGCATATTTCGCTTTTGCACGGAGCATTTTTGTTGTTGTCATAAACTTTTTCATATTTTTTTAATTTTTCATCACAAAGGAACTAAGGCTTCGAAAAGTAAAATGTCGGCATTGTTACAGATGGGAAAGAAAAAAATTATTCTCTTATATCGTCAACTCAAATTGTAATGGAGGCGACATTTTGCCTTATCCCGGTTAGATTATTTATTCCATGTTGAAATCACAATCAATTTTATTAAGTTTGATAGAAAAGAATATTCATGCAGGCTGATAACATCTATCCTCAAAGAGAAAGCGCAGAAAATAGTGATGTCGAAAGGCTCAATGAGATGGAACTTTACAATAGCACCGTAAAAAATATCAGGGATCAGATTTTTTGGATAGATAAAAAAGGAAAATTTATCCGTGTGAACGAATCCGTTGCCAGGGAATCTGGATTTTCAATGGAAGAGCTTATGAACATGACAGTGTTTGACCTCAACCCATCGCTTTCAAGAATAGAATGGGAAAAAGGCTGGAGGGAAACAAAAGAAACAGGCCAGCAAATACTGGAAACAGTGCACCGCGATAAAGAAGGGAATATTTATCCGGTAGAGGTAACAAATAATTTTATTCAGCACAATGGCCAGGAATATTTTTGCAGCACTGCCCGAAACATCAGCAGAAGAAAAAGAGAAGAACAAATACTGCGCACCATTTCCGAAAACACATCAAGCGTTGTTGGGGAGGATTATTTCAAAGAATTAACAAAACACATCACAATTGCTCTTGATGTAAGATATTCCATGATCGTATCATGCACGGGGAGCGAGGTTACCAGGCTGCGCAAGCTCTCATACGTTGACAGGCAGCAGGTTCTTGAAAACAATGAATATGACACTAAAGGAACTCCCTGTGAAATTGTGATGCAGGGAAAAGATTTTTTTTGCCCTGATTATTTGGATGAAACATTTCCGCGTGAAAAAGGGATCAAATCATGGGTGGCAGTTCCTATTTACAGCCCGTCTTCAGGGAAAGTGATTGGCAATATCGCGGCATTCGACAGAGTGCCTATGATGAACGATCAAAACCAAACTGCCATCCTCAAAATTTTTGCAGCAAGGGCCGGGTCTGAAATCGAAAGGATCAATACCGAAGAAAAATTGCGGGAAGCTCTGAAAAGCGCAAACATCGAACTACAGCATCAGCTTAAAGAAAGCGAAGAGCGTTATCGCGATCTGTTTGAAGAAGCTCCCATTGCTTACGTCAATGAAGGGTTGGACTCAAAATTTATTAAAGCAAATCGTGCAGCATTAAAAATTTTGGGCGTGAAGCCGGAAGAAGTTCCTTATACTTACGGCAAATCGCTTGCGCCGAACACACCAGATGCACAGCGCAGGCTTAAAGATGCGTTTGATTCAGTAGGTCGGGGAACAGATACAAGTGGCGTGGTGCTTGAACTTACCCGGAAAGACAATGGCAAGCCAATATGGATCCAATGGTGGTCTAATCCTGACAAGGGCGGCCAGTTCACCCGCACTATGTTTGTGGATATAACTGAGCAAGTGCTGATGGAACAGGAGCAGGCAAGATTAAAAGCTGAGAACAAATATTTGCAGGAAGAGATCAGGCTCAATTACAATTTCGAGGACATTGTGAGCAAGAGCAGAAATTTTCATCGGGTGCTGCAACAAATTGAGCAGGTTGCATCAACCAATGCAACGGTTCTGATCATGGGTGAAAGCGGGACGGGAAAAGAACTAATTGCCCGCGCTGTCCATAATATCAGCAATCGTGCGAAACGTCCTTTAGTGAAAGTGAATTGTGCAACACTTCCTGCTAATTTAATTGAGAGCGAATTATTCGGACATGAAAGAGGCGCATTTACCGGAGCGATGGAAAGAAAAATCGGCCGCTTCGAGCTTGCTGATGGGGGCACCATATTCTTAGATGAGATTGGAGAATTACCGATTGAATTGCAGGCAAAATTATTGCGGGTTTTGCAGGAAGGTGAATTTGAAAGGCTCGGTAACCCGAAAACAATGAAAGTGAACGTGCGTGTGATCGCCGCAACAAACCGAAATTTGGCAAACGCTATCGAGAAAAAGGAATTCAGGGAAGATCTGTATTATCGTTTGAATGTATTCCCTATCAACTGCCCGCCATTGCGTGAAAGAAAAGAAGATATTCCTTTGCTCGTTAAACATTTTTTGCAAAAGCATGAATCACGGGTTGGAAAAAAAATAGCTAAGGTTGCGTCAAATGTGATGGCTGCATTGACTGTTTATGATTGGCCGGGCAATATCCGCGAGCTCGAAAACCTGATCGAACGCGCAATGATCCTTAGCCCCGGCAATTCCCTGGAAGATGGAGACTGGCTCCCTTCACCCAAAATCAATGCAACGGCAAACTCAAAAAACGCTTCCACTAAATTAGAAGACATAGAAAAAAATCATATCATCGAAGTGCTGAAAAAAACAAACTGGAAAGTGAGCGGGGAAAAAGGCGCTGCAAAAATACTCGGCCTCAACCCAACCACCCTTGAAGCCCGCATGAAAAAAATGGGGATAAAAAGGGATGCCTGAATTTTATGCTACCAGTTTTAGTAACCCCCTGTCAAGCATCGTTGCGCCTGTCTGCCGCAATCCTTTTGTCCTTCCTGCTATAACGAAACCTCTGTTTCAATTTAAAAATCGTCGCTTTTAAATGAGACAATCCAATTACAAAACAAACAACAAAATTGCACAGAAAGCACTCAGTGCTACTCCGTGAAAAACTCAGTGGTTCTCTGTGGCAAAACATTTCTCACAACTTGAGTATCTTTCCATACGTTCCAAAGACGGCTCCATTGCTATTTTCCTTGGCTGCAAAATAGCTGTTGTCAAAGCCACCGAAGGGGTTTCCTGTTTTCCCAATAAGCAACTCCCAACATTTTGGGAGTTTCCCAATCAGATGGGATTTATTTCTGGTTCTATTTCTTCAAAATAATTTTCTTTATTTTTTGAAAGCCTTTACTGTAAAGGATTTCAAAGCACCTGGAAATTTATTAAAAAAATGCTGGCACACAGCTTGGCTATATGAGTGCATATAACAATCAAAAGAAAAATAAAATGATAGCCCAAAAAAATTTTAGCAGGAGCGCAATCAATAGCACAGCATTATCATTAGTTCAGTTCACTATGGAATGGAATGGCGCATCGCAAATTGTTTCGATGATTTTTGACGACCTGGCAAAATCTTATAATGGCACAGCAGATTTTTATGCAGTAAATTTTGAGAAAGAGAAATCATTGAGCAAAGAACTCGGCGTAATGGAAGCGCCGACAATATTGTTTTTCAAAAACGGTCAGTTGATTGACCATGCCGTTGGCTTGATCGCAAAAAACGCGCTGATCGAAAAAATCGAAACCGCTTTATCAAATTCTAACAACAAATAAATTCCTTTTATATTAAAAATTAAAGCCATGTCAGACGAGATCAAATACCTGTATTTAAAAAGCCACCCGCTGTTTGCCAGCCTGCCCGAGCAAAAAATAAAGGATGCTTGTTCACTTGCTAAAGTCAAAACTGTTTTCCGTGGCGAGTCATTCGGATATGGAGAAGGAAATTATAGCAAGATTTTTTTGCTGATAAAAGGTAAATTAAAAATCACCGTGAATGATGAAACGGATCATGAAATGATAAAAGATATCCTCACCGCGCCGGATGTTTTTGGCGATCTTGGAATGGAAAGCCGCGTTTCAACCGATGAATACGCAGAAGCGCTGACAAGCAATACAATTATCTGCTCGTTTAACACAGTTGATTTTAAAAAATTTTTACAGGACAGCCCGTTAATGGCTTTGGCTTTTGCAAACACAGTGAATAATAAATTGAAAAGATTGGAAGGCCGGCATTCAGACCTTGTTTTCCGTGACGCTAAAAGCAGGTTGGTGCGTTTTATTAAGAATTGGGCACGCACTGATGGTAGCCGGGTTGGAGATAAAATTGTGCTGAATAATTATTTGACACACACAGATATTGCAAATGTGATAGCGACATCCCGCCAAAGCGTGAATGTTTTATTTAATGAATTAAGAGATGCTGGTATGCTATTTTACAACCGCAAAAAAATCGAGCTGAACGATCCGATGATCTGGAACTGATAACAGAACTATAACAGCTAATGTCATAAATGTGACAGCCCCGGCAGGCTATCTATTCTAGATTTACAGCCAATTCTCTTCAAACACTTAGTTATGCAATCACTTTGTTTATATTTCAAAATACATCAGCCTTTTCAACTGAAACAATACCATGCGAAAGATATTGATGTGCTGCATTCCTACGAAAACACAGAAGCAGATATTGCTGTGATCAATAAATTAGCTGATGAATGTTATCTGCCTGCTAACGAGATTATCTTGTCAAATATTTTGAACAGCCATGGCAAGTTCAAGATCAGTTATTCAATAAGCGGAGCTATACTAGAACTTTTATTGCTTCATCGCCCTGACGTGATTGCTTCTTTCAAAAAGATATTTGCAACAGGTTCCGCAGAAATCCTGTCAGAGACATATTATAATTCATTGAGCTATCTGCATTCAAAAAATGAATTTCAAAGACAAGTTCAAAAACATCAGGCATTAATCAGTGAACTATTCGGGCTGAGTCCTGAGATTTTCAGGAACACGGAATTGATTTACGATAACAAACTGGCGCATCACCTGGCTGGCCTTGGGTTGCGGGGAATATTATGTGAAGGCGCAAGTGAAATATTAAAAGGCCGTTCGCCTAATTGCGTCTATTCAATTCCTGATAACGAGAACATGAAACTATTATTAAGGAACTATACATTATCAGATGACATCGCTTTTCGTTTTGATGACGCAAAATGGAACGAACATCCATTAACGGCGGACAAGTTTGCAAACTGGATTCACAATCATCCTGAAGGAACAGATGTCATCAATCTCTTTATGGATTATGAGACATTCGGTATTCATAAAAAGAAAGACACAGGAATATTTGATTTTCTGAAAGCATTACCGGATGAAATCCTGAAAAATCCTGCTGCACAATTCAACCTGCCTTCAATAGTAATTGCAACTGCAAATGCAAAAGACATTTTTGATGTTCCGCAAACTATTTCCTGGGAAAATAACTCAGGAAGATTAAACCCCTGGAGCGGAAATGTGATGCAGAACAATACACTGAAAAAAATTTACAGCCTTGAAAATATTGTGATGAAAAGTAAGAACAAAACGGCAATAGAAATGTGGGGTAAATTGCAGGCATCAGATTATTTTCATTTTATGGCAAACGAAGAAGCCAAAGGGGAAAACTATAAATACATCAATCCTTTTGATTCACCGAAAGAAATCTATCAATATTATACAAACATTGTTTTCGATTTCGAAATAAATCTCATTAAACAGGAGATTGCCAGACTCAAAAAAAAAGCTTCGCAACCAATAATTGGAGCCTATTAAACAATAAAAAATAAAGAACCAAAAATGGAGCAGAAATTACAAAATCAGATTGCAATTATAACCGGTGCCAGCAGCGGGATTGGCGCCGGCGTTGCAAAATCACTGGCAGCAGCAGGGGCAACAGTAGTGGTAAACTATCCGGTAGACCCTGCAAAAGCAGCCGCTGATGCAGTGCTTGCCGAAATCATTTATGCAGGTGGCAAAGGGATCACAGCCAAAGCAGACGTGAGCAAAGAACCCGATGTGCAGAACATGTTTGCTGAGGTAATTCAGCAATTTGGTACGGTTGATATTTTGGTAAATAATGCGGGCTTGCAAAAAGATGCTGCTTTTCAGGACATGACATTAGACCAGTGGAATTTTGTATTGGGTGTAAATTTAACAGGGCAATTTCTATGCTCAAGAGAAGCCATCAGGGAATTTTTGAGAAGAGGCGTTGATGAAACGAAAAGCAAAGCAGCAGGGAAAATTATCCAGATGAGCAGTGTGCACGAAGTGATTCCCTGGGCAGGCCACGCCAACTATGCTGCGAGCAAAGGCGGCGTGATGCTGCTGATGAAAAGCCTTGCACAGGAATTCGCCTGGAAAAAAATCCGCATTAACAGTATTTGTCCCGGTGCAATCCAAACCCCTATCAACAAACAAGCCTGGGGAACTCCCGAGGCATTGAGGGAATTGCTGACTTTGATACCTTACCAAAGAATTGGCAAACCTGAAGATATCGGCAATGCAGCCGTTTGGCTCGCCAGCGATGACAGCGACTATGTTAACGGGACATCATTATTTGTTGATGGCGGGATGACATTGTATCCGGGTTTCACGACGAATGGATAGATATCCGAACGGGGTTTGGGGTGATTAATGGGATGAATGAGATTAAATGTTGTGAGTGGAAAACTGGAAATGTGGGAATTGGCATGAAAGCTGATCATCATGGGCATTTTTGACTAGCTCCGGCATTCATGCCGGGGCGTTGAATAGAATTACAAATGTTCATTACCAAAAAATAAAAATACCAACAATGAACGCAGAACAAAAACGATTGAAGGATGCTGCCTGGAGAAAATGGGGACCTTATCTCAGTGAGCGCCAGTGGGGCACTGTGCGGGAAGATTACAGCGGGCAGGGAAACGCATGGGATTATTTTACGCATGACCATGCGCGTTCAAGAGTGTACCGCTGGGGAGAAGATGGCATTGCCGGCATCAGCGACGATATGCAACGCATCTGTTTTGCAGTGGCTTTGTGGAATGGAAAAGACCCGATTTTGAAAGAACGTTTGTTTGGATTAACAGGCAATGAAGGCAATCATGGAGAAGATGTAAAGGAACTGTATTATTATCTCGACAATACGCCTTCGCATTCTTATATGAAGCATTTGTACAAATATCCGCAGGCGGAATATCCATATGGGGATTTAGTAAACACCAACCGTAATCGTTCAAAGCTGGAAAAAGAATATGAATTGCTTGATACCGGCTTGTTCAATGATGGGAAATATTTTGATGTGTTCACTGAATATGCAAAGAACGAAGCAGAAGACCTGAGCATCCGAATCACGATTCATAACCGGGCAGCAGAGCCTGCTTATATTGCAGCTTTGCCAACACTTTGGCTTCGCAATCTTTGGTCATTTGGCTTGATGGATGAAAAGCCAGTGATCAGCTTGCAGGCCACAAGTGAACAAGGAACTGAAGCCAAAATTTCACATGGCCATGCAGGTGAATATTACTTTTATTTTGAAAAGCCAGCCCGTACCTTATTTACGGAGAACGAGACCAATACGGAAAAGTTATATGGCCAGCCGAATAAATCGCCTTATGTAAAAGATGCGTTTCATACTGCAATCCGGCAGAAGCGCTTTGACTGGCTTGAAGAAAAGAAGGAGGGTACAAAGCTTGCACCGATGTACGAATTCAATATTGCGCCACATTCTTCTGCAACTATTAGATTAAGATTGAGTAAAACATCGCAAATAAATCCATTTGAAAGTTTTGATTATTTGTTTGATGAACGCATAAAAGAGGCTGATGAATTCTATAATGATATTGCCGCAACAAAGGATGATGAATTGAGAAATATCCAGCGGCAGGCATTTGCAGGCATGCTCTGGAGCAAACAATATTTCAATATTGATATACCCCGATGGCTGAATGGCGATAAAGGGCAGATTGCTCCACCTGAGTCGAGAAAGACAGGTCGCAATCATCAGTGGCATTCTTTGAACAATGAGGACATTATTTCTATGCCGGACAAATGGGAATATCCCTGGTATGCTGCATGGGATCTGGCTTTCCACTGTGTTCCTATTTCAATGGTTGACCCGGATTTTGCAAAAAGCCAGCTCATTTTATTTCTGCGCGAATGGTACATGCACCCAAACGGCCAGTTGCCTGCTTATGAATGGGCATTTGGAGATGTGAACCCGCCTGTGCATGCATGGAGTTGCCTGCAGGTTTACAAACACGATAAAGCTAAAACCGGGAAAGGCGATATTGATTTTTTAGAGAAAGTTTTTCAAAAACTGCTCATCAATTTCACGTGGTGGGTTAACCGAAAAGATCATAAAGGCAATAATGTGTTTGAAGGTGGGTTCTTAGGTCTTGATAATATCGGCGTGTTCGACAGGAGCAGTGCAATACCCGGTGGAGGCGTTTTGGAGCAAGCCGATGGCACAAGCTGGATGGCTATGTACTGCCTGAATATGCTGGAGATGGCACTGGAGATTTCCCAGCATAACCACAACTATGAAGATGTGACCACAAAATTCTTTGAGCACTTTATTTATATAGCAGAATCGCTTAACCGAATCGGTGAGAACTGGACGGGCAGTTGGGATGATGAAGAAGGATTTTTTTATGATGTGCTGGCTATGCCCGATGGGAGATACATTCCGCTGAAAGTAAGAAGCCTGGTGGGCTTGAGCACGTTGTTCGCTGTGCTGGTTCTGAAAAAAGATTTGCTGGAAAAAGTGCCGGACTTCCATAGAAGATTGAAATGGTTCCAAAAATACAGGGCAGATAACGGCGAGTGTTTGGTGGTAGAAGACCTGAAGGAACATGATGATATTTTGTTGTCGCTCGTTCCCCGCAGGCGATTGGAAAAATTATTGAAAGCATTGCTTGATGAAAATGAGTTTTTATCAAAAGGCGGCATCCGCTCCATTTCGAAAATTCATGAACACGGCTATAGTGTTCATATTGACGGCCAGAATTTCGGTCTCGATTACCAGCCTGCCGAAGGCAACACCAATTTATTTGGCGGCAATAGCAACTGGCGGGGACCTGTATGGATGCCAATGAACTACTTGCTGGTACTTGCTTTGGAGCAATATTGCGATTATTATAAAGGCAATTGCAAAGTAAATTTCCCAACAGGTTCTGGCAATGACAGAACGCTTACTGAAGTGTCTGCAGAAATTGCAAATCGCTTAATTTCTATTTTCAAAAAGGATGATAATGGAAACAGGCCCTCGAACGACAACTATGCCATATATCGCGATGACCCGCATTTCCGAGATCTGGTTTTGTTCTACGAATATTTTCATGGCGATAATGCAAGGGGTGTGGGGGCTTCGCATCAAACAGGCTGGACGGGAGTTATAGCGGAATTGATAAACAGGGTAAATATTTAGAAAACAGCTCAAGCCGATAAATGCTGAGAAATAAAATTGCTATGCTCACAAAGAATAATGCAGAAATTATCGCCGAATCAAATAAATTAATTGCCTCCATTGAACCAGGCTGGGAGGCTCCGGCAGAATGGCTGGAAACAAATGGCCTTGGCGGCTGGTCGGGCGCAACGATAATCGGCTGTAACACCAGAAGATATCATGGATTATTAGTGGCCGCGACCAAACCGCCAACAGAGAGAATGAACCTTATTGCCAAATTAGATGAAACAGTTATCATAGGTGAAGAGAGGTTTGAATTAAGCTGCAATCAATACGGGAATATCGTTGCACCTAACGGTTATGAATATCTAATATCGTTCAGAAAAGAGTTATTTCCTGAATGGATGTATGAAGCTGGCGCCATTCAATTAAAAAAAACAATTGCGATGGTTCACGGGGAGAACACAACGCTGATTATTTATGAAGTGTTGAAAGCTCCTGCCTCATTCTATTTAGAGATGTTGCCATTGATAAGCGCAAGAGGTTACCATTCCTTGCAGCATGCTAACACTAATATTTGGTGGGATGCGGAGTTTGACAACGGCATATTTCATAACAAGCCTTTTGAGAATGCGCCAGATATTTATATTTCAGTTCCGAATGCTTCGTATCAACATAACCCGGGATGGTTTTACAATTTCAATTATTCAGTGGAGAATTACAGAGGCCAGGATTTTGAAGAAGATTTGTTTAATCACGGAATACTAAGCATAGGGTTGAAAGAGGGCGATTCGGTTGGCATTATCATCTCTACCGGCAACCCAAGGGGAAGAAATGCGCATGAGCTTTTTGAAACAGAAAAGCGAAGAAGGCTGAACTTGCTGAATCTGACGGACCACTCAACCAATCAGCCACTCAACTTATCAACCGAACAACTTCTCATGCTTGCAGCAGACCAGTTCATTGTGAAGCGTGGTGAAGATTTGAAAACGGTGATTGCAGGCTATCATTGGTTCACCGATTGGGGAAGAGATACGATGATATCCTTACCTGGATTGTGTTTGAGCACGGGCCGCTATGACGATGCAAAAAAGATTTTATCTGCTTTCGCGAACAGTGTGAGCATGGGCATGCTTCCAAATCGTTTTCAGGATAACAATGAGCCGCCTGAATATAATAATGTGGATGGAACACTTTGGTACTTCATCGCCATCAAAAAATATCTGGAAGCTATTGGTGATGACGACTTTGTGATTCATGAAATTCTTCCTGTTCTAAAAGAAATTATTGACTGGCATTTCAAAGGAACACGCTACAATATCCATGTGGATGAAGACGGGCTATTGTATGCAGGAGAAACCGGCCAGCAGCTAACGTGGATGGATGCGCGTATTGGCAATTGGGTAGTCACACCACGCATGGGCAAGCCGGTGGAAATACAGGCGCTTTGGTATAATGCGCTGAAAATATTTTCGGAATTGCTGCGTATCAACAATCAGCCACACGACGCAGATATTGTTGAATTGAGTGCTGCAAAAGCTAAAGAAAGCTTTGGAAAAAAATATTGGAATGAAGAAGGGAATTATTTGTATGACAATATTGATGAGAACGGAATGCAGGATTCTTCATTAAGGCCAAATCAATTATTTGCCTTAGGATTATGCTACCCGATTCTTGATAATCCTGAAAAAGCAAAATCAGTTCTAAATATTGTAGAGGATAAATTATACACTCCTGTCGGATTGAGAAGCTTGTCGCCAGATGATGAAAGATATTTTGCGGTATATGGTGGCGATCCTTATAAAAGAGATTCATCTTATCACCAGGGAACAGTTTGGAGTTGGCTGCTGGGGCCTTACGTAGATGCAATAATAAAGCTGAGGGGTGGAGGCTCTGAGCTTCAGGCAAGAAAGACGATTGAAAGTTTTGCCTGTCATTTGAATGAAGGCTGTATTGGCAGCGTGTCAGAAATTTTTGATGCAGACGCACCGCATCGCCCGCGTGGATGCATTGCGCAGGCTTGGGGCGTTGCTGAAATGTTAAGGGTGATAAGAGAATATGGGCTGGAGTAAATATGATTTAATATGTAAGATTTTATTTGGCTCAATAAATTTAGTATAAACTCGAATGCTGACTATCATCTGTGCATGCGCGATTTTTGTTGCATAGACAGTTAGCAGTTGAACTGAAAAAAAGATTGATACTGCTATGATGGAGAACACTACAAAGCGAACCGTTTTTTTTCACAAAAATAGCCTCATAAAGCAGCCTGAAAAGCCATCTGCGGCGATCGGAGGGGAGGGGCTACGATTAAGTTGTTATTGTATTTTCCGCATTTGTATGATGTGCGTTGAGTTATTGCTGCATGAAGATGATTTGGAAAGTTGTTATCTGCATTCCTTCTAAAAACACGCTTACTGGATGTTATTTTTGAAATCACGATACGGTGAATAGCCGTGTACGCTTACTGATCCTGCAATTTTTTATCTCATTGCAATAAATCGTTTCAGTAAAAAATCAGGGCATAAAATCTTCTTCCTCTTTCGGGCCATATTTATCAAAAAGCTTGTCAATGGCACCGGAGAAAATGGGGAATTTTTCCTTTGTAAAATTTTTAATCACCTCTACGGCTTTGTAAGCCTGTTCCGCTGTGAGACCCTGAGCAATAAGACTTTTAATCAAATCTTCCATATCGCTAATGGGAAATGTCGGTGTAATAAAATGAAAGCTTCAAACTCATTCAGCCGATCAGGCTCAAGCTACTTTCAGCAGGCTCATCTTGCTCTTGTCAAATTTCTTTTTGGCATATTCAATCTCCACATGCAGCTTGTGCTCTTTAGTGGATGGCATTTCAAACATGGCATCTGTCAAAATGCTTTCGCAAATGCTGCGCAGGCCTCGGGCACCCAATTTATATTCGATGGCCTTTTCAACCATAAAATCCAGCACTTCTTCATCAATGGTCAAAGCAATGCCTTCTATCTCAAATAATTTTTTGTATTGTCGGATCAGCGAGTTTCTTGGTTCTGTAAGAATGGAACGGAGCGTCGTTTTGTCTAGGGGGTTCAGGTGTGTCACAACAGGCAAACGCCCAAGCAATTCAGGGATGAGCCCAAAAGATTTTAAATCGGGTGCATTCACAAATTGCAATAAATTTTTCTTTGCTGCATCCTGCTGCTCCTTATTAACATTGAAGCCTATCGCATTGGTGTTCACACGACGCGCAATGATTTTATCAACGCCGTCAAATGCACCTCCGCATATAAAAAGAATATTCTGTGTGTTGATCTTCACCAGTTTTTGTTCCGGATGTTTTCTTCCGCCTTGCGGAGGCACCAGCACATCTGTTCCTTCAAGCAGTTTCAATAAACCCTGCTGCACGCCTTCTCCGCTCACGTCGCGTGTGATGGAAGGGTTGTCTCCTTTTCTTGCTACTTTATCTATTTCATCAATATACACAATGCCTCTTTCTGCTGCTGAAATATCATAGTTGCAAACCTGAAGCAACCGCGTTAGAATGCTTTCCACGTCTTCGCCCACATATCCTGCTTCCGTAAAAACAGTGGCATCTACAATGGCAAAAGGAACATTCAGCAGTTTAGCAATGGTTTTTGCCAGCAAGGTCTTTCCGGTGCCGGTTTCACCAACCATGATGATATTGCTTTTTTCAATCTCTACTTCATTATCCGTGACTTTTTGCTGAAGCCTTTTGTAATGATTATATACAGCCACGGCAAGTATTTTCTTAGCATCATCCTGACCGATCACATATTCATCTAAAAAGCGCTTGATTTCAAGTGGTTTCTTTACTGTAAGCTTGAACTGAGAATTAGAAGGCGCATTATCCTCCCGAAGCATCAGTTCCTGCTGTATGATTTCCTGTGCATGCTCCACGCAGTTCTCACAAATGTGCCCTTCCTGACCTGCTATCAGTATCTTTACCTCGTCGCGGCTGCGGCCGCAGAAAGAACAATGCAATGAGTTTTTTGCCATAATGCTTTACTTGTGCTTTAATCAGCAACTTACCTGCCAATTTATATCTTAAAAACCAAATCAACAACGCATAAACCCTGATTTTGGGATTCAATGCCTGGACTTTATTTAATTTAACGATCAGGTAGCATAAGAAAATACCGATATTTAGATGTCCTCATTTCGATCCGCCGCGGCGGAAAAAATCTCCAACCGACCCTATAATTTATTTTATAACTTTTCAATTATCTTGTCAACAATGCCATATTCAACCGATTCTTTGGCGTCCATCCAGTAATCCCGCTCAAAGTCTTTGTAAATCTGCTCTATTTTTTTGCCACAATTTTCAGCCAATATCCTGGCGCCGATTTCCTTTGTTTTCTTTATTTGCTTTGCCTGTATTTCAAGGTCGGCGCTTACTGCCTGATAATGGCCGCCGATGCTTGGCTGGTGGATCATCACCTCTCCGTGAGGGAAAATAAAGCGCTTACCTTTTGTGCCGCCGCTCAATAGTATTGACCCCATGGATGCTGCCAATCCCATACAAATAGTGCTGACCGGGCTTTTTAGCATTTTCATGGCATCATACATCACCATGCCACTGGTAACCATACCGCCCGGGCTATTGATAAAAAACTTGATTTCTTCTCCCGGCTTATCAGCATCCAGCAATAATAATTTGCTTACTACATCTTTTGCAGTGCGGTCATTCACCTCCCCCCACAAGTACACGCTCCTGTTCTCAAAGAAATATTTCTCCATCTTCTTCATCAGCATACCGGTATCTGGCCCCTTTTCTTCTTTTGGCTCTTCTTCATCCGGTTCATCATCCATTTTGAATGGCTTCAGTAAGTATTTTGAATAACTCATAGTCTATGATTGAATATTTTATTTCAAGTGAGTATTTTATTTATGATTTTAACTCTTTATGTTATTAAAAAAAGCATTTTGACGTTTAAGAACCCATCAGGGAGCCGCTGCTGTTAACCACAGTAGCACATGGCTCAATTGAAGCTCCTTCCCGAAAACGCGATTTACATCGTTTTCGGGTCGCCTTTTTTGGTACTTTTTTGGCGAAGCAAAAAAGTACAAGAAGTAATTTGAATCAGAACTCGCTTTCATGCTTAATTATTCGATATTTTACTAGCAGAACGCTTTATGATTTAATTTCTTTTTTAGGATTCAGCAGCAGCACTTCATCAACCAGCCCATATTCCTTTGCTTCAATAGCGGTAAGCCAATAGTCGCGTTCGCAATCTTTTTCTACTTGCTTGGCCGTTTTGCCCGTGTGAAATGAATAGATTTCATATAGCTCCTTTTTAATCTTTCTGATTTCGTTCACAGTAATTTCGATATCAGTGGCCTGACCGCCGATAGCACCGGAAGGCTGGTGCATCATGATCCTGCTATGTTTCAGGGCAGTTCTTTTTCCTTTTGTTCCGGCGCACATCAAAGTTGCTGCCATAGATGCAGCCATACCAATGCAAATGGTCGCCACATCAGGGCTTACATATTGCATGGTGTCGTAAACGCCCAGACCTGAATAGACGCTGCCGCCGGGGCTGTTAATATACATTTGTATATCGCGGTGGCGATCCGTGCTGTCGAGGAACAATAATTGTGCTGTCACAATATTCGCCACTTCATCATTAATAGGATACCCGAGAAAAATGATGCGGTCCATCATCAGGCGGCTGTAAACGTCCATCACAGCCACGTTCATGGGGCGTTCCTCAATAATATTGGGTGTGAGATTGGTAACGAGATATTTATTGTAATCATTTAATGTATTGCTGGAAATGCCGCGATGTTTCACTGCATAACCTTCAAATTCCTTTTGATGGTTCATATGTTGTTGTTCGGATTTAGCATTGAGAATAAAGCCTTCACCGTCCAAATCTCCGTCCAAACTTTCAAATTGCCAAAAAACTGACAGAGTTGCAGTGGAATTCAGTTTATAGTTTGCAGTTTCCAGTTGACAGATTCTTTGTAGATATGGCAGTGATTGACAGTACAGCTTACTTGAATATTTTACCGGGGCTGCTGACTGCAATATCCAACAATTATCTTCAATTCCAAAAATGCCTGCTTCAGGATTAAAATAGACTTAATCGCCATTGTGTTGTTGCTACTTGCTTAAAGTCGACTGTACTTTCGTCTAAACAATTTAAAACATTTCAATATCAGGATCATGCAAATCAAAAAAGGCATTATAGCCGGGACAATTATTACCGGTGCGTTTATTTTCAGATCAGGTTTAAGTGGCTTTGCCCAAAGCACAGATGCCATTCGGCCGTTCCGCATCCACATTCCGGACAAAGCACTCGTTGATTTAAAGCAGCGGCTGAATGCAACAAAATGGCCTAAGTCTGAAACAGTTGCCGATGCCTCACAAGGCGTGCAACTTGTTACGGTTCAGAAACTCGCCAATTATTGGGCAACAAAATACGATTGGCGAAAAATTGAAGCGAAACTGAATACTTTCCCGCAATTCATGACAACAATCGACGGGGTAGCTATTCATTTTATCCATGTTCGCTCTAAAAGTAGGAATGCTTTGCCGATCATTATTACTCATGGTTGGCCAGGATCGATTATTGAACAGTTGAAGATCATCGGCCCTCTAACAAATCCTGTTGCTTATGGAGGAAAAGCTGAAGACGCTTTTGACGTGGTAATACCTTCATTACCAGGATATGGGTTCTCGGGTCAGCCATCCGTTACCGGATGGGATCCTATTCGCATAGCTCATGCATGGATCGTGTTAATGAAACGCCTCGGTTATAGTCGTTTTGTGGCTCAGGGTGGCGATTGGGGAAATGCAGTGACGGAACAGATGGCTCTGTTAGCCCCGCCCGAATTGATTGGCATCCACACCAACATGCCAGCCACCATTCCGGCAAACATAGCGAAAGCGTTGGACTTGCACGAACCCCCGCCATCAGGAATGTCAGCAGATGAGCGCCGAGCCTGGAATCAATTGGACTTTTTCTACAAGCATGGACTTGGGTATGCCCTGGAGATGATGAACCGCCCCCAGACCTTATACGCAATTGAAGATTCGCCGATAGGCTTGGCTGCGTGGATGCTTGATCATGATGCGAACAGCTATGCATTGATAGCACGGGTTTTCGATGGTCAGCCCGAAGGCCTTACCAGAGATGATATACTGGATAACATCACTCTTTATTGGTTGACAAATACAGCGATTTCCTCAGCACGTCTGTATTGGGAAAGCAAGCTTGCCTTCTTTGCGCCAAAAAACGTGAAGATACCCACCGCAGTGAGCGTATTTCCGGATGAAATCTATGCAGCCCCGCGTACCTGGGCAGTTCAGGCTTATCCTAATTTAATTTATTATAATCAACTCAGTAAGGGGGGACATTTTGCAGCTTGGGAACAACCCGGGCTCTTTGTTGGAGAATTGCGGGCAGCTTTCAAAACACTCCGCTGATTGAACGAACATAGGAATATAAAGGAGGTCAAAAGCTTTTGCCCTCCTTTATTTCCCGGTGCACAAGTAGGCGCATATCAGTGAAGTTTGTCAGGAATCCCGGGATGAGAAATCCCGGCAGCTCTCCCTAGTTAATCCATATGGCGCAGTGGGTAGAAGCAAAACCCCGCTTTTTTGCTGGATTTATAATCTCGCAGTATGCACGGGTTGGTACGAACAATTTAATAGAATATATGATGAATCTATTCAGGGCCACAGGAAAAATAAAAGCTTTTTTTATCGTTGTCATTGTTGTTTTGGTTTGGCTGAGCGCTCAGCTATTAGCTCCGGGGATTTCTAATCCACCGGTTACTAAAGCAATCATAGCGCCAAAGGCAATCACTAAGATTCTTGAGAGATCCTGTTATGACTGTCATTCAAATGAGACCCGTTTAAAATGGTATGACAAAATTGCGCCGGTATCATGGAAAGTTGCGTCTGACGTAAATGTGGCTAGGTCAAGATTAAATTTTTCGGAATGGGATAAACTTTCTGTACAGGATCAGGAAACATTGCTGTGGGAGGCGCTGAACCAAATGCTTTCTGGCAATATGCCGTTGAAGGATTATAAATTTATTCATAGTGAGGCCAGTATCTCAAACGAAGACCTGGAATTGATGAAGGATTATGTAAATACCTTGTCAAATAATCGCCCTTTCAACGATTCCTTCAGGGACCTATCAATAAAGGCCGCAGAAGCTGAGTTAAAGCAATTCCAGAGTAGTTCTAACACTTCTCCTGATTTAATACCAGTTGCGCTGAACGGAGTAAAATATATAACCGGTTACAGAAAATGGCAGGTAATCAGCACGACAAATCGATTTGACAACAATACTATAAGAATAATATACGGCAACGAGATTGCTGTAACTGCAATTAGAAGAAACAAGGTTAACTCCTTACCAAATGGAGCTGAAATTGTTAAAGTGGTATGGAATAAGATTGAGGATAAGGATGGAAACATCAACACTGGCATCTTAGGGTCTGTTCAAATTATGATAAAAGACACAAAAAGGTTTTCCAAAACAGGGGGATGGGGTTTTGGTTTTTTCAATGGACTAAAACTAACTCCCAAGGGAAACAATGTTTCTTTTGAAACTACCTGTTTCAATTGTCATAAGCAATTCACGAGTGACAATGGTTATCTTTTTAATATTCCTCTCAAGAATAGTGATCTGGATCCAAGTTCGAAGTCTGGAATCCGGGAAATGTATGATGCTGGCAAACTGGAAGTGATCAGCTCATCAGCCAATCGCAATGATTTTACCTTATCCATATTATATGGGAATGCGCAGGCTCTGTTGAGTTCAATGGATAGTCAAGGCCGTCATATGGCCGGCGAAGTCCTTACTCTTGTTACCTGGCACCAGGTGCATAATCCACGTTGGTATGGGAGTAATCTAAACGGGTGCATAAAGTCAATAGAAACGGTAAATGTTCTCTCGGGGCCTGATAATAGCCTGCGATATGAATACAGCATTAAGAATGACGCTGCTATGGGGGATTCCAATGAAAATTACAAAGAACGGCAAGAAAGAATTTATTACATCATTAGCCGCAAACCGTCCGTCTTCCCATCGAAATAGCCGGGAAAGCCATAAATATGCAAACTGGAGAAGCCATCATAAAAGGTTCAGGTTCTTGGCAAAATAAGCTGTGAAGCAAGGCTCGGGCATTTGCCCCTGGTAGCTTAACCAACTGCGCTTTTCAAGCCAATGCATTGAGCATATCAATGAGAAAATTCAAGAAATTATTTTTCATTATGCAAATGCTAAAATCATTCCGACATCAAAGACACTGTTAAAATTATTTAACCAACAGGAAGCTCCCCGCTTGGTACTTTGCCAATCAGGGTTCTTTATCGATAGCTGAAACAAATAAGCGCTCACCACTTGTATTTATTAAACAGTTTGACAACGATAACCAACTCCTGATTTAAGCGAACGGTATCACCCGAAACAGTAACCAACTCACCAATTTTAAATGTGCTGTAGTTTTTTTGCAAGCCGATCCGGCTCACAATGATTTGAACAGTGTCGCCATTTTCATTTTTCAATTTTGCCGTATAGCCGTCCTTCCCTGCATTAATAGCGATAATAGTGCCTTTAACTGTTAATCCCCGCTCATTTTTGGACAATTTACAGTCTGATTCCGGGACAACAATCCACGGTGAGGAATTGCTGTCAACTTCTTGTCGGCCGGATTTTGCATCATAAACAAGAGGTGCCATTAGTAGCCAACCATTCTCCAACAAAAATTTGAGCTGTAAAGTTTCAATAGTTCCTTCTTGCATATATGTCCAGGTTGCTGTGATATTTTTTTCATTTATATGCCCTGATAACACCCCCCGTCTGATGTCTTTTTCGAAAATGGCATCTGTCATTTCTCCCGTAACTATATTGTTTTCTACGCGCATGCTGATGTTCAGCGTATCCCTGTTTTGGTTACCACTAACCCTCCTGAAACAGTATTGTTTATCACTTGCTTTTTGTTTTTCAATTCTTCCGGTATCGCTTTCCTGTGGATAATGATTAGTCCCTGTGCTATTGCAAGCGCAGAGGAAAAGTGATGTCACTGCCGGTATTACGAAGTTGGTGATAGACCGTGTCATGTTTTGTTTTATGGATTTTGTTAATACCCTTCAATTACCAGTTTTTATATTTTCGATTCAATTAACCAGACTATGACTGTTATAAACATGTTTACAAGCCCGGTATAGCCCTTCGAAACTTACAGATCCATTATATCTATGCCCATTGATAAAGAAAGCCGGAGGGTTATGCACACCACTTTTTTTTCCACTTTCAAAGTCGTTTATAACCTTATAAAAGAGGCTTTTTCGTCTGATGTCACTTGTAAATTGTGTCATATCCAGGCCGATGCTCCTCGCGAAGACCAAGAAAGAGGAAGCTTTTCGGACTTCCAGCGTTTCAAACAGATGATCATGCATTTCCCAGAATTTGCCTTGGGCGGCAGCGGCCTCTGAGGCGATTGCCGCATCCAATGCAAATGGATGGATCTTGTGGAGAGGAAAATGCAGATATACAAAACGAATCCGGCTGCCTAATGTCTCCAGCAATAATTTGATTTCCGGAAATATTTCGGCGCAATCGCTGCTTTGGAAGTCTCCAAATTGTACCAGTTCGACTGGTGCGAGGATACTGCCCTGCCAGTGATCCCTCCCAATGTCAAAAGTTTGTTTCAATATGCTCATAACGATTTTTTTAGTTATTGATTTATTGGCTTTCATATTCAAAAACGAGAGTCGGAAATCCATAGAAACTATTTCCATTGGAATATTTCCCAGGTATGGGAGCGGCATTGAGTTCAGAGAGGCATTTGATATAATCAGGCATGCTGCCAGCCGGTTGAAACAAGATCATCTAAGTGGCTTCGCGCTGATCTTAATCTTACAAAAAAAGGGCAATCCCTGGCTGGGTGAGGCTGTTGTCATAGCTGTGGCACTTATAAAGCGCCGATGATAATAGCCACCTTTTTAAGAACGGTCAATTTTATATAGTTTAAAAATATGACTGTGTTCCTGAGCCCCAGCCCAGCCATAGAAATGCCTGCCCCCAATACATCACAACTAGCGATTCGTAATTAGACTCAAGCCTAGTTTGGTGCTATCTGTGGCCGTCTTCAACCCTGTCGCCCGGAGGGTGTACACCCTATTCTTCTCAATTTTGATTGTAGTGGACGACAGGACATTTGCATTGCCTGTCTCGGTAATTTGCATTTTTAGCGCTGCAGTAGTATCAATTAACTTAAATTCAGTGCTTGTTCTGTAATCCGTTTTGCTGAACAGCAATGAATCTTTGCCTGACACTGATAGGTCTAGCGGTCCTGCGTCCGGGCCCAAATTAACAAACCGAATCTTTGCTTTGCCCGCCGGTGGTGCTGAAAGATCGTCTTCAGTTAACAGAAAAGCCGGTTTACTGGCCGAGTCAGCAATATAAATTGAATAATAGGTCTGTGGCTTCAAAGTAAACGTTGATCGGGCAGAGACTTCCATACTGCCTTTCGGGCTTACGCTAAATTCCTGTTTTCCTGAATTAAGAAAATCGTAATCCAGATAGGTGCCATATTTCAAAGGCCGCCGCAGGACCATTACCCCGTTGATCTTAAAGTCATAGGCTGGAAACCCAGGCGCGGCATGGCTGATAGACAAGGCTGCAATGGGATTACTATCATTGTTATTTTTTTTGCATGCTGCGAATGTCAATGCTGCTGATAGCAAAACCCCAATCGACATTGAGAGGGGCGAGATAAAACTGTTTTTGTTGTTCATAATTTTATTTTTAATTATTATTTGAAACTCAAAAGTAGGAGGCCATTCAAGCTGTATCCAACAGAGAACATGGCAAGCGGACGAAGTAGATAATGAACCCGTCATTTATGAGTCCGAAAAAATTTGAATGCTACAAGTGTCCTGCTAAACTAAATTTCAATAAGCATTTTAGATGTTTACGCACGGGCATGCAAAATGTCCGGTTAGTTAACGACTCTGGCTGTTTGGGTTGGATATGCATTGCCATGGGTAGATACAAAAGGTAATTTTGGTGGCCAAGAGGAAATATTCAAAAACATATTCAATTAAATTCAAAAAATAATAAAATGAGCAGGATCACAGTAAAAGACGGTACAGAAATTTATTACAAAGACTGGGGAACGGGACAGCCAGTCGTTTTTCATCATGGCTGGCCTTTATCTGCAGACGATTGGGATGCCCAGATGATGTATTTCCTGGAACATGGATATCGGGTAATTGCGCATGACCGCAGGGGGCATGGAAGGTCTTCGCAAACATCAACAGGGAACGATATGGACACCTACGCCGCAGATGTGGCCGAACTGGTGAAAGTACTTGATCTAAAAGATGCTATTCATGTAGGTCATTCAACAGGAGGCGGGGAAGTCATTCGCTATGTGGCACAACACGGCCGGGGTCGGGTTGCCAAAGCAGTTCTGGTTAGTGCAGTTACTCCAGTGATGGTAAAAACAGCCAAAAATCCGGATGGAATTCCGATATCCGTTTTCGATGAAATACGTGAGGGCACTGCAACACAGAGATCACATTTTTTCAGCGAATTTACCACAGCATTTTACGGATACAACCGCCCGGGGGCAAGGATATCTCAGGGGATAAAAGACAACTGGTGGCGTCAGGGCATGATGGGTGGAATTAAAGCTCATTATGATTGTATAAAGGCCTTTTCCGAAACAGACTTCACGGAGGACCTCAAAAAAGCCGATGTGCCTGTGCTTATTCTTCATGGAGAAGATGATCAAATTGTTCCGATTAATACTACTG
>Ga0182030_10001938_pt1 | contig 43504 bp, 35 predicted proteins | sample 812S3MmetaG_FD_121299 | JGI IMG/M metagenome (GOLD analysis project Ga0182030, IMG submission 121299) | Permafrost microbial communities from Stordalen Mire, Sweden - 812S3M metaG (Illumina Assembly) | ecosystem: Environmental > Terrestrial > Soil > Wetlands > Permafrost | place: Sweden... | reverse complement strand
CTCCGCGTCCAGCGCTGTTTGGTCGCTTCCTGCGGCAAGCCTTAGGGCCCTGTCCTCGCAAAGCGACCAAACAGCTTACTCTTTACGCGTATGTCCAGTGTCCACTAAACCGAGGCAATCTCAACCAGTATTGGGACAGCAAGCCTCAAGCTCGGTCTTTTGTGTCTTCGCGCCCCAACTCGGACCGCCGGCGAGAGATCTGGCGGCCTTACTGTAATCACAGTAGCGGCAAACTGCGTTGATCCCTTTGCGAAGAAGACTATTCATGCGGCGGCAATAGCTGCGGACCTGTAGCTCAGTTGGATAGAGCACTTGGCTTCGAACCAAGGGGTCGGGGGTTCGAGTCCCTCCAGGTCTACCAATTCCTCATAGCAAGGTTGGCCCCCAGTGTCCGAGTTGTTCTTAAAGGGGTCCTTTGTCGAACAGGGATCGTGAAGGAAGGTCAACCTTCCAGATCGAGCGGGCCCATATGGGCCCCAGGCTCGACGGTCGCGCCGGCTCCTAAACAAGAAGCACTATCAAGAGCACTATCAGGACCAGGCCCAAACCGCCGCTGGGATAGTAACCCCAGTTTCTGCTGTGAGGCCAGGTGGGAAGCGCTCCGACAAGGAGCAGCAGAAGAAAGACAAGAACGATCGTGCTGATCACGGCCGGATTACTTCGTGGCTTTCATCTCGCGCTTGGCACCTTCGGCGGCCCCTTTCGCCACTGCGACGGTCCTCGCCGTGGCCGTCTTGGCCATCGATTCGGTACTTCCGGCTGCCTTCCGGACCGAATTGACTGTCGAATCGATTGCGTGAGATGTCTTGCCTGAGGGGTTGTGCTCGGCGACTGCGCCAACCACGGCTCCAATTGCGCCGCCGACTACCGCCCCAATCGGACCTCCGACAATCGCCCCGAGCAGGGCGCCGGAGCCGCCGACGACTGTCTTCTTGCCGATAGCGATGTACTTGGCGGAGGAATCCGTTGCGGGTTCATCGTGGGATGCTGAAGCGATTGTATCCATAGAAGTCCTGGTTGTTTTTGCGAGTGTACCAGTATGGTGGCCAATGGCGGCCGAAGGTTCCGTTCGGGGCGCCGAAACCCTCGAAAGTTCGGTCAAGAGAATATGGGCAGGGCACGACTGCAGGCGCATTTAAGCCACCAGGTTCAGGGGGATTAGGGTAAATACCCCACTAGAAAGTTGTGAACCACTCGCCCGCGTAAGGTACCAATGCTGGCAACGGTAACAACCACCATCAGCAAGGCACAAGCTGGGCGAAGCCCTTAGTGTAGAAGAACATGAAATCAAACGACGAGAGCAAGAAATCAAGCGCCACCGACATGATCGAGGGCAATGCCAAGATAATCTCCGGCAAGATCAAGGAAGAGGCCGGCCGGGTTCTTCGCAGCCCGGGCTTGCGGGACAAGGGCAACACTGAAAAAGGCGAAGGCCATGTTCAGAAGAAGCTCGGTGAGATCAAGAAGGTCTTCGCTGAGTAGCAGTCCCAGGAATCTCTCCAACCGAAACACAACGACGCCGACCATGATGAAAACACATCCTAATGCTAGGAAACTCGCCCCGCTTGCCGCGCTAATCGGAGTCTTCGCTTTCAGCGGATTCTCAGGGGGGTGTGCGGGAACTCGCACTCACGACAGCACAGGCGAATACGTCGACGACACTGGGATTACGACGAAGGTTAAGACTGCGTTGCTACGAGACGACGCGGTCAAATCGTTTGAAATCAAGGTGGAGACCATGCGGGGCGTCGTGCAACTTAGCGGATTCGTGGACAACGAGAACCAGAAGAACGCCGCATCCAGGGATGCAGCCTCGGTCGCGGGTGTCACGAACGTCAGCAACAACCTTATAGTAAAGTAAGCCGGGTCGGCGCCTGCCCAGTCGTGCGCTCCCGGCAAGACCGTTCCGGCACCCGGTATTAATCATCGATGATGAAGGCGGAATTTCCCCGTGTATGATCTAGCCACAATTCTCCCGCGACCCGCCGCTGCTGGTCACCCACCGGCACGCCCGCTCTTCGGTGCAAAGATTGGCCCAATCCCGGCTCAGTTCGTCGTGAAGACCGTTGGCAAGTAGTGTTCCGAATGGTGGCCAGCCCTCCAGTTGATCCCGCTAGATTCGAGCCGGAGGCGAGCACCTACTGGTCGAGCAGGTGGTCTGTCGGGAATCACTTCTTCAGAGACTCAGTCAGCTTGGCCGGTGACGGGATCCTATTCCGCAAGCGGCGTCTTTTCGGGCCGAACGAGGAGCACATCAACTACCGCGCGGTCGCGTCGATTCGGATAAAGAACGGGGTCTTCCTTTCGAATGTCTCCATAGAGACATCTGGAGGGAGCCAACCCATCTTTATTAACGGCCTGTGGAAATCCGACGCGCGGGCGGTCCAAGACGCGATACGGGCACATCAAGACGGGAAATGACCCGTCGCGCTACCCCGCAGGCGCAGAACGTCAAGAGGCGCCTGCTATTCAGCACAAGCCGTCGCACCTGCCTCGAGGCAGGTGCGGCTTGAAGCAATCGCCGGCACGTTTCTGAAAGGGTCGGTCTTGGGATAAAGTGCTGTCTGGCCCCAACGTGATTAGGATAGGGTTTGACCCCATAGCATAAGTTTGGCGAAAGCCCGTACGCTCTCCATCTATTCAAAACGGAAGATTCCCAGCGCAACATCCCTGCGCGTTTCCTCTCAATTACGGCCGAATGCTCATCGGATGAAACGGGTCAGCACCTTCTTGGCCAAGGGTTTTCCGGTCGCACCGGGGAGAACCCGCATGCTATTCGATAGCACGTTTTCAGCTGAGGACCTCACCCGGCAGCGCCGACTGATCCTGAGCAGCCTCCAGAAATCCAATCTCTACGCGACCTATCGCGACGCCTTCCAAGGCGCGACCGACCTGCCGCTTGTGCTGCGATCGGTGGGCTCCTTCCGGTCCCCGCTCGCGGACGCCCGGAACGGGAACCCTTTCTGTCGGCTGCTGGCCTCTGATAACAAGAGCTGCGCGGCCTGCCTGTGCCGGCAGCAGCAGTTCGAGGGCTCAGCCATCGGGGAGGCCCGGACGCTCGACTGCTTCGCCGGAATAAGCGAGTCGGTGGTGCCGGTCCATTTAGGCGAGCACGTGGTCGCCTTTCTGCAAACAGGCCAAGTGCTCCTGCACCACCCGTCGGAGCGGCGCTTCCGCCTCTGCGCGGGCCAGTTGAGGAAGCTGGGGGCGGTCTTTGACGAGGGGCTGCTCCGGAAGGCGTATTTCGCCACCCGGGTCATTCCGAGGAAGCAGTACGACTGCATCCTGCGTCTCCTAATCGTCTTTGCCGAGCACCTGTCGAGCCTCACGAACCAACTCGTTCTCCAAGGCTCTGGGGCCGAGCTTCCCGTCGTGACGCTTGCCCGGACCTTCATCAAGGAACACCACACCGAGGAGCTGTCGCTGACCGTCGTCGCAAGGGCGGTCCACATGAGCCCATTCTACTTCTGCAAGGTCTTCAGGCGCGAGACAGGCCTCACCTTCACCGACTACCTCGCCCGAATGCGCGTCGAGAGCGTGAAGACCCAACTCCTCGTCCCGCACATGTACATCGGGGAGGCAGCCTTCGCCTGCGGGTTCCAGTCGCTCTCCCAGTTCAACCGCGTGTTCCGCCGCTTTGCGGGCCAGGCTCCGTCGGCATTCCGCATGCGGTGATGCCAGGCATCGTTAAGCTAATTTGGGTGCGTCACGCATAGATTTACAGGGCGGGCGCCCGCGCGGGCACCTTTGCGGCGTCTACTCGGGAGCCGCTCTTGAAACAAACGCCACTCGATGCTCCTTCGAGGGTGTTCTCCCCACAAAACTGACGATCGAGCATCGACTCTGATCGTGCCTCCCGACCGGTGGCGCACGGTGCCGTCGCCTGCGGACCCATGCCAGCACTACTTGGCCGGCGTTGTCGAATCGCCGGGCACCGTCGGCGCGAAATCCCTCGGGGTGCCTCGCAGCGATGCGGCGACGATCCATGCCGACGCGGCCAGCAAGAAGGTCACGAAGGCCTCCGACCATCGAATCTGCGCTGAGGGCGCCCATTCAGGCGCGGGTTGCGCGAAAAAACTCGGGAACCAGACCAAGACACCGAAGAGACTAATCATGATGGCTTCCAGTGTCGCCGCCAGGCGGGGAAGAACCCCGAGGAGAAGGCCGATGCCCGCGGCAGCGTGAAAGGCCCCGGTGAGGTACGCGAGCCCCTTGGGATCGGGAAGCCACGCCGGCACCATCTTCGCCGTATACGCTGCATAGGCGAAATGCGCGGCGCCGTACGCGACGCAGGCCGCGCCGAAAAGAACCCTCGCCAGGCGCAGCGCGCGGTCGCCGGTCATCGCGGTCACGGCGGGCGCGCCATAGTGGCGGCGCAGCACGGCGTAGAGAATCCATGCGCCGACCAGTGGCCCCAGGGCTTCGCCAAGACCGTACCAGGAGCCGATGATCAGGGGCTTGAGCAATACGGGGCGCGCGCGAGCCGCGGCCCAGACCATTCCGCACACACCGATAGTGATCGCGCCTACCGAGGCGGTGCGGGCAAAGAACAAGGCGACGCTTGCCGTGAGCAGGATCGCCCCCAATCCGCGGGCACACACTTCCGGCCAGGGAAGCCAGGCGGGTGACGGCTCCAATATGGGCGCAAAGTCCCCATAGACCAAACTAAGCACGGCGATGCCAGCGACTGAGGTTCCAAACAGAGCACGGCCGAATCTAGAAATGCGCATAGTGAGATCGCCTACTTCCAATTAAAGCCAGCATCCAAGCATGTGTTGGCGCCCTTGCGATCAGGTCTGGTCAGATTGAACATACTTGACCAATCAGGTCTTTCGCATGCCGGTACCGTCGCCCGTGCGGGCCGGGGCGTCCAATATAAAGGGTGCCCATATTGTCGAGGTTAGCCCTGGTTTGGATCCCGCGTCGTAATCCGTCCCTTTTGGAACACCCTAGCCGGTTGAGTGACTCTCTGTACGTAATGACCTGTAGCCTCCTTTCTGCTTCCGAATAGACGCGACCGATTCCCGCTTGACTTGTCCTACAAGTGTGAGACTGCTCTTACAATTGTAGGACACATGAATCCAAAAATCTCATCTGCTGAATGGGAGGTGATGAATGTAGTGTGGGCGCATTCGTCCCCGGTGACTTCGGCTACAGTTTACGGGGGGCTGCCGGAGAAGCGGGGTTGGAAGCAAAAGACTGTAAACACATTCCTTACTCGGCTTGTGGCGAAGAAGGTGCTGACCGTTACAAAGCTCGGGAACACAAATCTCTATGCACCGCGATTGCGCCGGGAACAGTGTGTAGCAGCTGAGGGAGATACCTTCTTGAAGAAGGTTTTCCAGGGAGCCTCAGGTTCGCTGATGCTCCATTTTTGCGAGAAGGCCCAGCTATCCGATTACGAAATCAAACAGCTGGAGCAGATCCTCGAATTAAAAAAGGGGGGCAAATGAAAATCATAGATGCGGCGTTCTCAACTGTCGTCGCTCAATCATGGAAGATCGGCTGTTTAATTTGTATCTTGGGAGTATTGAGATGGGCAATTAGGGGCCGAGTCCCGCAGCAGCTGCTTTTTGGTGTTTGGATAATAGTCGCCGTCGCGCTGTTGTTCCCGGTTACGATACCCATCGCCTGGAACCCGGTCTCCTTCGCGCATAAGGGTATTCCGGGGCGACTCGAAGTCATTGATGTTGCCACAGGTGCCACAAGCCGTGGCATTCAGAACCTCGTCTCGAATCTTGGTTTAACGGTTTCCCCGGCAGTTCACTCCGGCCGCGGTTCGGAACTCTTCCTGAGCGCCGCCTCTGTGACCGCTTTAATCTGGCTGGTTGGAGCCGTTGCCTTGATACTGACCCGCGGTCGCTTGTGGCATCGGTTTCGGAGTCGCTTGGGCCAGTCTGTCGCTCCGGTCAATCCCAAGTACGTTTCTGCCATCGAGGATTGTGCGCAAATGCTCGGAATTAGGGCGCCAATTCTCGTGTTTGAAAGCGACGCTGCCGTAGGGCCGGCGATGGGAGGGATTTGGAGGCCGTATTTGGTCATTCCCCCGTCTCTGGGAGCGCAGCTTTCAGACGAGGAGTTCCGGTTGGTCATTCTCCATGAACTTGGGCATTGGTGCCGCAGGGACGCAGCAGCCAACTTGTTGGTCCAATGCGCTCTGGCGGTGCATTGGTTTAATCCAGCGGCGTGGCTCTTCGCCGGAATGGCCCGTTTGGACTGTGAACTTGCGTGCGACGAATTCGTGCTGGCCCACGTGGCTACATCACGCCCGGATGTTTACGGCAAGACCATCCTGAAAGTGCTCGCAACAGTTCAGCACAGGAATGCTCCCGCTGCCGTCCTCGGAATACTTGGGGGCAAACAACAGATAGAACAGAGAATCCATATGATCGCACAATTCAGAACGTCTAGCTTCTCCCGATTCGCATCGGGCTGCTGCCTCATCGGCCTTGTCGTCTTAGCGGCAGCGACCAGCAAGTTGAAAGCCTCCAACACCGACACGGCGCAGCCAGCACCGTCCTTGCCAGCCGGTCAACTGACGGTGACCGAGCTAAAACACTACGAGAACTCGGAGTGGAAATTCTCGATCAATACGCCCACGAACTGGAACCGATTCCCGCCGGTCTCCGCGAACAGCCCTTACGAAGTGGTGCGCTTCGAATCTCACGAAAATGGCGTCCACAACCTACTCATCGTATTTCGGCAGCCGCGCGATCCTAAGCAATCCCTCACAGAGTGGCTCGACACGATGCAAAATATCTTAGCCAAAGGAGGCTTTGGAAATTTTGTTGTTGGGAAGACGACCATCGGGTCGAAAGAAATTGTAACACTAGATTTCGATCAAGCTAGTACGGACGGGGGACGCTGGTCCTGTCGGCACTATATGATTCCTGACGGCACACTCGGATACGTCTTAGGATTCGGCACAAACCGACGTGAGCAATTGGTCGACTTAGAGGACCGCATAGCGAAGAGCTTTCAAACACAGGAATGACCTCCTCCTTGCATTTGTAGGACGCGATTCCATTGCACGATTAGAGTCCGCTACGCAGTGATCACCTGGCTGTCTACGACTTGTTTGCCCAAGCAGATGTATAATGCCCAGGTGCTCCAAAAAAGGGTGGGTTTTCAGACGCCGAATTGGGGCGCTGTGTCATCGGACGCTCGATTGTGCTGCGGGTCGACGCGAAGCACGTCCAGGTGGCCGGGCCGCTCGGGGTAAGGCTCCGCTCTTGAGCGGCGAATAATTCCTGTCATTCGCCGCACAATTGCGGCATTTAACCCTTGCTATTCACCGCAAAACTGCGGAGTATATGACCGATGCATTATATCCATCAGTTACCCAAGTGGCCTCACTTCCAATGGGATTACGAAAGACTGATGCCCATTCTCGGGAATGCCAGACATCAACAGGGTTTATTGCTAGGAGGAATGCTGAGCCTTGGTTTCCAGTTTCGACAGCAGACCAACCTTGAGAACCTCGCAGACGAAGTGACCAAGTCTAGCGCGATCGAAGGGACGATATTTGACCCGGCATCGGTGCGCTCGTCGATTGCGCGTCGCATGGGACTCCCCCCCGAAAAGGAGGGCTTCTCAGACCGGGATGTCGAAGGTGCTGTCGATATGATCCTCGACGCCACCCAGCACTACGACCAGCCGCTCACCGAAGACCGCCTGCTCGGATGGCAGGCTTCCCTCTTTCCGGCCGGGCGCAGCGGCATACAACGCATAGCTGTCGGCAAATGGCGCACACCGGCCATGGACCCCATGCAGGTCGTTTCCGGACCCATCAGCCGCGACCGGATTCGCCGCAAGCACATTCACTTTGAAGCCCCGGCCGCGAGCCGGTTGACCGGCGAAGTGGCCGCGTTCCTGAAATGGTTCGAGACCGCCGATGGAACAGACCCGGTGCTGCGAGCCGCCATCGCCCACCTCTGGTTTGTGACCCTGCACCCATTCGAGGACGGAAATGGGCGCGTATCGCGCGCAATTGCGGACATGGCCTTGGCCCGGTCGGAGGGGTCTGCCATGCGCTTCTATAGCATGTCCGCCCAGATCGAGAGGGAGAAGCAGGAGTATTACCGCATCCTGGAGACTTCGCAGAAAGGCACGCTCAGTATCACCGGCTGGCTTGAATGGTTTGTCGGATGCTTCGAGCGCTCCGTTGTTGGCGCAGCCGGCACGCTCAAGCGCATCATGGCAAAGGCGGCTCGCTGGGAGCAGCTCAATAAGCGGGTTGAGCCCAATGAGCGGCAGCGGAAAGTGCTGAACGCCCTTCTCGATAATGGCGACGAGGAACTCTCCACATCGAAATACGCCAAACTTGCCGGCGCTTCCCTCGACACCGCTTTGCGCGATATCAAGCATCTGATTGGGGCTGGCGTCTTGAAGCCGGGTTCCCGCGGTGGTCGCAGCAGAAAATACACCTTGGTGCCGTCGCGCTGACGGGGAGCGAAAGCGTCCCCTCTTCCTCTTCCTGACGAGGGGGCCCGGGTTCGAAATCGACTCACTCTGGCGCCGGGGGAATGCGGCCAGTCCTTTGCGCGAAGGCACGGGCCAACCGTCGCCGCGGGAGCTCCGTCGGCCGGACTCACAGCAGACCTTGGTGTGTCAGTCTGTTTCGACCCGGCACTCGAAGACCGCGGCCGGGGAGTCGTGCCATAAGGAAAGGGGCGTGTACCAGACGTCGCCTCGCAGCGTGTGGCCCTTCGAAGCGACATCGGCCCTTATCGCCTGCAGGTGATCGAGCGCGCCCTGGATCCTGCCCCGGCCGTAGAAGCGCACGTACCGGGATTGCGGCACCGAGATGGCCGAGGGGTCCGCGGGGCCCGTCGCGTGCAGCGTCTTCGGGACGTCGAGCCAGAAGGTGGTGAGGCGCGTCTTCGGATCGATCTGCCACACCATGGGTGCATCAGCGGCCTCACCCCGGTCGTGGACCCTGCGGAAGAGCGCCTTCGCGGCAGCGCGGATCCCCTGCTCGCCCAGGTCGGCCACGGGCTCCGATTTCCACCTGGCCGTCTCGGGCACGGTTATGATCTCCCACGGCGAGAACCCGGAGGCGTCGATTCCCAGCCCATCCCTCGGGTCGGGCGGAGGAGGAAGGTGGCTTCGGGTCTGCCTCAGGTACCAGTCGAGGACCTGCCGCTGGTCGAGGTCGGCCGGCATGTTGTGCTCGCCGCCCTTCAGGACGGATAACCTCACGGCCGCTCCCTGGGACTCGAGGGCCGACACCATCTGCTCCGCAAAGCCGTACGGGATCACGTTGTCATTCTCCCCGTGAATCACCCAGGACGGCACGTTCTTTAGGCGCGAGGCGCGATAGGGCTCGCCCACCCCGGAGCGCGGCGAGATCGCCGCGAACCGCTCCGGGTTGTCCAGCGCCCATTCCCAGGTGGCTATGGCCCCGAGGCTGTGGCCCTCGACATAGACGCGGTCCCGGTCCACGGGCAGGATCGCCAGCAGCTCGTCCAGATAGGCGTTCAGAAAGTCGATCCGCCAGGGTCCGCCCATGTTGATCGGCGTGACGCCAAAGGTGGGGCCCGCCGGGCCCGGCCTCGGCTTGAAGGATATCTTGTGGCCGAGCCAGCCCGAACCGTGCAGGTCGATCACCAGGGGAAAGGTGCGGCCGGCCCCGGGAAACCCTGCCGGAAGATAGAGCCAGTAGTTGGCGCGGACCTGCTTGCCGCCGGCCAGGGTCCCCTGGAAGGCGAGCGGGAACAGCGCGTTGGGCTGCTCGGCAAAATAGTTGCGCCCCTGCTCGAGGGCTCCCGCGAGCTCCTCGGCGTAGGCTTCCGGAGAGACCATGTCCGGGTCGACTGGGCTTGGGTCGCGGCCGCCCCAGAGCTCGTACCACGCAAGCGCCGCATGATAGAGGGGCCGGTAGGCTGCGCCGAAGGCATCCTCCTTGGAGGACAGGTTTCGCAGGCGAAGGACCAGCTTGTCGTGCCTCTCCTGCCAGGTGGGGGTTGAGTCGGCGGCCGCCGCGCGCGCGACGGGGCAGAATGACAGGATTGCGATCAGGCACGCCACTGCGGATGCGGGGGTTGGTTTCATGGGACTATCCGGGGGTTCATTCGGGTTCGGGGCGAACCGGACCCGACTACGAGAAACAGGGCAAAATTCGAGGCTGCTGCGAATTCCCATAAGCCCAGCCGCGCCAAAAGCCAAGGCGCTCCGGGCCAGCGCCCTTGCGCCATCAGAACGGGTTTCTTAGGGAATTCTCGGATCGCCCTGGTCTTTGGCCACGGGCTCGATCGCGCTTGGCGGCACGATCAGCTTCCACCCGTCCGTGCTCTTCTGAAGCGAGAGAAAGACCTGCCGCGTAATCCCGCTTGAATCCTTTAGCCTGAGATACTCGATCGCCTGGTCGTCCTGATTTTGCTGTCGGGCAACCAGCTGCGCGCTATCGAGCGGTAGACTCCCGGCAACGATGACGGCCACGAGATCCTCGGGGCTCCCAAATTGCTGTCGGGATGCTCCCTGAAGGCCGGAAATCATCTCCGCAGCCTTCGTGCGCGTTTCCGGAGCAAGGATCAAAACGTTCTTTAGGGCAGAGACATTCCCTCCGGATGCCGCCCAAAGCATGGTCTCCAAGGTGGCCTCCGGGGTCGCCCGACCTTGGTCCCGCCATGTCGATGCGGGGGCCCAGAAGCCCGGCCTCAAGGAATCCACCCTGGAATTCGCCTGCGGGTCGGCAGAGCGGCCGTCCTGGCGGGCCCTCCGGACCTCGGCGCGGAGGCGCTCCAACTCGCCTGCGGCAGGTTGGAGCCGAAGCAGCCTGTCGTGCTCCAGGCGCCGCCGATCGATCTCATCCTGCCGGTCCCTGGCCGCGTCGAGGCGGCTCTGAAGCAGGGCTGCATCATGCCTCTCCACTCCCCAATAGATCCCCGAGGCTGCGCCGACTGTGAATACAAGTGCGGAAATCAGCTTCATTTTGCGGTCACATCGGGCAACGTCGGAGGCGCCTTGTCCCCTACCGGGATTTGCGTGGACGGCAGGGTAACCCAGTTGTCGGTAACACCAGGCGATGAACGGCTGTTGACAACAATGTCGTGGAACCCCGCCTTGCTGGCCTGCTCCACGACGTAGGCTGCGGCCGAGAACTCCACCCCAGGCTCCCCTTGGATGATGAGCTGAGTTTCGGATGAGGGGTCCTGTGCGTGGGATGCGACCAACCTGTCAAGGAACCCCTCGAGTGTCACCGGTTCGTTCTCCCAGAGGATCCGCCCTTCGGAAGTCACGTTTACATTGAGCGGCGCTGCGGCGGGCCGACCGGCCGGCGCACCGCTATCCGGACCAGTCAAGGGCGCGGGGATTTCCGCGAGCGTCCTGCGAAGGTCTTCGGCCTCGAAGATCGCATGGGTCAGCTTCCGGTTCTCGTTCTCCAGCCATCGGATCTGCTCAGCCTGACTGTTTAGGCGGCCCGTCTGCGCCTCCAGGAGTGCGTTCTTGTGGTGCTGCCATCCCACCACGAGCGCGGCGGCAACAAAGACCAAACCTGTCGCTGTTGGTCTAGAGACCAGGGCCCTGGCCAGCGAAAGGAGCCATGAAGTCGCGGCCCCGGTGGCGCCGAATTCCGCCATGGCGACTCCCGCCACCCGGTCCGCTAGCGTTTGCGGGGGCTCGCCCTGCGGGTGTTTCGCGAGCGCGGCCTCGAGGGCCTCCGTGGAGGAAGTGACGCCCGACGTTGCCAGCCTGAGGCGAAGCTTCTCTAAGGCCCGCTCGACCCGCTTGCGGGCCCCCTCCTCTGTTGTGCCTTGGTCCTGCGCGATCTCCGAATAGGTTCGCTTCGAGAAGAAACGCAGGACGACCGCGTCCCGATCGTCCGGACTCAACCCGCAAACGAGGTCATCAAGGAGATCGCGGATTTGGCTCCACTCTTCCCAAGTCTGGGTTCCGTCATGGGCGAGAATCTCGTTCATCCGCGACGCCTCCATTTCACGGACCTTCCGCCGCCTTTCCTTTCGGACAATCTCGGCCGAGGCCAACATCGCGCTCACATAAAGCCAACCCGATACCGATGACCGTTTGGTGAGCGCGGGCGCCTTGCGCGCCAAGTCGCTGAAGATCCTCTGGGTTACGTCCTCCGCAAGATGAGTGTCGCCTCCGACTCGGCACAGGATGCACGCATGCACGAGGCCGATATTGCGGCGCACGATTTCGGTGAACGCCTCTCCCGAATTGTGCCGAACGTAGCTACGGAGGAGGTCAATGTCGCTTTTCATCACGGTCTTGTCCTTAAGGCTGCCGTCATCGTCCAAAGCGGACACGAAAACGAGGTGTAACCGGAAATGTCAGCTGGAATGCGCCTTAGGGATCCCATTCGAGGCACGTGGCGACGGCGACGCTCGGTTTCGCTGATTCACTGGGGTTGGAACGCTTTCCATTGAGCAGCAAATACAGAGAGTCTCCGATGCCGGTTTGCACGAGAATTCAGGAGGCCTTTCCCGGGCCTCGGCTCGCGCTCACCCTGCGCCGCAGGAGCGGTGTACCCGGGAGCGAAAGCGATGGCCTTTGGTACCAATGGCGCGTAGCAACGGAAAGCTGGCAACAAAAGGAGACGAACCATGGATGAGAATGGACCGCAGTTGTTCAACCGCCGCGAGCTGGCCCGGGCCGCGATGATCGGGGGCGCCTCCGTCCTTCTCGGAAACGTGGCCTTCGGCGCGCCAACGCCGCCCGCGGCCGAGGGACTCCTCGACGCCCGCAAGCTTGGCGCCGCCGGCGATGGCGCGACGGACGACACGCTTGCCCTGCAGCGCGCGCTCGACGCCGCGGCGGCCGCGGGCGGCGGGGTGTTCGTGCCGCCGGGCGTCTACCTCACCAAGGAGCTCCACGTCCGGCCGGGCACTGCCCTGATCGGCGTCCCCGCATGGAACTACAGCGGCCCGAGCGGCAGCGTGCTGCGCCTGAAGGATGCCGACTCGACCTGCCTGCTCAACCTCACGGAGGCCCGCGGTGCCTCGATAGAGGGCCTGGCGCTCGACGGCCGGGACCTGGGCACGAAGATCCACGGGATCTTCACGAATCGGACACGCTTCGCGGACCATGAGGACGGCTTCCGCATCGACCGCTGCCAGGTGGCCAGGTTCAGCGGGGACGGCGCAAACCTTTCCTGCGCCTGGTGCTTCAGCGTGCGCCACTCCATGCTGGCCTACAACAAGGGTGACGGCCTCAACCTGCGCGGCTGGGATGGCTTCCTCTTGGACAACTGGTTCTCCGGCAATGAGCGGGCGGGATTCGCAGCGCGCCTTGAGAACGCGTCGGTCACGTTCACGGCCAACCGCGTCGAGTGGAACGGCGAGGAGAACATGCTGGTCACGGGCGGCGACGGCTACCAGATCACGGGCAACTTCTTCGACCGCGCGGGGACCTTCGGGATCGCGCTCAGGAGGGGCAAGTCGCCCTGCACGCAGTTCACCCTCACCGGGAACTATATCAAGCGCAGCGGCAAGCTGGCCCGGGAGGGAAGCCACGAGTCGTCGCAGCTCTTCATGGACGGATGCCAGGGCGTCACCTGCGTCGGAAACAGCATCTGGTCGGGCCGTGACGACGGCGACACGGGGACCTACACGCCGAGCTACGGCATCGTCTACAAGGGGCTCCGCAACTGCGTCATCCGCGACAACGTCCTGCACGACGGCGCCCTGAAGGAACTGCTGCTGGACCTGGGCGGACAGCAGGACGGCGTCATCGTAAGCGACAATCCCGGCCGTCTGTTCGCGATCGGCCGCTGATTGGCCGGCGAAAAGGGGCCTCCTTGCCATGCGCGGAAACGTGCATTAGCTCTTGAGCATGGAAGGCAGCAGGACGCCCCCGCCCATTTCCCCGGGACAAAAGGCGCATCAGGCCTTCCTTATCGCCGCAGCGTTCGTGGCGACCGGGGCCTTGGCCGAGGCTGGATCGTCGTCGCCGTCGTCATCCGCGCAGCCCGACACCGCGAGCATCCTCCTCGCGCCAAGGCCCGCGGCGGCCCCTTCGGCGCCGGACGCGAGCCCGAAGCCGGACAACCGGCCGGCCCCCGGGAGTGTCGCCGCAAACATAGCCGCCGGCCTGCCGGCCTACGCGTCCGGGAAATCCGGGCCGGGCCCGGCCGACGCGGCGGCGGACCTGCGCGATATCGACAAACCGAGGAACCAGATTCCCAGGCTTCCCGTGGAGATGATGCAGCGGTATGTCGTGCGCGAGTCCCGCCTGCCGGTGTTTCGGCCACGCGATCTTTACACGACAGCCGGGTTGATCGAACGGTCGTTCAAGGAGCATCCCGGCCTGCGAATAGGGAACTTCTTCAACCTCAACGCGAAGGCCGCCTACCAGGCGATTGTGAGCGAGCAGCTCTATGCAGACCGAATGGAACTCACGGACCTCGCGATTGCCATGGCGGTCGGGGGCGACGCGGTGGAGGCCGAGGCCATGCAGGATGCGATCAAGGAACAGTCCTTCATGTCCGGGATGAAGGAGGGCCCGGCCGGGATGAAGTGAGCTCCGCCGGGCGGTGTTTGGCCGTTGTCGCCCTGCGGCCGCCGTGCCCATGCTCTCGGAATGACCGGATCCTCCACAAATTCCCCGCGGGTGCGGGCCCCCATGCAAGTCACCACGGCGTGCCGGGGTCGCCGGGTCCTTCTTTCGCTGCTGGTCGCCGGCGCCGCGACCGTGGCCCGCGCGCAGGCACAACCGAGCGCGGCCGGCGCCCTCGCGGCTTCACCCGACGCGCAGTACGTGCCCGGGCCGGACTCGCTGCCGCAGCCCGGTGTCCCCAAGGGCCAGACGTTCCAATTCGTGCTCGACCATTCGAAGGTCTTCCCCGGCACCACGCGGACGATCACCGTCTACGTCCCGGCGCAGTACCGGGCGGACAAGCCCGCATGCGTCTACGTCGGGTTGGACAGCCTGGGATTCGAGGCGCCCGTGGTGTTCGACAACCTGATCAACCGGCATGAGATGCCCGTGACGATCGCCATCGGCGTGCCGCCGGGCGCGGTCATATCGGCCGATCCCCCGAGCGACCCCCGGTTCAACAGGAGCCTCGAGTTCGACGGGCTCAACGGCAACCTCGCCCGGTTCCTGCTCGAGGAGGTGTTTCCCGAGGTGGAGCGCCGAAGGACGCCCGACGGACGGCCCCTCCTGCTTTCAGGCGACCCCAACGACCGCGCCGCCGGGGGCGGCAGCACCGGGGGCATCGGCGCCTTCACCCTCGCATGGGAGCGCCCGGACGCGTTCCGCAGGGTGTTCACCGCGGTCGGGACATTCGTGGGGATGCGCGGCGGCGACCACTATCCGGTCCTCGTGCGCAAGACCGAGCCCAAGCCGATCCGCGTCTTCATGCAGGACGGCTCCAATGACAACCTGACCACGTTCATCGGCGAGGTCGGCGACTGGTGGATGGGCAACCAGACCATGCTGCGGGCGCTCGAGTTCGCCGGCTACCCGGTCGAGCATGTCTGGGGCGAAGGCTCCCACAACGGCAGGCATGCGACGGCGATCTTTCCGGATGCCATGCGCTGGCTGTGGAAGGACTGGCCAAAGCCGGTGACCGCCGGAACGAGCCGCAATGTGTTCCTAGCCGGCGCCCCACCCCCGCCGAACGGGACGGACTGGCACTTCACGGGCGTCCTGATCCCGGGAGAGAATTGGGAGGCGGTCCCGGGCGATTATGAGGCCACCGGCTCGATCGCCGCAGACCGGCAGGGTGGGATCGTGTTTCGGGACGCAGCCGGCGAAAAGGCGTGGAGGATCGGCGCCGACGGGAGGCCCGGCCCCGACACGGCGATCCCGGATCCGATCACGGGGCTCGCCTTCGGTCCCGACGGCCGGGCCTACGTCACGGAAGGGAAGGCGCCCAGGCTCTGCGCCTACGCGCCCGACGGGAGCAAATCGGTCATCGCCGACAATGTCCTGGGCCGGGATCTCCTGGTCACCCACGACGGGCTCATCTACGTGACGGAGCCCGGGTCCGGAGAAAGCTCTTCGGGCAGGGTCTGGCTCATCAAGGCCGGCGGCGGCAGGACCCTCCTGGATGCCGGCCTCGACCATCCTTCCGGCATCGCGCTTTCCCCCGACGGGCTCTGGCTCGCCGTGGCCGAGGGCAGATCCCATTGGGGCTACAGCTACCGGGTCTTGCCCGGCGGCGGCGTTGAGGACAAGCAGCGGTTCTACCGGTTTGAGGTGCCGGATGAGGCGGACGACAGCGGGTGCGGAGCGTGGGCCATGGACGTCGAGGGCAGCCTCTACGCGGCCACCCGGATGGGCGTGCAGGCGTTCGACCGCAACGGCCGCGTGCGCGCGATCCTGCCCGTACCTGGCGGCGAGGTGACCGGCCTGGCCTTCGGCGGCGAGCGCTTCGACCCGCTCTACGTGAGCTGCGCCGACCACAGGATCTATCGACGCAAGCTGAGGGTGCCTGGAGCGCCTGCCTGGGGCGCTCCCATCAAACTGCCGGCCTGGAGTGCAGGATAGGCGTAAGGGAGGCATCACCGCCAGTGCCCCAAGAAGCATCCACGTGTCAGCGAGGGCCGTTCGAGCAGGCGCCCGCCGTCACGGGAAACATGGAGATCCTGAACTTGGTGCAGCCGTAGGGGACAAGGCGGAGGGTCTCCGAGGCGGGCCCTTCAATCGGCCGCTCCGGCAAGGCCTGTGCGTCGGTCGGTTGCCAGTCAAAGGCCCGGGCGGGAGCCTCAAGCGCGACCGGGGCGTCCGGGGACCAATCCCAATGCGCCGGCATGGGCTGGCGAACGACCCGGATGCCCTCGTCCCTCATCCGCGGGTCGACGGCGATCGCATACCGCCACTTCGCGGTCTTCACGGGCGTGTTGGCGTCAACCTCCGCAATCGGCAGGGCGAAGAGCAGCGGGCCATACGACACGCTCGCGTAGGGCAGGTGCCGGCGCTCGAAGACCTGCGCGGGCTCAAAGCTGAAGTAGTCGCGGTTGGCTGACGGAAACTCGGTCTCGTACCCACGGACAACCTCGGGGTGCATCGGCAGCGTGACATCGACCACGGTGCTCCCGGCCCAGGTGCGGGCGATCCTGACGAAGCCCCTTTGGTCTGGCGTTGCCGGAAACGGGGCCCCGTCAACCGTGATGCTCGCGCCCCCGCACCAGCCGGGGATGCGCACGTAGAGCGGAAATTCCACCGCCTCGCGCGGCGTGACCGTCATCCGGACGGATTCCCCGAACGGGTAATCCGTCGCCGTGACGATCCTGACCGGCATCCCGGCGCCCACCCTCGCCTCGACCGTCGACGGGCCGTAGAGGGCCGCGGCCAGTCCGTTGTCGCCCGTTGCCATCCACATATGGATGACGAAGTTCGGGATGATGCGGTTGATTGCCCCGACGCAGCACAGCACCGTGGGGCAGCCGAGCGGGTGGAACCGGTTGCCCTCGGGCCCCGGGCAATTCGGCTGCTCGCACGGCAGGGCTGCGGATTGAATCCGGTTGGGCGACTGGTAGTAGCACATGGCCTTGAAATCGCGGTCCGCCGCAGCGGCAGCCGCGTTGAAGAAGGCGCGCTCCATCTTGTCCCCCCAGGCGCCGGACCCCTGGATTCGGTACATCCACGAGGTGGCCAGGAGCATCGAGGTGATGTCGCAGGTCTCGGTCTTGCGGAAGGCGCCGATCCCCGACGCGAACTCCTCGCCGGACGCCACCCCGTAGGGAAGCACGTGGTTCTCGTCCAGCCACTTGAACGCCGCAAGGGTCGCATTCAACTGATGGGGATCGCCCGACCAGGGATAGGCCACGGCCGGAAGCCGGATGTTCTCGTAGAAGATGTCCGTGTGCCCGGGAGACAGCCCTCCCGTCTCCCATCTGCGAATGTCCCGGCCGACCTCGGGCTGGGACATGGCTTGGAGCGCCCGGTCCAGGATCCGCGGGTCGCCGCTGTAGGAATAGGTCTCCAGCATCGGATCAACGTTGCACAGCCCGCTGACTTGACCGTCCCCGAGGTCGATGTTGCCCATCCTGGGCGGATAGTCGGCGTAGACCTTGACCAGCGCGTCGAGGACGCGCCGCTCGCCGGTGCCCTGAAAGAGCGCCACCAAGGCCCGGCCCATCTGCGAATGCGCCCAGCTTTCAAAGCCGTCCGGCTTGTAGCCCGGCTTCCAGTAGATGAACGTCGCGCCAGGCCCGGCCTTGTTCACGCCGTCGACCACAGGATCCAGGCGGGCCCGGATCTTCCCGATGAGCGCCTCGTCGTGAAGCACGAACCCGAGCCGAAGGGCCCCGTCCAGCCAGTAGGCGCTCTGCTCCAGGGGCCAGCCCGTGCCGTCGGGCTTTGCCCCGGGCGCCTGGATCGGGACGCCCTTCCATCCCTGCGCGAAGGTCGGGTGCCACTCGTCCAGGTGTCCCGTGATGCCGTCGCGCGCCGAGCGCGCCCAGTCGCGCAGCCATCCCGCGGGTTGCACCGCGCCCGGAGGCAGCGGCAGGAGCGCAGGCGCGATGGCGGGCTCGAACGGCCGGGCGTAGATCGCGGTCTGCCTGGGGCCGGCGGGGGTCTCGGCGGATCCAGCGGCCGCCAGTCCCGGGACGAGCGCGCACAGCAGGGGGCATATCCTTGGAAATCTCATGGTCTTCGCCTCGGGCGTAACGAAGCACCGGCGCCCGAAACGAGCGAGGGTATTTGTTCGCGACGGGCGCCGGCAGGCGGATCCGGCGCGCCTACTCCAGCCAGCGCGCGAGCCAGTCGCGGACCTGGCCGTACCAGAAGACGGAGTTCTGCGGGTGCAGCACCCAGTGGTTCTCGTCGGGGAAATAGACCAGCCGGGAGGGCACGTTCTGGGCCTGAAGCGCCGCGTAGAATTCGAGGCCCTGGTCGACCGGCACCCGGTAGTCCATGCCGCCGTGGATCACGAGGGTCGGCGTCCTGAAGTGCGACGCATAGTTGATCGCGTTCTCCTTGTCGTACTCCGGGGTGCGGTGCCAGGGCGATCCTCCCATCATCTGGTCCTGCCAATAGTTCGCGACGTCCGACGCGTACTGGGTGTTGAAGTCGAGCGCGCCGGCGTGGCAGACGATCGCCTTGAAGCGGTCGGTGTGCCCGCAGACCCAGCACGCCATGTACCCCCCGTAGCTGGCGCCGAGCGCGGCCGTCCGGGTGGCGTCCAGGAACGGGAAATTGGCAAGGAGGTAGTCGGTGCCCTTCATGATGTCCTCGAACGGCTTCTCGCCCCACGCGCCGTCGATGGACTCGGCGAACTTCTCCCCGAACCCGGTCGATCCATGGCGGTTGATCCACGTGGCGACATAGCCCGGGGCCACGAGGACCTGCGCATTCCAGCGCGGCTGCCACAGGTCGCCGATCATGGTGGCGGGCCCGCCGTGCATCAGCTGAAGGAGGGGGTACTTCTTCGACGGGTCGAAGTCGGGCGGGTAGATCATCCACAGCATGACCGGGTCGCCGCCGGCGCCGACGAAGGTGTGCTCCTCCACTTTCCCGAGCTTAAGCTGGGCAAACAGCGCGTCGTTCAGGTGCGAGCGCACCGAGGCGACGCCGGTCGCCACGTCGAGGGAGTAGATCTCATCGGGCCGGGTGAAGCTCTGCTTGAGGAAGAAGACGGACTTCGCCCCCGGGGCGATGTTCGAGCACGTGCCTTCGCTGACCACGGCCGAATACGAGCCTCCCGCGGCCGGCGCCTTAAACACCTTGGTGCGGCCGCGATCCTCGGCGCTGAAGTAGAGGTCCGAGCCGTCCGGGGAGAAGCGCCAGCCCTTCATCGACAGGTCGGCCCCGGGGAAGAGCGGGCTTATCCTGCCGCTCGCAAGGTCGACCCGCATCAGCTTCGTGTTCTCGCCCTCCCTATCCGTCGTGCGGCGCCCGAAGACGAGACCCGTTCCGTCGGGCGTGAAGCGCGGATTGCCGTCATTGCCCAGGTTGTCGGCCGTCAGGTTTCTCCACGCGGAGCCCGGCTGGTCGGCGGAGATGAGGTAGATGTCGATGTTCTCCCGTTCACGGTACGGGGGCGGCGTGGTCCCCGCGGCGAGCGCGATCCATTTGCCGTCGGGGGAGACGTCATAGTGCACCTCCATGTCGAACTGGAAGGCGCGGTCCCAGCGTGGGGTGAGGTCGACCGTCCCCTTCGTCGCGAGGTCGACGGCCATCAGGTGGGTCGCGCGCTCGTCGGTGAGCCAGGTGTCGAAGAACCGGTAGAATCCGTTCTCGGTGACCTTAGCGGTGACCTTGCTCTCCTTCTGCTTCTTGAGCTCGGCCTTGGTCGCCTCGATGTTGCCCCCGAGCTTCGGGAGGACGCTGGTGGCAAAGACGATGCGGCGCCCGTCCGGCAGCCACTTGGGGGAGGAGATCGACAGGGGCAGCTCGAGCACCTTCTGGGCCTCGCCGCCGTCGGCGCGGATGGTGTAGAGCGACGCGACATCGTCCGCGCCGCGCTTTGAGACAAAGACCACGGTGCCGCCATCCGGGCTCCACGCGGGGTCTGCGTCGGTGCCTTCCGCGGTGGTGAGCTGCCGGGCCGCGCCGCTCGCGGTGTCCAGGAGCCAGAGGTGGGTGACCGAGTCGTTCTTCTGCAGGTTGTACTCCTTGACGGCGAAGACCAGATGGGCGCCGTCCGGAGAAAGCTCGAGCGACGCGGGGCGCTTCACGGCCCACAGGTCCTCGGCCGTCATTGCTCGCTTGGGGCTGGGCAGATCGGCGGCGCAGGCAACCGAGGCGGCGAGCGCCAGCGCCGCAAGCCTCTTGAGGCAGGAGGGAAGTGGCATGGGTGGCGATGATGGGGGCAACGGCCTCGTCGGCCAGCCCATAGCGGCAACGCGGGGCCTGAAACCCGGGCGTCCGCGGCTTGGGAAAACCCCGGTCAATTGCACGCGGGGCGCGTTCCAAGGCAACATCGACACCCGACGCTGCCGCGCCGGATCCCGTGGCATTTTACAGGCCCTTGTCCCGCAATAAGACAGCCAAGGCAGTCCCTCCGCACTCGGGCGCATGCAACTCGCTCAGCGGGGTTCTATCGTCGTCTGGTGGGAGCCGTCCGGAGGGGACCCGTTCGGCGCATCGGACACCGACCCGTCCTGTGGAAGCCTGCCGTACGGCGAGGTGAAGATGAAGGGGAGGGTCATCCTGCAGTCGACCGGCGCGCCCTTCACCAACGCCGGACGAAACCGCCACTTCCTGACCGCCGCGACCGCAGCCTCGCCAAACAGGACGTCGGCGGCCTCAACCACCGATGCGTCCGCCACCTTGCCATCGGCGCAAACGGTAAACACGACAACGGCGCTTCCGGTCAGGATGGACCCGAGTTCAGGGGGATAATCGGGCTCGACCTCCCGGGTCGCCACGGGGCGCACGTCAACCGCCTCGATCCGATAGACGCCGGCCTTAAGCGGCGGAACCGGATTGTCGACCGGACGCTCGCTGACAAAGTCGGTGCCCGAGCAGCCGGTCATCGCCGCGGTGGCCAGCGCGGCCAAGCTGAGTCTTTTCCATGGGGCAGACATGGGAATCGGGTGTTACCGGGCTAGACGCGCCGCACATCTCGAGGCACAGAGCGCGAAAACGCAATTTCTGTGATTGGAGGTCCCGGATTGGCGGCCCAGCGGCCGCATGTCCCCTGAGCTTGGCCTTCCGCTCAAAAAGGATATCCCGAAGCCGACCGCGATCGGTATGTAGAACACCGTGACCGCGTAGAATCCGACCGGGCCCATCGGCGCCACGTGGACTCCTATACCCAGCTTGGACTTGACATCCTCCCGGTCTGCTATGAAGCCGGCCGGGTTTGCGCGCCGCTTGCGCTCAAACTGCGGGAGCAGCCGGAGGCACGAATATTGTCGGAGCCGGCTTCGGTTCTGGAACTGTAGCCTTCTTGGGCACGACCCGCTTCTTGTGAGTCTTGTGGGCAACAGCAGGTATGCTCGGAGCACGGCGGCGCTTAGCCTTCGGCAGGGCTTTCTTGGGCGCCTTCACCAATCCTAAAGCTTTCTTAATGTATTGAACACTCGGCAGCGGGATCCCAACGGCCTTGGCGATTTGCGATCCGGATTTGCCCGCCTTGAAGAGTTTCCGGACGCTCGCGCGAACGGAATCAGTGATCACGGCGCGTTTTCGCGTCTTGGGCTTGGAGGGCCTCTTGGCCCGCTTTGTCCCACTGGGTTTGCCGCGTCCAGAAGCTTCCAGGGCAGCGATAAATGCCTTGAGCGAGTCGAAGCCATAGGCTCTTGGCAGAGAGGCCAACTCCTTCTGGAAGGACTGCTCCAGCTCGGCCGCCTTGGCCCGTGCTTGCTCCAGCCTTCGAATAATTGAGGTCATCATCACCCTAGGATAGCCACGACGGCCACTGGCGCGCAAGCTAGGACGTTATCCAGGCGGCCCGCGACGCGCAGAGATCGGTGTAACGGTGCGCGGGATCCGGCTTCCCCTATAAACCGTGGGGAGTGTCAGGTAAAAGCTTATGCGCGAACCGGCGGTGACCTCGCGGCGGCACTCGAATCGCGACCGGAGCCGATGGCCGACGGCGAGAGCTGGAGCGAGTCCACGTGCCACCTCGCGGAGCATTTGAATCGGTTTGGCCACGCTGTCTGCGTTCTGGATTTCGCCGCGAGCTTCCCCGCCGAGGACCCTGGCCCGGTGATCGAAGCACACAGGTGTCTTGTCTCGGGCCAGGGCCACAATCCGCACGAAAGGCAGTCGGCGGCAGCCGAGGCGAGGGAACTGGCCGCCGAGACGGCGCCTGCGATTGTTCGAGTGGGTTCTCCGCTGGGCGCACCACTGCGCGAAGAGGCGCCTCCGGTTTGAGTCGCCTTGCTCCGGTTCGGGCTATGAGCGAGCCTCAGATTCCAATTGCACACCGGCCTTCAGGAGCTCGCTGCGCAGCGGTGCAAGATATTTTTCCCCCAACTCCTCCAATCGGAAGTTCACCACCGCGCCGTTGCAGCCGGTGTTGAACGCCAAGAGGTCTGCCAAATCGGCGATATGTGCGTCGGTGAAATGCTCCTCGATCACGGACTGGTTTCCCTCCAGCGCCTTCAATATAGGCCAATAGCGATCCGCAGCGGGGTCTCGCGGTTCGAGACATACAAGCCCGCGAAGCTGTGCTCGGTCGAGTCGCGCGACCAGCGCATCGAGCTGCTGGTATGCAAACGCTAGGTTTGCTAGATGGATCTGCCGCAGCAGAGCCTCTCGCTGCGAAATGAGATGGGAAAGTTTCATGATTCTTCCTCCCGGGGTTGTTCGCATTGCATGGTGGTTGGATGCTGCCCGACCGTAACGGTTTAGGTCGCTGGCCGAACGGACATGCCACGAGAATGAGGGCTCAAACCTTGACGCTGACGAAGGCGTAGCGCACTGGGCTCCAGTCCAAAAAACCACGCTGACGAAATCGGGCCTTGTTACAGCTTCGCTGAAGCCCCTAGCAGTCGTTTTGCAGTCTAAATGACGGACTCAAATCACGATCTAAACCGTGCATATGAAACCTGACTGAACTAAGACCACTCATCGTCCCAATCTCGCCGATCGCAAGGAGAATCCTTGGCCACGTCAGAGCCACACCGACATCCATCGCAATGAATGGGGAGGTCATTGCCTGAAGGCCGCTGGACCAAGCCAGGCGGCGGGGCATAGATCCGGACGATTTCTGTCTAGCGTGCCCCGTTGCGTCCCGGTTGGGGCACCGGAAACTCTACCGCTGACCCAGCCCGTTCAAAAGCCGGTGCAATCCCAGCCCCAGGATCACCACCTGACATGGATCAGGTCGATTACGAGCGTGGGCAGCCCGACGTGCGTCTCCTCCGCGATCAGGCTCTCGTGCCTCCACAGGCCGAAGTCGATATGATAGTCGCCGAGCGTGACGGAGGCCAGCCGGCCGCCCATCGTCACGTGGAACGCGGAGGCCTTCCTGAAATCCTCCGCAAAGTCGATCGCGTCGGCCATCTCCCGCACCTTGCTGCCCGGCACATGGATCGGCTCCATCACCGTGATCGAGCCGCCGTTCGTCTCCTCCTCGGCTCCCGGCGGGGAGTAGGACGACGGCTCGAAGCGGAACGGGTCCCTAACCGCGCTTCGCACCGCGGCCCCGCCGGCCGCCGCCCGAACCGGGACGCGCGCCGGCGCCGGGAACACGATTTCACTTGTGAGCAACCCGGAGCCCGGCGGTCCCTTTTTCGCATCGCTCCTGGCGAGCGCGGGATTCACCTCGGGCAGCGACTTCAGCGCCGAGAACACGCCAGGATCCACGAGGCCCCGGGGCGTTTCCGGGGGGGTAGCCGGCTCCGCGACGACCGGGCCCTGAAGCAGGGCCAGCAGAACGCATAGGCGGTACTTCATGATATGGAATCGACGAACGCCGGCTGCGGAAGGTTCCCGGAATTAATATCAATTTGTGTTAAATAGCCAGCAGGTCCGCCGGGGATTTCTCCGTTTTACAATCTTTCGAACGTTGGGGACGGGGCGCGCGGTGCCGGGTTTCGGGCCGGCATTGGGGTCGGACTATTGCGGCCAAACGCTCCAGCGTGTGCTACTGGCACCGGAAGGGGTCGTCCGCCGCCCGTGGGGCGGTCCCCGAGGGATTCGGGATGACGATCCCGTTTGTGCAATCGTCATCGAGCCGTTACCGTCAAGGGATGCTCACAATGGCGACGTGGAAACCCCGTATGTGGCTGACCGTGCTGCAGCTCGTCTGGTGGGCCGCGCCAACCCGCGGCACGGAGGGCGCACCGCCGGCACCCCCGGCCCTGCCGGAGGGCGGCCAGGGGATCGCCGCCCGGTATCCCGGAGACCGGGGGATCGAGGCCGACCCGGCCGTCCTCTTCCACGACGACTTCGAGTCGGATGACCTCCGAAAGACATGGGACAACTCGTTCCAAAAGGCCGACCTGCGCATCACCAGAGATCCCCAGAACGTGCACGGCGGAACCCGGGCGCTTGAGTTCACGATCCCGAAGCAGCAGGCGGAGCTCAGCGACGGCGTGGTCAAGAATCTCCCGACCGGCCAGGATGTGGTCTTCCTGCGGTACTATTCCAAGTTCGAGAAGGGCTTCGACCAGGTCGGCTCGAGCCACAACGGCGGGATCCTGAACGCGCTGGCGCCGGGGCTGGCCTACTCGACGCCCGGCGTGCGCGCCGACGGCCACAACAAGTTCATCGTCAGCTTCGAGAACTGGCGCGGTGACGCCGCCACGCCCTCGCCGGGCTGGCTGAACGTCTACTGCTACCACCCGGAGCAGCGCTCCGAGTACGGGGACCATTTCTTCCCCTCGGGCAAGGTGATGCCCAACCCGGCGCGCCCGGGGGGATTCGGGGCGCACTTCGTCGCCCGGCCCGACATCATTCCGGAACTCGGCCGCTGGTACTGCTTTGAACTGATGGTGAAGGCCAACGAGGCCGGCCAGCGCGATGGCCGCATCGCATGCTGGCTGGACGGGAAATTGATCGCGGACTTCCCCGACCTCCGGCTGAGGGACGTGGACACCCTCAAGATCAACTCCGCGTCGCTCTGCCTGCACATCAAGAGCAACACGGCCCGCGAGAACAAGAAGTGGTATGACGACGTGGTCGTCGCCACCGCGTATATCGGGCCCGTCGCCGGGAACAAGTGAGCGCGACAGGGATGGGGCAGTTTCTCGTTGCATGGGCGAGGGACGCCACGGAACAATCCCGCGTCAGGAAAACGCCGCCAAGCCCCTAAGAACCCATCCCCAAGACCATGCCCGCCGAGCCACCTTCTGGGAATGCGTTGGGAAGGGAGTCGTGGGTGATCCGGGTGTGCGCGGGAGTCGCCGGCGACGTGAGGTACGCGGCCCGCCGCCTCTGGAGGGACCGCGGGTTCACGGCCGTTGCGCTGCTCACGCTTGCGCTCTGCATCGGCGCGAACACGGCCATCTTCTCGATGGTCTACGCCCTCGTCCTGAAGCCGCTCCCCTACCCCGCCCCGAACCGGATCGTGGCGATCTACAACAACTTTCCCAAGGCGGGCCTCAACCGTTTCCCGTGCAACCTCACGCAGTACACTGACTTCAAGCAGCACACCTCGTCCTTTGAAGCCGTTGCCCTGAGCACCTCGAACATGGTGATGATCGGCGAGAAGGGCTCGGCCGAGCGCATCATGGAAGTCGATTGCACCGCCGAGATGTTCGACGTCCTCGGGGTGAAGCCGGCCATCGGCCAGTTCTTCACCCTGAAGAACTGCCGCCCCGGCGAGGACAAGGTGGTCGTCCTCACGGAATCGTTCTGGAAGTCGCATTACAACGAGGATCCCGGAGTCCTCGACAAGACGATCCGCGTGGACGGAGCAACCTACCGGATCATCGGGGTCGCCCCGCATTCCGTCGAGTGGTTCAACGCCAAGGTGAGGTTTATTAAGCCGATCTCGTGGAAGCCGGAGGACGTCAATCCGCAGGCGAGGTACTACTGCAATTTGAACCTCTACGCGCGGCTCAAGCCCGGCGCCCCCGAGAGCAAGGCCCTGGCCGAGGTCGCCGGCCTGGAGCAGCATTACTACGACACCTCCGACGCCAACACGAAGACCTTCCTCGACCGGACCGGCCACAAGATCTCCATCGGCCTCGTCCAGGCGGAGCGGGTCGAGCCGATCAAGTCCTCCCTCTACCTCCTGCAGGGAGGCGTGATCTTTGTCCTGCTCATCGGCTGCGTGAACGTGGCAAACCTGCTGCTCACGCGGGCCAACGGCCAGCAGAGCGAGCTCGCGATCAGGGCCGCGCTCGGCGCCGGCCGCGGCGCGATCGCAAGGCAGCTTATGGTCGAGAGCCTCCTGCTGACGCTTGCGGGGGCCGCGATCGGCGTCGCCCTCGCCTCGGGCGCCGTCCGGGCGATCGACCACTTCACGGAGAGGCTCCTGCCCGACATGCTGCCGATCACGATCGACACCGGGGTGCTCCTCTACGGCGTGGCCGTCTCGGTCGCCGTGGGCCTTCTGATCGGGCTCGTGCCCGTCGTGCACATCCTGCGCTCGAACCTCGCCGAGGTGATCCACCGCAGCTCGCGCAGCGCCTCCGGGGGGCGGGGCGTCCGGGCGCTCAGCAGCGTCCTCGTGACGGGCCAGATCGCGGTGGCGCTCGTTCTCCTGAGCGGCGCGGGGCTCCTCATCCACAGCTTTGCAAACGCCATCTCGGTCAGCCCCGGATTCGACCCGCAGAACCTGGAGGTCGGCAGCGTCGCCCTGGGGGCCCCGTACCAGGCGCAGGAGAAGGCGACCGCGTTCCAGCGGAGGCTTGAGCAGGGCCTTGCCGAGATACCGGGCGTGGATGGTGAGGCGCTCGCCACCGGGATCCCGTTCACCGGTGGCCTGGGTATCCTGGCGCTCACCCTCAAGGACAGCCTGCTTCCGCGCGACTCGCCGCAGCCCGGAGCGTTCCTGATCGGCGTATCCACCGGGTACTTCAAGACGCTGCGCATCCAGCTCCTCAAGGGGCGCCTTTTCGACGAGACCGACACCGCCAAGGGCGCCAGGCAGGCCTACATTGTCGACGAGCGCTTTGAGCAGAAGTACTTTCCGGGGCACTCGGCGGTCGGCGGGCACTTCACGTTCGGAGGGCCCCCCGCGAAGGAGAGCGACTGGCCCGTGATCGTGGGGGTCGTGCGCCAGGTCCCGCACAACGGCGTCGAGGACACGAGCGGCAACCCGTTCATCTACTACCCCCTGCTCACGACGAACCCGTATGGGCTGAACCTTTTCGTGAGGTCATCGCGCCCCGTCGCGGACATGGCCGCGGCGATGCGCGAAAAGCTGCGGACGATCGACCCGTCGGTGCCCCTGTTTGACACCAGCACGGTCCAGAAGGCCATCAACGAGTCCTTCGACAACAGGAGGGCCGTCATGCTGCTCCTCGGGGGCTTCGCCGCACTCGCCCTTTTCCTCTCGGCGATCGGGATCTACGGCGTCCTCGCCTACGACATTTCCCAGCGAACGCGCGAGATCGGCATCCGCGGCGCAATCGGCGCCTCGCGCTCCCAGATTCTCGGCATGGTCATGCGCCAGGGCCTCTGGAGGACCGGCATCGGTCTCGGGGTCGGCATCGTGAGCGCCGTCCTCCTGAGCCGGCTCATGGTGGGCATGCTCTTCGAGCTCAAGCCCACCGACCCGTGGGCGTACGCGGTCGTCTCGCTCGTCTTGGCCGCCGTCGCGGTGGCTTCGTGCTACCTTCCGGCCCGCCGGGCGGCCAGCATCGATCCTAACGAAGCCCTGAGGACAGAGTAGACGGTGGAGGGCAACGCGCCGGCTGAGGTGGGAACGTCAGGGATTCATGCGGTGTCCGACGCCCCATTGCCGCGCGCATGAGGGCCCTTCATAGGTCTGATATATCCCATTATGGGACGCCTGCTGCGGGTGCGCGGGCAGAGTTTAATGCTCTACCCATCATCCAAACGTCCGATATAACTACTGATGCACCCAGAAGTTGCCACGCTCCGCCCTTTGTGCCCACGGGCCCTCGGACCGTGCTCGGCCTATACCGCCGGCTTTGCCGTGACCCGGCTAGTGCCAAGCCCTTGTTCTCCAAATATTAGCATGTGGCTTCCGGCTGGAATATGTGTTGCAGGCCCGCCGCTAGTCCATGCCGCGATTGTCTGCCGTCATCTGTCACAGGCCCTTCCCTTTCATTCAAGCTGATCATGCCCCGAATCCTCATCATAGAAGACGACACGTCGCTGCGCCGCGCCTTGCGCCTCAGCCTGGAACGCTCCGGCCACGAGATCGTGGAAGCCGGAAACGGCCGCGAGGGCATCGCCGCGTTCAAGGCAAACCCTGCCGATCTCGTGATCACGGACCTCATCATGCCCGATGTCGAGGGCGTCGAGACCATCCGCAGGCTGAGGGAAATGGGCACCAAGGTCCCCATCCTGGCAACTTCAGGCGGAGGCCGCAACAACCCCAGGGACTACCTTTACATCGCACGGCACCTGGGCGCCAACCAGGTGCTCGAGAAACCCTTTGAAATCGAAACGCTCCGGACCGCGATCGCAACGCTGCTTGCGATTCCGAGCGAGGCCGGCCCGGCGTGATCGGGCCGCCCGACGCCGGGCGCCTCGGCCTGGCGCCGCGGAGCTCTGCGCCACCGGATGATCGCGGAGGATCTTCAGCCGCGGCCCGCGGTCAACTCGCCCTGGAGATCCTTCGCCCTCCTGACCTCCTCGGGGCTGAGGGACGCGGCTCGCGACAGCACGTCGCCGACAATCTTCAGGGCCAGCGCGTCCTCGTGAACCCGGTGCGCCCACTGGGCATGGCCAATCTCGATCCATCCGTTGTTCGGGAAGAGTATCCGGCCCATCGCCAGGAACTTGCCGTCGTCTTCCGTCACCTGGCTCGCCAAGGGCATCAGTGCGGCGACCCGCGAATACGCAGCCTCAAGTCCCCGGCACGGGAGAATCGCCTTCTCGGCGGCATTGATGGCGTCGCGCGCCTGATCCGCGGTGAGTTGAACGAGGGCCTCGGGGTTCGGGTCGGGTTGGCCCGCTCTCCCGACCTCCTCCGACGCCTCAAACCACGTCCAACCGTCACGGGTGTTCAGCCGGATGGCCTCCCGGCAGTCCGCGGCCGCAGCCGCAGGGTTGTGCGAGAGGTAATCGACCAGGGCCAGCGCCTCGCGCGGCCGCGGATCATTGGGCGCGAGGCGTATCGCTTCCTCAGCGTGGGAGCGGGCCATATCGAGATGGCCGGTCGACGCCTCCAGCCGGCCCAGGATCGACGCGACGGTGGCCGGATTCGCGGGCATGATCCGACCTGCCAGCGGCGCCGGCTCGATGGGCGCCGAAACCTCATAGAAGTCGCCGCCACTGATGTAGTTGCGGAAGCGGGTGTTGAGGGTGTCGGCTCCGTCGCCAAACGCCTCCCGGAGCGCATCGTGCGGGTCGCGGTGATGCGAAAACGCAGCAAGAAGCCGGTCCATCGCGTGCTGCTTCGCCATATCCGTGGAGAACAGGAGGAAGTGCGCGAAGCCCCACGATTCCAGCCCGAACATCGGCACGCCGTGCTTGTCCGCGACTTCGCTCACGTCCTTTACCGCCAGCAGGTCCTCGACCCGCAGGAAGGTCTCGGCATTGTTGAGGGAATTCCTCACGGCGCGCTGCAGGCGTGAGGTTCCTCCCCGGATGGGCCGGCCAAAAACCTCGACGCCGTTTTCGATGACATACGCTCCGTACACCTCATTCAGCCCCTGCCGAAGCGCGCGCGGGCGGTACCGGTGATCCGAGCTCAGCAGCCAGTTGATGCACTCCCCAAAAAGGATCCGTTGCGTCTGCTCGTCGGATCCAAGCGCGCACGCAGCTGCGATCGCGCCCCAGCCGCCCGCGCGCCCATAAGCGGCGACATTCGGCAGGGGGCTCCCGTTCTTTAGTATCGGCGCGGACGCCCAGTAATCGGCGTTGTTCTCAAACAGGACGAGATTGAACGGCCCAAGGACCCGGGGATCCCCCGGGAGCCTCCCCTGCATGGCGTGAATGAACTGGTTGATGCGCCCCGTCCAGGCGGCGGTGTCGGCCTCGCTCATCTGCGAGATGATCGTGAAGTCCGGGCCGGAGTACTGCCTCCAGCCCTGCAGGCTCACGGGATTCGAAGCGTTTGCCGCAGAGGCGCAAAGCGCAGGGGCCAGCGCGAGTGTCAAACGAAACAATTTCATCGGCGAATTGTAAGGTTCCTCTCCCACGCTGAGCCTGCGCGGGATTGCGCGGTTTCGCAAGGCGCCACGTTCATGTTGAATCAACCGCTCCGGGCAAGAATGGTCGCCTTTGCCTCAACGACCTCGGGGAGCATCCCGTCGGGCCGAATGAAAGGCGCGACGGCGCTGAGGACCTCCCCGGCAACGCCGTCTGCGCGGGCTCCAATCACCGCCCGCGACGTGTTTGACATCGAGAGGAGCCGGCCGGCCAGGTCGTCGGCCGAGATGGCCGTTTCCTCCATCACCAAGAAGCTTTCCCTCGGGATAAACCGGCTCCCCGAGAAGAAGACCGCCGGGTCGGTGCGATAGTCGACTGCGTCATCCGGCGCCCTTAGGCTCCTTTTCAGCAAATCGTAGGCCGGAAGCCACGGATTGAGCCCCTCGGCTGACAAGGCCCTGCAGACCACGATGACACCCCTCGGGGTGAGGATGCGTTCGAGGACCGCCGCGGTCGCCTTTGGCTCCATCCAGTGGAGCGCGCGGCCGATCAACGCGACGTCGAACGGCCCGGCGCCGGCCGGCAAGTCCTCGACCCTGCATTCGTGAAGCGCCAATGGCACACCGGCCCGCGCCGCCGCGGTGCGCGCAGCCTCTATCATGGCCGGTTCCGGGTCCACCCCGACGACGCTCTTCACACGATCTGAAATCCCCAAAGCGAGCATTGCCGGACCACACCCCAAGTCGACCAAGTCCTGGGTTCCGTCCAGCCGGAGCATGCTGGCAAGCCTCCCAAAGAATTCCCTCGGATAGGCCTGCCGAAAGCGCTCGTAGTAAGGCACCGTGGTCGCGAAGCGTCCCATAGGCCTCGATTCCGCCTCGCGGCGACCCGGTTGGCAAGAGGACGATGCGTCTCAACAAGGGCCCCGTCCGCCGCAGAGCGGCGCGATGACGGTGCTGCCCACGGCCATTGCGCGGTCGGTAACCGCGACGATGAGGGCCATGCGGCCCTGGGCGGCCGCAGGCGCCCTCCTGGCCACCAAGCCGCCGGCAGACGCGGGCCGCCCTTAGATCAGGGCAGCACCGCGAAGAACCGAATCAGGTTCGCAACGTGGTCATCGAGCGGGACGCCTAGGTGCTCGCAGCCGAGATAGATGGTCTTGCGGTCCACCTTCGCGGCAAAGGACGGCTCCTTCAGCTTCTTCTTGATCGAGCTCGCCTTCATCTCGCCGTATCGCACGGGGTTTAGCTTCCGGTAGGCGTAGAAGATCCCGCTGATCTCGTCGCAGGCGAGGAGGGCGGCCGCGAGCTTGGTCTGCGGCAGGGTCGCGAACCCATGGTACCCGTAGGCGTGGGCCTCGACGGCGTGGACAAGCTCCTCGGGGTATCCCCATTCGCGGAACCATTTGATGCCCTCGGCGGGATGGAGGTCGGGGAACTCCTCGAAATCCAGGTCGTGGAGGAGGCCCGTCACATACCAGAGATGGGGATCGCCGCCCAGGGCGTTCGCATAGCCCTCCATCGCCGTGGCGACCATCAGGGCGTGATGGCGCTGGTAGTCGTCGTGGACGTGGGACTCGAGGAGCGCGTTCGCCTCTAATCGGCTGGGAAGGCTCATGGGCTTGGGCGGGGTTGCGCTCAGGCTTGGGGAGCCGGGGGCGGCTTTCAACGGGTAAGTGCAGGGTGCGCCCCGGGGAAACCTGGCCCGCCTGCAGCGCATGCGCGCAATGCCTGTAACTTTCCGGACAGGGTCCGTGTTCTTCGGGCAACAAGAAACCAAACCAACATGAAGACCAACCTCCTCCCCCTCGCCTCAGTCCTCGCAATATCCGCAGCCCTCCTCCTCGCCTCAACGGGCGTCATCGCCGCCGGAATCGCCTTCACGGTGGCCGGTGTCCTCGCGATCTTCGCTATGGACTACAGCCGCACCCTCCCGCCGGTCAGCCTCCCGGCCGAGATCATCCCCTTCAATCCGAGGGGCCGCGCGATCCTAGAGATGCGCGCGGCGGCCTGAACCCAACAGGTCGATTGGGACTCGGCGCGGGGCCCACGGCCCCGCGCCGGTCGTTTAGGGGCGCTTCACCCGCAGGCCGGCGGCCTCGGCGGCCCGTTCAAGGATCTCGATGTCCTTGATTCCCCGAAATCCCGAGAAGGCCGCGGCGATCAGCCGTCCGTCGGGGGCCAGGATCGGGATACCGCCCTCCCAGCCAATGAGGTCGGGCTTTTGAAGTCCAAACGAGCCCTCGTCGAGCTTCCCCGCGTACACCAGCTCCTCAAAGCGACCCGTGGGATACCCGGTCCTCCAGACCTGCAGGACCTTCCGCGTGGCGATCTGGTAGCACTTCTGGCCGATCTCCTTGTCGCCCCCGAAGATCTGCCCGTGAAACCCGCCGTCGGGCTCGATGACCACCGCCGCCGCGTTGCCGTGGTTCCACTGGACGTCGAGCGGATCCGTGAGGTACGACGGATAAAGGCGGACGACGTGGGCGATGATGAGCTCGGCGATGGATTCAGGCATGGAGAGGAGAACAGACGAACCACTTTGGAGTCGTTGGATCAATCCAATGTGCGCCGCGACGTCCGTGGATGCGTCCCATTTCAGGGATGCCATTATCCCATTTTTGATTCCGTGTCCCGCTTCCTGCGGACGGGCACTTGCCGATTTATTTCCGCCATAACAACCTAGGAAACGCGGAGAATTTGGAATGCCGTCTGCTAAATGACGTTGCCGCATTTCCAGCCATGCTCTCCGACCTGCGCTTCGCCCTGAGGTCCCTGGCGAAAACCCCCGGGGTTACGCTCATCGCCGCCTTCACCCTCGCCGTCGGAATCGGCGCGGCCACCGCGATGTTCAGCGTCCTGCGAGCCCTCGTGGTGGAGCCGTTCAGCTACCCGAACGCGGACCAGGTGGTCCAGCTCTGGTCCAACGAGGGCCAGCCCCTGTCCACGCCGGATTATCTCGACATGCGCGAACAGGCCACCTCGTTCGCGCAATTCGGCGCGTACAACAACCGGTCGGCCAACCTGGGCGGCGAAAAGGCGCAGGCGGTCAGCAGCGTCCTGTGCACCTGCGGCGTGCTGCGCGCGTTCGGCGTCGCCCCGGCGCTGGGCCGCTGGTTCGCGGCCGCCGACGACGTCCCCGGGGCGCCCCCCGTCGCCATCATAAGCGACGGCCTCTGGAGGCAGTCGTTCGGGGGCGATCCCGGCCTTGTCGGACGGACGATCCGCCTGGACGGCGCGGACACCACCGTTGTCGGCGTCATGCCCGCGGGCTTCGAGTTCGCGTCGCCGTGGATGCACTCCAACACCTGCCAGGTCTGGATGCCGCTGCAGCTCAAGCGCGATGAGGGCGAACGGGGCAACCACTGGCTGTGCGGCGTCGGTCGCCTGAAGGACGGCGTCGTGTTTGCGGCCGCCAATGCCGAGATCAAGGCGATCGGCGCCCGCCTGAAGGTGCTCCACCCCGACACGAACGCGACCAAGCCCTTCTTCATCCGGCCGCTTAAGGAGGAGATGGGCCGCTTCATCGCCCCCTCGGTCTGGATGCTCTTCAGCGCCGTCGTCCTCGTGATGCTGGTGGCCTGCGCCAACGTCGCCAGCATGCTCCTCGCCCGCGGCGCGCGACGCCTCGGCGAGTTCGGGATCCGCGTCGCGATGGGGGCCTCGGGCGCCCGGATCCTGAGGCTCGTCCTGACGGAGAGCCTGATCCTGGCGCTCGGCGGGGCCGTCGCCGGCATCCTGCTCGCGGCCTACGGCGTGCGCATCGTGGCGTTCATCGCCCCGATAACCGACACGCGCAAGGCGGCCCTGGTTCTCGACGGGCGCGTGCTCGCCTTCGCCGTGGCCGCTACCCTTCTGACCGCGCTTCTTGCGGGCCTTCCGCCCGCCCTCGCGTCGCTGAGGCTTTCCGTCGCGGACCTGATGCGCGGCGACGGCAGGAGCATCGCCGGCTCCAGGACCCGCCACAACCTGCTCCGCGGCCTCATCATCGCGCAGGTCGCCGTCGCCTTCACCCTCGCCGACGCCGCCGCGCTCTTCTCGCAAAGCTACATGAAGCTCCTCACGGCGAACGAGGGACTCGCCACCGAGCACGTGCTCTCGGCCGAGGTGAACCTTCAGGGAAGCACATACGAGAAGACCGAGGCGCGCACGCGTTTCGCGCTGCAGCTTGCCGAGCGCGCGGCCGCGCTGCCCGGCGCCGCCGCCGCCGGCACCACGACAAAGCTCCCGCTCGAGGGCGGCAGCAACATGAACATCCTTGTCAATGATGAGGCATTCGACTCCTCGACCGAGCGCGTGCTGGCGGAGATCTCCAGCGTCACCCCGGGGTATTTCGACGCGGCTGGTATCCGGATGATCCGCGGGCGGACGCTCAAGCGCGAAGACGCCGCCGAGGACAACATTGGCGTCGTCGTCAACCGCGCCCTCGCAGAGAAGTGCTGGCCGGGCCAGGACCCGATGGGGAAGGTCATCCGGCCGGACACGCCGAAGGCGTGGTTCCACGCCCGCGTGGTCGGGGTCGCAGAAGACGTGAGGCAGTGGGGCCCGGCGGTCGATCCAAAGCCCGAGCTGTACTGGACGCCCGATCGGGCTTGGGGCCAGAGGATCTTCCTCTTGGTGCGGTCGGCGCATCCGGCCGCGCAGCTCGCGCCGCTGCTGCGCCGGGAACTCGCGGCGATGGACCCCGACCTTCCACTGGCCCACATCCGCACGCTTAAGGACGTGGTCCACGAGGCCACCCAGGCGGAGCGCGTCGTCGCCGGGATGGTCGACGTCTTCATGGCCGCGGCGCTGGGGCTGGTCGCCGTCGGGCTTTATGGGACGCTTTCCTATCACGTCATGCAGCGCACGCGAGAGATCGGCGTGCGGCTGGCCATCGGGGCGGAGCGCCGCAACATCCTCCGACTGGTCTTCAGGCAGGGCTTCGGCTGGGTGCTCATCGGAGTCGCCACCGGCATCGCGGGCTCGCTCGCCCTGGCCTCCGTGCTCCGCTCCCTGGCCTGGGGGATTGACCCGCTCAGCGCGCTTTCGCTGCTAACCGGGACGGCCGCGGTCGGCGCGGCCGCGACGCTGGCCTGCTGGCTCCCCGCCTGGCGCGCGGCACGGGTTGATCCGATTGAGGCGCTGCGGGCCGACTAACGCCAGCCCGAGGGAAGGCGGGGCCCTTTTTAGATGCGCGCCCTAGTACTATTCCGCGCGCAGGACCGTTGACGGGTCGACGTTCGCAGCACGCCTTGCCGGAAGCAGGCAGGCCGGAACCGCAATGGCCACAAGAATGACAGCCGTGGTTGCGAGCGCCACGCCGTTCATCGGATGAATGCCGAAGAGGACCCCCTGCATCGCACGGCTGGCGGCCCACGCGCCGAGGAAGCCGAATGCGACGCCTGCAGCCACGAGGCGCAGGCCGGCGAGGAGGAACCTCCGCTGGATCTGGGCGGGTTGCGCCCCGAGCGCCATGCGCACGCCGATCTCCCGCTGCCGCCGGGAAACGGCGTAGCCCAGGACGCCGAATGTGCCGATCGCGGCCAGGAGCAGCGCGATGGCCGCAAAGGTCCCGGCGAGAATGGCTGGGGACCGGCGCGCAACGAAGCTCTCGTCGACATAAGCCTGCATGGACCGCAGGTCGGCAACCACGATCAGAGGGTCGAGCTGGTGGACCGCCTTCTGCATCATGGGCGCCACCACGGCGGCAGGCAGCGAGCTTCGGACCACGATCGAAAAGACCGGGTGCAGGAGGAAGGAATAGGGCAAATAGACCGAGCCCGTGCCGGAATCCTCGGTCAGTTCGTGCTGCTTCACGTCGCCCACCACGCCCACAACCGTGATGGGGTGGTCCTTGTCGAACGAAAGGCCGATGCCCAGGCGGCGCCCCACGGCGGATGCGCCCGGCCAATAGCGCCTGGCAAACGTCTGGTCCACAAGGCAGACCACGTCCTTGCGCGTCTCGTCGGAATCCTCAAGAAGCCGCCCCTCGATCAGCGGGATGCCCATTATCCTCCAGTAGTCGCTCGTCGCGGCGGAATGCTGATGAAGCAGCATCGCGTCCCCGGGCCGGGGGGCGCGCCCCTCCGCGGTGAACGGGCCCTCGGGTATGATCCCCGTGAACGGCAATCCGCTCTTGATCGCGCTCAGTTCGACGCCCGGGATCCCGCGAAGTGCGGGCAGCAGCCGCTCGACGAATTCAACTTGGGACTTGGCGTCCTTGTAGCTCTGGTCCGGAAGCGAAACCTTCCCGGCCACGATGCCGTCCGTCGTGAATCCGGGGGGTATTTCAAGAATGCGCATCAGGCTCATCCCCAGCAGCCCCGCGCACATCAGCAGCACAAAGGAAAGGGCGACCTGCGCCACGACAAACACACCGCGGGCTCGACCGATCCTCCGGCCCGAGGTGCCCCCATAGGATTCCGCCTGAAGGCCGCCGGCGAGCCTCGAGCCAAGATTGAACCCAATGACGGGGAGGCCAAGGAGAAGGCCGGCCGCGACCGTGGCCGCCACGGATGCGGCCGCTATGCGCCCATTGAACCCGATCAACTCGCCAAGCGGCAGCCGGTCAACCCCGAGCGACCCGAGCACGCGGATACCCCAGTAGCCGAGGAGCGCGCCCAAGGCGCCCCCGCCGAGGGCGATCAGGAAGGTCTCCACAACCGAATCGAGGATGATGTGGCCCCTGCCCGCGCCAAGCGCCCTGCGCACCGCGACCTCCCGCACCCGGCCGTTGGCCCGAATGAGGAGCAGGTTGACGAGGTTCACCAGCCCCATGAGCAGGAGACAGAGCGCGCCGCATTCCACGAGGAGCAGGATCGGCCTGACCGCGCGGATAAAGTCGCCGCGAAAGGGCAGGACCTTGGTGCAGTACCCGCCCTCCGTGACAATCTTCGCAATGGGGTCGTCCTTGAGCTGGAGGGCGTTGAACGCGTCCATCTGCGCCTGGGCGTCCGCAAGGGTTGTCCCGGGAGCCAACCGCGCGACCATCGGCCCTCCGTTGGCCGTGTGGCGCATCCACGGATTGAGCCCGTAAGGGCCGTGCGCAAGGGGACGGTAGAGTTGCGCCCTGCTCGAGGGAAAGTGAAAGGCCGCCGGCAGGACGCCGACAACCGTCGTGGCGCGTCCATTGCTGGGAAAGGACCGGCCTATCACGTTGGGGTCCGCGTTGAAGTACCCGCGCCAGAACCCGTCGGTCAAGATCGCGACCCCGTCGGCGCCATCGATCATCTCGGCTTCCGTGAACGGCCTGCCCTTTGCGAGGCGCACGCCGAGGGTTGAGAAGAACTCCGGGGAAATGAGCGCGATATCCACCCGGCTGGGATGGTCCGCACCCCCCACGGTCAGGTAGGTTTCCTTGTAGATGGAGACCGACGAGAAGGCCGGGATGGAGCCGCGACGGTCGTAATAGTTCGCGATCGAGTTGGTGGCGCGGACATCCCCCGCCAGCGGGTAGCTGTTCATGAGGGTCACCAGCCTCGCCTCATCGGCCAGCGGCAGCGGCCGAAAGAGGACGGCGTCAGCCACCGCAAAGATCACAAGGTTGGCGCCGAGGCATAGGGCGACCGTCGCGACCGCGGTGGCCGTGAACCCTGGGTTCTTGCGCAGCGCTCGCGCCGCGAGGCGGACCGCACGCCCGATGCCGTCCATCCAGCGGGTGCCGCGCTCGTCGCGGCACCGCTCGCTGATCTGATCGGCCCCGCCGAACCTCCTGCGGGCCGTGAGGAGCGCCTCCTCCGGCGCCATTCCATCCCTCGCGTAGCGCTCGGTCAGAAGCTCAACATGCTCGCGCAGCTCCTCCGCCATCTCCGCATCCAGCGCCCCTTTCCGGAGCACCGTCCTGAGCCTGAACCGAAGGCGCCGGATCCAGCTCATCGTGCCTCACGCGTTATCTAGGATGTCGCGGATCGCGAGCGCCGCCCGGTTCCAGTTCTCCCGCTCGGTCTCGAGCTGACTGCGGCCGTCCCTCGTCAGCGAGTACAGCTTCGCCTTCCGGCCCCGCTCGGACTGGCCCCACTCGGACTCGATCCATCCCTTCGCCTCCATCCGGTAGAGCGCGGGATAGAGCGACCCCTCCTCGACGTCCAGGGCCTCCCTCGAGAGGACGTGAATCCGCTCGCCGATCCCAAACCCATGCAGGGGCCCGGAATTGAGGACGCGCAGCACAAGGAGATCGAGGGTACCGGACAGGAGTTCAGCCATGGGTGTGGGGCCTAGATGATCTAGGTTACAGTCGCGAAGCCTAGATTGTCGAGGTAATTGTTGCGCGCCGCTGCCGCTCGCGCGTCCAGGCTTGTCCGCACGGTCTTGCCGGCCTTCGCCTGGCCGCAGGGTCCCGGCACAGCCTGCAGGGGCGCACCCCGTGCCGCGGGGCCGCACTCAATCCACTTCGGAAATGCGCGCGCGGCCCCGCCGCGGGTAATTGTCAACGTCCAAGAGCGAGCTGATCTCCGCGAGCCTCGTCTCGACCATGAAGACCATCCCCGCCAGGAGCTTCGGGCTGAGCGCCAGCGGCGTCAGCTGCGCCTCATCAAGGTGGGCCGGAAGCCTCCGGCCCCCGGCGCACACGGTGCTTCGCAGCCATTTCGCCGCGTGAAGCAGGCAGGCCATCCTCAGGTGGCCGTCGGATGCGTTGGGGGCGTACTGCCACCGCACCGGCTCGGACATCTCCCTCGGAAAATCCCAGATGCGCAGCAGCGCGGCGCCCGCCTCGGCGTTCGTGAAGCCGAGCGCCGCCCGCTCGCTCTCGATCGTCTCTCTCGGGAACCCCTCGTTCACGAGCGTCCAGGAATGCGGGTTGCGTCTCGCCCATTCGTCCACCGCGACAAGGCCCACGGCGTGCAGGAGGCCATTCGTGTACGCGACGTTCCTGTCCTGGCCCGTGTAGAGCGCGATCGTCTCGGCGGCTAGGGCGCACGCGACCGACTGCCTCCAGAGCTCATCCGCCTCAATGCCGTACGCCGAAAGCGGGCGCACCAGCACCTGCGAGGCCACGGCGTAGGCGACAAGGTCGTAGACCTCGTCATAGCCGACCCGGGCGACGGCTTCCTCCACGGTGAAGCAGCGGGCCCCCTGGCTGTAGTAGGCGCTGTTCGCGACATGGAGCACGCGGGCCGAGATGCCGACATCGAGGCGGATGAGCATGACGATCTCGTGAATCGCCGAATTGCCGTCGCTCAGCATCTGCTTGAGACGGGGAAGCACCTTGGGTGCCGACGGAACATGGCGGACACTCCGAGCGACGTCCTCGGGGGTGAGCGCATGGACCGGAAGCGTGGGGCATTCGGCTATCATTGGGAGATCAGCGGACCTTATTATCGGCACAATCCCGCGTTCGTTTCGTGCAAATCTTACAAGTGGGGGGCGGCGCGCATGCGTGCGTCCCGGCCACGCCCCGGGGGTTGCCACGGTCGCTCCCGCAAGTTCATTCATCCCGACACACGCGGCCCACCTGGCGCCTAGGCGGCAATCGCGGGACGATCATGCCGCCCCGGATCCGAGGAACCGGGCCAGCGGGCATATGGCAGGACCGTGGCGCACGCGATCCGCCCGAATCACGACTGAGCGCCTCATCAGCCTTAAGTGCGCCCAATAACAACCGATATGCATTCTATCATTCCATGAGTGTAGAGGCCCTGTCGCAGGACCGCATCCTGCAGATCGCAAATTCGTTCCCCGCAACCCGGCACACCCTGTTGCAGTTGGGGACGTTGCTGAAGGACCCCTCCGTCTACCTCGGACGGATCATTGTCCCGCTTCGCCGCGACCCGGCACTGGTCGCGCGGCTCATTCGCTCGGCAAACAGCGTCGTGTACGCGCAGGCGGAGCCCGTTGCGTCCGTGGAGGACGCGGTGTCGCTGATGGGCTACCAGGAGGTCCACCGCATGGTCGGCTTCGCGCTGCTGGACCACTTTAGCGAAGGGGGCCTGCCGACCTACGGCATCTCCAGCAAGCAGCTCAGGGAGAATTCGCTCTTTACGGGGCTCCTGATGGAGGAGCTGGCCGCAGGCGCCGGCGAGGACCCGCGCAACTGCTACACGATCGGGCTGCTGCGCTCGATCGGCAAGGTCGCCCTGGACAAGCTTGCGTGCAACCCCCAGATCCAGATCGGTGAGGTCCCCGACCGGATCGAGGAGACGGGCGTCGCCGAATGGGAGCGCAGCGTCTTCGGCTTCACGAACACCGAGGCCGCGGCCATCATCCTCAAGGCCTGGAGGTTCCCGAGCGAGGTCGTGGTGGCGATCAGCGACCACTACGCCCCGGAGGGTCACCACATGCCCCTCACCCACCTGCTGCACCTCGCCGCAGGCATAGCTAACATGCTGGGGCACGGACTTCCCGGAGAATCGGACTACTGGCACGACTCCGAGGAGATCTACCGCAAGTCGGGCCTGGATCCCACGGAGGCCAGCCCGATCATCGACCACGCGCTCAGCTCGTTCAACCGGCTGCTGCAGACCGTCTGCTGACCCGCCGCCCGGATAGCAACCGGCAGGTGCAGAGAGGAATTTTGCTGGAGAGTCCGGCCATTCTCCAGCTTAATGGTATAGGGAAGCCGGCACGGACTGTCCGAGTGCCCAGATTCAGTGGCGGGCTCCAGTTTGGCTGAGGATTCCTGTGAGGAGATCGCAAGACAATGAAGAGCCTGCACACACCTAGAAGACCGCCTTCGCGGAACGCGGGGCTTGTGATTGAGAATCTGGCGCATGGGTTGGCGGTGCTCCTTCTCGCCGCTTCGAATCTCGCCGCTGCGGAGAATCCCCCCGCAAGGCTTGTCCACTGCGGTCACGACGAGGCAGAGACAACGGTTAGGATCACGTACCAGATTCCCCAATCGGCGCCGATATCAAGCGAGCTCTATGCAAGGGCCTTCAGGAAGGGCGATGAGACGCTTCCCGCGCTCCGGCCTAACAGGGACACGGACGCGATGGGCACTGAGACAACGACACTGCCGGAATTCGGGGAAAAGGAGGTCATCTACACGATTAGGCAAGTCCCAGGACCCGACCGGATAAACCCATATCAGGTAGTTATTCACGCTCCCCTCCGACAGAACGTTTCGGGAACAGTCGATGGAACCAAGTACGAAGTCACCTGGTATGATGGCGCCAAGGAAGCCAATGGTCCGAATGCCGTAAGCGAAGGTGGTATTCTCGTCGATCCTACCCTAAGCAGTCAGCCAGCTATAATCTTAAGCGCTGTGACCATCTCGCGGAGCGAGTTGATGATGATCCCTCACGACCCGCGCCTCGCATACGATTACCAGTCCGACCCCGGGTTGGGGCAGGTTGCAGGCCAAGGACCCAACGGGCGAGATTGCCCAGACTTTTCGAATCCAAGTGCTCGAAGACCCGGATGGAAATCTTGGTACGGCAGGGGTTGCGGAAGCCGAGATCAGGGCGATCTGCGCACCCTATCTCTCGAACTCGCTGGAAAGGCGGTGTGACGTCCAGAGCCTTCCGATTGCGTCCGGCAACCTCTACTATTGCATCCTCACCAACGCCTCCTTTTCGAATGGTCAGAGGCCGCCAGCCGCCCAGTTCAGAAACCTCTTTCTGGGCCTGTTCAGAATAGGCGGAGGCGTGGCCGTTGTGGTGGGGAATTTCAGCCAGAAGGACGACGACAACTTCCGCATGATGATGGAGACATTGGGAAAGATCTACAGACTGCCGATCGATAATGGGTCCGAAGCATTGCCGGTCGTGGGAAAGCGGTCATCCACACTGTGATAAGCGTTCGCACGTCCACACCTCACGCCATGAGTCTGTTTCCCCAACCAAGGCTTATTATTATTGTCGCCTCCATGCTTGGAGGCGCGTGTGCGGGTTGCCAGAATGCAAAGGCACCTTCATTAAGGCAGGTTGCGGCACCCCCGGCCGCGTCAGGTCAAGTCGTGGCACCCCCGGTTGCGGTAATCTGAGATTCAGTTAAGACGCATGCTCTCGCATTCGGTGCCATTCTTGATTCCCAGAATGGATATCCTTATTCGAGGTTGGTGCCGCTCTTGGGGCCCGCCGATCTCGAGGAGCGACAGAAGAAATTGAAGGAACTTCTCGCTTCTCAATGGAGCATCCAAAGCCGCGAGGAATTGCTGGGCACGCTGGACAAGCTTCAGAGCGGCGAAGACGGCCACAGAAACGCCTACTGGGATATCCGCAAGAGGCTTCTTGTGGGCAAGATGGAGAACTATCTCACCATCATTAAGGAGGAAGCCTCTGAAAACAACGACGGGGAACGCGCATTCATTGTCGCCACCCATCTCGGGCCCCTACACAGGGGCGTGCTGCCCATCACCGCTTGGGATTTCGGGAGATACATAAGCCTCTGCCGCGGGGGCGTCGAAGCCGGGTGGCTATCCGAACAGGAGGCGTGGGACAGGATTATCCCGGCGGCTCGGCTCCTTCAGGCCTCATACGGCTCGTGGACTGACTTCGCATCCGACTATTTACTCGGGCGTAATTTTTGGAACCCACAGGCCGCACGGGATAACGAGACCATCCGATACACGGTTACCCTCCTAAAGGCGCCACCCAAGGGTCTTTGGTCCACCATTGATTGGAACGAGCCGCTGGGGAACGGCCAGATACTGCGAGACTCCCTCGCGGCTACGCTTCTCGACCACTACGAGGACCCCGATCCGAACAGCGTTTCGCTTGACCACCTGCCGCACGAAAACCCGCTGTACATGTTGCTTCGCACAAGCGTCGACGCGAAGTAGACGTCCGCGCCAAGGTTGCGCCAAAGCGCGCAGGTAGCATCGCCCAAATATCGTCGGCGCGCATGTCGCGCGGGCATGGCAGGTTCGGTGAAATCGAGGCCTCGATGCCACGCGGGCCGCCTCGCCCTCTCTCTTGGCGGGAGGTCCAGACAGATCTTGACCCAGGGAGGCGAGGTGGGAGCGGCTGAGGATAGTGGCGGGTAGGAGGAGGGAGCGGGGATCGATGGTGGGGTCTCTGCAGGCGAGGATTTGGGCCGGG
>Ga0182030_10001937_pt1 | contig 43512 bp, 34 predicted proteins | sample 812S3MmetaG_FD_121299 | JGI IMG/M metagenome (GOLD analysis project Ga0182030, IMG submission 121299) | Permafrost microbial communities from Stordalen Mire, Sweden - 812S3M metaG (Illumina Assembly) | ecosystem: Environmental > Terrestrial > Soil > Wetlands > Permafrost | place: Sweden... | reverse complement strand
TACGTGAGCGTCCCCGACCCCGAGGCCGTCACCGAGAAGGTCGCGCTCCCCCCTACGGACGCGTACTGGTCCGTCGGCGGCGCCTGGATCTGCGGCGAGCCGTTCGCGCTTCCCTTGCGGATCAAGTCGTTGCCCTCGTCGGCAACGTAGAGGTTGCCGCTTGCGTCCAGCGCCACTCCCGTGGGCTCGAAGAACCTTGCCGCGGAGCCCGTACCGTCCTCGCTCCCGGGCACGCCGGAAAGCCCCGCCAGCGTGCTCACGACCCCAGCCGGAGTGATCATGCGGACCGCGTCGTTGCCCTGCTCCGTGACGTAGAGGTTGCCGCTTCCGTCAACGGCGATGCCGACCGGAAGATAGAACCTTGCGCTGGCGCCCGGGCCGTCCGCGCTGCCGGAGGCCTGCGAGTTGCCCGCGAGCGTCGTCACGACGCCCGCCGGCGTGATCTTGCGGATCGTGTTGTTGGCGTAATCGGCAACATACACGTTGCCGTTCGCGTCGACCGCCAGGCCCGCCGGCAGGTTGAACTGCGCGGCACTGCCCGTGCCGTCCGCGAAGCCCACCCCGCCCGCCGTGCCCGCAAACGTCGTCACGGTGCCGCCCGGGGTGATCTTGCGGATGTCAAAGTTGCCCTGCTCGGAGACGTAAAGGTTGCCGGCGTTGTCCACGGCGATGCCGACCGGCAGGCTGAAGGACGCGCCCGACCCCGTCCCGTTGGCCGATCCCCTCTTTCCCGGGGTGCCCGCGAGCGTCGACACGACGCCCCCCGGCGTGATCTTGCGGACCGAGTCGTTGCCCGCGTCCGTGACGTACACGTTTCCGGCCTGGTCCACGCAGATGCCGAACGGGCTGAAGAACTGCGCGGCGCCGCCCGTCCCGTCGTTTGTCCCGACGTTGCCCGCCGTGCCCGCATACGTCGTCACGGTGCCCGCTGGGGTGACCTTGCGGATCGTGTCGTTCAGCTCGTCGGCGACATAGAGGTTGCCGCTTGAGTCAACGGCGACGCCGACCGGGCCGTTGAACTGCGCGGAGGCTCCCGTCCCGTCCGCGCTGCCGCCGCCGACCGTCCCCGCAAGCGTCGTCACGACCGCCGACGGCGTGATCTTGCGGATCACGTTGTTGTCGGTGTCCGCCACGTAGAGGTTGCCGCCCGAATCGATCGCGATGCCGGCCGGCAGGAAGAACTCGGCCCCGGTTCCCGTCCCGTTCACGCTTCCCGCCACCGTCGGTACGCCCGAGAACGTCGTCACCACGGCGCCCGGCGCAATCTTGCGGATCGTGTCGTTGCCGGTGTCCGTGACATAGAGGTTTCCGCCCGAGTCAATGGTGATGCCGAACGGCTGGTAGAACCGCGCGGCGGAACCCGTGCCGTCCGCCGTGCCCCTCACGGTCCCCGAGCCCGCGTATGTCGTCACGGCGCCCGCCGACGTCACCTTGCGGATCGCGTAGTTCACGGTGTCCGCAACGTAGAGGTTGCCGCTGCCGTCGATCGTGATGCCGGCGGGATCGCTGAAACGGGCGGCGGTTGCCGACCCGTCCAGGTCGCCGGGGTTCCCCACGCTTCCCGAGAACGTCGTCACGGCGCCGGACAAAGTCACCTTGCGGATCGCGGAGTTCAGCTGGTCGGTGACATAGAGGTTGCCGCTCCCGTCGAACACGATGCCGACCGGCAGGTTGAACTGCGCGGCGGCACCCGTCCCGTTGCTGTAGCCCGCCAAGCCGGAGCCCGCGAGCGTCGTCACGACGCCGGCAGGGGTGACCTTGCGGATCGCGTTGTTGCCCGTGTCCACGACGTAGACATTGCCGCCGCCGTCCACCGCGACGCCCTCGGGCGACCGGAACCGCGCGGCGGACCCCTTGCCGTCCGCAAAGCCGAGAATCCCCGCCGAGCCCGCGAGCGTCGTCACGACGCCGCCGGGCGTGATCATGCGGATCGTATCGTCGCCCGTGTCCGCAACGTAGACATTGCCGCTGCCGTCGGTCGCCGTGCCCAGAGGAACGAGGAACCGGGCGTTGGCACCCGTGCCGTCGGCGCCGGTCAGGATGTAGCGGGAGCCGGCCAGCGTGCCGGAGACGCCCGCAGGCGACAGCGTGCGGATCTCGTTGTTTCCCTGGTCCGAAACATAGAGGTTGCCGCTCGAGTCGGACGCGATGCCCGCCGGCCCGTTGAACTGCGCGGCGGCCCCGGTACCGTTCGCGGTGCCGGCCGTCCCCGGCGTGCCGGCGAGCGTCGTCACGACGCCCCCTGACGTGATCTTGCGGATCGTTTCGTTGGCGTTGTCCGCGACATAGACGTTGCCGTTGCCATCGACCGCGACGCCCGCCGGGTTGTAGAACTGCGCGGCGGGGCCTGTCCCGTCGGCGGAGCCCGTTGTGCCCGCGGTCCCCGCGAGCGTCGTCACGACGCCCCCTGACGCGATCTTGCGGATCGTGTTGTTGCCCTGGTCCGAGACGTAGAGGTTGCCGCCCCCGTCCACCGCGATCCCGTAGGGCGCGTTGAACTGCGCGGCGCTTCCGGTCCCGTCCTTGCTGCCCACCGCGGCCTGCGAGCCCGCGAGCGTCGTCACGACGCCCGCCTGGGTCACCATCCGGATCGTGTCATTGATGGTGTCCGCCACGTAGAGGTTGCCGCCCGAATCGACCGCGATGCCGGAGGGGCCGTGGAACGTTGCGGCGGCCCCGGTCGCGTCCTTGTTGCCGAACGCCAGCGCCGTGCCCGCGAGCGTCGTCACGACGCCCGCCTGGGTCACCTTCCGGATCGTGGCGTTTCCGGTGTCCGCGACGTACACGTTGCCGCTTGCGTCGACCGCGACGCCCACCGGCAGGTTGAACCGCGCCGCGGTGCCCGTCCCGTCAAGGTGGCCGGGGGCCCCCGGGCCGCCCGCGAGCGTCGTCACGACGCCCGCCGGGGTCACCTTCCGAATCGTGCTGTTGTCGGTGTCCGCGACGTACACGTTGCCGCTTGCGTCGACGGCCACGCTGGAGGGATAGAAGAAGCGCGCGGCGGATCCCGTCGCGTCAACGCTCGTGACCGCGGGAGGGGAGCCCGCCAGCGTGCTGAAGGTGTAGGGCGTGGTGTAGTTGCTCTGGGCGCCCGCGGCCGCGGTGAGGAGCACCGAGGCAGTGGCGGCCAGGATTGTGGACGTGACTTTATTCATAGAAGGGACGCGCCCGGGGGGACGCAGGGGTTTGGGGAAATTCTGACTCCTGTGAACGTGAGGGGGCAGGCTACGGCCATCGGGGTCCCGCGGCAAGCCGCGACCGCACAAAGGCGGCGCTTTGCGGCGGATGAAATGGGGGCCATTAGCGCTCGACAAGGGCCACCTCGAAAGGCTTGAGCGAAAGGGCCACCTCGGTGCCGACCTGTTTCCACTGCTCCCTGCCCTCCTCGGTGCGGGTGACGACGAGAGTGTCCCCGTTCATCCGCTCGCGCCAGCCCCCGAGCGGGGCGTCGGCCGGAAGGTGCAGCGCAACCTTCGCCACGGTGTCGTTCATGTTGTAGAGGACATACTGCCTCTCTCCAAAGGGATAGAGGGCGACGCCCCCCATGCCGACCAGGCGCACGCCGAGTTCCTCAAAGAAGACGCGGCGCACGGCGTTGAGCACCGGCTCCGGCAGCCGCAGGAGGTCGTAGCTGTTGTCGGGCAGGTTGAGCACGTCGACCGTGCCCTCCATGTAGGGCGTGGACAAAAGGACGCCGAAGTCCGCGTCCTCCCGAATGAGCGCCACGCTGCGCACGTACGGCCAGGTCGAGAGCTGGATCTTGGGGAAGGTGAACGGCCGGCCGGCGGCGACGGGTTCCGTGTCCCAGAAGGCGCCGCGCACGCGGAACGACGACGAGGTCGCGGTGCCGCGATCAGCGATGACGTTCATCACCCGGCCGAGCTCACTCGCCCGGAGGTCCTGCAGGAGCGGCCAGCTCATGAAGACCTCCTTGCCGGCGCGGATACGCGCCAGGAGCTTGGCCGCAAGCTGCGGGTCGCGCAGCGAATGCTGCGTGAAGATGGCGGCCTTGGCGTCCGCGGGGAACGCCGCCGTGGGCGCCATCGGAAGCCCGATCATGCCCAGGTAGCCGAAGATGTTGTACTCGCCCGTGGACCCGAGCGGCAGGTGGATCGGGATCCCGCGGGCGGGGCCCTCCAGCATCCCCGCAAGCCTGTCGAAGTCGCCCATCCGCGCGCAGAGGGCCGGGTAGACGTCCGAGGCGGGGACCGGCGGGTGGAGCTGGCCCGCGCACCAGAAGATGATCTCGGGGGCCCGCGCAAGGACCGCCTGCCAGACCTCGGCCAGGTAGTCGTTTGCGTCGCCCTGCATCCCGTAGTTGTCGAGCCACGCGCTGCGCCACTTGGGGCCCGCGTCGCCGCCGATCCACCGCTGGAAGACGTAGCCCGAGTAGATCGGGATGTGCTGCTCGTCGGTGGCCCGCTGGCGCGTCTCGATGCCGACGCTCACGCCGTCGAACTGCGGCGTCTGGAGCGCGACATCATAGCCGTTCTGGCGGTGCCCCTCGTACCAGTTCGGGTACTTGATGATGACGGTCGCCCTGGGGTTCACCTGCTTTGCGACGTCGATCAGGTGCCTCTTCGACTGCTCGTGGACGAGCCGGCTCCTGTAGTCGGCCCAGGATTCGCTGCCGCGCCCGGCCACGCACTTTTCGCAGGTGCAGGTCGTGAAGAGCCAGTCGTCCACGATGATCTCGTCCACCGCCTGGGCCAGCACGCGCACCCGGCCCTCAAGGAGCGCCATGTCCTCCGCACTGTTGTAGCAGAGGGGGCCCTTCTCCCCGGCCGGGACGACGGCCCCGGAGACCTGGAGCCCCCGGGCGCGCAGGTCCGCGGCGATCCCGCGAAGGACGGCCACCGCCGCCGGGTCGCCGCTCGCGCTGTCGAGGTAGACCTTCGAGAGGCGAAGCGGCGCGAAGTACTCGAGGGCGGCCTGGCGGTCCGCCGGCTTCGCCAGCAGGTTCTCCACATCCTCGCTCGTGAAGAAGAGGGCGGTCGTCAGGTGCTGCCAGCGGGCCCCGGCGGGCGCCGGCTCGGCCCGAAGCGGCCCCCAGACTAGCGAAAGGCCCCCTGCCAAGAGGACGGAGGCGATGCGGCGCATCGCGGGATGGGGTCTAGTAACGGAGGCGGGGCGGAGGGGCATGGCCTTGCGGGGGTTGTGGGGTTACCCGGCGGGGGACGGGCGGGCATTCGCCTTCGCCCGCGGCACGGGCGCCCGCCGGGTGGCGCCTTGACCCCTCCCACGCTGGCCCCGCACGGGCGAGTGTCAAATCCGTGATGCCCGGACCGTGTACCACCCTCCCGCCCGTGGCCCCTCCCCCTAGTAGATCTCGGGCACCACCATCTCCGGCCGGAGCGGCTCGCGCCGGTAGTCCGGGTGGTGGATGCGGGGCGGAAGCGTGACCGGCTCGTGCTTCACCTCGGAGTATTTCACCTGGGAGAGCAGGTGGTGGATGCAGTTCAGGCGCGCCTTCTTCTTGTCCGCCCCCTGGACCACCCACCACGGCGACTCGGGCAGGTGCGTGCGCTCGAACATGACCTCCTTGGCCTTGGTGTAGAGCTCCCAGCGCTTGCGCGACTCGAGGTCCATCGGGCTCAGCTTCCACTGCTTTAGGGGATCGTTGATCCTGCAGCGGAACCGGAACTCCTGCTCCTCGTCGGGGATCGAGAACCAGTACTTGATGAGCTGGATCCCCGAGCGGATCAGCATCTGCTCGAAATCGGGCACCGACCGGAAGAACTCCTCGTACTCCCCGTCGGTGCAGAATCCCATCACCCGCTCGACGCCGGCGCGGTTGTACCAGCTGCGGTCAAAGAGCACCATCTCGCCCGCCGCCGGCAGGTGCGCGACGTACCTCTGGAAATACCACTGGGTCTTCTCGCGGCTTGACGGCGCCGGGAGCGCCGCCACCCGGGCGACCCGGGGGTTCAGGCGCTGGGTGATGCGCTTGATGACGCCCCCCTTGCCGGCCGCGTCCCTACCCTCGCACACGATCACGAGGCGGTGGCCGCTCTCCACGATCCAGTCGTGCATCTTGACCAGTTCGCCCTGGAGCCGGAAGAGCTCCTTGAAGTAGTGGTTGCGCTGCTCGCGGTCCGAGTCGTGGGCCAGCGGCTGGAGCGGCGCGTCGGGCCCCAGCTTCTCCCAGTCGTCGCGCTCCATCTCGAGTTCCTCGTCGTAGTCGTCGATCAGCTCGCGATGGACGCGCCGGATCAGCTGGCTTTCGCCGTTGGCGCCGTTGGAGTGTTCGGTGGAGTCGGAAGTCATGGGAAGGAGGCTGAACTGCGGCAGGCAACGAAGCGCCTAAGCCCGGCGGCTGCAAGCGGCCAGAGCCCCTGGGACGCCGGTCCAGGCAGATTTAACCCAAACGTTATACAGGGGGACGCAGCTTGGCAACCTAGCGAGACCGGCACCCCGCCCAAGGGTGCCGAAGGGACGAGACGCCCCCTTCGGACCGGCATTAAGTGCTTGTAGCCAACCTATTGCTGCTCGCGGGAAGCCCCATCCATTGGCGGCGGCCGCATAAAAATGTTGTCAAGAAAGCGTCCCACCGAACCCGACCTAAAGCGCACAGTCCCAGGGGCCGATACCATTATCGGCAATCGCTCCCATGTCCCACGTCCATTTCATCAACGGCCAGCTCGAGTCCGCGGACCGGTACCAGGCGTTCCTGGACCAGACCAGGGCCGTGCGCTTGGCCGAGAAGAAGGAGCGGACCCGGAAGAAGGCGGGGACCCGGTCATTCGAGACGGCCATCGACGCGGACGAGGAGACGCCTGAGGATTCGGGCGGGGAGCCGCGGGAGGAGACCGGCCAGGAGCCGGCCCAGGATCCCGAGAAGAACCCCGAGGCTGACGCAGGAGCGTCCGAGGGTTTCGGGCAGCACTACGCCTGAGGGCGCGGCGCCCATCCGGCGCGCCGCCATAGGGATTCCGAGACCGTGCTACGGTTGCTTGGCCGAGAGGCCCGTCTTCACGACCAGCACGCTGCACTGCGCGTGGTCGGCGATGCGGTCGGCCGTGTCGCCGAGCAGGCGGCCCCAGAGGGCCGAGTGGTCGCTGTGGCCGACGACGATCAGGTCGTGGCCGCCCTCCGCCGCGGCCTTGATGATGGCCTTGGCGGCGTGCCCGCGGGCGCTCTCGCACGGGATCGACAGGCCCGCCTGCGCGGCCACCTCCGCGACCTCCGCCTTGCGCGCCGCGAAATACTCGTCGGCGGCCTCCGACTCCTCCTCAATCTCGCCGGGCAGGTCCGAGTGCCGGGGGAGCGGCTCGCGCACCCAGAGCGCGGTCACGTTCGCCCCGAACTCCTTGGCGAGCCGGGCGGCCGCGGCGAGGGCGGCCTTGCCTCCCTTTGAACCATCATAACCTACGAGGATTTTGTTGTACATTGGGGTCCTCTCTTGTTGGCGCCTACGGGCGCCGGGGTTTCGAGTTGATGCGTTCGGCGTAGATGCGCCCCCACTCGTGCATCGCCTCGAGCGTGGGCTGGAAGAAGCGCTGCGCGATGAAGGTCGGCACAAAGGCGCTCAGGATGACGACGGTGACCAGGATCGTGTACTGCCTCTCGTCGATGATCTTGTTCTGCAGGCCGAAGAGCGCCGAGATCGTGCCGAAGGTGAGCCCGGTCGCCATGAGGAGCGTCGTGTAGTTCGCCTCCCGGGTGCGCATGTAGAAGAGCCTCGTGAGCGGCCAGACGCCGATGAATTTCGTCCCGAGCTTCATGAGGAGCAGGACGGCGATGATCCCGAGCGCCGCCCACAGCGCCGGGATCGAGACGAAGAGCCCGGCCTTGATGAAGTAGAACGGGGTGAAGATCGTGAACGCGATCGTCCGCATCCGGTGGACGAGCGTCTTGTCGCGAAGGAACACCCCGGCGACGACCAGGCCCACGAGGTACGCCGGCAGGACGGCCTCGCTCTTGGCCGAAGACGCGAGCCCCCCGAGGAAGAACAGGATGAAGAAGATGAACTTCACCTCGGGCTCGCTGACCCGCGTCGCCCCCAGGCGGGTGATGATGAACTTCGTCCACGCCGGCATGTACCAGAGCGTGACGCACATCACGGTCACGAAGGCCACCATCCACAGGTTGAAGTCGGCGAACAGGGTCCCCAGGGCGAGCACGGTCCCGAAATCCGTGATGAAGCACGCGGCCAGGATCGTCTTTCCCATGGCGGTGTCGCTCTGCCTCCCCTCGATCATCACGGCGTAGACCACGGCGACCGAGGTGGTCGACAGGGCGATCCCGGCGATCTGCGCCTGGTGGAGCGGCCAGCCGAGGACGAACTGGGCGAAGAGCCACACGGAGACAAACGGCAGGAGGAACGAGAGGATGCCGATCGACAGGCTCGCCCGGAGGTTGGCCCGCAGCGAGGCCGGGTCGATCTCGGCGCCGGCCAGGAACGTGAGGACGCCGCTCCCGAGGAGCGCAAGGAAGTTGGTCCACTCGGTCGTCTTCAGGATGTGGTGGCCGCCGCCGAAGTTCATGTTGCCCACGACGACCCCGACCATGATCTCGATCAGGGCGACGGAGATCCCGGTGCGGATGGAGATGAGGCTCGCCGCAAAGGCGAGCCCCATCCAGATCGCCGCCACGTACCAGATGTTGTCCAGGATCATCATGCGGGACCGGGGGGCCGCAGGCTCGCCGCGGGGGCCTGAGGCTTCGCGCCGCGGTAGAAGATGACCCGCGCCCGCTCGAGCGTCATGAGGCCGCTGTGCATCATCTCCTCCAGAACCGGCAGGAACGCGTTGATCTTCTCCTCGCTGTCCACGATCTCGATCACGACCGGCAGGTCGTCGGAGAGCCGGATGATCTTCGTCGTGTGCAGCCGGCTCGACTTGCCGAATCCCATGCTGGCGCGAAGCACCGTCGCGCCCGCGAGGTGCACCTCGCGGGCCTTCAGCACGATGGCCTCATAGAGCGGCTGGTGGTGCCAGCGCGCGGATTCGCCGATGAAGATCCGAAGGAGGAGCGCTTCGTGGGGTATTTCCATGGTCAGGGGTGTTGGAACGGGCCTCTCGCCACTTGGGGATTTCTGGCAAAACGGGCCCTACCAAGCGAGCCTCGCCTTCGAGGGGCGAGGGGAGCGCCTTTGCCCCGCCCTCAAGGGGCTGCGAGCCATCGGCAAGGGCCCCCGGCGAATCAGAACTGCGGCTGGTTGTTCGCCGGGTCGTTGAGGAGCGCCTCGAACCGCGGGTCGCCGCGCAGCGCCCGGAAGCAATTCCCGAACCAGATCCCGTCCCGCGCGGTGTGCACGTTCACCCCCGAGAACGGGACCTTGAGGAGCCGGGCGATTTCCGCAAGGGCACGGTCCTTCTCCCCAAGCTGGGCCAGCACCGAGGCGTGGATCCCCGCGTAGGTCGGCCCATCGATCGCGTCGCGCGACTCGGGTACCAGCTCCATCGCCTTCTCGCTGCAGCGGATCGCCTCGTCCTTCTCCCCCTTGATGGCGCGCGCCACGGCCAGGTTCGCCCAGAGCGACGCATTCGAGGGCTGGCTCGCGAGTTCGGCCGTCATCGCCGCGAGCGCCGAATCGGCGCGGGCCCTCGCCGCGTCCCTGTCGCCCGCCTCCAAGAGGACCTGCGCCGCGTCCACGTCCTGCTGCCAGCGCGTGTAGCCCAGACCCTCGACATAGGGGCGCTCCCGGTCGAGCCGCGCGGCCTCGGCCAGGTCGCCCCGGGCCCGCGCGGAGATCTTCAACGACCACGCAAGGATCTCGGAATCCGCGGGGTCGAACTTCCGGCTGAGCGCCGACTGGAGCTCATCTGCCGAGCCGTCGCGAAGGAACCCGCAGATTCCCACGAAGATCGAGGGAAGGACCTTTTCGGGAGACGCCTGCACGAGCCGCCGGCCGAGGGCCAGGCCCTCGTCGAAGTGGCGTGTGTTGAACAGGAACTGCATGAACTCCTGGCCGTGATGAAGGTCCGCGGGATCAAGCTCCATCGCGCGGCGGAAGTTGACGAGCGAATCGGCCCAGTGGCCCTGCCTGCGGTGGATGAGCGCCAGGGAGTAGTACATGACCGGGTCGTTGGGCCTTAGCTGGGCAAGGCGCAGGTACTGCTCGGCCGCGCGGGCGTAGTCGCGGTAGCCGTAGTAGTAGTAGTCCCCGGTGTCCTCGATCACCGCCGGGTCGTCGGGCGCCACGCGGTTGGCCGTCTCGATCGCCTCCTTCGCCTTCGCGAGGCGCAGGTCGGTGTGGTCCTCGTCGTCAAAGAAGACGAAGGCCTGGTACGACCCGAGCTCCGCCCAGGCCGCCGCAAACTTCGGGTCGAGCGCGACGGCTGAACGCAGGAGGGGCTCGATGACCGCGAGCGACCCGAGGTCGTTGCGCATCTTGCGGGCCTTGAGGTACAGGTCGTACGCCTCGGTGCTGTCGGTCGGGCGCCGCTCCAAGAGCGCCTTCTCCTCAGGCGAGATGGCGGCGCTGAGCGCCCCCGCGATCGCCTGGGAGAGCTCCCCCTGGATCGCGAAGATGTCGGTGATATCCCGGTCGTAGGACTTGGCCCAGATGTGCTCGTCCGTGGCCGCACGGATCAGCTGGCCCGTGACGCGGACCTTGTTGCCGGCCCGGCGCACGCTCCCCTCGAGGATGTACGCGACGCCCAGCTCCTTCGCGATCTCGCGGATCGGCTTTGTCGCCCCGCGGTACTGCATGACCGAGGTCCGCGACACGACCCGCAACCCCTTCACGAGCGCGAGGTTTGTCAGGATGTCCTCGTGGATCCCGTCGGCGAAGAAGGCGTTGGTGTCCTTGTCCTCGCTCATGTTCTCGAACGGGAGGACGGCGACCGACTTGTCGGAAACGGCCGGGGCTGCGGTCGGCGGCGGCGCGCTTTCCCTCCCCGCGTCCGCCTTCTCGGCCGCGGCGGTCGCCTGCGATGCAATCGTGGTCGCCGCCGCTACCAGGCGGGCGACCTCCTCGGGGCTGCGGCGCGGCCTGAGCAAAAGGTAGGCGACCACTCCCGCAACGAGGACGGCAAAGCAGCCCAGGATGACGAGAGGGGCGTGGCTTCGGTGGCCGGCCGGGGCGGGAGCGGCGGCGGCGGCCTTCGCCGGCGGCGCCGGGGCGCGGCTTCCCGCAGCCTTCTTCGGCGCCTCGAGGAGCCCCTTCACCTGCTCCACGAACTGGGAGCTCGGCACACCGTGCCTAAGCTGGGTCCACTGGTAGCGCAGGAACTCCTCGGGCACCATGGCCTCGTCCGCGGGGGTGTCGTCCACGACCACGGGCACGATGAAGGGCACCCCGTGGGCCATGTCCTTCGTTCGCTCGACGCCCATGTTCCACTCACGCCGGAAGTAGCCCTCTCCCCTCGCCTGCGTCCGGGCCGAGATGAGCGGCATGAAGAGCGCGCACTCGCGAATCTGCCGCCTTATCTTCTGGTCCCAGGCGTCCCCGCCTCGAAGCTCCGCCTGGTCGAACCACACTTCGATGCCGAAGGCCCGCAGGGCGTCGGCGATGCGGCGGGCCTGCTCAACGTCCTCCCTGGCGTAGCTCAGGAAGACGGCTGGGCCCGGCTGGGTGGTGGAACTCTCCGGCATGGGACACGCAGCTACCTGACAGGCAGGGCGATGCCTTGCGAGTCCAAAGCCGCGCCGAATCGGCCCTCTGCCGGCGCCAGGCCAGGGGTCTCCTTCCTTAGGCGTACGTGCACTTCCGGGCTTCGTCGGCAAAGGCCTCAAGAAGCTCCGGATCCGCGTCGAAGAAATGATCGGACGGCGACAAGATGAACCCCCCGCCGCCCCCGGCCTCGGCGAAGCACCGCCGAACCTCCGCCCGCGTCTCCTTCGGGGTGCACCGCGTGAAGAAGCGCAGCTGGTCAAAGCCGCCGATCATGCAGACTTTGGAGCCGATCCGGCGCTTGGCCTCGGCAAGGTCGGCGTCGCCCCCCATGGCGGCCGGCGTAAAGGTCTCCATGGCGTCGGGTCCCATGGCCGCGATGCGCTCGAGGAGCGGCATCATCCCGCCGCAGGTGTGGTAGACGATCCGCTGGCCCGCGGCGTGGGCCGCCTCGATTATGTCCCTGTCGTAGGGCGCCACGAACCGCTCGAAGATCGCGGGCGAGATCACGGTCGAGGAGGCCGCCCCCCCGCCGAGCTCGATCACGTCGTAGCGGGCGCCCGCGAGCGAGCGGGCATAGACGAGCTTGCGGCGCTGGAGGATCCCCAGGAACTCGTGGACCCACACGGGATCGTCGTACGTCTCGAGGATCAGCCGCTCGATCCCCGCCAGGCACGCCGCGTCCTGCCAGCAGCCCGGCTGCCCGAAGGCGTCGAACGTGCACATGTGGCTCCGGATGATCCCCCGCTCGCCGAACGCGTCGGCCGCGCGGTTGACCGCGCCCACGTCGCACTTAGGCGCGGGCATGAACGCACCCAGGAGGTCGATGTCGCTCTTCTCCTTGATCAGGTGCTCGGCCACCCAGGTCGTGTAGGCGTTCGACTGCAGGACCATGGAGAGCTCGCCGCCCGGCGTGAAGAACCGAAACCGCTGGGCCTGGAATTCGGTGCCGGGAAGGTCCTCGATCGAGATTCTCCAGGCATCCGTCACCACCCGGCGGGCCTCCAGGAAGCCGATCTTCCCCTGGACCGGGTCGTATCTTTCGCCCAGGGACTCGTCCGGCCGGTGCTCGACGACCCAGTCGATGGCGTCGAGATCGAGCGCGTCGAAGAACTCGCGGCTGTCCGCCCCCTTGAAGAACTCCCGGAGGTAGGACTGCATCAGGTGGTGGGTCGTCACCGGCAGCCGGTCGGGGACCTGCCGGTTGAGCGCGCACAGCATCCGTTGTCGTGAGGTCATGGTGCGGATTGCTTCGGGGCCAGGGGGTCGCCGCGACCCCGACGGCGGGGCGCCACCGGCGAACGGGCGCCCGAGCCGCCTGACGGATCGGTCTTGGCTTAAGTGTAACCGCGCGGGCTCTGAAAAGGAAGCGCCCATTAGAATCCCCTTCCCCCTTGAACCGCCCGGGGGTGGCCCAGGGCCTGCGCGCGCCCTAATCCGCGCCTGGCGAGCCGAGCTTCTTCTCGGGCCTGAACACAAGGTCGTCGCGGTTCTGGATCCACGGATCCGCCAGCGCCTCCGCGACGTTCTTCGTGAAGGCCATGCCCCAGCCCACCCGGCCGGCGTTTCCGTCCCACCAATGCACGAAGAAGACGGTCCTCGGCATTTTCTCCCGGATGGCCGACACGAGGATTCTCTCGTCAAAATCGGGGTTCCCCAGCTCCGGCGAGCCGGCCCCGAACTCGCACATGCAGACGATCTTCCCGGTCGAGACCAGTTTCGTATAGCCGTCGACCACGGAGGCGTCGGCCGGATGGTCCGTGTAGACATCCTGCCCCACGATGTCGACATAGGCGTCACCGGGATAGTGGGTCGTCGTTGGGATCCCCGGTTGCCCGGACTCAAAGAGCCACACGAGATTGTGAAGCCCCTGGGTCTCCTCCATGTAGCCGCGGGTAAAGCGCCACAGGGTGGTGAACTGCTCGGACGACAGGAACTTCGTTCCCCACCAGAACCAGTCGCCGCCATTCTCGTGATAGGGCCGGAGCATGACGACCACGCCTGCCTCCTGCAGCTCCCTGATTCCGGCGGCGACCTGATTCAGCGAACGCATGAACGCGGTGTTCGTCGCCGTGCCCGGGATCAGCAACCCTGCCGCGTCCAGCCGGGAGACATCATGAACCGGCCCGCCTGACGTCGGGTTCGGCATGTGAAGGTTCAGCAGGACCAGGCCGCCCGCCCTCCAGTAGGCGATGGCACCCGCATTGAAGGTCGTGACCGGCACGCCCGACGTCTGGTCGTAATGATAATAGTCGCCGCTCACCAGGCCCAGCCATTTGCCCGTCTTCGCATGGATGGCGCCAATCGGAGCCATGTCGCCCGTCTCGACATCCTGCCCGGAAATCGTGTGGGTTCCGGACACCTGCTTCAGATAAGCAACCAGCTCCGCCGGCGTACGAATGCCGGGGGGAGTTGCAAGGGCGGGCTGAAGGGCGGCGGAGAACAGCACAAGCGCCGCGCCGGCCTTCAGAACGAAGCAGAATCCGCGGGTCCAAGAGCGCATGATCGATCGAATCGGCATCCGCCCCTTATCTCAAGATCCACCGACGGCGCCAGCCGTGGAGCCAGGCCGCGCATCCCGGTCGCGAAACCCGCGCCATTACTTGAATGTACGCGCTTTTTTCTGTTTAGGCGCGGCCGGGGATCGCCTCGGCTTGCGGTGTTGCCCGTCGGCAACCGCTAGAACCGATCCAGGAACCCTCAATCGCCCCCACCATGCCCTTCAGCCTATCCCTCGCGGTCAGCCTAGGTAAGTTTGTCCAGTGCGCCTATGACATGAACAACCTGCCGGATCCGGCCAAGGTCACCCTTAGCGATTCCAGCTATTCGTTGGTGAACGTCATCTATGGGGACAACAAATGGGACGACGTGGACGGCTTCGTGCCCTTCGGCTTCATCGCGCAATCAAGCGCGGCACCCTATTCCATCGTGGTGAGCCTACGGGGCACCGAGGACATGTGGGACTGGATTTCAAATATTGCGTTCCTTCGGAAGGCCTGCCCCCTGTCGGGCGCCCCGGCCGGAGCGGAGACCGAGGATGGATTCACATGCCTCTACCAGACGCTCTGCGTCGCACCGACGGCTCCGGCGGTTCCCTTGAAGACGACGATCCAGAGTCTAATCGCCAGCCTTGGGGCGGCAGACGTGACCCAGGTCTGCGTCTGCGGCCACAGCCTGGGGGGAGCCTTGGCCACCCTGGCCGCGGTCGACCTTGTCGGCTCCAACATCGTGAGCGCGCTCTGCATCTACACCTTCGCAAGCCCGGCCGTGGGCGAGAAGACCTTCGCCGGCTGGTATGACGGCCTGGTGCCCGATTCGTATCGCATCTTCAACGGGACCGACATCGTGCCGACACTTCCCCCGTCGCTCATCGGGTACACGCACGTGGACGAACCGTTCGAGATCAATTCCGGGCCGTCGGTGAACAACAGCGTCGTCTGCCACCACTCGCTTTCGACATACCTGCATGCGCTCGATGCCTCGCAGCCCCTCGAGGCGGGATGCTCGTTGCTTGCGCTTGCGGCGCCTCCGCCATGATGATCCTGCCGGCGAAGAGCCTGCAGCGGGCGTCGAAGACGGGCCGTTGAGGCGCAGGATCGTCCCCAGATGACGCTGAACCCTCACCCAACAACACAAAGGTTCAGATGACGACCGACGACCTGGCGCGGGTGAACCAACAGTTTTACGACGCCCTCTGGTCCAACAGCCGGCTGGTGCGGCCCGAGCGGTTCAATACCTGGCCGCTTTTGTCGGCCTTGGCCTCCCGGGCCCCGTCTCGCCTTGAGGTCGGCCCGGGCCTTCGGCCGCGTCTGCCGATTGCCGGCACTCATTTCATAGACATCAGTCCGCCGGTTGTCGCGCGCCTGAAGATGGAAGGCGGCCTCGCAGCGGAAGGCGCAATCGCCTCCCTTCCGTTCGCAGACGGGCAGTTCGACCTGGTCTGCGCCTTCGATGTCATCGAACACATCGGCGATGATCGGAGCGGCTTTCGCGAGGTGGGCCGCGTGCTGAAGAAGGGCGGGAGGCTTGTCCTTTCGGTGCCGATATTTGCGGCGCTCTGGACGAATTTCGACACGCTGGTCGGACACGCGAGGCGGTACGAGCCCGGGGAGCTTGTCGAGAACCTCAGGTCCCATGAGCTTGAAATTGAAAGGAGCGCCCCGTTTGGGATGCAGCCTTCCAATCCTTGGCTTGTGAGGCTGGGGATGCACTTGCTCATCCAACACCGCAAGACGGCGATGCGCTGGTACAACGGCCTCATCGCCCCGATGGGGTTGCTGTTTCAGAGGCGGCTTCGGTTCTCCGAAGGGCTGATTGACACAAAGAAGGTCGATGAACTGATCCTGGTGTGCGTGCGCAGGTGAGGGCGCTCGCCGGGGGGCGCGAGCCGTGTCACAAGCCATGCCTCAACCCGGTTTGACGGCGGTCCTGCGCGGGTGTTTGCTTAGCGTGACTTGAAGCCGCCCCCATCCAGGCCGGTGGCGCCGGCAACGCCCCACCCCGCAACCCCTACCCCTGTGAATCCACGCGCCTTCCTTGGCCTCCTCTCCGGAACGCTCGCCGCCAGCCTCCCGCTTTCGGCCGAAAACAGCCCGAGTCCGCCCAGGCGGTTCTTCTCCGACGACAGCTTCTGGAACCAGCCGATCGCGGCGAACGCCGAGACCGACCCGCGCACCGGGCGGTGGGTGAAGCTCCTCGAGACCGAGCCCAGCAAGGAGAACTGGCTCATCAACTGCGAGCAGTGGACGATCCCGGTCTACGAGGTCGATTCCTCCACGCCGCAGGTGAAGGTCGGGCTCCACACGCTCACGCCCGACGAGCACCGCATCTGGCACTCGCAGCATGCGACGTTCGGGCATGGAAAAGGATTCGACCTGGTTCCGATCCCAGGCGAGGCGAAGCCGGACCCAAGGGGAGACGCCCACCTGGCCGCCGTGGACTGGGGCCGCAAGCTCGTCTGGGACATGTGGTCCGTCACCAAAAATCCCGACGGCAGCTGGGCCTCCAACACCGGGATGGTCTACGCGTCCGACGGTCCGGGGGTCTTCAGGACCGAGGACCTGGGGGTCGTCGACGGCGAAAGCGTCCACTTCCACGGGCCGAGCCGGGCGGCGGGCGTCCCGGCCGTGGCGGGCCTCATCCTCTACGACGAGGTCATGGCCGGGGAGATCCGCCACAAGGTCGCCGCCGCCTCGCGCTTCTGCGCGTACAGGGAGTTCGTGTTTCCCGCGGCGTGGACGGACGGGATCGTCGAGGGCGGCATCCCGGAGGGCACCGTGATCCAGCTCGACCCCGCGCTCGACCTGTCAGCGTTCCCGCTGACCCGCGAGGAGCGCATCGTCTGCGTCGCGCTCCAGCGCTACGGGATGGTCCTGGTCGACATCGCCCAGGGCCAGCCCGTCTACGCCGAGGGCCTCTGGGGGCATCCCGGCAAGTCGTGGAAGGGAAAGCTCCGGTCGACCGGCGGACTTTCGACGATACCCTACAGCCACTATCGCATGCTCAAGATGGGGCCCGCGACCTACAAGGGGGACGGGCGCTCCAAGTTCGCCTCCGTCTGGGACGACCCGCAGACCAACAAGTAGGCGCACGCAGGCGGCATTGGACAATCACCCGTTGCCACCGCCGCCGTTGCAGCATACCTTGTGAATGCCGGGCCCGTCCCCGGGCCCGCCCCAAGGCAACTTCACCCCATGGCACCAACCCCCGGACTCACATGAGCGTACCCACCAGCCCCCAGAGATTCCCCTACGTTAAGGACATGGCAGCGGGCACCTACTACTGGTGCGCCTGCGGCAATTCCAAGAACCAGCCGTTCTGCGACGGCGCACACCAGGGCACCGAGTTCTCACCGGTGAAGGTCGAGCTTGCCGCGGCGAGGAAGGTCGCCTTCTGCGGCTGCAAGCATACTAAGAACGGCGCCCTCTGCGACGGGTCGCACGCAAGGATCTGACAAGCGCCGCCCAAGACTCCCGTTCTGAGACTCGAGTCAAAGCGGCGGGGCAGTTGTTCTTGTCGTGTGGGGGGAGGCTTCCCAAGCAGAGCCGAAGCTTCACCAGCGCATGAGCCCGGGCACAAAGATTTGGATCGTGCCAATAGAGTTCCCCCGGGACGGGTCACGCCCTATATGGCAATTGCAGGCGCATATCGCAGCGGTAGGTTAAGGACCCATAGCCAAGTGACGGCCTGTAGCGTACTGTAGCAAGGAAAGTGATGGCGAACACCTCGTCATCAAAAACAAAAGATACATTATTCACCTCCTATTCGCACCCGTTCTTGCCAGTGCCATCTACATTGGCGGCGGCTTGGGCCTCGTCCTCCTCATCGTCGTTATCATCCTGATACTACGCTGACCGCGACCGAGTCCGCGCAGTTTAGCGCCTGCGAGCCGATTGCGCTCGCAGGGAAGCTTGGCTATAAATCCGATCACCCAGGTTTCCAGCCCCCAGGTATCCTATGGCCCTTGGCGAAGCGTGAATGCGCGCAAGCGACCGTGGCCTCAAGGCGTTTTCCTGTGCTCCTGTGCAATGGGCCTAGCCTGCTTAGCACCCAGCCTTCACGGCCCATGATCCTCGGAATTGCGCTGGGTTCTCGCGCGAAAGAGCGACGTATAGATAACGAGGCACGTCAGCAGGATTGCGCCCATCCAAACGCTGCCGGGGCCGGAAACGCCAAAGTAGTAGCTGGCACCGGCGACGAAGGGAACGAGCACAATTGAAAGGAGGGCAAGGTTCATTGCCCAAAAGATAGCACTCAGTGCCCCTGTTCCTATGGGGTCTTGGCCTCCGCCCGAAACACAGTTTGCCCAGACGTCCACGAGGTGTGGCAGAATCTGGTCGCAGGTGCTCGGGATGAGGCGGCAGCATGGGGCCTCGGGTCCCCCGTGGGCCCGCTACCCACCCGCAGGTCCGACTCCGCCCGCAGGAGGCTCGTCCTTCTTCCCGGCCTTTGCGCGCTCGGCCTCGATCCGCTCCAGCTCAAGCGGATGGTCCTCCTTCATCTCCTTCTCCGACAGCCATCCCGTGAGCCATGAGAGGTTCATGGGATAGATGTCCGGGTTGAAGATGACGAAGTAGAAGTGCCAGATGATGATGGCCAAGGTCGCCAGCACGGCCTCGTACAGGTGGACGGTCCGGGACACGTCGTAGCCGAGCTTCGTAAAGAGCCGGATGGACGTGTTCTCGAACCAGAGGAGCGCCCCGGTGATGCCCATGACCGCCGAGCCCCACATCATCGCCCAGTACTCGGTCTTCTCGATGTAGCTGAAGCGCCCGAACTTCGGCTTGGTCGGCGAAAGCCCGAGGTTGTACCGCAGGACGCCCAGCGCATCGGTCAGGTCCTTCACCACGGGCAACAGGTCGCGGAACAGCTGCCTCCCGCGAATCGTGAGCGCCAGGTATGCGAAATGCCACAGCCCGGCGGCAACGAGGACCACGCCGGCCACCCTGTGGATGTCGCTTCGCCATTCGAACAGGTGGCCGACCCGGTGGCGGATGGGCATGACCCACCAAGCATCCGGGAACTGGAGCATGAAGCCCGTGATGACGAGCGCGACGAAGCTTAGGACCAGGGTCCCGTGCTGAAGGCGCTCGTTGACCGTCATCCGGAGATAGAGGCGGTGGGGCAGGATCTCCTCGGCGACGAGCCCCCTCTGGATCCCGATCTTGCGCCGCACCTTCTTTAGGAAGTCGAGGCCGTTGTGGACGACCATTCCGCCGACCACGACAATGATGAGCAGAACGTAGAGCGTCGCGATCCAGTAGACCGCAGGCTCCTGGCCCTTCCTGCTCGCCGTCACGTGCACCGGGGCGGACGTGAAGCGCACGTCGGCGCCCTGGTGGCACTGGCCGCAGGTCTTCGCCAGGTTGGCGCGGTTGACCGGCGAGAGCGGATCCGAGGACGGCCGCACCGCGTGCGCCCCGTGGCAGCTCGAGCAGTTGACCGCGACCACCGCGCCGCCGCGGGTCGCCAGCCCGTGGAAGCTGTCGGCAAAGGTCTGGAAGCGGTCGGTCGCCAGGCCGTAGCGCTCGTTCAGGTTCACCGAGCCGTGGCAGGTGCCGCACACCATCGCCGAGACGTTGCGCGCCGACACGGCGGCAGTCGGGTTCTTGGGATCCTGGATCTGGTGCTCCCCGTGGCAGGTGGTGCACACCGGCGTGTCCGGGAAGCCCATCCTAAGGGCGGCCGCATGCGCGCTCAGCGCATACTCCTTGGCCTCCGCCGCGTGGCACTTGGCGCATGTCCCGGGGAGATTCTGCGGGTTGAACCGCGAGCCGGCGCTGAGCGGGCCGGCCGTCTCGTGGCTTCCGTGGCAGTCGACGCAGTTGGCGGCGGCGGCGTTTCCCTGCGCGAGGCTCTTGCCGTGCACGCTCTCGCCGTAGGAGACGATGAAGCCCCGGCTCACCTTCGAGGCCGCCAGCACGCGGCTCTCGTCCCTGTGGCAGCTCAGGCAGAGGTCCGTCTGCTCGCGCTTGAGCTTCAACTTGTCGCTCCCCGCCGCCACCGGCTTCATGTGGCAGGTGAGGCAGGTCGGCGCCTCGGCCCGTCCCGCGGCGAAGGCCGCGCCGTGCGCGGAATTCATGAAGTGCTCGGCGACGTCGGCGTGGCACTCGCCGCAGGCGGCCACGAGCTTCGCCCCCGCGAACGACGACTTCGCGCCCGAGGCCTCCGGGATCCCGTGGGTCCCGTGGCAGGAAGTGCAGTCGGTCTCGGCCGTGGCCGCAAAGGGCACCGCGGCAAAGTCCGCGTGGAAGGCGTGGGTCTTCGCGGTTGCGTCATGGCAGCCCCTGCAGTCGACGGCGGCCGCCGGCCTGTGGTGCGGCCGGACGTTCAGGTCGACGGCGTCGTGGCAGTCGGTGCAGCCGAGCGACGCGTGCGCCGAGCGGCCGAACCCGCTCGTGTCGACGTGGAGCGACACCATCTTGCCGCCCTTCCAGATGCCGAGCTTGGGATCCCCGTGGCATTCCAGGCAGGCCTTGTTCCCTGCGGCATCCGCGGCCCGGAGGCCCCCCGCAAGCGCAGCCGCAGCCATCCCGGCTCCCGCGAGCCGGAGCAAAAATGTGAATCTTAGGTGTTGCCGCATGGCTGCCGGACGGCCCGCCGCCAGGCACCTCCCATGCTGCCCGAAGCCCCGCGATTCGGCTGCGCGGATTTTGGCATAGATGCCGCGCTTTTATCCTACCCAGGACGGGAAGAAGCTCCTAGTATGGCCCCAGCGCCCTCCGCCCCCCGGGACGCGAGGCTCGACCCAGAAGATTTACCATGAAATCACTCAACATCATCGGGATAGGGGCTACGGCCCTTCTCATCGCATCGCCCGCGGCCCGCGCCGCGGCTGCCGACAACTGGAAGCAGCACTGTGCATCCTGCCACGGCGCGGACGGCACCGGGCAGACCAAGATGGGCCACAAGCTCGGCGTCAAGGACCTGACCGACGCCGCCAACCAGAAGGGCTTCACCGACGACCAGCTCTTCAAGAACCTGAAGGCCGGCGAATCCGACGCCGACGGCAAGGTGAAGATGAAGCCCTTCGGCGAGAAGCTGTCGGACGACGACATCAAGGCCCTCGTGGCCTACGTCCGTACGCTGTCCAAGTAGGGGCCTACCCGGAGCCGCCCCCCTGCCGCCGGATCATACCGGCGAGCCTGCGGCTCTCCGGGTCGCCCGACCCCTCCAGTCCCCGCAGCACCCCCGCCTGGTCCTCGGGCGAGCGGTTCTGGCCGAACTTGAACTTCGCCTCAATGCGGGTGATGCGGATCGAGAAGGCGACGACCGCCCGCATCATCGACTCCATGTAGTCCTTCGGCAGGTCCATCCCCCACGGGCTCGGCATCCCCGACTCGTACTTGGAGGTCGTGTCCCTAAGCATCTTCAGCATGAACGCGGCGTCCGTCTCCACGCGCGCGACGCCGTAGACGTGGGCCGCCGCGTAGTTCCAGGTGGGCACCGCAACCTTGGCCTCATACCACGAGGGGCTTATGTAGGCGTGCGGCCCGTGGAAGATGCAGAGGACCTCCCGGACCCCGTCGAAGGACTTCCACTGCCCGTTCGCCCGCGCCATGTGGCCGCGAAGACTGTCGCCCTGTTGCGACTCGTCCAGCAGCACCGGCAGGTGGCTCGCCTGCATCCGGCCGTCCTCCTGCGTGACCAGGGTGGCGAAGCCGTGCGCATGGAGGAACGCCCGGATCGTCCGGGGATCCTCGACGCGGTTGAAGGACGGGATGTACATTGAACACACCGAATCACCGACCTAAAGGGTGCGCGAGCCGTTTTCCGGCCCGGGACGCCCGGAGTGGACACCCGAGGCAAACCCCCTTTTCTTTGCGGAATCAATCCATGCATGACGTGAAGACGACCGCCGGCCTCCCGAAGGCCGCCGCCTACCGCGAGATCCTGGGACAGCTCGCGGCGCTCTTTTCCGGGGAGCGAAGCGGCGTGGCCAACGCGGCGAACATGGCGGCCGCCCTTTACCAGGCGCTGCCCGACGTGAACTGGGCCGGGTTCTATTTCCTGCAGGAGGGCGACCTGGTGCTCGGGCCCTTCCAGGGCAAGGTCGCGTGCGTGCGGATCCGGGTCGGCAAGGGCGTCTGCGGGACGGCGGCCAAGCGCCTGGAAACGATCACTGTCCCGGACGTGAACGCCTTTCCGGGGCATATCGCGTGCGACTCCGCATCGCGCTCCGAGATCGTCGTCCCGCTCATCCGAAAGGGGAGCCTGATCGGGGTCCTGGACGTCGACAGCCCGACACTGGGCCGGTTCGACCGGGAGGACGCCGCCGGCCTCGGCGCCGCGGTGGATCTCCTGCTCCTGGCCTCCGACTTCGGAAGGCTCGCCGGCTGACCGCGGGCCGTGGGCCCCAAAAGGCTCACTCGGCGGGAGCGGGACCCTCCGCGCCGATCGCGGGGCCGCGCGGGTCCCGGATGCCCGCCTTTCGCCCGGAGCCCTTCGACTCTACCTCCTCAATGTAGCGACGGGTCGCCGGCGGCAGCTCGAGCCAGATCCTGATCGCGATCGCCAGGCCCAGGAGCGCGAAGGGGACCAAGAACAGGGGCCACCAGATCCAGTTGATCGAGGCCAGGTAGCCGATGCTCACGGACTGGATCGTGCTGCCAGCGTAGGCAAAGCCGTCGACGATGCCGGCACAGGTGGCGGTCGCCTTGCGGCCGCCGAAGTCCGTCGCCGCCGTGCCCGACATGAGCGAGGTGATGCCGACGGCGCACATGGTGATCGCCACACCCATGATCCCCACGGTGACCGGCGATGTCCGCAGGGTGGCGGCCATCACGAGCGCCAGGGCGAGGACCAGGGCGCTCAGGATCGCCGCCACCGGCCCGCGCCTCGACTGGAAGAACTTGTCCGAGATGAATCCGGCCGCGAATCCCCCCACGATGCCGAAGATGCACAGGAGCCACCCCCAATGCTGCACGAAGAACGGGCTTCCTCCGGCCGGCACCTCCGCGGCGAAGAACGTATACCAGTACTGGATCCCGTTTCGGAATACCCCCGAAGTGAGCTCCACGGCCGCGATCATGAGCATGAGCGGGCTAAGAAAGACCTTCTTGAGCAAGTCCAGGTACGAGAGATCGATATGCATGAGCCCCGAGGAGGCGTCGTGCGTGTCGAAGGACGGGAAACCGGCATCCTCCGGGGTGTCGGCCACGGCCCAAATGTCGATGATGGTCCAGCCCGCAATGATCGCCGCGGGGACGAAAAACACGGCGGGAATGCTGCCGGTGAAATCGACGATCGCCCGGCTCCAGTCGATCGCGAAGTACACGCCGATCGAAATGAGCGAGCCAAAGATCGCCCCGAACACCCCGCGCTCCCGCACGTGGAACCAGTAGGCCTTCACCTTGATGATCGAGACGGCGCCGTAGCTCTGGAAGTACATGTTCAGGGAGTAGACCGCGCTGTAGGCGGCGGTGAGGTGCCCCGGCATCCGCCCCGCGAGCACGAGAACGGTGAGCAGGCCGAGCATCGCGTTCGACACCGCCGATCCGAATCCCGCGATCAGCATCCCGCGCTTGCCCCCGATCCGGTCCACGAGCGGCCCGTTGACGACGAAGGAGACCGCGTAGACGAGCGTGCCGACGCCGGTGATGATGCCGAACGTCTCCTTGGTCATCAGCGCCCCCATCGCCTTCGAGGAGACGATGATGTTGAGGCGCCCCATGTACAGGAACGAGTACGTCATCCCCAGCGGGAACCAGTTGAGGAACCGCCGCATGACGAACTTCCGGCTGTGCCCCAGCGGGTTGTTCGCGAAATACGCCGCGATGACCGCGACCAGGCAGGCACCGATGACGGCGAGGTACATAAAACGGGTCGACGATGCCCGCGATTCGAGCCGGCTCAATCCCTATCCGGGCTGTTTCCCTGATCTTCCGACGGTTTTTGCACTGCCGTCACCCATTCCCGGGGATCCCGCGCCCATTCGACCCTAATGGGACAATCCCTGCAGCCCAAGAAATGCGCAGCTTTTGCCAAAGACCGCCCGGCGGCCCCGCTCCAGGCTTGTTAAGCTCTCCTCCGCAAGAGAATGAGCGCAGGCCGAAACACCCCCTCGATTTCGGCGGCCCCGGGATTGGGGCGCCCGGGCGGGGCCATTCCTATTTAGGGCGCCGCCCAAGACACCCCATGGCCCCCCAGCCGAGCGACCCGTCTTCCGATCCCGTTGCCCAGGCTGACAACCTTCGGCGCCTGGAGGCGCGCATCGCCCGGATTGAGGCCTACCTGCGGCTGAATGAGCCCGCCAAGGTGGCCGCCGCGCCGCCTCCCGCCGCGCAGAAACCCGACGAGGACCTCGAATACAAGATCGGCCAGGAATGGTTCGCGAAGGTGGGCATCGCGGCGCTCGGGGTCGGCATCGCCTTCACGCTCTGCCTACCCTACGCCACCCTGCCGCCCGCCGCCCCGTCGCTCGCCGGCTACGCGCTGGCGGCCGGACTCTTCGCCCTGGCGCGCTTCTCCCCCCGCGCCCTTGAGCCCGTCTCTTCGCCCCTTCGGGCGACGGGGATGGCGCTCCTCTATCTCGCAAGCCTGAGGCTCTGCTTCTTCGGGGACCGCCACGCCGTGGGCGCCGACTCGCTCGCGGGCGGGCTTCTCCTCGCGCTCACGGCCGCCGCGAACCTCGCGATCGCCCTGCGCAGGAAATCCGCGTGGCTGACCGGCCTCGCGCTCCTGACCGGCTACTCGACGGCCGTCGCCGTCGGCTCCCCGTCGGTTGGGCTGGGACTCATCGCCGCCTTCTCCATCGCGGCCGTGGGCGCCAGCGTCTTGCTTGGCCGGCCGGCACCGATCATGACCGCGATGCCGCTTGCGTACGTCGCGTACGCCGCATGGGCCTTCGGCAACCCGTTCCGCGGCCATCCGTTCCAGGCGGTCGCGGGCACGCCGTGGGCTCCCGGGGTGCTCCTCGTGTGCCTGGTGGCGTTCTCCGCCGGGTTTCACCGCGCCGCCCAGGGCGACCGGGAGAGCGTCATGGCCAACGCAGGCGTGTTTCTCAACGCCCTGGCGGGCTTCGCGGTCTACCTGATCCACACGTTCGTGTGCTATGACTCCGAGCTGGTGGCCGCCCAGCTGGCCGCCTCGGTTGCGCTCATAGGACTCGCCATCCTGCATTCGAGCGAGAAGGACGGCATCGGGTCCTTCATCTGCGCGATGACCGGATTCGCGGCGCTCAGCTTTGCGATCATCAAGGCCACGCACCCTCCCGATGTGTTCGTCTGGCTCTCCGTGCAGAGCGTCATCGTGGTCGCGACCGCGATCTGGCTGCGTTCCCGCTTCATCGTCGTCGCGAACTTTGTGATCTTCCTGGCGATCCTCGCCTGCTACGTGGCGGTCGCCGAGCGGGAGCGTGGGATAAGCCTCGGCTTCGGCCTGGTGGCCCTGACCACGGCCCGGCTCCTCGGCTGGAAGCAGAAGCGCCTCGAGCTCAAGACCGAGTTCATGCGAAACGCCTACCTTGTCGTGGCGTTCCTCGTGTTCCCCTACGCCCTTTATCACCTCGTGCCCGGGGCCTGGGTCAGCCTGGCATGGGTGGGAGCCGCGATGCTCTACTACCTTCTCTCGGCTATCCTGCACAACCCCAAGTACCGATGGATGGCGCACGCCACCCTCGTCCTCACGGCCCTCTACCTCGTCATCGTCGGGATAAGCCGGCTTGAGCCGCTGTTTCGCAACCTGTCGTTCCTCGTCCTCGGCGCCGCGTTCCTGATCGTGTCGCTCGTCTTTACCCGGTTGCGGACCCGCCGCTGACTGCAGTCACGCCACGCCCCACACGGAGCGGGCGTCCAATTCCGTGCGCCGATGGGGAGGCCGGGGCGCCCTTTGGGAACTTGGGAATTGAAGTCCGGGTCGGAGCCGTGGAATCTGGCTCAAGTGAGCCTTCCAGCGGCGGATACGGATATCGTCTACCGGGTTTCCAAGGGAATGCGGGTGCTCGGCGTCTGCTTCCTTTCGCCGCTAATCGCGGCCTGCATCGTGGCGCCGCTCTGGCTGCTTCGCGGTTCCTCGCTGGACGACGGGCTGCGGATCACGCTGCCGCTCCTCGGTATCGCCGTTGCGGCGCTGTTCGTGTACGTGCTGCGCTCCACCCTGCGCTCCCGCCTCGAATTCCTTTCCACCGGCATCCGCTACACGAGCGGCTGGGGCGCGCCAAAGGAACTCACCTACGACGAGGCCGAAGGGTACCGGGTCCGTCCGGGAAGGAATACGCGGATCCTGCTGCTCCAACCCAGGGACAAGGCCCGCAGACCGCTCAAGATCGAACTCGTCTTTGAACGGGCGAAGGAGCTGGACGCCCTGCTGGGGCAGAAATTCCGCAACCTCGATGAAGCGGACCTCCAGGCCGAGGTGAGCGAGATCCTGGCCGACGAGACCCTGGGCACGTCCGAAGAGGACCGGCGAGCCGCTTTGGCGAGCGCCAAAGGGCAGGCCCGCATCCTTAACGCGGCGGCAACGGGGCTCGTGTTCTGGGGATTCATCTATCCGCGGCCCTATGGCCTGGTGATGATCGCTCTTGCGGCGGCCCCCATCCTGGCCGTCGGCCTTATCCGCTGGTCGAACGGCCTCGTGGCCTTCGACGGGAAAAGGACCAGCGCGAGGCCCACGGTCGCCTATGCGGCAATGGGGCCGGCGATGGTCATGGGGCTTCGGGGCTTCCTTGACTGGCACATCCTCTCGTGGTCCGCCTTCTGGACGCCCTTCGCCGTGTTTGCTGGAACGATGATCGCCCTGGGCTGGTTTTGCGTGCAGCGCCCGGAGACCAAGAAGCTGGGCACGCTTGCGGTCTTAAGTTTCGTCTTCCTTGTCCACAGCTACGGCCTTGTGCTCTTCCTTAACGGCGAATTCGACCGCTCCGTCCCTGCCATCCACAGCACGGTCGTTGTCAGGCGTTGGACCGTCTCGGGCAGGAGCACAAGCTACCACTTCAGGGTTAGCCCATGGATTGATGACCGGGGCGCCCGGGACATAACGGTCGCACGGCAGGTCTACGACCAGCACGCGGCGGGCAGCCCGGCGCTGATCGGCGTCTGCAAGGGTTGTCTCGCGATTCCATGGTTCTTTGTGCGGTAGGTGCAACTCCGCCGCCGGTCGGCAGGCCCAGAAACCGGACGGGGAAACCGCCCTGCGTCTCCGGATCAACTCCCCTTGGCTGAAAGCCGAAGCCCCCAGTCCTGGTCGCCCGGAAAATCGGGCAGCATGACGACGCCAATCTTGCTGGCTCGCGCGGAATCTCCTGTCACTTCACCGTCAGATTCACCGGGTCGAAGCCCTCGCTGGTGATGACGACATTGTCCCCCGCCGCCAGCTTCTCGACCTTCAAGGTTGCGCCTACTTCTATGACATTGGACTGCGAGCGGGGCGTTCCCGGGCCGGTGACCGTTGTGTCGACCGTCAGTGGCAGCGGGCTCAGATTGTTGATCCGCAGCGTGAAGCCGCTGTGGCCCCCGAAGCTGCTTCCCCAGGTGTTTGCATCAAATGAGGTCGTCACAGGCATGTGGCGCACCTTCAGGACCAGGGGTTGAAGCTTCGCAAGGTCGCTCTGCGCCTTCTGAAGGCGCGACTGCAGGTCCGACACCTGGCTCTTCGCCTGAACGAGCTGCGCGGCAGCCTGGGACGATCCCGCGGCCGCCTGCGTGAGCTGGCCCTGCAGGTCGGCCGACTGGGCCTTGGCCTGGTCCAACTGCGCCTGCAGTTTCGCCGACTCCGCCTTCTCGGCCTTGGCCTTCTCGACCTGCGACTGCAGGTCCGCCAGCTGGCCCTTGGCCTTGTCGATCTGACTCTGCAGATCGGCCGACTGGGTCTTGTCCGCCTCCAGCTGCACCTTGAGGCCCGCGATCTTGGCGTTGTCCGCCCGGGCCTTGGCGAGGTCGGTCTGCGCCTGCGCCAGTTCCGCCTTGGCGCTGGCCAACTGCGTCTGACTTTCGGGGAGCCGGGCGTTCAGGTGCTGAACCTTGATGCCGAGGACGATGATGACAATGGCGAGGACAAGGCAGGCTGCGAGGGTCCCGAAGAACAAACCCGCTGACTTTCCCTTCTCGTGGCTGGGGGCTGGTGTATCATTCATGGTGGTTTGGACATGTTAGACCACCCCGGCCGATCAAAGGGTACGCCCTTCAATCCCGAAAGGCGCGCTTTCAAGTACGGTATAGACCCCACGTCCATTCGGCCTTCATGCGGGTGCCCGGTAGCACCGCCTCCCTTTCGCCGGCTTCTTGGGGCCTGCGCCCTTGAAATCCCCGGGGGAGGTGAAGGCCCCATAGCGAGGGGCGCCCCGGGAGACTACCATGCCCCCATGAACCTGATCCTTCTCTTCGTCATCCTTCTTCTCCTGTTCGGCGGCGGCGGCTTCTATTTCGGCGGACCCGCCATCGGCGGTGGCGGCCTTGGGCTGATCCTGCTGATCTGCCTCATCGTCTTCCTGGCGGGCGGTTTCCGGACGAAGACCTGAGGTCACGTTGCCCGGTTTCGCGAGCGCCAAACGGGGCGCCCGCGGGCTTGCAGCCCGACGCTCGTGGGCTATGTAGCCTTCATGAGCGACCTATCGGTCCGCGAAGCCCAGATGGATTCAGGCGGCCGACCGCAGGCCGAAGACGATTCCAAGCGAGCCGCCGAGCGGCTTTTCGTCGCCCTTGCGCTGCCCAATTGGCTCCGAGCCGAATTAAAGGGCCTCTCGGAGCCCCTGCGAGCCGTCGCGTGGATTCGCCCCGAGCAGCTTCATCTCACGCTGCGGTTTCTCGGCGACACGCCGGCAGACAAGATTGACCGGATTATGGAGAGCCTCGCCTCGATCCACGTGGAATCCTTCATCCTTCCGATTGAGGGCGTGGGCGGGTTCCCTCTGAAGGGTCCCCCAAGGTCATCTGGGTGGGCGTAGGCTCGGGGCACCCCCACCTCTTCCAGCTTCGCCAGCGCCTGGACGACGCGCTCCTCGCGGCAGGAGCCGATCTCGATGTCCGCCACTTCCAGCCGCACCTCACCCTCGCCCGCTGCGCCGCGGGTTCCGCAGGGGTTGTTTCGACCTGGTTGAGGCAGCATGGCGGATTTGGGACCGCGCCCTTGCGCGTCAATGCGTTCGACCTCTGCAAGAGCCGGCTTTCGGCCCAGGGCGCCGAGCACACGCTCAGGCGCCGTTACCCGCTGGCCTGAGGGCGCTTGCGTCCCCTCCGCGCGGGTCGGGGTCCCCTATTTTGCCCGGAGGAGAAGCACCGGAATCCTGACGCTGTGCCGCACGCGCCTGGAGGTTGAACCCAGGAAGAGGTCCGCCACGAAGCGGTGCCCGTGCGTGCTCATGGCCACGAGGTCGCACTTCTTCTCATGAACCCACCGGATGATCTGCTCGCCCGGCTCGCCGAACGCCAGTTCGGCCTCGGCCGGGATGCCCGCCGACTGAAACTCGTTCTGCACCTCCTGCAGGTACGCCGTGTCCTCGGAAATCTCCGGGCTCACCGCATCGGCCCCGAAGGTCCGCGCCGCCCAGCCGTCGGCGACGTGCAGCAGGACGACGCGGCTGTTCATGATCCTGGCCAGGGCCTTCACGTGCTCGATGATCGCCCGGTCGGTGGGCGTCGCGTCCAGCGTCACAAGGATCTTGTCATACATGGCTGGCTCTCGGCTGGAGGTGTCTTTGGGATGGATGCTTAGTGGCCGGCGATGACGGCCCCTGCCTGCCTCAGCGCATCCGGCAGACTATAGATGTCCAACGCCGTTATCAACAGCGCAGTGCCCCAGCCCGTGATCATGAGGAACCAGCCGCTGCGCCACTGCCCCATCCTCTTTCTGGAGCTCGTGAAGTGCAGGAGCGGGAACATGGCAAAGGGCAGCTCGATGCACAGCACCACCTGGCTCAGGTTCACGAGATCGGTCACGCTGCTGCTGCCCCTGATGCTGATGATGAGGATCGCGGGAATCACTGCCAAGGAACGGGTTATCAGCCGGCGCACCCACGGCTTGATCCTCCAGTTCATGAACCCCTCCATGACCACCTGCCCCGCCAGGGTCCCGGTGATCGTGCTGCTCTGGCCGCTCGCAAGGAGCGCCACGGCGAAGAGCGTGCTGGCGAGCGTGGTCCCGAGGAGCGGGGCCAGCGTCAGGTACGCCACGCGGATCCAGTCGCTGTCGGGCGTGAACGTGACGACCTGCCCGCCGGCCACCGTGATGCTGTCCTTGCCGTAGAAGACGATCGCCGCAAGGACGAGGATCGCCGCATTGATGACGAAGGCGATCGCCAGCGCGACCGCCGTGTCGATCGTGTTGAAGCGGATGGCACGGCGGACACTCTTCTCGTCCTGCTGCAGCTTGCGGGTCTGCACAAGAGCGGTGTGGAGGTAGAGATTGTGCGGCATCACGGTCGCCCCGATGATGCCGACCGCGACGACGATCATCCCGCTGCGCGCGAACTCGGGGCGCATCATGGCGCGGCCCATCTCCAGGAAATCGGGCCTGGTCTGGGAAAACCCGAGAATCTCCACGGCGTAGCAGACGCCGATCGTAAGAACAAAAACCGTGACGATCGCCTCGATCAACCGCATTCCCATCCCCTGGAAGGCAAGGAGAAGCATCACATCGAAGGCCGTGATGATGACCGCCCACTGCAGCGGGATGTGGAAAAGCATGTTGAGCGCCACCGCGCTCCCGAGCGCCTCGGCGAGGTCGGTCATCCCTATCGCGATCTCCATGGAGATCCAGTTCGGCCAGCGCGTCCACCCCGGGTAGTAATCCCGGCAGCACTGGGCCAGGTCCTTGCCCGTCGCCACGCCGAGGCGGGCCGAGATCACCTGGAGGATGACCGCCATGAAACTCGCCAGGGCGACAACCCAGAGGAGGCCGTACTTGAACTGCGCCCCGCCCGCAAGATCCGTGCCCCAGTTGCCCGGGTCCATGTAGCCGACGCTGATCAGGATCGCCGGGCCGACGAAGGCGCGCCACTGCCGCCAGAACCCCGCCTGCTGGGGCGGCACGATCACCGTGCCGTGGAGCCCCTCAAGCGAAGTGCGCCCCACCGGGGGCAGGTCGGCCGGTTCCTTTGGCCTCGTTTCCAATGTGCACCCACAGCTAACAGGGTGACGGAGCCAATTGTCCAACTTTCAAATGCCGGCCGCACGGGCCCCTGGAATCTGGCCCTGCGGGATGGCCCGCCCTTGCCTCGCAATGGCGGCAGCCGCTACGACGCCCTGAGGAGCTCCAGCATCGCCCGGTCGAGCTTCCTCCCCCGGAAGTCCTCGTAGGCCACGTCGCCCCGCCCGCTGTCCAGGACGCCAAAGGACCCGCTCAGGTTCCAGAGCGCCCAGCCGAGCCCGGCCTCCTTGAGGCACGCCAGGAGGTCGCCCATCCAGGCGAGCACCACGTCGTGCGGGGTCTGGTTGTGCGCCCCGAATTCCCCGATGTGGACGCCGACGCCCATTCCTTGGAGCGCCTGCCAGGGCGCGACCAGCTGGCGGCGGTAGCGCTCCCGGCCCCACGGGAGCGCCGGGTCGGCCTCGCCCGCGTGCGCCATGAAGATCGGGTTCTCGTGGAAGACGGCCTTGAGCCGCTGCGTCTGGCGCCTGTCGCTCTCGAGCATCCCCGGGGTGATGGCGAGCGGCCACTGGGGCCTCGGCCATGTGTCAGCCCCCTTGATCCAGTCCGCCTTCCAGTGCGTCACCTGCATCGGCTGGTAGCCCCGGCCGCTCTGGGCGATCCCGAGACCGGCCAGCGCGGGGACGGGGATGTTCCCCCACATGAGCCCGTCGGCGATGATGAGCCGCTCCGGGCTCTCGGCGCGGATCGCCCCGACCAGCGCCCGGACGACCCGGGCGTAGGTCGCGTCCTCCAGGAGCTCGCCAGTCTTCGGATCCTTCGCCCCGGGCTCGTTAAGGAGGTCGAAGCTGAGCGCGGAGTTCGGGACGCCCTTGTAGCGCGCCGCGAACTGGCCCCAGTGGTAGGAGGCCGCCTCGAGCGCCTCCGTGTCCGTCCACAGGTTGAAGGGCTCCTGGATCGAACGGTCGACCGAGTAGCCGGGCGCCCGGTGGAAGTTCAGGCACACGTGGACCCCGTGCTGCCTGCCGTACGCCACGGCCTGGTCGATCTCCCTTAAGACCGCTTCGTTCATCTCATGCCACTTCCCGGGCGACGACCAGCAACGGTACGACATCGGCAGCCGCACGAAGTTGAAGCCCCACCCGGCGAGGAGCGCGAAGTCCTCCTCGCGGTAGGGGGCGTTCTCCACGCTCGCGACGAACTTCTGCAGCAGGTTGAAGCCCCGCCAGCGGGGGAGCTTCGAGGCGGTCGCCTCGGGCATAACCGGCGCGGGCGCCGCGGCGCCCAGGCCCCGGCCCGCCAGCCCCAGTGCCGCCGCGGCGGACACGCCCTTGATGAAGTCTCTCCTGCCGATCGCGGGGTTCATGCACGCAAAACCAAGCACGCGAACGGCCCCGGCACAAGGACTTGGGAGCGGGTCCCGTAGGTCGCGCCGGGGGAATGGATCCGAGGTTGCGGCCGGCGCCAGACTTCACACCTTCCCATCTTGCGCCCCAACCCCCAGGCCCCGTGAGCACGCTCCCCGACCCCTTCAAGACGCCCCGCACCGAGACCGGGCGGCTCGACTGCGACTTCCAGGGGGAGACGGTGCCGATGATCCTGCGCCACGAGGACGTGCGCCGCGCCGCCAGGGACTGGAAGACCTACAGCTCGGACGCCCCCTTCCGGGTGCCCATTCCCTCAGAGGAGGACGTCCGCACGATCCGCCAGCTCCCGATCGAGACCGATCCCCCGGACCACACGGAGTACCGCGAGCTTGTGGAGCCCTTCTTCCGCCGGGCCAGGGAGCCGGAGGTCATCGCACGGATGGAGGCCCTGGTGGACGCCCTCGTGTCCGACGCGCTCAAGCGCGACTCGGTCGAGGTCGTCCGGGAGTTCGCCCTGCCGCTCCAGTCCCGGGCGCTCACCTACCTCCTCGCCATGCCCGAGTCCGAGGCGGACATCTGGACCGGATGGGGCACCCACGTCTTCCGGGACGGAGGCCAGGGCCAGAAGAAGGGCGCCGCCCTCGAGACCTACCTGAACGAGCGCCTCGACCGGGCCGCGAGAAGCCCCGGAGGGGACTTCTTCAGCGCGCTCACCCAGGCGACCTTCCGGGGCCGCCCCCTCACCCGGGCTGAGATGCTGGGCTTCGCCAACCTGACCTTCGCTGGGGGCCGCGACACGGTCATCCAGACCGTGGCCTCGGTCGTAGCCTACCTGGGCCGCAGGCCCGAGGCCCTGGGGTTCCTGCGGGAGGACCCCTCCCGCGTCGTTCACGCCTGCGAGGAGTTCTTCCGCGCGGTGACGCCGCTGACGCACATCGGGCGGGTCTGCCCCGTCGAAACCCAAGTCCACGGGAGGAAGGTCCCGGCCGGCGGCCGCGTCTCCCTCTGCTGGGCGTCCGCCAACCAGGATGAGACCGTCTTCGAGGACCCCGGGGAGGTGAAGCTCGACCGCAGGCCCAACCCCCACGTCGCCTTCGGCTTCGGCGCCCACCTCTGCCTCGGGGCGCCCCACGCGCGCCTGATCCTGCGGACGCTCCTCGAGGCGTTCATGGCGCAGGTCGGGACGTTCACGATCCTCGAGGCGGTGGACCACGTGGAGCACGAGGAGCGCTACACGCGCCCCGTGGGCTTCGACAAGCTGGTCGTCCGGTTCGCCGCGCGCTGAGGCCGGCCGCACCCTCTTCCTGAATCTGGCCTTGCGGGATAGCCTGCCCGTGCCTCGCAACGTCGGGAGCCACGACACCGTTGCCCATTGGACTCAGAAACCTGAATCGAACGATTTTGGAGTTCGAGTATACCACTGGGCACTAATCACTTAGGATAACATGAAGGAAAGTCTTCCGTACTGCTTTCTACACCCGTTTGAGTCGCTAACGAAGTCCGTATCTATCGGCCAGAGTTAGACGTTCCAGAATGGAATGAATCGGCCGGCGTCGGCGTTCTCGGACGGAGGTCATGTCGCAGGCAATGGGCATTGGCCGACTAGGCGGACCCCTGCAGTTCTTGGAGGAACGTTTCGAGGTCGGCTGCCCTGACCCCGGGTGCCAGTGCCGCGGTCCCGGCAGGCGTCCTCGATGGCCGATGCACGAGCCACATTTCCGCTCGCTCCCCTAGAGTCCGACCCAGTGACAGCAGCGGCCGAGCCATAGACGGCGCGGGCGTGCGGGTCGCTTGAACCTCCACTAACCGCAATTTCCCCCGCGGACCGGGAAGAACAAAATCTATCTCCAACCCTTGTTCATCCCGAAAGTAGTAGAGCTCCCTCTTTCCCCCGGCATTGATCTGGAGCTTGATGATCTCTGCGGCAACGAATCCCTCCCAGAGTGAGCTATAGAACGGCGAGCGCTCGAGTTCAGAGCGGGACCGCAAGCCCAGCAAATGCGACGCCAGGCCTGAATCCAGCCAATACAGGCGTGGCGATTTGAGCAGCCGTTTCCCGAAGTTCTCGAAATACGGTGGAATCAACGCCAAAAGCCCGGTCGTTTCCAAGACCCCCATCCACTGCGCGATTGAGGGAACGGAAACCCCGAGCGGCCCGGCCAAGTCAGTCTTGTTGAGAATCTGCCCGTGCCGGCTCGCGACCAGTCCCATGAACCGCCGGAAGGTCGCCAGGTCTCTCACCTGTGTCACCGCACGCACGTCGCGTTCGAGATACGTCTGCAGGTACGAGCTAAACCACAGGTCCCGGGCGCCGGGCCGCGCGATGACCTCCGGGAAGCCTCCCAGCCACAAATCCACCTTTGGACTTTCCTGCACACTTAGCGGCAGCAAGTGCAGAATCGCCGCGCGACCTGCCAGCGACTCGCTTACCCGCTGCATCAATGCGGATTCCTGGGAGCCGGTGAGGAACCACTGGCCGGTCTTTCTGGGCGCCGCATCTATTCGTGTGCGAACATAGGCCAGCAGTTCCGGCGCATTTTGAATCTCATCGAGTATGACCGGCAGCTTGAGCTCGTCGAAGAATCCGCGGGGATCGGCCCGCACGCGCGCCAGGACGTCGGGATCCTCCAGCAAGCGGTAGTCCGCGCCGGGGAGCACATGCCGGAGAAGCGAGGTTTTCCCAACCCGCCGGGGTCCGGTAAGGACGACCGCGGGAAAATTTCGGCGTGCCTTCAGTAAGGCAGTCTCTAGCGTTCTCGGCAGAAAGCGCATCTGAGGAAACAAACATCTGGCTTTAGGACACTCAAACCAATTATGCGCGGCAGACTGCTTGGATTGTCGCGTGCCACTAGCCTATTCGGGTGCCTGAGCGCTTGTCACGTGTCACCAAACTTATAACGATCATACCCATCGAGACGCTCGACCTATGACCTTCAGGCTCAACACTGATTTTGCACTGGCGCACGACCTACCGAAATACCGGCTATGTCGCGGCGATCTCGTGCGGTTGGTTGAGCGTCATCGCTCGCCATCAGGCGAAGAGGGTTATTCAGCCGAGGTCCTGGGTGCAAAGGGACAGACATTGGCTGTCATTGCAGTTGCGGCTAAATCGCTCGGATCCCTCCGGAACGACGAGGTTCTGAGCGTCCGGGCAATGGCGGTCGATCATCCGAGGCGTAGGATCTGACGGGTTGTGCCTGCTTCGGCGATCGACGCCTCCCATGAAACACCCGATCCCGAAGAGGGTCCCCCGAACCGCCTTCAAGTCCATTATCCGGTGGGCACCGATTGTCTCCATCGACTTGATCTTCCTAAACCGGGCGAATGAGGTGCTGCTGGGCTTCCGCTCAAACCGCCCCGCAAGGAACACCTGGTTCGTCCCCGGGGGCCGCATCTTCAAGGGGGAGCGGATCGAGGGCGCCATGGTGCGCATCGCCCGCAACGAGACGGGAATCGAGATCCGGCCGGCCCAGGCGGATTTTGTGGGCGTCTTCGAGCACTTCTACACGAACAGCGTGTTCAGCGCCTCGCGCAGCCTGCCCACCCACTACGTGGTGATCGCGTTCAAGGTCCGGTTCAAGAGGGACCCCAAGCTCCACCCCGACGGCCAGCACAGGGAGCTGCGCTGGTTTAGCCCGGGCGACGTTCTGCGCACCCGCTCCGTCCACAAGAACACAAAGGCGTATTTCCGCGGCAGGCGGAGCAAACCGTAGTCCCGGGATTAACCCTTAGCCTTGGACTTCAGGGGTTCAAAGCGCGCCTGGAAGAAGCGCAAGTATTCGGGCTCGTAGACCATCTTGAGCCCCTTCGCCTTCACCTTCTGCTGGTACACGGCGACCACGGACTCGGCGACCACGTCCATGTGCGCCTGCGTGTAGACGCGGCGCGGGATCGTGAGCCTCACGAGCTCGAGCTTCGGGTAGTGGTTCTTGCCCGTGGCGCTGTCGCGGCCCGCGGAGACAATCCCGCGCTCCATCGAGCGGACGCCGGCGTCAAGGTAGAGCTCCGCCGAAAGCGTCTGGGCCGGGAAGCTGTCCTGCGGCATGTTGGGATAGAAGCGCCGGGCGTCCAGGTAGACGGCGTGGCCGCCGATTGGCACCACGACCGGGACCCCGTAGGACTGCAGGAGTTCGCCCAGGTACTCCACCTGGCCCACGCGGGCCCGCATGTGCTCGTCCTCGACGGATTCCTCGATGCCGCGCGCCATGGCCTCCATGTCGCGCCCGGCCATGCCGCCGTAGGTGTGAAGCCCCTCGTAGATGACCACCATGTTCCGCGCCTTGTCGGCCAGCTTGCCGTCGTTTAGCGACAGCCATCCCCCGATGTTCACGAGGGCGTCCTTCTTCCCGCTCATGGTGCAGCCGTCGGTGTACGAGCAGAACTCCTTCAGGATCTCGGCGCAGGTCCTGCCCTCGAAGCCCGGCTCCCGCGCCTTGATGAACCAGGCGTTCTCGACCGCGCGGGTCGCGTCCAGCATGACCGGCACCTCGTAGCGGGTGCAGAGCTCGCGCACGGCCCTGGCGTTCGCCATGCTGACCGGCTGGCCGCCGGCCATGTTGACCGTGACGGCAAGGCTCACGTACGGCACGTGCGCCGCCTCCTTGAGCACACGCTCGAGCTTCGCCAGGTCCACGTTGCCCTTGAAGGGGTGCAGGCTCACCGGGTCATGCGCCTCGTCGATGATGACATCCACAAACTTCGCCCCGGCATGCTCCTGGTGATAGCGAGTCGTCGTGAAGTACATGTTGCCCGGCACGGTGTCGCCCGGACGGATCATGATCTGGCTTAGGATGTGTTCCGCGCCGCGGCCCTGGTGGGTCGGGATCAGGTGCTTGAAGCCGTAGTGCTTCTGGACGGCGTCCTCGAGGTGGTAGTAGTTCTTCGAGCCGGCGTAGGCCTCGTCGCCCAGCATGATGCCCGCCCACTGCCAGTCGCTCATGGCGCTCGTCCCGGAATCGGTGAGGAGGTCGATGTAGACATCCTCCGAGCGCAGGAGGAAGGTGTTGTAGCCCGCGGCGCCGAGCGCCGCCTCGCGCTGCCTCCTCGTCGTCTTCTTGATCGGCTCGACCATCTTGATCTTCCACGGCTCGGCCCACGAGCGGCGGTGCAGCTGCTGGCCGGTCGTCCGGAGGTTGATGGGGGTCTGTACTGGGGATTGGGGTTTCACGGGAAAGGGAAGAGGGGTTGAAGGTTGACCTTAGAAGGCGGCATTGCCCGGGGTCCGGGCAAACGGGATCACGTCGCGGATGTTCGAGACACCCGTGGCGAACATGAGCATCCGCTCGAACCCGAGGCCGAAGCCCGCGTGCGGCACGGTGCCCCACCTTCGCAGGTCCATGTACCAGCCGTAGTCCCTGGGATCGAGGCCGTGCCTCTTGATGCTGGCCTCGAGGACGTCCGGGCGCTCCTCGCGCTGGCTCCCGCCCACGATCTCGCCAATCCCGGGGACGAGAACGTCCATCGCGGTCACCGTCTTCTCGTCGTCGTTGAGCCTCATGTAGAAGGGCTTTATCTCCTTCGGGTAGTTGTAGACCGTCACCGGGCACTTGAACACGGTCTCGGTCAGGTACCGCTCGTGCTCCGACTGGAGGTTGGTCCCGTAGGCGACCGGGTGCTCGAAGGTCCGGCCGCTGTCCACGAGCAGCTTAACGGCCTCCGTGTAGCTCACCCTCTGGAACGGCCGCTCGAGGACAAAGTCGAGGCGCGCAAGGAGCTCCTTGTCCACGAATTTGGCGAAGAGTTCGAGGTCGTCCGCGCCGCCGGTGCGTGCCTCGCGGATCAGCGCCTTCACGAACTCCTCCGCCAGGTCCATGTCGCCCGCGAGGTCGCAGAACGCCATCTCCGGCTCGATCATCCAGAACTCGCTCGCGTGGCGCGACGTGTTCGAGTTCTCCGCCCGGAACGTGGGGCCAAAGGTGTAGACCTTGGACAGCGCGCACGCGAACGCCTCGGCCTCCAACTGCCCGCTCACGGTCAGGTACGTCGGGCGCCCGAAGAAATCCTTCGAATAATCGACAGACCCCTCAGGCGTCTTCGGCGGGGCCGCGGGATCGAGCGTCGTCACCCGGAACATCTCCCCCGCCCCCTCGCAGTCGCTCCCGGTGATGATGGGCGCGTGCAGGTAGACAAAACCCCTCTCGTTAAAAAACCTGTGGACGGCGAACGCGAGCCGGCTCCGCATGCGGAAGACGGCCCCAAAGAGGTTCGAGCGGGGGCGGATATGGGCGATCTCCCGGAGGAATTCCGGAGTATGCCCCTTCTTCTGGAGGGGATAGGCGGCATCCGAGGGCCCTACGATGGTGACCTCCTCGGCGCTAAGCTCCCACTTCTGACCCTGCCCCTGAGACGCCACCAGCCGTCCGCGCACGGAGACCGAGGCCCCAGTGATGATGTGCTGCACCTCGGAGTAATTGCCCAGGGTCGACGGGGCTATCACCTGCAGATTGCGCAGGCAGGAGCCGTCATTGACCTCCAGGAACGAGAAGGTCTTCGCGTCCCGCCGGGTTCGCACCCAGCCCTGGACAATCGCGTTATCTCGCGGAGCCGTGCTCGCGAGCGCCTCTTGAACCGTGATCGGCTTTTGCATATCCCATGAAAGGCTTCCTCAACGCAGCTGAAAAGGAAATTGCGGCCGCAGCAAAAACCGAGCGACTGAAAGGCCGAGGCCATGCAAGTCTTCCAGGACGAAAGGAAACCGGGTGCTGATCTTTACAACCATTAGGGCACCCTAAAGCCGATATATGGGGCTTTGTTGTTTCGTAGGCGTTGGACCCGTCTTGCGACTGTTGCGCCTGATGCCGTGGTCGACGCGATTAGCAGACGGCAAAAGCAAGCAGTACGGACGACCCAAACCCATTCATTTTGGCCCAAGATGGGAGCGCGAGCGCAGAAAAATCGTGTGAAACAAACCCGATCGCCATTTTCACGAACATCGCCCTGCTCCGCTCAGAGCCGCTTGATGCTGGCAAACTTGATCACTCCCTTGCCGGCGCCGAGCGATCGGTCGAACACCGCGAAATAGTTATTCATCAGCGGCAGCCCGAGGATTGACTGGTTGACCGGATTGCCCGCGGGCCGGATCTGAAAAACACTCCGGCCCGGCGCGGGATGTTGGTCCTGCCAGTAGCTCTCGGGCAAACACGTAAGCTTGACCGGTTTCCCGTCGGAGCCCTTGAGGAAGAAGTTGAGGCGGGGCCATTCCGTCAGCTTGACCGCGGACGAAGGCACGCTCCCCTGACCCGCCTGCTGGATGAGGCGGATAAACCGGGGGTTCAGCTTGGCGAGGGACTCGAGCACCCCTTGGCAGACGTCGTTGGCCAGGACGAGGACGTTGGTGCCGGAGTCGACGATGGAGTTGGATATCGAGCCCGCGCGGTATTGGCCCTGCAACCGGCCGGCCTTAACGGCCGGGCAACCGTCAACCTGCACCGCCAGGAGGTCGGTGTTGTAATAGACGTCGTGCACAACCGCTACCTTCTTGAAGCTGCCGGAGTAGAGGTCCTTTTGCTCTTCACCCCCGCCCAGGACGAAGTAGCCGTGGTTCTGCGGATCACGGGCGATGGCAGCCGGCTGCCGGCTAGCCATCCGCACCCAGGAACGCAGCGTGTAAAATGCGAACTTGTTCATCGCCAGCCCCTGGGATTCCAGCTCGGTGAAATAGGGCTCCACGCTCGCGTGGAGCGCATCCCGGGCGGCGACCAGCTTAGCGAAATGATTCCAGCGGGTGGCGAAGTCCCCGGCCTCGAAGGGCCAGGGATAGGTGACGGGCGGGTTCACCTTCTGCTTCGTCAGGTGACGTCGCAGGTCGACGGCGTCGTTCAGGCTCTGGTAGGCCAGGCCCAGGATGCCGTCCACCCCGATGAAATCGTCCTTGGACCGGGACACGGTGATGGCGATCGGCGCGTGCTTCAGGCTCGCTCCCTCGCCTGCCGGGTCCCCAAGCATCAGGCTCGTCTTGATGACGGGTCCAAGCCATTCGCCTGTTCCATACTTGACCCGCTGCGCGAGTGAACTTGGCCCCATGTCGGTGTCCTCTGACGCCTTGTAGACGGACGGCACCACGGCCAGCGTGCTGCTGCCGGTATCGAGGATCAGGTTGGCGGCGACTTGCCGGCTGCCGACCAGGATCCGGGCGGTGAAGTCGTTCCCGCTATGGATGTTGGTAATCGGGACCCGAAGCGTCCTGGGAGCGCCGCGCCGCTTCGGGCCGGCGGACGGCTTGCGGGCCTTCGGGGACGCAGCCGGCTTCTTCCGACGGGCTTTCGCTTTCATCGTGCCCGAGGGATAGACCAGCTCGGGAAGCGAGGGAACTCCAAAGCTGGCAGGCGCCCTTATATGTGCCCTTTCCCCGGACGTCCTAGAAAAGGGTGGCTTGGTTGGCGGGGTTGCGCAGGAGCGCCTCGAAGCGGGGGTCACCGTGAAAAGGAAGGTAAAGCGGATCGAACCGCAGCGCATAGACGTTCAGCTGGTCGTTGGGCACCGTGATCAGCCTCGCCAGATCACGAAGGCCCTCGTCCTTTTGGCTGTTCCAGCCCTGGACGGCTGCAAGGACGATGCTGAACATCTCGCTGCCGATCCGGTCCTGGGCCATCGGCGTCAGCTGCACCGCCTTCTGCGCCGCCTGGAGCGCCGCGTCGGAATGCCCTAGGATCGATTCCATGACCGCAAGGAACATGAGGTATATCGCGTTGTCCGGCTCGAGGGCGGATTTCGAGCGCAGCTCGGCCGCAAACGGGGCAACCTGCTCCCGCGCCGCCGGGTAGTCCCCGTTAAGCGCAATGAGGTCCATCGCCAGATCCACCGCCTGCACGAAATGCGGCGCCCCGTCCTCGTCGAAGAACGGCTGGACCTTGTCGAGCCGGACAGCCTCGGCGAAGTCCCCCTTGGTCCGGGCCCAGCTCCGGCGCAGGTTGAGGCCCCGGGGCGATTTGGCCCTGGATTCCGGCAGGCCGGCAAAGAACGCGTCCGTCTCGCGGGTCGACCCGTGCGCATAGAAAGCCAGCGCCACCAAGTCGTAGGCCTTTGGGAGATCGTCCGGGTCGCGGTCGAGTTGGCGCCGCTTTTCCAGCGCCGCCTCCTCGTAGCGGCGGACCCGATAGAGGCTGTCGAACAGGTCGTCGCTGTATGAGCCGTTGGCCGGATCGAGCTGGGCGGCCTTGCGCAAGTTAGAGATGGACGTCCCCCAGTCGCCTTGGCGCCGCTCGATGAGCCCGATGGAGGAATAGACCGTGGCGTCATTCGGCCTCTGGACCGCAAGGCGCTGGAATTCCTTCAGGGCGCGCGGATAGTCGAGGCGGGCGTAATAGTAGAAATTTCCCAGGTCCTTGATCACGCCCGGCAGATCGGGCGCGAGCCGGACCGCCCGGTCGATCGCCGCCTGGGCCTCGGCAAGGCGCGCGGCGCTGTGGTCGTAATTGGCGAACACATTGTAGGCGTGGCACACGGCCAGGTCGCCCCACGCCTCCGCGAAGTTCGGGTCGAGGTCGACGGCGCCCCGCAGGAGCTCCTCCTGGCGCTTCTGGGACATCGGCGTCTGCCCGCCGTCGTTCTGGATCTGGCGCGCCTTGAGCCACAGGTCGTAGGCGGCGAGGTTCTCGGTCGGGTGCCGCTCGATGAGCTTTTGGCTCGTGGGAGAGATCGCGGCCTGCAACGCACTTGCGATCGCCTGAGCGAGCTCGCTCTGGATCGCGAAGATTTCATTCAGGTTCCGGTCGAACGCCTTAGCCCATACCTGCCGGTCGGTGCGGGCATCGATCAACTGGCCGGTGACGCGGACCATGTTGGCCGCGCGCCGCACGCTGCCCTCCAGCACGAAAGCGACGCCGAGCTCCCGGCCAATCTCCTTGATCGACTTCGTGGTCCCGCGGTACTGCAGGACAGAGGTCCGGGAGGTGACATGCAGGCCGGGGATGACGGAAAGGTTCGTCAGCACGTCTTGGTGCACGCCGTCGCTGAAGAATCCGTTGTCCTTATCTGCGCTCATGTTCTCGAAAGGCAGAACGGCGACGGACTTGCTGTCGACGGCCGCGGCCGGGGTCGCGACTGCGGGTAAGGGACTGGACGGCTTCGGAGAACAAAGGAGGATCAGGAGGGATAGGGCGATTGCCGCCGCTGCGGCCGCGGCGGCGCCGATCGCCCAGCGGCGGCCGCCCGAAGCTGATCGCTCGGGGAGCGAGAGCGGCCGTTGACCGCGTTCCCCCAGCTCGACGGGCTCCTGGAGCAGCCGCTTCACTTCCCTTACAAACTCGTGCGTCGGTCGCGCCCCAGGCAGACGCATCCATTGCACGCGCAGAAACTCCGCCGGCACGAGCGCCGCGCCCTGAGGCGTCTCGTCGACCACGACCGGAGCCAGGAACGGCACCCCCTCGGCCATGTGGTGCGTACGCTCCACCGCCAGCTTCCACTCCAGGCGGAAATACCCCTCCTTGCGCGCCTGAGCGCGCGCCGAGATCACAGGCAGGAAGAGCGCGCAGGTCTTGATCTGGCGCCGGATCTTCTCGTCCCAGGCATCCCCGCCCCTGAGCTCACCCTGGTCCAGCCAGACCTCGATGCCGGAGGCTCTGAGCAAATCGCAAATCTGCCTGGCCGCCTCCGCGTCCTGCGAGGCGTAGCTTATAAAGACCGCCCCATGGGGGGTCCCGGTATGGGCGCTGTCGGGCATGAAGCGGGAGCAGCGCCGAAGCTGGCCACCACCCGTTAAACTGGCCAGTCCAAAGCCGCCGACTTTGGGCGAAGCCCTATACGGTTCGCATTCATCTGCTTTCGGTGCAGCGTTACTCTCCCTTTTCCCCCACCGATTCCTACCCGTTCACCGTAAGAAATGGCTCGGAAAGTGCAGATTCTTGCTAGCAGTGCCAGCAACTCCACCGGATGATAGCGAAATCGCGAGTTCTATAACTCGCTACCATTCATGATGGTGACCGCGGTGGGCCCCATTTAATATTAATGGGCTATGCGCTTGACGTAACCTGCGCTATGCGCCCGAAAGCTTCGGCTGGTTGCGCCGCAGCACACCAGCCAGTTGTAAAATCAGATTCGCTCGTCGCGTTGCCGAGACGGCTCAAG
>Ga0182030_10001935_pt1 | contig 43523 bp, 26 predicted proteins | sample 812S3MmetaG_FD_121299 | JGI IMG/M metagenome (GOLD analysis project Ga0182030, IMG submission 121299) | Permafrost microbial communities from Stordalen Mire, Sweden - 812S3M metaG (Illumina Assembly) | ecosystem: Environmental > Terrestrial > Soil > Wetlands > Permafrost | place: Sweden... | reverse complement strand
TTTTCGGCATCGGCCATCACCGCCTTGATTTCCTTCATGCCGCCCATCACGGCGCTGAAGGGAACGAACTCCGAACGGGTGGTGTGGGCGATGATGCGCGCGAGCGTGGTTTTGCCGACGCCGGGCGGACCCCAGAGGATCACGCTCGAAACGCGGTCCTGATCGATCTGCTGGCGCAGTGGCTTGCCCGGCGCGAGGATATGCTCCTGTCCGGCGTAGTCCTCGATGCTTTCAGGGCGCATGCGTTCGGCAAGTGGCCGCGTCTTGTCGATTTGCGCATCGGCTGGCTCTCGGGGCAGAGGAGCGGATTCAAACAGACTCATCGGGAAGCCCTCTGCCTCGCAGCCTCATAGAGCAACACCCCGGCGGCGACCGCGGCGTTCAAAGATTCGACTGCGCCGGTGGGGATCGAGACCAGTTCCGCGGTTTTCAGAAAACTCGGGTCGACGCCGTGGCCTTCGCTCCCGATGATGACGGCGAGAGGACGGGTGAGGTCCGAATCCCATGCCGATTTTACTCCCCGCGTGTGCGGCACGCCTGCCAGGATCGCGGCCCGTCCGACGAAAGCCGCGGCGGTTTCCTCCGCCGTGGCCAGCACGATCCCAAGGCGGAACAAGGACCCCGCGGACGCGCGAATCGTTTTGGGATGAAACGGACTCACCGAACCCTTTAAGAAAACGATGCCGGTTGCGCCGAAGGCCTCGCCGGCGCGTGCGATGGCTCCGGCATTGCCCGGGTCCTGCACGCCATCGAGCACCACCACCAGCGGATTGCCGCTCAGGATTGTTGGGAACGAAGCCAGTTTCGGTTCCACCAGCGCGAGAACGCCCTGTGGCGTCGAGGTGCCGGATATTGAGCGGAACACTTTATCGGAGACCTCGATGACGCGATCGGCCTCGACCCCTGCGGGCAGAGCCGCGCCTTCACTGACGACGGCCCGCGGGATACGCAAGCGGCTCCGCCACGCTTCCGCAACCAGGTGCGGGCCTTCGGCAATCATCCAGCCCTTTTCGGTGAGCGCGCCTTGCTGCTGGGCGCGGCGAATCTCCTTCAGCAAAGGGTTTGCGGGGCTAGTGAGTACATTTGAAACCATAAATCCCCTACAATGTTGACATCAGCATACCTCGAACCGTGAAGCGTCTCCTGTGGCTACTGATACTGGTGCCGCTTGTTTTCGCGATCGGCTATTTCACCTCGCTCACGCTCCGCATCGCGCGCCAGTCCGTGCACGACGAGGCGCGGGCCGCCGATGTGATCATCGTGATGGGCGCGGCGGAATACCGCGGGCACCCATCGCCCGTCCTGAAATCGCGGCTCGACCACGCGCTGACGCTCTATGCGCGTCAGCTTGCCCCGTTGATTATGACGACGGGTGGGGCGGGCGGCGATCCGCAATTCACCGAGGGCACGGTGGGCCGCGCGTATCTGATCGACCGGGGCATTCCGCCGGAGCGCATCATCGTGGAATCGGAGGGCGAGAGCACGCTGTATTCGATTGCCGCGGCTTCCGAAATTATGAGGCGCATGGGGCTGCATTCCTGCATTCTGGTGAGCGACGGGTATCACATTTTCCGGGCGAAGCATATGATGCAGTCGGAGGGAATTGCCGTTTACGGATCGCCCCGGGAAGCGGCCCCGCTCAGCCGTCCCCGGCGGTATTACCTTTATATGCGGCAGGCTTTGGGCTATGCGCTTTGGCGCGTCGGAATTTCCGCCTGAGGGCGAAATCGCAAACCAAATTTTCCGTCTATCTGTTTTATTATGTTGTTCTTAGACGGGATGCTGAAGCGCCCACCGGTGACTTCGATCGGGTGCGAAAGGCAGCTCCCAACCACGGAAATCAAAATGTGCGGAACGAAGCCAGCTTTCCATATTTGGGGCCTCGCGCCCGTTTTCAGCCGTTTGGCGCCGTGAGCCCCGCAGCGCCTCGCTTTGCAAAACAACCTTTCCTGGAAACTACTGATTCTGAATCGGTTACGGGGCACCTCCGGCCGCTGGTTGGGGTATTCGGTTTTGGATGCTCGGTTTTTCTTAAGCAAAAAGGGGCGGGTTGCGTTGCGTTGACAAGCTTGGCCGCCTCCTGTTCCGATCCTCTCATGGAGAGGGGCGCCTGACGGGATGTTCCTCAGGCTCGGCGTTGCCAGTAGCGGCCCAAATCTCTTTTCTTTTCTGTGACCGAACTCGTGGCGGGCCACCAGGCTTACGGCCGTTTACCAGTCTCTTCTCCCGTAGAGCACAGCTCGGACCAGTAATCTCCGTGCTCCGTCCAGGCCGTTTCCTCAACCCCGGCAAAGTGCAGTTCGGGAATATCGAGCTTGCCATGGCCGTACACACAAATATATTGCGTCTGGGGGCGCCCGAATTGCAGCATCTTGCTCCAGGAGCCAGTCGGAACCGGCATGCGCAGTCTACGCAGACAAACGCGGCAGCGATAGCGCTGATCGAGGATCGCAAGGAAAAACAAACCCAGCCCGACGAACGTGATCAGCCCGAACACGAACAGGTACGCCATGTAGGTGGTGTCGTAGCCGTGCGGCATCGGCCAGAATGCGCTCTGCGTCAGAAAGAGCGCCATCGCGATACCGCCGGCGATGAGGCATTTCAGGAACAGGAATCCCCAGTAGCGCACACTCTGTTTGACACTTGAGGACATCTAAAGGTTCCTCCGAAAAACGGTCTCAACCGCGAATAAACTGACGGGCGATGAAGAGCACGTTGGCGGGGCGCTCGGCCAAACGTCTCATAAAGTAGGGATACCACGCTTCGCCGAACGGAACATAGAGCCGCATGCGGAAGCCGTCGCGCACCAATTTGGTCTGCAAATCCCGGCGGATTCCGTAGAGCATCTGAAACTCGAAACGTTCGGGAGCGATCTTTTGTTCCCGCACAAACGCGGTGATCTGGTTGACGATGGTTTCGTCATGCGTCGCGATGCCGGGGTAGTTGCCGTCGGTCAGCAGCTTCTTCGCCAGTTTGACGAAGTTCAAATCCACTTGCGCCTTATCCTGAAAGGCGACGCCTTCCGGCTCCAGGTAGGCGCCCTTACACAGGCGGACGCGAATGCGGCGGCTGTTCAGCTCATCGATATCGCTTTCACTGCGCTTGAGGTAGGCCTGTATCACTGCGCCGCAGGAGCCCGTTTCCGAGTAGAGATCGTAAACGATCTGCAAGGTGCGTTTCGTGTATGCGCTGGATTCCATATCGATCCGCACGAAGTTTCCCGTCCCCGCGGCGGCCAGCACGAGTTCCCGGACATTGGCCCGGCATGCCTCCTCTGACAGATCCATCCCAAACTGGCTGAGCTTGAGGGAAACGTTCCCCTTGATGCCGCGGGATTCGATTTCGCCGATGGAGCGCAGGTACATGTCCCGGCAAACCTTGGCTTCGTCCAGGGAACTGACGTTTTCGCCCAGATAGTCCAGCGTCACGGTCAGGCCGTCCTGATTCACCTTGCGACAGGCGGCCAGAGCCTCTTCGAGGGAACTTCCGGCCACGAAACGCCCGGAAACGCGCTTCGCCAGCGACGAGGTTTCCATGAAATTCCGGAGGTTTCGGTTGCTGGAAAGGTAGAGAAAAAGGCTGCGCACTGGTTTTGGCAATGGTTTGCTAACTGGGTTCGGGATAGGCCCGTAAAGAAATTAGCCGTTATGACGATCTTACATCCTTGAAGGCATTCCGCGATGGCTCTTCCTGACTACGAACCGGATGATGTAACCGGCACCACGGAGCAGAGGCTCCGGACGTTGCTCAATAATTTCAGCCTTTCGCCGCTCAGGAGTGGGAAGCACGTCCGTGATCTCCTGCTGAGCGATTACTTCGGGTTCCGCACCGCCACGCTGGTGGTGTTGCGCGAGCCCCTGGATATCCGCGGGCTCCGCTACCTGATCACGCTTCTTTGGAGCAACGATCTGCTGATCTCCATTCTGGGAGACGTCACGCTTTCCAAGGAACTGAGCATCTCGTTCTCGCAGACCGCGATTAAGGTGGATACGCAGCTTCACATTCGTCTGACGCGTTTTCTCGTAACCGGAATGCTGGAAGGGCGGGATGTGGAGGAAAAGACGGCCAATCGGCTGCTGGAAGTGCTGGGCGCGATCAGCGAGCCCCACGCCATTCAAGGTTTTCTAAGGCAGATGTTACAGCATCCCAATCCGCGGATCCGGTCCAAAATCTCCCTGTTGATCGGGACGGGCGGCCACGGCAGCCGGGCGTTGCGGAAACTCCTGGCGGACCCGGACGAGGACCAGCGGGTTCGGGCGAACGCTCTGGAGGCACTTTGGTCCTGCCGCGGCAGGGAGATTCTCGACCTGTTTTGCGACATGCTGGAAGATCCGCACAATCGGGTGGCGGGTAATGCCGCGCTCGGGCTGTATCTTGCCGGCGACCCCCAATCGATTGCGGTCGTTCGCAAAATGGCGTCGCATGCGGAAACGGCGTTCCGCCAGACCGCGGCTTGGGTGATGGGGAAGACGGAAGATCCGAGGTTTCTCCCCGATGCGGGCCGTTTGTTGGGTCAGCCACATGGGAATGTCCGGAAAGCGGCTTTTCGGTCCGTATCCGCCATCAAGAACGCGGTGGCGCGGCGCGCGAAAAATCCACCATTCATTCTGACGATTATTGATATTGTCCAGGGTAAGTCCGGCAACACCAAAATCCGGCTCTCCATAGCTGACTCCCCAAACGGCGAATCGCCGCAGATCCCGGCGACGGGATTTGCGATTCAGTTGGGCGGAAAGCCTGTCGGGGAGTTTTCGTGCATCGAACGCCGCAACGCGATTATCTGCGCCGCATTTGTTTTCCCAAGGCGGCAGACGGAATCCGATCCGTTGCGGGCGCCCCTACGCCGCGCTCTGGTGGAATGTCTGGAAGCGAAGCCCGCCGGCGACCGGTGGAGCATCGTCCGCTACTACGAGTGTGCGCGTGCCGGAGCGGTATCCGGCTCATTTCGTATGTTTGGGCAAACATTTGAAGAAACCGCGCGGGCGCCCGAAAAAAAGGTGCCCTTGAACCTGACTGGAAACCCCGTCACATTGCGCACGGATATCGAATCCAACGGTCTTCGGTCCGACGCGGCCGCCACTGTTTTTGAAGGGATCAGCAAGGTAGTGAGCGGGCTAAAAGCCATGCGCAGCGCGCGCTACGTTCTTGTGATCGCGGACAGTGAGGAGGAAATCGACGGCCAGCGATTCGAGGAGATGGCCCAGGCTACCTGGAACAGCGGTATCACGATCAACGCAATCTCAACGAAGGACAATATGCAGCTCGAAAGGTTGTGCCAGGGCTCTTCCGGCATCTTTCACGTGGTCCCGGATATTGAAAGCATCGGGCCCGCGATGCGGCTTCTCTATCAATCTTTCAAGAGCGAATACCTGCTGGAATTCGCCTGTCCGAACCTGGAGGAGGGCGGATCGGGGCTGGTTTCGATTCAGGCGTATAACGAGTCGGCTGTGGGCGAGACAAGCCTGGAACTCGTTTCCCAGAATCAGGATGAGTTGGAAATGGAGGAATCACTGGTGGAATCCGGCGCTTAGCCGCCGCTTCGGCTGGCCCTCGCCATCCGTCAGCCGCATGCGAGAATAGAGAGAGTGACGAGCGATAAGAAGAATGTCCGCGTTCGCGTCCCGCAGAACGCGCTTCTTACGAGGTTTTTCTTCTCGACGCCCGGTAAGGTCCTGCTGGCGTGTTCCTTCGTCGTGGCTTTGGCGTGCGCCTCCGTTTTCACCTACTTCTACATTCATTACTCGCATCTGATCGACGCCAAGCTAAAGGCTGGTCCTTTTGTGACCACCTCGCGCATCTACGCGGCCCCGGTGGTGGTTGGCATCGGTGATACAGTCACCCCGGATGAAATCGCCGCACAATTGCGCCGCTCGGGCTACACCGAAAGCCGCAATAACCCACAAGGCTACTACGAAATCCACCCGGATGAAATCCAGATCTACCCCGGTCCCGAATCCTACTTTCGCGACGAGCCGGGGGTGATCCATTTCGCGGCGGGACGCATCCTGCGCATTGTGTCGCTGAGCGACAACACATCGCGTACGGAATATGATCTCGAGCCGCTGCTGATCACAAATCTCTACGACAAGAATCGCGAGAAACGACGTTACGTGAAGTATGCGGACATACCGCCGGTGCTCCGCAACGCCGTAATTTCCGCCGAAGATCGCCGTTTTTTCCAGCACTCGGGGATCGACCCGATCGGCGTTTTCCGCGCGACGTATGTCGACCTGAAGGAAGGCCGGAAGGAACAGGGCGCGTCCACGATCAGCCAGCAGCTCGCCCGCGGCATGTGGCTCACCCCGGCGCGCAGTTTCAAGCGCAAGGCCGCGGAAGTGATGATCACCCTGCAACTGGAGCAGAAACTTTCCAAGCAACAGATCTTCGAGATGTACTGCAACCAGATCGATCTGGGGCGCCGCGGCAGCTTCACGATTCGCGGCTTCGGGGAGGCCGCCGAGGCCTACTTCGGTGAGGACATTCAACAACTCACGGTGCCCCAGGCCGCTACCCTGGCGGCGATGTTGCGCGGCGCCAGCTACTACAATCCGTTCCGGCATCCCGAACGCATCAAAGAGCGCCGGAATACGGTTCTGGGCCTGATGCGCGATTACGGATACCTCAGCGATCGCGAATACGCTCTGGCCGAGGAATCGCCCCTGAAGCTCGCCACCACGGGAGCGGAGTCGAGCGATGCGCCCTATTTTGTCGACCTGGTGAATGATGAGTTGCAGAACCGCTTCTCCGATTACGATTTCCAGACAGGCTCGTATCGCATCTACACCTCGCTGGACCTGAATCTGCAGCGCGCCGCCAATGCCGCGGTTCAGGATGGCATGAAGCAGGTGGACGAAATGCTGCGCAAGCGCAAAATCAACAAAGAAGCGCAATGCGCGTTGATTGCGCTCGACCCGCACACCGGGGAGATCAAGGCGCTGGTGGGCGGGCGCAACTACGGAGAGAGCCAGCTCGATCATGTGATGGCCAAACGTCAGCCGGGGTCCATCTTCAAACCCTTCGTATACGCCGCGGCCATGAACACGGCCCTCGGGGGTGGGTCTCAAACGTTAACGCCGGCGAGTATTGTGGACGACTCGCCCACCACCTTCTGGTTCGATGGCAAACCGTATGAGCCGGGAAACTTCAAGCACGAATATTACGGCATGACGACATTGCGGCAGGCTCTGGCGCATAGTATGAATATCGCGACCATAAAAGTTGCGGAAATGGTGGGCTACAACAACGTGGTGAACCTGGCTCACAAGGCAGGCATCAACGCGGACGTGAAGGCCACCCCGGCCATGGCCATTGGCTCATACGACGCCACGCCGCTCGAGATGGCGGGCGCTTACACCGTTTTCGCAAACAACGGGACCCGGGTTTCTCCGGTGATTCTGGATGAAGTGCGCGGCATCAACGGCAATCTGATTTACCGAAGCAAGCCGGACACCAGGAATGTTCTGGACCCGCGCGTGAATTACCTGATGGTCAGCATGCTGGAAGAAGTGTTGCGGTCCGGCACCGGAGCCAGCGTGCGCGGCAAAGGATTCGCTGTGCCGGCGGCGGGCAAAACCGGCACGTCGCACGACGGCTGGTTCGCCGGATTCACCTCGCAACTTCTGTGCATCGTCTGGGTGGGATTTGACGACAACAGCGAACTGAACCTGGAAGGCGCGCATTCCGCGCTGCCCATCTGGACCCAATTTATGAAGCAGGCTTTGGCATACCGGACATACCGCGATGCCAAGCCCTTTAGCGCGCCGGATGGCATCGTCACCATGCAGATCGACGGCAGCAATGGACAACCGGCTACGCCCTATTCGCAGAATACGGTGGCGGAGGTTTTCATCGCGGGAACAGAACCCGTGGGCACCGGTCCTTCCACGCTTTCCAATGGCGACTCCACCAACGTAGCCGGCTGGAGCACCGCGCCCGCGGCGAACGCTTCAGCTCATCTGCCTCCGCTGCGCACAGATCCCCTTCCCGCGCCGAGCGCCAACGAGACTCCCGCGCAAACCGACGCCAACGGACAACCTCAGCCGGCGAAACGCGGCTTCTGGAAGAAGCTCTTTGGCGCCGCCAAACCCAAACCCCCTGCTTAAACGCTGCCTTTGGCTGCTGCTGGCGCTGTGCATTTTCCGCCTCTGGATGATGCCGCTTGCCTCCAGCTTTTGGGTGGATGAAACAGGAACCCTCTTCGTTGTCCGGCAGGGCGCGCACCATCCGTCGCTCCAGGTCGCCCCGCAAGTTCCCGCGTCGATTTACTTCTGGCTACCCCGTGCGATGGACCGGCTCGTGCAGTTGCTGCCCGGCTCGCCCGGCGTGATGGAGGCCGCGTACCGACTGCCTTCCCTGCTGGCGCTGGCACTTGCGCTATTCGTGATTGCGCGCATCGCCCGACGCCTGATTCATCCGCGCGCCGCATGGTTTGCGGTTTTTGCTTGCCTGGCGCTGCGCGGATTCGATTACGAAGCCGCCAATGCCCGTCCGTATGCGCTGGGCATACTGGTAGCCTCCGCATCGGCTCTGTTTCTGGTCCGCTGGCTCGATCAAGGGCTTCTCCGCGACGCCATTTTGTTCGTGGTATTCGCCGCTATGATCTGGCGCGTGCACCTTCTTTACTGGCCTTTTTATATTGTGCTGCTGGTCTATACGCTGGTGCGCCTCGCGCGTTCGGAAACGCCGGTCGGCTGGAAAGGCGCGTTGCTCGTTTTCGGAATTGTGGGCGTCTCGCTGATCCCGGTTTTCTTTGAGGCTCTGGCACTGTCACGACAGGCCGCGGCGCACGTGATGGCGCCTCTTCCGCCGCCCATGGAACTCTTGCGGCAGCTCAAACTGGGTCTCATTGCTCTTTGCCTCGTGATTTCGCTGATCCTCCGCCGGGGGGCGAACTCCCCTCATCCGGCTCTTGCTTCCTCGTTGATTCTGGCGTGGTGGCTGATCCCGCCTGTCATGCTGTTCGCGTTCTCATGGGGTACGGGAAACAGCGTCTTCGTATACCGTTACCTTTCGTTCGGTCTGCCTGGCGTGGCTCTCGCGGCAACTGCGGCAGCGGGATTGTTTCTGCCGGCCGAAAGATGGAATTGGGCAGCGATTATTCTAGGCGCGGGCGTATTCATATTTCTCGGCGACTGGCGGCAAGTATGGCCGCCGCATCACAACTCCAACTGGCGCGCCGCCGCCGCCGCGATCGACACGCTGCCCGATGCATCCGGCGTGCCGGTGATCTGCCCCAGTCCGTTTCTCGAAGCAAGAGCACCGGCATGGCGTCCCGATTACACGCTTCCCGGATTCCTCTACGCGCACCTCGCTGCATACCCGGTACATGCCCGCCTGGCGCTGTTTCCGTTCCAAACTTCCCCGCAGGCGGAACAGTGGGCTTCCCGCCTTGTACTCGGCGACCGGTTTGTCATTTACGGACAGGCGCCGAGCGTGGAATTCTGGCGCAAATGGTTTCTGGATGAGCCCCGATTGGCCGGCTGGACAAGCCAGAGTCTCGGCAATTTTGGCGATGTTTCCGCGGTCATTTTAGTCAGGCCGAAATGACCTGCCCGCTGTAGCCGTTTAGTAACCCACTTCACATTCGCTGGTAACACTCCGTTGTTAGCCTCAATTGATCACTTTCAGGGGGAAGCAACATGTTGTTAAGAAAGTACGCAGCGATTTGTTTATTCGTCTGCCTGAGCGCCTCTTCGGCTTTCAGCCAGTCGACTTTCGGTTCCATCATTGGAACGGTAAAAGATACCTCGGGCGCCATCGTGCCCGGGGCATCCGTGAGGATAACCAACACCGACGAAAACGCCACTCATCCGGCCACCACCAACGCCTCCGGAGATTACGAGTTACTGAACGTATTGCCGGCGCACTACTCCGTGACCGTCGTCTCGAAAGGTTTTGAGACCTTTACCGCAACGGACCTGCTGTTAGTGGCGCGCCAGACTCTGCGCGTGGACGCCACGCTTCAGGTGGGACAGATGTCGGATATGGTTACGGTGGAGAGTTCTGAGGAGGGCGTGATCCAGACCGACACGCAGGTGATCCAGGAGACATTTGATCCGCAGCAACTCTTAAATCTTCCGGCCAATATTCGAGCAAACGGCAACACGAGCCCGTACCAGTTGATCCAAGTGTTGCCGGGCGTGCAGTCCGACGACAGCGGCAACTTCTCGATCCAGGGCGGGATTCAGTCGCAGACACAGTATTCGCTCGACGGTATTTCGATCACCGATGTGACGGGCAACTCGCCGCTCACCAACGCGTTCCCATCCACCGAATCCATTGCCGAAATCAAGGTGCAGGGCGTGGGCAACCCAGCGGAGTACGGCCAGATGGGCGACGTCACGACGGTTTCGAAAAGCGGCACGAACGAGTTCCACGGAGCTCTTTTCTGGTATTCGCAGAACGCGGCGATGAATGCGGTGAACTTCGGCGAGTTGAGCAAGCCCAAACTGATCGCCAACGATTTCGGCGCCACGATCGGCGGGCCGGTGATCATCCCGCATCTCTATAACGGAAAGAACAGGACGTTCTTCTATGGGACTTATGAAGGCTTTCAGTATCCGAAAGCTTCGACGGTTCAGGACGAAGTCCCCACGCAGGCCATGCGGAACGGCGACTTCAGCGCGGAGGGCGTCACCGTGCTCGACCCCGCTACCGGAAATCCTTTTCCGAACGATACGATTCCCGCCAGCCGCATCAGTCCCATCGCGCAGAAGATCCTGAGCCTGTATCCGCTGCCGAACGCCGGGGACACCAGCGTCTCACACGCGGCTAACTATATCGTCAATCACGATACGACTTATACATCGAACCAATACGATATCCGCATCGATCAGTACCTGACCTCAAAGCAGATGATTTTTGGGCGCTGGACCTGGAAAGACATCAACTCGCTCTCAGCGAACGACCTGCTGCTGCCCTCGACGAATAACCCGGATAACTACCGGCTGCTCACCCTGGCGTATAACTACACGATCAAGGCGAACTTGATCAATGAGTTCCGTTTCGGCTTCACACATCAGGACACGGGCTACTCGAACCCTTTCAACGGCGCCTCTTTCTCCGCCTCGCTGGGACTGCAGGGTCTGGTGGGTTTGCCGGCTTTCTTCAACGGCCTGCCTGAGGTGGATATCAATGGCCTGAACGGTCTCGACATCGACCGGCTGAACGGGATCACGCATGGGCGCACGCTGCAGACTGTCGATAACCTGACCTGGGTGGTGGGACGGCATACGCTGAAGTTCGGGTTCGACTACCGGCACATCCAGGCCATCGATCCCCTGGGGTTCCTGGGAGGCGACAATTACGGCAACTTCAACTTCACGGGTCAATTCAGCGGCTCCGGCTTTGGAGATTTTCTGCTGGGCATTCCGGGTACGACCGCCTATGACAACGTTCAGATGGACAATGACGGCCTGACGAATCACTACAACGCTTACGCACAGGATAGCTTCCGCGTGAGCCAAAAACTTACCCTGGAATACGGACTTCGATTCGAGTTCCACCCTGGCTATACCGACGCGTCGGGCAACATCGGCAACTTCGACCCGAATTACAAGGGTTCCGGCGCCGTGATCTATCCGGACGGCGGAGCCAGCCTGCTGGCCACCGGTTTCCTCGAAAGCGCCAACGCCTGCCCGACGCTGGGCAGCACAAGCGGGCCGAGTCTCAATGGTGCGCCTTGTATGCCGGTGCTCTCGGCCAGTCAGGCCGGATTGCCGAACAGCCTTCGGACGGCCCCTGTGCGCTTTATGCCGCGAGTGGGGTTTGCGTATCGTCCGTTCGGCAACAAGACCGTCATCCGGGGTGGCTTCAGCATGTATAACACGGAAGTGCTGGGCTCCATCTATTACGCGTTGACCGGAACCGTGCAGTCCGCCACTTTCACTTACAACAACAGCATCACTAACGGTACTCCGGCTATTCAATGGCCCAACGTCAGCACCGGCGGATCTGGGATTACGGTGCCTCCGGCCGGCTCGGATTACTTCGGGACGGCCAACCAGATCAACTACAAAGATCCTTATTCCATGCAGTGGAATTTTTCCATCGATCACGATCTGGGTTTCAATACCGGGCTACGGCTTTCCTACATCGGCTCGGGCACACGCGATCTCGTTTGGGCGCCGAACCTGAACCAATCCACTTACTCCACCACCTATTTTGTGGATCAGCCGCTCAGCGACCGGCCGTTTCCGAACTGGGGCGTGATCAACACGCGCGCCAACGGAGCTACTTCGAATTACAACGCGGCACAGCTTGAGGTGAACCATCGCTACAAAAGCGGTCTCACTCTCAACTCCGCTTACACCTTCGCGCGCGACTTTGCCGACAACCAGGGTTACGCGCCCACTTCGTTCGCGGGTGAAAACGCGGGTGGCCGCACGATGGACGCGCTGGACAGAGCACACGAATACGGTCCCGTTTACGGCGTGCGCAAGAACCGCTGGATCACCTCGGCCATTTACGAACTGCCCGTGGGCCATGGGCGGCAGTTCGGGGGCAACATGAACCGCTTCGCCGATTTCGTTATCGGCGGATGGCAGCTCTCCAACATCTTCCTCTGGCAAAGCGGTCCGTATCTGACGCCATACTTCAATACGGGCGACCCGTCGGGCACGGGCTCCGGCGTTATCGGCCGGGCTCAAGCGCCGGACGTGAACGGGAATGGCAATTTGAACAACCCGACCGCGGGGGACTGGTTCAACACCAGCGCCTTCGTTTGCCCGGCCACGCCAGGGTGGCAGCCCGGCACGGCCTGCCTGATCGGAACACCGGGTAACGGCGCGCCGATCGCCAGATTCGGCAATGCCGGACCGGGAACGGTAATCGGGCCCGGGACCGTCAACCTGAACAGCGGGTTATCCAAAACCTTCGCGGTCACGGAGCGGCTGAGAATCCGGATTGAAGGGTCGTTCACCAACGTGCTGAATCATGTCAATCTGGCGAATCCGGTGCTGGCCATCGACAACTCCAGTGTGGGCGTCATCACCAGTGCTCGCCCGGCGGATTTCGGTGGTAGCCGTACCGGCCAGATTGGCGCACGGATTCAGTTCTAGAAAAACAATAAATCCCAGGGGCGGACAAAATCGCCGCCCCGCCATTTCGGTGATAATATAAAGCCATTAAGGAGGCCTGATGGTTTCCGTTACCGCCACTCTCGCCCGATCCGCTCTGCTTGTCACTGCAGGAGCGGCTTTGCTTCCGGCGCAGAACTTTCTGCCGCCGCAAGGTCCCACCCCTGTAAGCACACCCGTCCATTCACAGCTCTCCGCGGAAGACCGCGCCGATATTTTCATGGCGCGGAAAATGTATCGGGAAGCGATTGATACCTATGGCCTCGCGCCCGAGACTTCCGCGACGCGCTGGAACAAGATGGGGATCGCCTACCACCAGCTGCAGGACCTGCGCAGCGCCAAGAAAAATTACGAGCAGGCCATCCGGCTGGACCCTAATTACGGCGAGGCGATTAACAACCTCGGCACCATCTACTACGGCCAGCAGAGCTACCGCCGCGCCGTCCGCCAGTACAAGAAGGCGTTGCGTGAACTGCCGGAATCGGCATCCATCGAGAGCAACCTCGGCACCGCCTACTTCGCTCGCAAGGATTACAAGAAGGCCGCCGACGCTTACGAGAAGGCCATGCAGCTTGACCCGGATGTGTTCGAGCACCACAGCACGTACGGCATCCTGCTGCAGAATAATAACGTTGGGGAGCGCGCCAAGTTTCACTATTACCTGGCGAAGACCTACGCCAAGAATGGGCTCACCGACCGCGCCCTTCTCTATATCCGGAAATCGCTGGAGGAAGGTTTCGACGAGCGCAGGAAGTTCCTGGAAGATCCTGAATTCAGCTCGCTGAAGAACAACGAAGAATTCCGGGCGCTGATGAAATCCGAGCCTCGTGTATTGTAGCCGCGCCGCTCTGGCGCTGGCGATGTTGGCGATCTTCTCGTGCACGAAGCCGGTAATCGTGCGGCGCGTTGCGGTGCTTCCTTTTGAAAATCTGTCGGCCGCGGCCCCTGACCAGGATTGGATCGGACGGGCAGTGAGCGAAGAAGTGGCGGGACAACTGGAAGGCACGCGGCATAGCGCCGTGGTTTCCCCGGCCGCCATCCACCGGGTTGACGACTACTTTGGCGGAGGGCCGGAGCGGCAGGCCGCCATCGCGGTGGGCGCAAACCGGATCGTGACGGGCTTCTATTCTCTTCGAAATGGCCGCCTGTCGATCACCGCGGTCATGGAATCCGATCCTGGCGGAGCTGTAGAGCAGCTATTCTCGGGCAGCGGACCGGAAGACGACCTGCTGCATCTCTGCGAGCAAATTGCACGCAAGATCGACGAAGAAGCGCAGCCGCCCATCACCGGCAGTGCGCGCGCCCTGCGTTCCTACGCCCTGGGGCGATACGCGGAAGCGATCCAGCTTGATCCGGATTTCGGTCCGCCATACGTCGCCCTGGCGCAGGCGGCGTTGAGCAGGCACGATATGGCGGCGTTCTCGTCGGATTTCGCCGCTGCCCGCGCCCGTGGGAACGGAATCGCGGCGGTGGATCGCGCCCTTCTGAATCTGGATGATGCCGGGACGCATGCGACGTCTCCGGCAACAGCGGTTGTTCGAGTGGACGCGCTGGCGGCTTTGGTCCGGATCACCCCGGCAGATCCGTTCCATCTGCGGGAGCTGGCGGACGCCGAACTGGAGATCAACCGCTACGCCGAAGCAGCGGATCATTACCGGCGGCTGGCAGGGCTGCTGCCGTCCGAATCGGAGCCGGTGAATCGCCTGGGCTACGCACTGATGTACGCCGGTGAAGAAGCCGGCGCGACGAAAGCATTCCAGGATTTTCGCCGTCTGGACCACGACAGCGCCAATTCGTTCGATTCCACCGGCGATGGCCATTTCTTCTTCAACCACTTCGCTGAAGCCGAGCGCGATTATTTGGGCGCTTACGCGCGCGACCCCGGCTTGGCCGAAGGGACGGAACTGGTCAAAGCCGCCTGGACCCGGTTGATGCGCAAGGATACGGCCGGAGCCACGGAACTGATCGACCGCTACCTGGGCGACAGAGCCAGGCAAAGCGACGCCCTGGCGCCGTTTCGCGCGGCCCTGGTGGAAGAACTGGCGGGTCACGAACAGCGCGCGAACAACCTGCTGCTCCCCTACTTGAACTCGCCTGTGCCTGCCGTGCGCGATGCCGCCACAAAGCAGTTCGCCGTCTTTTCGCGAAAACCCGAATTGCTGACGCCACCACTGGGACCGGCGGTCAAAGCGTTACTCGACAGGGACTACGCGCAAGCCGTCCCCGCGTGGCGCAAGCTGGCCGAAGAGTCGGGCCCCACGGATTGGTGGACGCGTACGATTTACGCGCGCGTGCTGGCCGACACCGGACAGACGATGGAATCGGAACGCTATGCAAAGTTCACGCCAATTCCGCAGCCTTTGCGCGGGGTCGGGTACGACCAGCTTTGGTATCCGTGGGTCTTGACGGCGCGTCAGCCTTAGTGCACCGGGTGCGGAGCTTGCAGGTAAGCCCACCGTTCGAGCAGTTTGCCGCCGCCCACCCGCCAGATATTGTTTCGGCCCCTCCGGTCCAGGGGGTAGCCCGGGCGGCACATCAGCACCGTGCTCCTGGTAGCCGGCGTCGAAGTTGCGGTCCGCGGCCGATAGATCCTGCTGATTGACGAACTCCTCGAAATGGCGGAGTACGAAGGTCTTTGCCTCTTCAGGACTCAAAATCACCCTAGGATATGCCTGGTTTCCAGCCATCGCAAGCTGCTCTTTCTTCCTAGGCCGATTGGTGAAATCGGGTATGAAGGCGGCCAAAAATCAGGTTTTCCCTGATTGCCGATCCATCATGACCCTCCGCAAAATCAGTACTGAAGTGCCTGAACCCTAAGGGGATGTCTTGGGGGTTTTCTTCGAGTAGACTTATGCCAGAGGTTATGAGAAGCCTTACAAAAGAGTGTGATTCCCAGAGCCCACTGGTGGCCGAACCGTGGCTCACGACGCTCGTCGAAGCGATCAAAAAGGAAGATCACGTCGTTGCCGAGAGAGAATACCAGACGGTCCGGCGAGCGGAATTAATCGCTCAAAACGGCCCCGTATTCTGGAGGAAGTTCACTGATGTGCTGGAAGTCCTTTTCCGCCAGATGGAGGATTTGTTCGGAGACCACGTTACCAAAGGAAAGATTTCCTTCACCCGGAGCCCCTACGGCGGCGGCATCACCATCAACAAATCGGCATATCCCTTTGTGAGTTTTTCGGCGACACCGAACTTTTCGGAGAGCACCGCTCATTTCACTTATACCGTTGTGAATCCGGAGATCCCGCAGAACATCGGAGTGCCGGGCAGATTTCTTCCGTGCCGTTTCGGCGTGGAAGGCGACCAGGTGGTGATGAGCCTCGATGGCACGATGTTCACAACGCCCGAGGTTGCGGCCAAGTTCATCATGGAAAAATTGTTCACGATCGCGTCGTCTGCGCCGGCCGTGGTTTTTGAAGCACCCGCGCCGGTGGTAGCTACCGCGGTAACTACCGTGGAGCAGGCTCCCGCCCCTGAGTTCGCGTGGCCGCCATTACGTTCCAAGCCGAAAGCTTTTTCCTACCTGACTGAAACTCCTGTTCTGGAGGCTGTCCCCGCGGCGGTTTCTGATGCGCCAACGCCCGAGGTTAGTCCCGAGGTTGATCAAGAAACTCCGGTTGCAGCTGTGGCTGTGGCTGTGGAAGAACCAGCCCAGCAAGTGCCCGAACCTGAAGTGATTCCCGCATACGCGGCTCCCCTTTCACTGCTGCCACCACCACTCCCAGGATCAGTCTCGCGGTCTCGGGCTGTTATTGCCCCCAGCCGCGCCCCGCTATCGAAGTTTTTTGCATCCGCCTCCCGCCTGCTCGGCGGCGCACCCAGCCCGAAGAGCCTTCCCGTCGCGCCTCCGCCACTTTCGCTTGTTCTGGTGAAAGCCGACGCTCCAGCGCTGCCGGAACCTTCCGTGGTGGTGGCTTCAGAACCGGTGGTTGCCGTGGAAACCAAGGATTCGTTCGTGCCGGAAGCAGTTCCAGAAGCGGCCGCAACGTCGGAGCCCACGGAGTTGGAAGTTGCGGCTGCTGTTGCCGAGCTTTCGAACACCGAGCCTTCGGCGACAGAGCCAGCGAGCATTTCGGAACCGTCGGAAACCGCCGAGGTTGCAGAGCCTGTTGAGGCCGAAGTTTCTGAGCAGGGGTTGGCCGGCGAAGATGTAGTTCTGGAATCTTCCGAGCCGCTTCAACTCATGGAAGCGCCTGCCGCATCCCGCCTGCCTCGCCGGCGGACGCGCCCCCAGATGGTTCGGACGCGATTCCGTTATCAGGATCCGCGGCGGTTCATGTCCGCTCAGAAGGTAGCAGCGGTACCGGCGCGGCAAGAACCACGTCCGGCAGCATTCCGGCAAGCCGCTGGCTGCTGAGCTGCATGCCTTACGCGGGCGGCTTGCGCTTCGTGGTTGCCTTGGCCACGATGTGGCTCTTGGGATGATGCGCCGCCGCCTTCGCCACCGCCGGCACGGGAACAACCGGTAACTCCTCATCGGTTCCTGTGTCCGGTGGATTTGGGCCGTAGATCTGCCGGTAAACCGCCGCATTCCGGATCACAGACTGCACGTACTCGCGCGTCTGCGTGATGGGAATGGATTCAACGAATTCCGCAGGCTCGCGATAAGTCCCCCAGGAGAGCCACTGCTTCACGCGGCTGGCCCCGGCGTTGTAAGATGCCAGCGTTTCTTCCCAGTGCCCATCCCATTGATTCAACAGCGCGCGCATATAGAAGGTTCCCAGGCGCAGATTCGTGGCCGGCTGATAGAGCAACGCCGGTGATGACCACGCGATTCCCTGCTGGCGCGCCAGCATCCGTCCGGTAGCGGGCACAATCTGGGTTAATCCGTAGGCGTTGGCGTAGGAGTGCGCCCCGGGGTTGAACTCTGATTCCTGCCGGATCAGCGCGGCCACCATATAAGGGTCCAGGCCAAACCGGCGCGCGCTCGAAATCAGCGAACTCTGATACGGCATGGGAAACAGCATCTGCCAGAAAAGTTTCGGGGCTTTCTCGACGCTGGTGGAGAGATAGTCCGGCGCGAGAGTTTTCATATGGCGCAGGCTCAGGTAAGGGGCGGCATCGGTGGCGGCCAGCTTCACGGCGAGCAAGTGGGCCTGCCCGTCGGTGCGTGCGCCGAACCGCACCTCGGAATCCGCCAGATCCGCGCGCCCGGCGGCGACCAGCAGTTGCGCCCGTTCCACGCGTACCCTGGTGGGCGCCGTCATATTCTCATTCGAGTAGTCCGCGTGAGCGGGGAACTCCACCGAATCGAGCCACGCGTTCGTCTTTTCGGCCGCGGCCGCGCCGGACACCTTGGAGTCGTCGAGCCTGCCGCGCGCCAGCACCGCGTAATAGAAATTCGGAAATTCCCGCGCCACGCGCTCATAGTAAGCGCGCGCGGACGGGAAATCGGAATCGTACTCGGACTTGCGGCCAAGAAAGTAGAGCGCCGTGGCCGCTTTATTGTCGCCTGGGTAATGCTCCACTTGCTCTTTCAGCAGTTCATGGACATCGCGCTTGTTGGCCATGTAAGCGTCCCAGGTGATCTTCCAGTGACAGTAGGCTGTGGTGGAGTCCGTGGGAAAGGTTTCCCACGCCGCGCGATAGAGAGGCTCGTACTTTTCGGGCTCGTGAGCCATCAGGTAACGGTTCCCGGCGTCTACCAACGCTTTCAGACGCCAAACGGAGCGCTCATGATGACGGGCGAGATCTTTGATCGCGTCCATCACGATCTCGTCATTCTCCATGCGGCGGCCGCACTCTTCGATATAGAACAGGCGTTCCGCGTCTGCCTCTTCGCGAGGCAACTCCATGGACTTGAGGTAAGCGTACGCGCCGCGATAGTCCCCACTCTCATATTGCGCGCCGCCGATCCGAACACGAGCCTGATCGCGCGGCTCTCCACTGAGCGTGACAAACAGTTTGGCGAATTCTTCGTGCGCCTTGCCGTATTCGCGGGCTTTCACCCAGGCATCGCCGCGCTCCAGCATCATTTGGGGACGCGGCACGGGATAAGATGCCGCGAGAGTTTCTTTGAGACGTTCGAGCGCGCCTGCGGAATCGGCTGCCATGGTGGTTGCTGGATACAGGAAATAAACGCGCTGGTAATAGGCGGCGGCATCCGTCCCGTCACCGAGGGAATCGTATGCCAAGGCGAGCGCATAGTCGCCTTCGGGCTGCGAGATGGCGTTGGGCGCATCCGCAATATCGTCGTGTAACTTTTGAATGGCCGGTTTCAGCACGTCGTTGGATTTGATTTCGAGGAAGATCCGATTCCGCGCGGCCAGCATGAGGGCCTTGGCCAGTAAGGGTGAGTTGAGATCGCGAAAGTCCGCCAGATCTCCTAGCGTGCTCACCACGGCTTGCGGCTGCCGCAGCGCATCCTCGGAAGCGGCCAGGTAATAGGAAGCGTAATCCGCGAGCTTCGGGAACGCTCCGCGGGTGTGAGCGAGGGACTGGGTTGCGCCGGCGAAATTCCGGCTCTCGAACTCCGCGATGCCGGTCGCGAGCGGCATCAGTTCCTGCGTTGCCGTTCCATGCACGGGCGCCGCCGCTTCCTTATGTTCCAGCTTGTGAACTTTTGCCGCGGCGATGGTTCGTTTCTTTTTGACGGGATGCTTGTGAGATTTGGTATTCGCGCTCTGCGCTTGTAAGGCGAGAGCGAGGGTTGCCGTAATGAGAAGAACAAGACTGCGTTTCATGAGTAAACCAGGCAATAGACGGTACTTAAATCAGAGGACCAGGAAAGCTGGGGCCCAGCAGGCGGTCGTCGCCTTGCGCCAACCCGCGAATCAACTCCAGATACAGGTAATCCACCATGGTAGGAGTGGAAGCCAGAAATTCTCGGCGGAATTCGTCTCGCGCCTGGTCGATCGGTTCCTTTAGCTCGCTATAGATGTCGGCCTTCCCGCGTCCCCTCTGCACGGCCTGGCGGTGTTCCAGTTGCATCTCGGCGACCCGCAGCCGTGCCTTTCGCTGGGCTTTCAGGTGCAGGCTCTGCAGTTCCGGGCTCAGCTCGTGCCACGCATTCGCGGCGGCCCTGGCTTCTTCCGGGTTGGCAAGCCCCGCGATGGTCACCAACTCTTTTGACGGCGTAGCCCTCGTGAGCGTTTCCATTTGCAGCGCGGCCATGCCGGCGATCAACTCCAGCGCAGCGGGCTGCACATTGCCAGCGGCCAGCAGAACCGCCTGGACTTCACCGCGAATCGCCATGGGGTAGAGAAACACCCGTTGCTCCTCTTCCGTGCCGAGGCGCTCGGCCAGAGCCATGGAGATTTCCGGGGCCGTCCCCATGGCCACCACGGGGTCCCTCGTCTCGATCGCCGTCTGGAAAGCAGCGGCCTCATTGGGCGAGAATTCAATCGCCTGCTGGCCCAGGTTTCGCGTAGCTTCCGCGTGAGCCGCACCATCCCGAAAAAGAAACACCGCGACCTTATCCGCGTAACCCGAGGCGAGTTCCACTCCAAGCGCTGCCGCCTCACCAATAGTCGATACCGCCCGCAGCCTTCGTAAGCCCAAATTCAACGTGACGGCGAAGCTTTCCCGCGCGCCGTTTTGAATCGCACCCGTGTGCTTTTCCTGTTCCGCTTTCCACGCGAGGCCCACATTCAACAACATCGATTCGAACTGTTCGCGCGCCCTTGCCTGCCAATCCATGATCGTGCTGCTCATCTCTCTCAATGGTAGGACAGTTCGCCCGGATGCGCCTTATGGATGTCTAAATCGGGTCGCAGAATCGGCTGTCTCGAATCGAACGCTTCGTGTCGATTGAGAGCCCCGAATCGAAACATCTGAGCGCATGCGGGAGGACGGAGTCATGCGTTTGAGTTTCGAGTGCGATGGCGCGGCGCGGAGGACCGGTTGAGAGAAACGAGGCAATCAAGACATTTAGCGGGTGCGTTCCTGCGGAACAATACGTTTTCTCCATGAGTCGCGGGGTTGGTTTTTCCCTATTTCCTTCTTCCGATTAAGACGATTTCCTCGTTGGCAACCTGCGTGCTTCAATAAGTCATCGATAGGGGTCAACGAGTGATAACAACGATCTGGCCGCCGCAAGACAAACCGGAAAACAAGAAAAGCAGGGCGGGGGAGGAGCACAGTATGCGGACATCAAGACAATTGGATCCGACCCGCACCGGGCATGATGCGGAGAAACTAAATGCAGATCTCTACGGAAAGATCGTAGGTCAGGATGAGGCCATCCAGCAGATCGTCAGTATCTACCAGACATTTCTGGCGGGCATGAACAGCCCAGGGAGGCCGATCGGCAATCTCCTTTTCCTCGGTCCCACCGGGTCGGGGAAAACCCGCATGGTGGAAGCCGTGGCGGAATCCTTGATCGGCGATATGCGCGGCGTGATCAAAATCGATTGCGCGGAGTTCCAGCACAGTCATGAAATCGCCAAACTGATTGGCTCCCCTCCGGGATATCTCGGCCATCGTGAAACACACCCGCTGCTCAGCCAGGAAGTATTGAACCAGTTCCACACGGAGAAGGTGAAGATCAGCTTCGTCTTGTTCGATGAGATTGAAAAAGCGAGTGATTCGCTGTGGAACCTTCTTCTGGGAATTCTGGACAAGGCCACTTTGACTCTGGGCGATAACCGCCGCGTGGATTTCTCTCGCGCCATGATTTTCATGACCAGCAATCTCGGCGCGCATGAGATGAGTTCAATCCTGATGCCGAAACTGGGGTTCCAGACCTGTATGCAGGACGATCAGGATCAGACCGGCCGCTGCTCGGAAAAGACCACGGACCAGATTACGCGCTCCGCGATTGAAGCGGCGCGACGCAAGTTCACTCCGGAGTTTATGAATCGCATCGATAAGGCGGTGGTCTTCAAGCCGCTCGGCGCCCCGGAGCTCGATAAGATCCTGACCCTGGAACTGAACGCCGTTCAGCAGCGCATTTTCCTCGCGCAGGCCGCGTCGCCTTTTGTGTTCAGCGTCTCCGCCTGCGCTCGCGGGCACCTGCTGACCGAGGGTACGGATTTGAAATATGGAGCCCGCCATCTCAAACGGGCCATCGAACGCGCTCTGGTGAATCCGCTTTCGAACCTTGTGGCCAGCGGCCAGGTGGGCGGCGGCGATCACGTGAAGGTAGATTTCGACGAGTCTCTGCGAACATTGACGTTCGTGAAGGAAGCTGAGAACCTGCCGCCCTACATGATGGCGCAAATGATCGATCCGTCGGCAATTCGCTCCGCCAACCTGATGACTCTGGCGCAGAGTCTGGAACAGCCCAAAGCGGCGAACGCAAGGTCGCGCCGGGCTTGACTCGCCGCTCTTAAACCATCCGCAGTTTAACCAGATCTGATTTAATACAGGGCATGCGTTTCATCGCCGCCCTTTTTTCTTTACTCGCCGGTTCCTGCGCGCTCGCTCAGGTGGTGGATACAGAACACTCGAAGTTCGCGGTTCTGCATCCCGTCCCCATTCAAGCCGTGAAGCTCGATCCGGATTCCTTTTGGGGCAAGCGCCGCGACGTCACGCTGAAGCGCAGCATGGCCACCATGTTCGAGGAACTGGAAAAACATGGCACCATGGACAACTTCCGGCGCCTCGAAGGGAAATCGAGCGCGCCGCGAAAGGGCCCCGTCTACACCGATTCCGATCTCTACAAATGGATGGAGGCCGCGGCGTTCTTTCTCAGCGGCGAAGACCATCCGGAACTGCGCGAAAAGGTGGACCGGATGATCGAAATGCTGGCGGCGGCACAGGAACCCTCCGGCTATCTGAACACTTACTACGTGGATGACCGCAAGGAGAAACGCTTCACGGAGATGCATCGCTCACACGAGCTCTATTGCCTGGGCCATCTGCTGCAGGCGGGCGTGGCGCTCCAACGAGCGACTGGCAATACGAAGCTGCTCGACATTGGTAGGCGCTATGCCGATTACATTCTCGCCACCTTCGGACCCGATAAGAAACCCGCGCTCACCGGACATCCTGAACTGGAGATGGCGCTGATTGAACTCTCGCGGCAAACGGGAGACCGGCGCTACGTTGATTTCGCGGGATATCTGTTGAGCGGGGTGGAGACCGAGCGCCTGCATCTACGGCCCGATCAGACCACGTATATGTTCAGCGGAATCCCGTTCACTTCGCGCACCGAGTTGGTGGGCCACGCAGTCCGCGCCATGTACGCGGCCAGCGGCGCGACCGATTACTACGCGGAAACGGGCGATCCAAAATACCGCGCGACGCTCGACCGGCTTTGGGCCGATGAGAGCAGACATAAGCTCTATCTCACGGGCGGGGTTGGCTCGCGGTCGGACGGCGAAGCGTTTGGCGATCCGTTCGAGCTGCCGAACGCCCAGGCATACACGGAGAGCTGCGCGGCCATCGCGAACTTCATGTGGAACTGGCGCATGCTGGCGGTGGAAGGCGAATCCCGCTTCGCCGATGTCATGGAGCGTGCACTTTACAACGGCATTAACTCCGGCATGTCTCTTGATGGCGTGCTCTATTGCTATCGAAACCCTCTGGAGTCGCGCGGTGAAAAGATTCGCAATGAATTCTATGACACGGATTGCTGCCCGCCCAATATCGAACGCACCATGGGCGCGCTGCCCGGTTATCTGTATTCAACCAGCCCGCGGGGACTCTATGTGAATCTTTACAACGCGAACACGCTGAACGGGAAGTTGGAGGATGGCGCCAAGATCCAGGTGGTCGAGAAGACCGATTATCCATGGAAGGGCTCGGTCGATTTCGTCGTAAACCCGGAAAACACCAGCCCGGAAAACACCAGGGAATTCAGCCTGTTCCTGCGCATCCCCGCGTGGTCGCACCACACCGAAATGGCGGTGAACGGGGCCTCAGTTTCCGCGGTGGCCGGTCAATATGCCGAAATTCATCGTGTCTGGAAACCCGGCGACCGGGTCCATGTGGCCTTCGATATGGCGCCGCGGCTCACCGCGGCGAACGCCCTTGTACGGGAAGATACCGGACGAGTCGCGGTGGAACGGGGGCCGTTGGTCTATTGTCTGGAGAAACCGGACCAGCCGCTCGCTTCGAGCCTGTTCAACGAATCGCTGCTTCTTACCGGGCCTGGGGGCACAGGCAGAAACGCGCCATTCACCGAGCAGTTCCAGAACGATTTGCTGGATGGCGTCGAGGTGCTGAAGCACGCCGGCGTAATCACCGCCAAGCCGCTCGAAGACGATCCGCTCTATCGCGACTTCAACCATGCCGCGCAGGATGGCGTAAAACCGGTCACTCTGACTTTCATCCCCTACTATGCCTGGGCCAATCGCGGCGAGTATGAGATGGAGGTCTGGATTCCCGTCTCTGGTCCGGTCAACTCTGGTCCGATCAACCGCGCAAACCGGTGAGGTACGTGAAGCTCTGCTTGAGGCTGGCGATCGGGTCGCCCGGCGTCCAATCCTGCTCGACGAAGTAATGCTTCACGCCAATGTTCTTGGCGGTGCGCAGAATCCCCGGGAAATCGATGTTCCCATTGCCCACTTCTTTAAACGTCGCTTTGGGTACGCCTTCGTTGTATTGCACCTTTTGATCGGCCACCTTGTCCTTCAGGTGCAGCAGCGGAACGCGGCCCGAGTGTTCCTTAAGAAACGCCACCGGATCCACCCCGCCCACTGTAAGCCAGAAGACATCTACCTCAAACTGAACCAGTTTGGGATCGGTGTTCGCGAACATGCGGTCGAAAACGCGCTTGCCACCCATCTGCCCCCACTCGAATGCGTGGTTGTGATAAGCGAACTGCAATCCGGTCTTCCTGGTCAATTCGCCGGCCTTGTTCATCTTCTCGCCGAAGGCGTCAAAAACTTCCATGGTACGCAGTTCCTGCCCGATATAGGGCAGCACAGCATACTCCGTTCCTATGCTCTTCAGGTCCGTAAGAATCTTTTCGAGAGGTGGCGTATCGCCGCCGCCGAGAACCGAAGGCGTGGGAATATGGCACGAGACCGGTGCAAGCCCGAGCGTTTTCAGGGTCGGCGCAATGCGAATGAGCGTCGCGAAATTGTCGCCCTCCACTTCCTTGTATCCGATCGCGGCGATCTGCTTGAGAACCTCGTCGCCCTTCGTGGGGAAGACGTTCCGGACCGTATAAAGCTGCACGCCGAGCGTGGTCGGCGCAAGGGCGGCTGAAGCGCGTGTGGCAATGGCCCCGGCTGCCGCGGAAGCCAGGAACCCTCTACGTGTGATCGATGATTGCATGGGCACAGCCTATCAAATCGTCCCGAAACCTTTTGCGTTCCCCGGTCGCAGCACGGAATTGAACCAGTACGAGACCAATTGCGCCGCCATGCTGAACACCTCATCAATGCCCACGGGCTTGCAGAAGTACGAGTTCGCGCCCGACGCATAGCAGCGTTCGATGTCCTGCTGACTGCTCGAGCCGGAGAGCACCACCACCGGAATCTTCTTCAGTTCCGCGTCACCCTTGAGAAACGCCAGCACCTCAAAACCATTCACGCGGGGCAGATTGAGGTCGAGCAAAACCAGGTCGCAAGGCGCGCTTTCCCCTGCTTTTTGAGCGTTCGAAAAGTAATCGACGGCCTTCGCTCCGTCCTCCAGAACCACCGTCTCGATGGCTGGATCCCGCTTCGCGAGGGCCATGAGCAGTATCTTGGCATCGGCTGGATTATCGTCAACGATAACAATCCTATGCGGCATTTCTTGATGGCTCAAATATTGAGCACGTGAACGGCCAACGCATTCGTCATACTTACGGCAGAATGTTACGTATTACTGGCCGGGAGACGCGCCGTGAAGAAGAAGGTCGATCCTTTGCCGACTTCGGATTCCACCCAGATTCGCCCTCCGTGGCGCTCCACGACCCGCTTGCAAGTCGCCAGGCCGATGCCCGTCCCCGGATATTCGGAGCCGTGCAATCTCTTGAAAACCGTGAAGATGTGCTCGAAAAATCGGGGTTCGATACCGATTCCATTGTCCCGAATGGAAAAAATCACCTCCTGGCCCGCCTGCTTCGCGGAAAGATGAATGAACGGCGGTTCCTTACCCCGGTATTTCAGCGCGTTGCCGATCAGGTTCTGCAGCAACTGTAAGAGCTGCGTCTGGTCCATCAAAACGGTCGGCAGAGTATCCCAGGTGATCCTCGCGTCCACACTCTGAATGGCAAGCTGCAAATTCGACAGGGCGGTTGAAAGCACCGCCTCCACGCTGGTAGGCGCTATGGCGATAGCCGCCCTGGCCGTTTGAGCATAGTTCAATAGATCCAGAACCATGTGCCGCATCCGGTCCGCCGCACTGGTGATGAACTGGATAATCTCATCCGCGTCGGCATCCAGGCTTCCGCGATACTGTTTCTGTAAGAGCTGCGCCTGGGTGATCACGGTTCGCAGCGGCTCTTGAAGGTCGTGCGAGGCGGCGAATGCGAACTGCTGCAAATCCAGATTCGACCTGCGAAGATCTTCCTCCGCCTGACGCCGTTCGGTCACATCTCGAATGTTGGCCTGAATGAAGACGCGGTCTTTGACCCGGTAACGATTGGCGATCAATTCGACCAGGGGCCGGCGGCCATCGTTGGCTTGCAAGGAAACCGAATCGAGGCGGATCACTCCTTTCTCCATCGATTCCGCCACCAGGCGGCGCGCCTCCTCCGCTTTGCGGAACGGCGGGGCCTCCCAAAGAGCCTTCCCCACAATTTCCGCACGGGTGTACCGCGTCAACTCCAAAAAGGACGGATTGACGTCGATCACGTCACCCGAGAACCCGTCAATGACGACAATGCCGTCCCTGGCCGACTCAAAGATTCGCCTGTACTGAATCTCGGCAGCTTCCTTCCTCTCGGTCACGTCTTCGATGGCCAGCAGAATGGTGTGCGGCTTGTGGTCACGTCCGGTAATCCGCCGGGCGTTCAAGCGCATGGTTCTCCGGCCGATGCGCGGAAACTCATAGTCAACATCCAGGTCGCGGAAGGGTACATCTCGAGAGAGCGCCTGATCGAGGAGCCGGCGTAATTCGGGAATGTTCCATTGGCCATCGCCGACGCGATCAATCGGTTGCCCCTGCGTTTCCGCGGGAGTCACCTGAAATTCTTTGTAGAAGGCGGGGGTCGCGCGTTGGATGCGGAGTTCGCGATCCAGTACCAATAGAGGATGCTGCACGGTTTCGACAATTCCCTCGGCCAGATCCCGCGCGGCCTCGGCGCGTTCCAGCGCCCTGGTCAGGTCGTCGATATCGACGAAGGTGATCACCGCCCCATCGATGCGATCGTCGGTCGTTCTGTATGGGCCCACTTGCACGGAAAACCAGCGGCCCTCGCGATTCTGCACCTTACTTTTCTGGATGCCCAGAGTCTCCAGAGCTTCCGACAGCATCGCCTTGAGGCTGGGCACGTCCGTGGTGTAAGGCACGTCGGTGATCATGCGGCCCAGGTCCGAGGGAACGGTGTTCAGCAGCCGCGCAGCCGCCGGCGTGTAGCGCCGAATTCTGAAATCCATCCCCACCATCACAATCGGAATGCTCACCGCGTTCAGCACATTGCTCAGGTCGTTGTTCGCTGAGCCTAATTCCGTGTTCCGGTTGCTGAGTTCGTCGTTGACGGTAATCAGTTCCTCGTTGGACGATTGCAGTTCCTCCTTGGCCGTGCGAAGCTCCTCATTCGTACTCTGCATTTCCTCGTTGGAGGATTGAACTTCTTCGTGGGCCGCGCGCAATTCCTCCATGGCGACCTCATGCTGTTCGATGATCTTGCGAAGATACTCTCTGGTTTCGTCGAGTTGACGGCGCGCATGGGCCAGTTCCACCTCGAAGACGCTGGATTCATTTCGAACGGCCACCGAAGAAGCGGAAGAGCGCTGCGGCTCCGCGCCATCCTCGAACAGGATCAGATAATAGCGTGCCGCGCCCTCAAAAATAGGAATTACGCGCAAAGCAATTTCGCGAGTTTCTCCTTTGCCTTCAAAAGGAATTCCGGTCTCGTGAACCGGTTCTTTTCGTTCCGCCGCGGCGTCGATCGCCTTGCGCAACGCAAATAGAAGGCTCTGGTGGGCTACGCGCAACAGATTCAGGCTGGCCTCTCCGGTGGGAGGCTGCAGATACGGACCGGTCTGTCCGTGGAAGTGTACGATCTGCATTGCATCGTTGATCGTTACCCCAGGCGGCGCATAGAGGTCGCGCAAGATACGCGTGGCTCGCGCCTCTATCTGCGCCAGCGTGGGCGTGGCGTTCAGGTCGTTTAGCTTCGGCGCCACGGGCAGATGTTCAAAGCCCCTTGGGTCGGCCATCGTCAAGGTAAAGCGGCCGGGAGTGAGCTTCTTGGAGAAGATCTTGTTTTCGTTGTCCCGCGCTCCAAAAAGATCGTCGCGATTCCCGATACTTTCGGCAGCCCCGAGCACGAGGAGCCCGTCGGGCCGCAGACAGTAGTGCAGCGCCGAAAGAATGCGCTGCTGCGCGCCCGTGCCCAGATAGATGAGTACGTTCCGGCAGCTCACCAGATCGAGTTGCGAGAACGGCGGGTCGCGGACCAGGTCGTGCCGCGCGAAGATACAACTCTCGCGGATGCTCTTGGAAATGCGATAGCCCGCTTCGACGCGAGTGAAAAACTTTTTCAGTCGTTCAGGCGAGACATCGCTTTCGATTGCCTCGGGATAAACTCCCGCCCGCGCCCGGTCGATCGCTCCGTCGCTGATATCGGTTCCAAACAACTGGATGGGCGTTGAGTAACCGGCCGCTTCCACCGCTTCCGTGATCACAATGGCGAGCGAGTAGGCTTCTTCTCCCGTCGCGCAACCGGCCGCCCATAAACGGAAAGGAGCATGCCGGTCCCGCTGCTTCAGCAACTGGCCTTCGATCTGCGCGAGGCTCGAAAACATGGCCGGTTCCCGGAAGAATTGGGTGACGCTGATCAGCAGGTCGCGATACAGATCGTTCAGCGCGTTGGGATGCTGGTCGAGGTAAGCGACGTAATCCCTTATGGTTTCGGTATTGTGCACCACCATCTGGCGGCCGATCCGGCGCCGGATGGTGTTTTGCTTATACTGCGCAAAATCCACATGGGTCGCTCTCCGGAGCATGGCGAGAACCTTTTGAAATTCCTCCAGATCGGCAGCGCGGACGCTGTCGCTATCCTCTGAACCCTCTATCGGTTCGGGAAGGTGAATGGAATCGGGCAGGCACGGATACGTGCTGATGCGGACCAGTTCCGCGGCGATGGCGCGCGGGGCAAGGATGAAATCCACCGCGCCGGTCGCGATCGCGCTGTGGGGCATACTGCCATGCTTGGCCGATTCTTCCGACTGGCAGAACGTGGTTCCCGCGGCGCATTTGATGGCGCGCAAACCCTGCGCCCCATCCGAAGCGCTGCCCGATAGAATCACCCCGATCGAATAGGCCCCTTGATCTTCCGCCAGCGCGAACAGGAATTGGTCGATCGGGTAATAAGGATGCATACTTGCAGAGCGCGGCGAGAGTCGCAGAGTACTGTCTTGAATCCCCAGCACCACATTCGGGGGAATTACATAAACGTGATCCCGTTGCACCCGGGCGCCATCCTCCGCGAGGAGCACGGGCATCGGGGTTGTGCGGGCCAGGATCTCGGGCAGATGGCTTTCGCGGTGCGCATCCAAGTGCTGCACAAGAACGAACGCCATGCCTGTGTTCGCAGGTAGCCCTTTGAGAAGCTCAATGGTCGCTTCCAATCCACCCGCCGAAGCTCCGATGCCGACCACCGGGAAACGTCCCGGTTCCTGAGCAGCCGCTGGTGGTTTGGGATTGGTTGACAAGGAGCCGAAACCTCGCTCCGATTGTAGTAAATTGTGTGGAAGGGAACCCATGGCGGCGCCGAAAATTCTGGTTGTAGAAGATAGTCCATCGGACATCTATATTCTTCGGCGCGCCCTGGAAGATCTGGGCGAGGAGTTCGATTTGGACATTGTTACCGACGGATCCCGCGCCATTCAATACGTTCACGCCCAGCGGGAGAATCCCCATGAAGCCCATCCGTGCGTGATTGTCCTGGATCTGCATATTCCGAAACACGACGGCCTGGAGGTTTTGCGTTCCATCCGGCAGGAACCCGTGTTGCGGCATATCCACGTGGTGCTGTTGACCGCCTCCGCCAGTCCGCGTGAAGAGGCGGAACTGCGCGGAATGGGCGCCGATTACCGGCTCAAGCCCTTCGACCTTCACGGATACGCCGAACTGGCCGCCGACCTGATCGCCATCTGCAAAGGGATGTTGACCAGGGCATAAGCCTCGAAGGAAAAACTCCCCACCCGCACCGCTTGTTGTACAACTGGCGCGGATGGGGAAACGAACCATTGGTTCAGGGCGCAGGGTGGTTCAGCGCGCAGGCTTCCGGGCGTGGCTGCGGTTGCTTGGCGCGCTTCCGCCGGAAGAAGAAGATCCCATGGCTACCGCCCTTTCCCCTTCCTCTGTTTCACCGGAGGAGTCAAACAGCTCCATGGCTACCTGAGTGAGAGTCGCATCCGCATTCTCCTCTTCGTCCTCGGTCTCCTGCAGAAGCTCAACAACTTCGTTCAGCCCCAACTGTTCCGCTAGCGCGCGTGCGGTACCGTACGCCGACATCTCGTAGTGTTCAACTTTCTGGCCGCCGGCCACGATCGCCAGGTCGCGAGCAGGCCCTTCCTCTTTCTCCTGAACCGCTTCGCCGCCTTCCTCCACCAGGCCCTGCATGCCCTTGCACGGCTTTCCTTTGACCGGTGCTCCAATCGACTTGAACACCTTCTCAAGACGCGCTACATGGTTCTGCGTCTCTGCTAAGTGCGTGCGTAGCGCGTTGCCCAACTCTTCCGAGTCGGCAGCTTTCGCCAGCTTAGGCAGTGCCTTCACCAACTGCTTCTCCGCGTCGTAGAGGTCACGGATCTGGTCAACGAGTAATTCTTTTAGTGTTTCTTGATTCACGTGGATGGTCTCCGCATGTTAGAGCCGCCGGGAGTGGCTTTGTTTCAACCGAGCAAGTTCGCAGGTAGCAAATTCCGGGGACTAACTCGCCGGGCATCGCGTTCGGTATTGAGTAGCACGGAAGTCTTCCGTGGAGGCAGTTCTTCTCCCGTGTATGGCTGGTAAGTCCACGCCGTCAAACATATAATTAAGAAGCAAATCATCATCAACGAGGAGTATCTAATGAAGACACTTTATAAAATCGCTCTAGTAATCGCCGCATCGGCAGTGGGCCTCATGGCTGCCGATTATCTCTCCGCGACGGATCATCTCTTCGCCAAAACCGCGGGGCAGGGAGGCATGGCTGAAGTAAAATTTGGCCAGATGGCCGTCAATAAAGGCAGCAGCCAGAAGGTGAAGGATTTCGGACAGCGGATGGTCGACGATCATTCCAAGGCCAACGAAAAGCTGAAGTCCATCGCGGGCAAGGACAATATTCTGATGCCGTCCCAGCTTTCGGCGAAAGATCAAGGGCTGATGAATCGGCTGTCCAAATTGTCGGGCCCGGCGTTCGATAAGGCGTACATGAGCGCCATGGTGAAGGACCACGAGACGGACATCGCCCTGTTCCAACACGAGGCTGGCGCAGGATCCAATCCCGATCTGAAGGGCTTTGCGTCCGGCACCCTGCCGACTCTTCAGGAACACCTGAGCCTGGCGAAAGACGCCGCGGGTTCGGTTGGCGCCATGGCCATGAAGTAGCCTCGGAGTACGCAGTTGCGCCAAACGGCGCACGTGCTTTGTTTACACCCAGAATACGTGGCACGCAAGCCGTTGAAAACAAATCCGCTGATCCTGGAGCTTTGCGTGCACGCAAGCGGGTGTAGTCTCCAGGAGGCGATTTATGAAACAAACACTGTTGTGCGCTTTGCTGCTCGCCGGGTTTACGGTCGCACTGCCCCTGTTCGCAGCCGACGCGCCTACTGAGCAGACCCAGCGCGGGAAGGAATTGTTTCTGCATTCCCCGAAAGGCCTCGCCTGCGCCACCTGCCATTCGCTCGAAGGCAACGGGAACGCGATTGGACCGGATCTTACCCGTTTGGCCAGCGTCGTCGGGCCGAAGGGCCTGGTCATGACGATACAAATGTCCATGACGGCCTACGTGCAGCAAATCGAACTGCAGAATGGCCGCAGCTTCCCCGGAATCCAGAAGAGCAAAGAAGGAGACATCCTCGAGGTCTACGACCTCAGCAAGACTCCCGCAGTACTGCTCCATCTGAAATCCTCCGACGTTGCGTCCATGAAGCCGAACACCGCGTGGTCCCATCCTCCCACCTCCGCCGGTTATACGCCGCAGGAGTTCGCGGACATCATCGCCTATCTGAAGTTCGCGTCCACCGGCGTCGCCAAAGAAGTCAAAGTCACCGACCTGCACTGACGACAGTGCAGTGTTTGGTACCAGGCTTGCGCCATCAGTCATACAAAAAGCTTGCCTGATTGTAGGACGCGGCCATATACTCCAGTAGGCCGTTATCCCACTCCGAAGACAGGCGTTTTCCTTCATGCTTCCAAAAAGCCTCAAAATCCCCCTCCTCACTCTCGCGGGCATAGCCGTTCTTGGCGCCCAAACAACTCCGATTCCAGGAAAGTTCTACGAATACTACATGGTCGCCACCACCCAGGCCGGCCAGTTCACCGCTCTGGGTGCGCCCTCCATCAACGACAACGGGCTGTGCGCCTTCATGGGCCAGACGTCCATTGGACAGACCATCTGGACCGGCGATGGAAACATGCACCCCCTGGTCGATATCAACCCGGCCTCGGGCAACCCAGGAAGCGTCACCTTCAGCCCGCAAATGCAGATCAATGTGAACAATCAGGTGGTGGCTAGAGACGAGATCGAGGGAACCTCATCCAATATCCGTTTATGGAATGCCAACGCGCAGAACTCTTACACGTACCTCGCGCGTGCGGGGTCGGGCCAGAAGTATAACGGCACCTATGATGCGGCCAGCCTGAACAAGACCGGCGAGTCGGTCTTCGCGGTCATCTCGGGCACGACCACGGATCTGGTGGAAGACACCGGCGGAGCAAATAAGACACACGCCGTCACAACGGGCACGCCTCAGCCGGTTGTGGCCGCGAATGGCACATTAGTTGTGACCACGACCAACACGAGCAACGAGCTGAATCAGGTCCTCGTGTTTACAAACAACTTCGCGGTGCAGACCACCATTGCGGACGGCAGCACCTTCTCTTACCTCGATACCGCGCCAGCCATCTCATCGGACGGGAATGTGATTGCATTCCAGGGAACATTGACATCCACGGGCGCCGCCGCCTTGGGGACCACCGCGGGTCCGGGCATTTTCGCCGCGGTGAACACGGGCACGGCGTGGCAAATCATCCGCGTCACCGGCCTCATGGTGGAGGTGCCGAACTCCGGCGGCAATAACAACGGAGTCTGCGACCCGGGTGAGACATGCGTCAACGCGGCGGAGCTGGGATACAACGATAATGGCGCCGCGGTGTACTTCACGACATATCCCACCAACAGCCGCATCGCCGTGGTAAACCTCGGCCTGGGAGCTGCGGGCATCGCGGACGATTCCTTCGTCATCGCGTTCGTCGGCACGCCCAGTTCAGCCAGCCGCACCAACCCGGTCCTCGGCAACTTTCCGCTTTTGTTTTCCAATCAGACTGGGCTCTGGACCATTCGCGTGGATGTTGAGAATCAACTCTCGCCCCCCAAGGATCAGGTCTACCATCCCTTCACCGCCATTGCCGTCGCCCAAATCGGAGACCAGATCGGTCACGGAAATATCGTCTCATCCATTGGGGTAAACCTGCAGATCGCCAACGCCGCCGAGGACGAAACGGGCACTGTCAGAACCATGCGACGCGGCGACCATCGCATCGCGTTCCAGGTGACCACCACCGCGGGAGCGCAAATCATCTACCGAGCCAATCACCTCGATTCCGACCAGGACGGTTTGCTCGATCATTGGGAAACCACTGGCATCGACATGAATCAGGATGGCGTCATCGACCTCAATCTCGCAGCCATGGGCGCCAACGTGAATTCTCGCGATCTGTTCCTCGAACTCGACTGGCTCAGCGATCAAAGCGGTTACAACTTTCACCCGGCTCCTGGCGTGATCACGTCACCCACCGGCACACCCGGCTCTCTGCCTCGCATGCTCTCCCGGGCGCCCGAACTTTCCGGCAACATGTACGGATTGCGTAGCGATGGCGCGGCGCCAGATCCGATCCCGGCCGGCGTCGCCATGCATATCGACGGCGGCTCCGGAAACGATTTCGACGGATTCCCGCTCTCTTACAACATGGGCCAGGGCCCGCTGAATGGCGGCGATCAGATCGGAACCGCTACGAATAATACTGCCCTCGTGGAAGTGCTCTACTTCGGCGCGCCCAACTCGCTGAATGTAACGGGCGTCACCACCCGCTCGTTTCAAGATGCCAAAGATCATTACTTCGGATCGAAGGACAGTGACGGCCGCGAGTTGGCCTTCAAGTATGGAATCCTGGCGGACCACTACGCATTTGTCGACTCGCCCGCGACCACTCATCCCATTGCTTCGGCGGGCCTGTATCAAACCGGGCTTGACTACATCATCGCCGGAGACGCGGTTCCCGGCCAGGACGCTGGAAACTTCGTCAAAATCGTGGGGGGCACAGGCGCAGGCCAAGTCCTTTCCATCAAAGGATTTTCGACAACCAACGCAAAGGAGATCGTCGTTAACGGACTCTTCTCGCCATTACCCGATACCACCAGCACGTTTGTCTATTTCAGCGGCTCTTCCGGCTTATCGGAAGTCTTCTTCAACAACGCGCCGGATTACAACAGCCTCCCCGGCAACGATCTGATTTTGAGTCTCGGAAACTGGGGGACCAACCCCGACGGCTATCTCATGAACGCCTGCACGCAGTGGAGGACCATTGCCCACGAAATGGGCCACACCCTCGGCCTGCGACACGGCGGCATCGATAATACGGAAGAGAAGGGCACCAGCTATTTGAGCCTGATGAGCTATTCCTGGCAGCTCCAGTGCAACGTCGTATCCCAGGTGCAGGGCTACTCCACAACCAACGATCCGACCTTCAACGATTTCGCTAACCTGAATCACCAATTCCCCGAAGTGGTATTCAATGTGGGCAATACGTTGAACACGGAATATGGCGCAGGAGATTTTGGCGATCCAAACCCCGAGCAGAACGTTCAGGATTACGTCAATCTGAATGGTTCCATCGACTTCACCAAGCCTGTTGTCTCCATCACATCCCCCGTCGCGAACGCTACCGTGGGCATCGGCGGCTCCTTGACCGTTTCAATTACCGCCACCGATAACGTCGCTGTGGCCGGAGTGCAGGCCACCTTTGACGCGAACGGAAACGGCGTCATTGATGCGAACGAGATCGTCACTGCCACGTCCGCGGGCAAGAACGTCTACCACGCACAGTTCGCCACGGTGGCCGGCAGCCCCGGCGTCAGGGCGCTGACGGCCATCGCCACCGACAGTAGCGGCAATATCGGCAAAGTCAGCGAGAACCTGAGCGTCGTCACCGCGAGTGCGGCGCCGGTGCTCAAAACTCTCACGCCCAGCAGCGCAACCCATGGCGGCGCAACGCTCAACGTCACCATCGCCGGTACCGGCTTCGTCACCGGTTGCACCGGTAACTGGAACGGCTCTGCCCGAAAAACTACTTTCGTCAGCGGCACTCAGATCAAAATGGCCGTACTCTCCACCGACATTACCAATGCCGGAACGGCACAGGTTACCGCGACCAACCCGGCCCAGGGCGGGAACAAGTCAAACGCGCTCACGTTCACGATCAACTAACTCCGGCGTCACGATAGCACCAATAATATTCCGACGCCTCGAAACGTTTCGGAGTCTGGCGCCACTACCTCAGTGACAAAGGAGAACTCGAAATGAACGAGCAAACTTCACATAGAACAGGCCCGTTTGAAAATGCGGGCGCGCGCAACCCGAGCCACCGCTGCGAATCAGACTCACGCGAAAGGAGGATATGATGCCTTCACATCTCCAATCGTGGTGGGAGAGGTTCGTAGTCATGTACCATCCGGCCTTTCTACGGCCAAACGAAGACAATCCAAACGCTTCATCTACGCCGTATGCGCCCGGGCACAACCCAAATACGAATTCGTATTTGGCGGTTCGGAACCAACCCCTGGATTGGGCGGTCCCATATTTGGTTTCGATTGTTACCACCCAGCAAGCGGCCTCTGCGATGTCGAACAAGCAGGCAGCGCAACAAATAATAGCGACGGGGGAGACGGCGATCGCACAATTCCTGGACGATTACTGCGGAACGCCTCCCAGACTAATTCCGTGGCCATTTCCTGGGCCGCCGCCATGGGTTTCGATCATCGCATCGGAACTCGCGGAAACAGCCAACGAATTTCAAGAGGGAAGCCTACGGGCGGCGTTGCTCCGGCTTTCAGGACTCCTTCTTGACCGAGTAGCTCTTAATCCGCAACCTTTGGTACCGTAATCAAGCGTCGATGAGATCGTGTGGCGAGAAGCGCTACACGATCCCTCGAGGCGGGTACAGTTAGCTACCGATATCGACGCACCCTGGTGCACGGCGCATGGCATGGCGGTTGGTGCTGGAAGCGAGTACGAAGTGCGCTTTTGGCGCAAGGGCACGAAGCGTTTACGCCGTCTCTCACAGGCCCCGGTGACGGCGTCCACGTGTTGTCTCCCCATGTTGACCTTCACACACACATCACCAATATCGTGAACCTCATACGCTCGGAAGAACGCGAGGATGTCGTTTTGTGCGGGGGGATGGGTCATCAGCGGCGTGGCTGATCGCGTTCCAGATCGGATTGGGCCCTCATATATCTCGATGCGTTCGTCCTCGAAAACGAGCAAAGTCTTCACGATGCGCTTCCGCCCAATTCTAAGGATATGCAACTCGAAGCGGCACGGCGGAATGGAGAAGAAGATGCCACCACCTCCCGCTGAGGTGATGCCGATGCTCGTTTTTTATTGGCCCGGGACTGGAGTGAGAATACGTCACAACGTGCGACTGTTGGCTCGCGGCAAGTCCGTCGGTTCTTCAAAACATCAGCAGCATGATCAGGCGATACCGGTGGCTATCTTTGTCTCAATACCGCCGGAATGGATATGAGCTAAGCTGAATCTTGTTCAAAGAGCTGATTGCCCTGCTAGCGTGCGCAATTTTTGGCTTTTGTGCGGCGGCCGAACAACCACCCTTGGTCCACTCGTGGCAAGGCGCAGTTCGTGATGCCCACGGAGCAGCGCTCGCAGGAGCCCTTGTCCGCATGCAGTCCGCTACCGGCAATGCGACAGCCATTGCCGGAAGCGACGGGCATTTTGTCTTCGACGCGCTGGCTGCCGGTGAGTACTCCCTTTCGGTTGACTACAACGGCTCAAGCTCGACTTATTCGCGGCCTGTCTTGCTGCCGGATGGTGCACCCGAGACCATCATCGAGCTGGCGACGGACGGTTCTGTCTCATTGCTCTCCGGCGCGGAAACGCACACCGGAAGCGGCGGCGAAAGTTTATCCGCGAAGGCTGTCTCGGGGATGCCGCTCAACAAACGCGACTTCAGCCAATTGCTTCTGCTGGCTGCCGGGACGATGACCGACACCAGCGGTGCATCCAATTTCACGCAGCAGTTCGCGATAAACGGACAGCGCGGTACGGCGGCCGTGTTTGCGATGGACGGGGCTGATAGCACCGACCCTGAAATGGGTGGCGCGACGTTCACGAATTTCAACGTTGACGCAGTTCAGGAGATTCGCTCCAGTTCGGGATGGATGCCCGCGGAGATTGGGCGTGGGGCGGCAGGCTTCACGGACATCATCACGAAGTCGGGATCGAATATGGTGCATGGCTCGTTGTTCGAGTTTCTGCGCAACGCGGCGCTCGACGCGCGCAACTTCTTCGACTACAAAACGATCGCCAGCCCTCAGCGCATTCCGCCCTTCATCCGCAACGAGTTCGGATTCACGTTGGGCGGCCCGTTTTCGATTCCGCATTTGTACACGGGGCGCAACCGGACATTCTACTTTGTGGAGTATCAAGGGTTCCGCCAAGTGCTCAGCGATACGGAGGTGTTGCCCGTTCCAACCGCCGCCGAACGACAGGGCCTCGATACCACCGCATTCCCCGGCGACACCCTGATTGTGCCGGTGGATCCGCGCATTGCGAAGGTGCTGGCGCGGTACCCTCTTCCGAACGATCCGCAGGGCCCCTACGGCGCGCGAACCTGGGCTGGCTCGTCGAAGGTGACCACGGTTGCGGACCAGTTTTCCGCGCGCATCGATCACTCCCTTTCCGATCGATCGAAATTGTTCAGCCGCTTCACGATGGATAACGTCACCGGCCCGACTACCAATCCCGACCAGACCGCCATCTCGCCCGAATTCGGGATCAATTTCATCGATCACCAACGCAACGCGGTGATCACCCTGCTGCGCACGCCGGCGGCCGCTACCACTCAGGATTATTCGATCAGCTTCACGCGCACCACGCCGCAGTTCCCCACGTCCGATCGCACCGACCCGTCGCTGGTATTTGGCGACGGACTTTATGAGGCGTTCAATGCAGCAGGTGGTTCGGTGACGGCGGAATACGGCAATCTCCTGCAGGAGCGTGCGAACTTTACATGGATTCGCGGAACGCACACGTGGAAGGCCGGCGGAGAAGTGCGCTCGAACCGCGATACGACGCTGTTTGGAATCACCCCCAACGGGCAGTTCCAGTTCGGCGGCGGCGTGGCTTATTCTCCAGTGGAGATACGCTCGCTCAGTGGGTTGCACAACATCGATGCAGGCGATCCGTTGCCCGACACGCTGACTGGTCTGCTGACGGCGAGTGCGTTCACCTACACCATCGCCGTCGCGCCGCTGATGTTCGCGCAGGGAAGTTCCATCGGTGATTCCGCCATTCACCGCGATTCATACAACGCGTATGTGCAGGACACTTGGAAAGCCACAGGCCGTTTGACTTTGAACTATGGCCTGCGCTATGAAATCACTTCGCCCATTCGCGAGGAAGATAAACGAACGTCCGCGCCCGTTCTTTCCGGCGGAACCGGGTTGCCGGGATCGGAGTTGATCATTAACCCACAGCCGGGATACAAGCTCGACAAGAACGGATGGGGCCCCCGGCTGGGACTGGATTGGCGCGTGGCCTCAAACACCACGATGCATGTGGGCGGCGCCATCACAACCTTGCTGGTGAATCTCTGGCAGGACAACCAGCTCACCGGGAGCACCCCGTTTGTGGTGTATCCCCGGCTCACCGCCGCCCCGGGCCAATTCATTGACTACGGCATGACCATCACGCCACAGCAATTGCCCCCCGTTTACACGCCGGGCGGGCAGCTTGTGTTCGCCTCGGGCAACTCCAATAAAGTGCCCCCGAATACTCTGATGGATGTGTTGCTCTACGAGCAACAACTGGCGGCTCTGTCTCCCGGTCACCAGATCACGCCGCTGTCGGTGGCGGGGATCGCGCCCAACTTCAGCGGCGGCTATGTTGGCACATGGACTGCCGGCGTGGAGCAGAAAGTCGCGGGAGTCACGCTGAACGGCGCGTACGTTGGAACCGCTGGGGTCAGGTTGCCCGCCATCGATTTTCCGAACGGTTTCACAGGAGCCAGTCCCGGGTTCGCCCCTTACACGCAGTTCAATTCATCGGGCCAGGTCACTGGTGGGTACGGGCCGGTCAGCGAAATCACCAACCGCTCGCACTCCACTTACCATGCTCTGCAACTCTCGGCGCAGAATAACCTCACCGCCTCCGGGCTCGGCTTTCAGGTCAGTTACACTTACTCGAAATCTCTGGACGATTCGAGCGCCGTAATTGGAGGTTTCATCGCCGGATCTTCCGGGGCTGTGGCACAGACGGCTCCCATGAACCCGTTCGATCCTGGTGCGGACAAAGGGCCCTCCGGTTTTGATATCAAGAGCGCATTGACCTTCAGCCTTTTCCAGGATCTTCATGCGGATTCGGTGGGTCTTCTGCGACCCTTGGGGAAGACGCTCACCCGCGGCTGGCAATTGCTGGGGATTGGGACGTTCCTCAGCGGACTTCCTTTCACCATCTATTCGGGTGTGCAGCAAACCGGGGTTGGATCGGATGGAACCGACCGGCCCGATCAGATCGGCACTCCCGACCTATCGACCAGCCGCACCGTACGCGAAGACTATTTCGGACTGGGAGCGGATAATGCATCCCTCTTCTTCGTGCCCATCAATGTGCCGGGCGGAACCGGACCGAACCACGGCCGCTTCGGTATGCTGGGGCGAAACACATTTCGCGGACCTGCGTTACGCAACGCGGATGTTGCCCTGATCAAGGACACGCCCATCGGCAAAAGAGGGGCGGGGGAACTGGGTACGCTTCAATTTCGCGCCGAGTTTTTTAATCTGTTCAATATCGTAAATTTCGGTTTGCCCGCGAATACGGTGACGGGTCCGGGGTTCGGGATGATCAGCCGCACCGCCGCCTCATCGCGGCAGATCCAGTTTTCAATCAAGCTCATCTTTTGATCACCAGCGGATCGAGAACGCTGAGGCGCGCGTCCCGTTCTGCGCGTTCCTTGATTGCGCTGTGGGACGCCGCAAGGGCGACTGACGACACCGGAACGGCATTTCCGGATACGGCCGGATTCGCGCCGCTAAGAGCCCATCTGGTGGTTTGAGATGATATCGGGAACAACTATGCTCTTTCGCACAACGGCATTCGCGCTCGCGATGGTGGGCTACGCCGCCGCCCAGAACGCTCTTCCCACCGTCGAAATTCCCTACCAGGAGTTTACGCTGTCCAATGGCCTGACGGTGATCGTCCATGAGGACCACAAAGCGCCGATCGTGGCGGTCAACACCTGGTACCACGTCGGTTCCAAAAATGAAAAGGCCGGCAAGACAGGTTTCGCGCACCTGTTCGAACACATCATGTTTGGCGGCAGCGAGAACTTCAAAGGAACGTATATCCAGGCGATGGAGAAGATCGGCGCTACCGATCTGAACGGCACCACGGAAAACGACCGCACCAATTACTTTGAGAATGTGCCCACTTCGGCGCTGGACTTCACGCTGTGGATCGAGTCCGACCGCATGGGCCATCTCCTGAACGCGCTGGACAAGAAAGTGCTTGATCTGCAGCGAGGCGTGGTGCAGAACGAGAAGCGGCAAGGCGAGAACCAGCCCTATGGACTGGTAGACATCCTGATGCCGGAGAACACCTACCCGGCGGGGCATCCTTACTCCTGGTCCGTGATCGGCTCGATGGACGACCTGAACGCGGCTTCGCTGGACGACGTGAAGGAGTGGTTTAGGACCTACTACGGACCCTCTAACGCCGTCCTGGTGCTGGCTGGCGACATTGATCTTAAGACCGCCAAGGAGAAAGTGACGAAGTACTACGGGGACATCCCGTCCGGGCCACCGGTGGCGCATGAAGAGGTGTGGATCGCCAAGATGACGGGGACCCACCGCCAGACGGTGGGAGACCGCGTGCCGCAAGCGCGGATCTACAAAGTCTGGAACGTTCCCGAGTATGGAGCGGCGGACGCGGATTATCTGACCATCGCGAGCGCCGTGCTGGCACGAGGCAAGAACTCGCGGCTCTACGAGCGGCTGGTCTACCGCGACCAGATCGCTACGCAGGTGCAATGCTCCAACGACTCCAGCGAAATCGGAGGCCAGTTTGATGTCGAAGTAACGGTGAAGCCGGGGCAGGATCCGGCGAAGGTGGAGGCGGTTCTGGATGAGGAGTTGGCGAAATTCCTGCGCGAAGGTCCGACGCCGGAAGAATTGCAGCGCGTGAAGGTTCAGTACGCGGCCGGCGTGATCCGGGGGGTCGAACGCATTGGTGGTTTTGGGGGCAAGAGCGATCTGCTGGCGAAAGGGGCGACTTTTGCAAAGAACCCCGCGCAGTACAAGATCAGTTACGACCGGGTTGCAGCCGCGACGGCCCCCGGGGTGATGGGTGCATCGGTGCGCTGGTTGAGCGATGGGGTTTACGTGCTCACGGTGCTGCCGTTCCCGGACTATAAAACCATGACGGCGGTGGACCGTTCGAAAGCGCCGGAGTTAGGGCCCGCGCCCGAGTTGAAGCTCCCCAAACTGGAGCACATGACGCTGAAGAACGGTTTGAAGGTGATTCTGGCGCAGCGGCATGACATTCCCGTGGTGAACTTCGCCCTTCAGGTGGATGCCGGTTATGCAGCGGACCAGTTTGCCGCACCGGGCGCCACGTCCATGACGACAACACTGCTGGATGCCGGGACAAAGACGCGCAAAGCGCTTGAGATCAGCGAGCAGCTGGCCAACATGGGCGCAACTCTCAACGCCAACTCTACGCTCGATACCACGACCGTTTCGCTGTCCGCGCTGAAGACCAACGTGGACGCCTCGCTTGCCATTTATGCGGACGTGATTCTGCATCCTGAGTTCCCGCAGTCCGAGTTCGCGCGCATCCAGAAGGAGCGGATTGCCGCCATTCAGCGTGAAAAATCCACGCCGACCATGATGGCGCTGCGCGTATTTCCCGCGCTGATCTACGGTGACGGCCACGCTTATTCGATGCCATTCTCCGGTACCGGCAATGAAGCCAGCGTCTCGAAAATGACGCGGGATGACATGGTGAAGCTGCATGAGACGTGGTTCCACCCCAACAACGCGACGATGATTGTGACGGGCGATACGACGCTGGCCGAGATAGCCCCGAAACTGGAGGCGCAGTTCAGTGGCTGGGCGCCGGGAAGCGTCCCGAAGAAGAATATCGCGAACGTGGCAGTGGCGGCCAGGCCGCGCGTTTATCTGATCGATAAACCGGGAGCGCTGCAATCCACCATTCTGGCGGGTGAAGTGGCGCCGCCGAAGTCCGACCCGCGCAACATTTCAATCGAGACCGTCAACTCCATTCTGGGTGGAGAGTTCGGAGCGCGGCTGAACATGAATCTTCGTGAAAACAAGCATTGGTCTTATGGCGTGCAGTCGGTCGTGTTAGAGAATCGAGGGCCGTCGGCGTTTGTCACCCTGGCGCCGGTGCAGACGGATAAAACGAAGGAATCGCTGGTGGAGGTTGCCAAAGAGTTGCACTCCATCGTGGGGGATCAGCCCATCACCGGCGAAGAACTCGACAAGGCCAAGATCAACGCGACGTTGAAGCAACCGGGCGCGTTTGAGACGATCGCGGCCGTGAGCGAATCTATCGGGCAGATCGTGCGCTTCGGACTACCGGACGACTATTTCCAAACCTATCCGGATAAGGTGCGGGCGCTCAGCAAGTCGTCGGTGGAAGATACGGCCCAATCGGTGCTGCATCCTGATAACTTCATCTGGGTGGTAGTGGGCGATCGCGCCAAAATCGAAGCCGGCGTGCGGGAGTTAAATCTCGGCTCGTTTCAAGTAATTGATGCCGATGGAAACGCTGTGAACTGAGAGCCGGAGGTGGCGCGGACTTCACTGAAGTCCGCGCTGGCAACCTTTTACGGTCACCGACTTTTCAAAAAATCGCCTCAATCCCCTCAACCACTTAGCGCCCAACCCCGCTCCAGCCCCAATTCCACCAGAGACACTAAGGCGAGGGTACATTC
>Ga0182030_10001934_pt1 | contig 43524 bp, 34 predicted proteins | sample 812S3MmetaG_FD_121299 | JGI IMG/M metagenome (GOLD analysis project Ga0182030, IMG submission 121299) | Permafrost microbial communities from Stordalen Mire, Sweden - 812S3M metaG (Illumina Assembly) | ecosystem: Environmental > Terrestrial > Soil > Wetlands > Permafrost | place: Sweden... | reverse complement strand
GACTGCCCCGGAGCCGGCGAGCTACGCGTTGCTGGGTGCGGGGCTTTTTGCGCTGGGCTTTTTCAGAAAGAAAGGGATGAGGCCGCGACATTCCAATAGCTAGCCGCTACCGCCAGGAAAGCGCGCCTGCTCGAACTTCAGTATCCGCCAGGGGTTCATCTGCGCCGCATCTCACAACAAGGCAGCCTGAAATGGAAATGCGAGCGAACCTTCCTGAGTGAAGTATTGGCGCGGCAGACGGTAGGACTGCTAGAGACCGAGGAGGATTTCTTTGAAGTTTACTATGGCCCGCTGCTGATCGGGTGGTTTGATGGCAAGTCACACCTGTTTGCGCCAGACCAGCCGGCGCCGCGGAAGCGTCGCGGCAAGCCAGAGGCGTAAAGGCCGTGGAAATGACGCGTGGTGGAAAACGCGGAAAGCCAACAACAGGCTTTCCCACGTTTTCCACCACGCTTGGAAATCGCTCCGCGATTCCCCCATTTCCACCGCCTCGATTGCTACGGCTTATACTTAAATCCGGCTTCGCCAAGGAAACTGAAACTGTCACCCATGTCGCCGGTCTAAAGTGCTACCCATGTCCCCGGCGGCTCCCGGGAAAACCGCCTCATCTTTTCTTGCGGAGGAGAATTCTTGCGGAATCACAGAGAACAGTTGTGGTAGTACCGGGGCCGGCGATTGTTTCTTTGACGAGCCGGCCGCATCTGACCGGCCCGTCAGGGAACTGGCGGTGAGGGCGGACGCCAAGGTGAGGCGTCGGATACGGCTTCGGTTACTTGGCCCCGCCGGGCGCTGGAAAAGGCCTGGGAGTGACATCTGCGTTGGTCATTCCCATGGCCCACTTGATCGCTTCCAGCCACATGGTTTTTTGATCGGGGTCGTCCCAGTATTCGCTGGCTTGCCCGAAGGCGCAAACGAAAACGCGTCCTTTGCCGTATGTCTTGGCCCACGCCTGTGGGAAATCGCCGTCTTTCCGGTGAACGTTAGGGCCCGTCATATCCACCGAAGTCGGGTCGAGCCTCAGCAAGACGTGAACCTTATCCCGCGAGTACGGGGTAGTGAGTTGATACATCTCGTCCTTGATTCTGAATGTGGCGGGAAAATGCTTCGTCGCCGGGAAATTCGGATCTTCGTTGACGATGGTCACGTCAGTCTGGGTCCCCCAGGGATAGTTGTCGGCGCCGGCGCCGATCATATCGGCATAGGCAGGCCACGACATGAAGGCGTTGTTGGCCCCGTGTTCCGCAAGGAAGCCCTTACCGTCATCCTTGACGAAGGAAAGCAGATCCGCGCCTTGTTGGAGCGTGATCGGAATTTCTCGCATGCCGCAGAAGAAGATCGCGTCGAAATAGTCGAGATTTCTGGTATTCGGCCAGTCCCGGCCATCCGCGTGAACGACGATCGGCAGCTTGGTGATCATTCTCGAATCCGTGCGCAGCGTGGCGTCGAAGAGCCCGGTATCATGACCCATCTGTTGCAGGACTGCCATGGCGCGGTTCATCGATTCATGCACGCCGCCGCCGCCGCTGTTATCGCACCAAACCAGAAGCTGCTTTCTGGTGGGCCTTTGGGGCTGCCTGGCAGGCGCTCCCTGGCCGGCTTGCGGCGTGGCGCCCCTTCCAGCCGGCGGAACCGGGGGTTGTGCGGATGCCAAAACGGAGAAGATGAGCGCGCAGGACGTAATGGAGCCGGGAATCCCGCAGCGCTGAATGATAGACATGTGATGCCTCCCTTACCGACGAGGCCCGCGATCATCGCGAGGCGGGCGGTCCAGGCCATCGGCGAAGGCCCGGATTGCGAACCTAGAAAAGATACTTCAGGGCAAACTGAATCAGGCGGGGGGCCACGGCGGTCTGCGTGACCACTCCAAAACCCGCGGTACGGAACGTGGTTCCCGGGTTCGAGAACTGCGAATGATTCATGGCGTTGTAGAACTCCACGCGAAAGGCGAGTTGAGCGGGCTCGCGGATGCCGCCCACCCGCCAGACCTTGCCGAGCGAGAAATCGGTATTCACCTGGCCCGGTCCATTCAGGATGCTCTGGCCCGCGTTGCCATAGCCCTGCGAGCCGTCCGAGCCTAACACCGGTGGTTCGCAGACGGCGGACTGGTTGAACCACTGGTTCAGGCGGGCGGAGACACTGCCGCTGGTCGCTAGCGACACATAAGAAGCGCCCGGACACACAGTGATGGTGGAAGTGGCGGCGCGGCCGTAAACCGTTCCGCCGTTCGGATCGGTGAGCGTCAGCGGCAGCCCGGTTTGCAGCAGAATGATGCCGGTCACCGACCAGCCTTGCGTCAGGGCGCGCTCCACCCCCGTGCGCCCGGCCGGCAGCGGCAACTGGTAATCGAAGTTTGCGATCAGCCGTTGGGTGCGGTCGAAGGCGGCCCGCGCTTTATCGAGCGCCAGATTGTTCTGATCGTTCAACACGCTGAGATTGTTTTCGGACTTCGAGTACGTGTAGGCCACCTGAAACGTCAAGCCTTTCGACAACTGCTGGCTGAGCGTAGCCTGCATGCTGTTGTACCAGGAAGCGCCGGTGAACTCACTGGTGAGGAGCGCCGTCTGGGTTTCACCGAGCACGGGAACGCGCTCCGCGGCGTTGGCGGATGTGTTGGTGACGATACAATCCGAGGGCACGCCGTCATAGCCGCAGTTGACCGGATGCGACGCGCTCGCGAGCGCCGGCTGGTTGAGGCCGCGCGAGAGCAGCAGTTGGCTGCCGTGCGAGCCCACATACCCCAGATCGAGCGACAGCTTGCGCATCAGCCTGAGCTTGGACGTGAGGTTCCACTGCTGGAGCCGCGGGATTTGATACTCGGGGCCGGCCACGCGGTCGGAAAGCTGTGACGTGAGCGTGCGCGGGACGTAGCCCAGCGTGGTGGCGGGAAACGGCGTGGCGAAGGTGGAGAGATTGTTGCTGGAATCGGCGTTGGTGAAGCCTTGAGCGTAGGGCACGGAGGTGAACAGCGGGGCGGTGGTGGCGTTTCCGCTGAAGGGCGGGCTCTGATAAAACCAGCCGTAGGCGCCGCCCAACACCAGGCGCCCGCCGGAGCTGAACGGCTGCCAGGCGAAGCCCACGCGGGGCGCGAACTTGTCGAGCGGTGCGCCCTTGTCGTAGAAACTCTTCGATGAACGCACCAGCACGCCCTCCGGCACGGGTCCGAACGGCTGGCCGGTGTAGGGATTGACCAGGTTCGGATTGTAATTTGCCGCCAGGGTGTTGCCAACCAGGGTTCCGCCGGCGGGCGGAATGGCGGAGCTGCCGAGCAGCGCCAGCGACATATTGCCAATGGTGCCGGATTCATCGAGCGACGGCCCGATGTACTCCCAGCGCAATCCCAGGTTGGCCGTGAATCTGCCGCTCAGCTTGATGTCGTCTTCAGCGAAGCCCGCGCCATAGTAGTGGTGGTAACGATAGACCACCTCGCCGTTCGGCCCCACGCCTTCGTTGGCCTGGACGGTCTGGATGTTGCTGAGACCCGCGGGGCTCAGATTTTGCGCCGCGCTCAACCCCAGCAAGAAATCCTCGAACGTCTGAAACGCGATCTTGCCGCGGGCGCCGCCGGTGTCGGAGCGATTGTTGTATTGGTCCAGAAAAATGCCGCCGGCGCGCAGCCGCTGGCGGCCGTGGACCCACGAAACATTGTCGGCCCAGGAGAACGTGCGCGTCTCGAAATGGTTGTCGCTGGGATCGGAGCCGAACAGCCGGAACGAGCCCAAGGGGCCGAGCACGGTGATTTCCGGCGGCTCCGGGAAGAGCGGATCTACCGCCGTCATGCCCACTTCCGACGCGGTGGGCGTGCCGACGGCATGGGCGTCCGTGTGATTGCGCGTAAAGGCCATCACCGCTTCGTTCACGGTGTTTGCTGAGACTTGTGTGGTGAGCCGGAGACTGGTCGCAACATCGGTGGCCGCGAGCGACTGCGGGGCGCCGAAGCCGGGAACGATGGGAGCGCCGGGGTAGCCGCCGGGCGATCCGAAGGTCCGCAACTGGGACACCGTGGCAGTGAACAGGCGCCCCGAAAGCGTGGTGCGCGGCGATACGGTGTAATCGCCGTTCCCCAGGTAATGATCCTCGTTGTAGGTGGACGGCATGCTGTAGGAAGAGAATCCCAACCCGGCGTTCCCTCCGCTGGAGATGGTGGTCTGCGGCGTGGGAATCAGGTATTGCCCGTTACTGCCCTTCATCTGCAGCAGGCGCAGCGCGACGGGATTGATAGCCGCCGTTGAGCCGGTGTTCTGATTGTTGCAATCCAGTTGCTTGCCGCCCGCGTAGGTTTGATAGCGCGCATCGCCGGCGTGATTGGCCGGGCAGAATTCCGCGGCGAGGTTGGCCGGCGAGCGGTCATTCGTGAGGCCCGGCAGGATGAAGTTGGCGACCGATGTCGGGTCGAGCCCGTTCACCTGCCGCGTGCCTTGATAGGAAGCGAAGAAGAACAGCTTGTTGTGTTTCACCGGTCCGCCAACGGTGCCGCCGAACTGGTTCTGTTTCAGGTCCGGCTTCGGCTGGCCGGTGGAGTTCAGGAAGAACGCGTTGGCGTTAAACATGTTGTTGCGCAGAAACTCCCACAGATCGCCGTGGAAACTGTTCTCGCCGCGCTTGGTCATCAGGTTCGTATTGGGAACCATCGCGCCGTACATTGCGTCGTTCTGCGATGTCTGAATCTTGAATTCGGAGATGGCGTCGGGATTCGGCACGGTCGAGGGAGCGTAAGCGCCATCCACGGTATAGCCGCCGGTGGTGGTGTTGCCGTTCACATTGACGTTGGGCGTGCCGCGCCCCAGCGTTCCGGCGTTGTTCACGCTGGCCACTGAGCCTGAGGACATGGACAGCACCTGCGTAAAGTTGCGTGTGTTGAGCGGCACCGCGGTGATGGTCTTCTGATCCACCAGCGTGCCGGTGGAAGGCGCGGCGGCGCGCAAATGGCACACGCATTCGACAGCGGCCGCCGCGTCGCCGGGTTCGAGCACCGCATCCAGCACCGGAACTTCTGAGGCGCTGAGGGTCAACTGCGCCAGGCGCGCCGTCCGGAAGCCCGCGTGCGCAAACTCCACCTGGTAAGCGCCTGGCGGCAACAGCGAAAAACGGAATGCGCCGGTGGTGTCGGATTTCGCGGAGTGGCGCTCATTGGTGGCCGCATTCCACAGACTCACGGTCACATCCGGCAGCCCCTGGCCGCCTTTGCCGGTTACCGAGCCTTCCAGTGCGCCGGCCGCCGCCGACTGTCCGGACGCGGGCGCCAATGCCGCCGCACAGAGAAGGAACGCAAGAAAAGGCCTGGGAAAAGACACTCCTGGTAAACCCCTCTCATGATAACGGATTATAGCATCTGAACAGGGGATTTCCTGCGCGGTGCGGCGGGTGGGGGCGACATGAATGTTCACATTCCATAAGGCAGAATGCCCCTTTCGCCCAAGCGGGCTGATGTGCTCGCCCTCGGGTTCAACTTTTGTGTCGCGCACCCCGGCGGGCGCGTGCGCTGGTTCTATGCCTCTCTTGCTTCGTCGATCATGATGGTCACGCCGGCCTGCGCAAAGTTGGCAAGGTCTGCGCCGGCGGCTTGGCCTTCCGCCGACGACAGAGCGGCGTCGATCGCCGTCATGCTGGCGAATTCCAGCTCCGCAATCAGGTGAGGCGCGGTTCCGGCGATCATGCGCGCCGGCCTGCGCGTTGACCGTGTAAGAGAGCAGGCCCGACAGCTTTCTGGCAATCGGGATGTGCGTCGCGTGGTAGTAGGAGTAGAAGGCCGCTGCGTCAGACGGCGTGTTGTAGAGCACGAGGAGTTTGGCCATGAGCCTAAGCGGCTTTCCTTGCTACTACCGCGCCGGCCCGTTTCCCAGGTACCGGCTGGCGAATTGGATAAAGAACGACCAGTTGGGTCCATCGGTGTGGCCAGCGCTATGCTGGCGGAAAGCCACGTCGCCATCCACCAGCGCAGTCTCGATCGGCGGAAACTCCGTCGTGCCCAGATCCTTCTTGCCCAGCAGCCGGTAGACCGGCCCCGCGGCAGCCGCGGCCAGGAACATTCCTTTGGCATCCACCCAACCATCGCCATTGGTCGCGCCGCCGCTAATAAACACCGGCCGCGGAGCGCACAGAGCGATCAGCTCATGCGCGTCCACCGGCAGATCGTTCCACTGCAAAGGACCGGAGTACTTGATGAAGTTGCCCGCCATCCAGTGGTACTCACCGGAACCGGCGACGTTCTCCACAATCTCGCCCCAGTCCCGGCGGTGCAGCTTGGCGCCGCCTTCGCCGGAGGAACTAATGTACGCGATCCACATCCGCGGATCATAAGCCATGGCCACCAGCGCGGCCTTGCCGTACCGCGAATGGCCTTCAATGGCCACGTGAGCGGCATCCACCGCCGCGTCCGTCTCAAAATAATCCAGCGCGCGGCTGGCGCCCCACGCCCAGGCGCGGAGCACGCCCCAATCGTCCGGCTGACGCGGCTGGCCCTTGTTCATCAGTCCGATGATGCCTAGCGTCAAGCCCCAGCCGTTATCGGCCTGAATGCTGCCGGGAACCAGAATGGCGTAGCCCCATCCCCGGGAGAGCACCTGTTGTTGCCAGGTGGGCCCGGTCGGAGGCGGTGGTGGCAGCGGTGTTGCTCCCCGGCCCGCGCCGCCGCGCCCGGCCGGCGCAGGTGCAAACGCATTCGGTAAATAGGGAGGGCGGCCTTCCGCTTCCGCTGACGTCGTCGCGCCCGCTATCCCGAATCCGCCGAACTGCATCACCACCGGCACGGCATGCGTGGCATTCGCGGGCGTCGTGAGCGTCAACTGGATCTTCACTTCAATATCAGGATCCTTCGAATTGTCCACTGTTCCCACCAGCGTCTTCGTGACGATCGCGAAATCGCCGTTCGTCCCATTGACGCTGTTGGTGACTTCCCACTTCACGTGTGGCGTGTTCTTCGGCCCGCGCCCATAAATCTCACGATCGAAATCTTCCACAATTTCCGGCCGTCTCTGGTTCCACCAGTCGGCAGCCTTCGTGACCTTCTTGCCATTCTTCAGAGTTAGCGGGTCTGGCAGATTCGGGAACGGATTCGCCTTGGCTTCATCGTAGTTCGCGTAGTAGGGTGAGTTCTTATCATTGCCATCTCTTCCCCGGCGGACTTCGGTGATGTGCAGAAGGTCCATCAGCCGCTGATGATCGGCCTCCGGGCTCAATCTCACGGGCAGCGGCAACGGAGTGCCGGCGGGCTTGGCGTCTTGCAAAGCCAAACTCGCCAGGGGGACCAATGCGGTTGCCAGCGCTAGGTAACCGAACGGCCAGCGAATCGAGCGCGGTTGCATCAGGAATTTCTCCTCACTCCATTGTGCCCACTTCCTTAGAAGATCAGCTTGAGCCCAAGCTGAATCTGCCGTGAAGTGGTGGCCGTGGCTGTGATCAGTCCGGCCGTGGGGCTGATAGCCGGTGTGGTGGATGCGGTCGTGGCGCCGTTCGTAAACACAGTGGCGTTCGGCGGACCGAAATTCGAGTGGTTCAGCAGGTTGAAAAACTCGGCGCGAAATTGCAGCTTGCCCTTTTCCGTAATTGCGAAGGTTTTGAACAAGGACATGTCGAGCGTCGCCAGCCCCGGCCCGGTCAAGGTCGCGCGGCCCAGGTTTCCATAGGTGCCGAAGGTTGGCAGCGTGAAGGCATTGGGATTGAACCACTGATTCGGATTGCCCAGCACCATCGGCCCGCTGAATGACGGATTGAGGGAAGGCCGGTCCGGGTTGCGCGTGTCGCCATCTTCAGAACGGTTTGCGCCAATCTGCGGCGTGAACGGAAAACCCGAAAGCAGCGTGGCGATTCCATTCAGTTGCCAGTCGCCCAGCAGCTTGTTGTGCCCCACCGGCAATTGATAATGCGCGGATATGCTGCCCTGGCTGGCCACGTTGAGCGCCGACAAACCCCAGTCACGAGGCAGATCGCGAGCGTCCAGAATCATCTGCGCCTGGTTCTGCGACTGCGCTCCGGTCAGTCCTGAATTCATATCCAGATTCTTCGACCACGTATAGTTCGCGCGCACTTCCAATCCGTGATTCAAGCGCCGCGAAATTTCAGTCCGCAGCGAGTTGTAGCTGCTGTTGCCCTCTGTATACCAGAAGAAGCCCGCCGATAAATAAGGATTCGGCCGCGTGCCCACCGGAATGTACGGCGCGCCTTGCGGTACCAGCCCGCGCAGCGAAGCCGCCACGCCGCCCGACGGGCAGCCGCCCGAGTTGGCGCAGATTTCGGACGGAATCGAATTCGGGTCCACACTCAGCAGCCCATGGTAGGAATGCGACCCCGCATACCCCACGCGCAGCAGCGTGCCGGCGGCCACCTGGTGCTCCACCGTCAGGTTCCACTCTTCCACCGTGGGCGTCTTGGCATCGGCCTGAATGCCCTGCGGCGCGAAGATCGTGCACGGCGCCGCCACCGTCGCGCTGCACGAGGGAGCCGGCTGAACGCCGGGCGTCACCGGCAGCAACGAAGCCAGCGGAGATCCCGAGTACGACACCGATCCGTTCGCCGGCGGCAGCGAATTCACCAGGAAGCTGAGTGCATCGATCAGCGCGTAGTAAGTGCCGAAACCGGCGCGTACGGCCGTGTTGCCGTCACCGGCCGGGTCCCACGCCAGACTCACTCGGGGGCTGAAGAGCAGTTTGGCGTTGTTGCGAGTGAATACGGAATTGCCAATCCGCGGCAGGGTCTGCAGCACTCCGGTCGAATCCGGCACGTAATTCCCCGCTCGTCCTGATTCCTCATTCCACCCGGTCGTAAACTCGTGGCGGATGCCGGCCTGCAGCGTGAAGTGCGGCGCCAGCCGGATGGCGTCTTCGAAATACCAGGCGCCGTAGAGACTGCGCCATCCCAGTTCGTTGGGGTCGGGGACCACCTGGAATGTGGTGACGGTCCCCTGCAGGAACGTGGTCAGGTTGGCGAAGCTCGCCACGCCAAGCTGCCGCGAGGCCGTGTCCTCATTGTCGCGCAGCCTCTGCAGCCAGACGCCCGCGCTGATCTGGTGGCGGCCTCGGGAAATCTGCACGCTGTCGGACCCGGTGAAGAGGTTGCGCCGGTTCCACACCCCCGCCGCGTTATTCGGTCCGGCCGATGTGATGGTGCCGTTGCTGCCGGTGGTGGTGACGCCGCCGTTGATGACGATGCCGCCCGGTCCTTCCCCGTTGACGAACGACAGGCTCGCCGGAAACGACGCCAGCAGCGCCGACCCCAGGTTGAAGGCCGCTCGCGAATAACCCACTTGCAGCGTGTTGAGCGTTTGCGGCGAAAACATGTGCGTCTCCTCCACGCTCGCCACCTGCATGCCCAGTTTCGTATCGGACGCAAACAGCGGATCGGCCTGGGGAATCAGGCTGTGCCCGCTATCGTAGGTGTAGGACGCCGAAAGCGTGTCGCGCGCGTCAACCAGATAATCGGCGCGGCCCGTCGCAAAGTCTTCGCGGATGGACTCGTGGGGGTTGTTGTAGCTGAGCGCCGCGCCGCTGGGTATACCGTTCGAAAGCAGTTCGGCGCCGTTGGCCAGCGGCCAGAACGCCATGTACGGCAGGATGGATGCTTTCAGATTCGTCACCGCCGCGTAGATTCCCGTTGAGGCGTTCGGCAGTAGTCCCTGCCGCGCCTCGGGATCCGGCGCCACGCTGACGCTGCTCAGCGCCAGGGACTGCCGGAAGCCTTCGTAGTTCCCAAATAGGAACAGGCGGTCCTTCCGGGGCGCGCCGCCCAGGGCGCCTCCGAACTGGTTGCGGCGGAACGGCGGCACGAAGGCCTGGTCGAAAAAGTTGCGGGCGTCCATCGCGCTGTTGCGCAGAAACTCGAAGAGCGTGCCGTGCAGCGCGTTGCTTCCCGAACGCGTCACAATACTCACTTGTGCGCCCGGCCGCTTTCCATACTCGGCGGGGTACGTATCGGTCATCACGTTGAATTCGCGCACCGCGTCGATCCCCAGAAGCTCACCGCTGGCGCCGCCTGGCGTCACCGCCAGTTGGCTGGCGCCCATGTACTCAATACCGTTCAGCAGGAACAGGTTGTCGCCGGTGCGGCGTCCGGCAACAGAAAACGTGTTGCCGTCGCTGGTGCTGGTGTTCGCGCTTTTCATGGCGCTGTAGTTGATGGCGCCGGGGTTCAGGGTAATCAGGTTGTCGAAGCTGCGCCCGTTGAGCGGCAGGTCCCGCAACTGGCGTTCGTTCACCATGCCGGAGACCGTGGATGTGGTCGTATTGACCAGCGGCGAATCTGCCGAAACGGTAACCGGCTGATACAGCCCGCCCACTTCCAGCCGCAGGTTCACCACCGCATTCTGCCCCACCTGCAGATCGACGCCGGTGCGAACGGCCGGGTTGAAGCCGCTCTTCTCGGCTTTCACTTCCTGCAATCCCAGAGGCAGGGAAAGCAGGCTGTATCGCCCGTCTTCACTGGTCGTGACGGAGCGCGCGGCTCCGGTTTCCAGGCTCCGGACCGTGACCGAAGCGCCGTGCACGGCGGCGCCGGAGGCATCCACTACTTGTCCGGAAATGGCGGCCGTGATTTGCGCCAGGGCTGCGCCGTGCAATGTGCACAGCGCGATCACAACGGGGATCAACGTGCCTGGGCTGCGCCTTACGTGAAGTAGCCTCATAGTGCCCACCTGAGCCGGGTATACCAAGCATAATATGAACGGCCCGGGCTCCGGAAAGCGCACTTCGATCCTGGCTCGAAAGGCGGCCTGCCGCCGCCGAAGCGTGAGAATTGTCACGATCCGGCCCGGACACTGTTCGCAAGAACACAAAACTCTGCCCGCATCGGCCCCGTTTGGGTCGTCCACGTGCTCTGTTCTTCAGTATGAAAACTGTTGCTGGTGTGTTCCGCTACGACGATATGGCGCGAGAAGCCGCAAGCGCGTTGCTGCGCGCGGGATTCCCGCCAGAGCAGGTCAATCTGTTAACCCCGGATTCGGCCCAGAAGGAAATTCACGCGATTCGCACCTCCGACACGGAACAGCCAGGCGTCGGCAGCGCAATTGGCGGGGTGCTCGGGGGAGCCCTGGGAATGGCCGGCGGGTTCGAATTGGGGATGGGCATCGCGGCGCTGATTCCGGGCATTGGGCCGGTGCTGGCGTTTGGCCTCGCCGGCGCCGCGTTCCTCGGCATTGGAGGCGCGGCCGGCGGCGCTCTGCTGGGCAAGGCTGCCGAAGACAAGACCACCGAGGGCATCCCCGCCGACGAAGTCTTCTTCTACGAAGATGCCCTGCGCCAGGGCCGATCGGTGGTTCTGCTGCTGGCCAACGACGATTCCGAAGAAGAGCGTGCTCTGAAAGTGTTGGGGGACGCCGGCGCGGAGAGCCTCGACGCCGCGCGCAAGGACTGGTGGCTGGGATTGCGCGACCGTGAAGAGTTGCACTATCGATCTTTGGGCCGCAATTTCGAATTGGACCAGGATATCTATCGGGCAGGCTTCGAATCCGCGCTGCGGCGCGAATGCCGCGGCAAGACCATCGACCAAGAGACCGACATCTTGAAGTGGTGGTATCCGGATGTCTGGAATACCGAGCCCTTCCAGCGAGGCTACGCGCGCGGCAAAGAGTACTGGCAATTGAAAGCCGCCGGTGTAGTAGTCATGAGACGCTCAGGCTAGCGACGCAGCGTTGGGCAGATAATTTTCCTGTTCGGTTTCGATCTCCGCCGTGATAAACTCCTACAAAGGAGATCGGGCTTGGAGGGTCGCGGCTGGCGCAAGCATCTGAGTAAGTTGCCACAGCTGTCTTTCTTGTCTCGGCTTGTGCCGGCAAAGCGCGCTGCTTCGGCAGCACTCCTGCTTCTTGTTTTCCTGGTTCCCTATAGCTCCGCCTTAGTCGCGCTTACCGGACTGGGCGCATCGGCTTGCGCCATGTCGTGCTGCAAGGGCGCTAAGGCCTGCTGTTGCCGCCGGTCCGATAAAAATGTCCATCGGGAATCCGCGGGCTGGACGGCGCCGTTACAGTGCCGCGGAGGTTGCGACCAACTTCCTGCCGTGCCCGGCACGCTCTCGGCGAGTCTTGCCGCTTCTTCGGCCGAAGTGAATCTGGTTCTCCCCGCGGCGCCTCTGCGAGCCTCGGCGGCCTCACCGCGCGCGTCCTTTGAATGTGGTCTGGTTCTCTTTGGACGGCCGCCTCCTTCCGTCTGATTCCAACGTGACTTCGTCAGTTGCAATCAGCCGCAAGGAGGCTTCGTGCGAAAGCTTGCATGTTATTTGTGTGTCTGTGTCTTATTTATAGTCGGATCCGCGCTTCACGCAACCATCTTTGGAAAGATACAAGGAATCGTGCATGATCCGCAGCACCGGCCCGTGGGCGGAGCGTCCGTCAAGTTACAAGCGGTTACTTCGGACTGGTCTCAAACCGCCCAGACCGGTGATAACGGCGAATTCTTATTTACCTCCGTGCCCTTCGGCGATTACCGAATCGCCGTGACTCATTCTAAGTTCGCTACTTCGGAACAAACCGTCACGGTAACTTCAAACTCATCGCCGGTGCTGCACTTCCCCCTGGCGATTGCCACTTTGAACCAGACTGCCGTGGTGGCGGGCCAGGCAGTCGTGGCGAATGTCGATTCGGTAACTCCCACCACGCTGATCGATCGCCAGGACATCGCGCAAACTCCTGGCGCCGGCCGCACCAACAGCATGGCGATGATTGCCGACTTCGTTCCGGGCGCCTATGTCACGCATGACATGCTGCACATGCGCGGCGGTCATCAGGTGAGCTGGCTGATTGACGGTGTCCCCATACCCAACACCAATATCGCCGCCAACCTGGGCCCGCAGATTGACCCCAAGGACATCGATTATCTCGAAGTGCAGCGCGGCAGCTACGACGCTGGCTACGGAGACCGCACCTATGGGATCTTCAATATCGTTCCGCGCAACGGATTCGAACGCGACAATGAAGCGGAGGTAGTCGCTTCTTTCGGCAATTGGGGTCAAACCAACAATCAAATCAACTTCGGCAGCCACACCAAACGCTTCGCTTATTACGTCAGTCTGACCGGGAACCGCAGTGATTATGGTCTGCAAGCCCCCATCGGGCAAGTGGTTCATGACGCGGAAAGCGGCTACGGAGGATTTGCCTCGTTGATCTTCAACGCCACTTCGTCCGACCAATTCCGCTTGAGTGCTTCGCTGCGGCAGGATTATTACCAGATCCCCGTCGACCCCGATCCTAACTCGGCAGGAAATCAGATCTACCCCAGTTACGGCCTTCACGACGCCGAGCGCGAGCCGGATGGTTACGTCGCTTTCTCCTGGGTCCACACCTTCAATCCGCAAGTCCTGCTGACTGTCTCGCCTTTCTATCACTACAACCAGGCCAGCTATAACTCTTCGCCGAACGATACGCCGGTGATTACCAATGTGAATCAGACAGCCAATTACGCGGGCGTGCAGGCCAGCGTAGACACAACGGTGATGAAGAACAACGACCTTCAGCTAGGAACCTACGGATTTGTGCAGCACCAGAGCAATTCCTTCAACAATACATTTACGGACTGCGGCACAAGTTGCCAGAACTTCGGCCCATCTTCCGGCGCGGTCACCGGGGGGCTGGAAGAAGCCTTCGTCAGTGACCGCTTCAAAGTCGCTTCGTGGCTGACGCTGATCGCCGGCGTTCGCTACTCGCACTTCAATTCCGGCGCCATCGGTGGCGGAGTGCAGCCGGCCGTTGTGGAGAATGCCACGGACCCGCGCTTGGGAATCGCCATCCGGATTCCGCGCCTGAATTGGGTGTTTCGCGGCTTCTGGGGCCAGTTTTATCAAGCGCCTCCGCTGCTGACTGCCACCGGCGCGCTGAGCGATTTGGCCAATAGCCAGAGTCTGACTTTCAGTTCCCTGCGCGGCGAGCGCGATACCGAATTCCAATTCGGCGTGACCATTCCTTTCCGCGGCTGGGCGCTCGATGCCGGCAACTTTCAAACTAGCGCCAGAAACTGGCTGGACCACGGCAATATCGGCGAATCCAACCTCTTCTGGCCTCTCACTTGGGACCGCGCGTTGATTCAGGGCTGGGAATTCACGCTGCGTTCGCCGCGCATCTGGCGCCGCGCTCAGGCCCACCTGGCCTACTCGAATCAGATTGCCCAGGCCTCGGCGCCCTTCACTGGCGGCCTGATTTGCCCATCGCCCGTGCCTGCGGGCTGCGAGCCGGATCCGGGTCTGGCGCCCGTGGACCATGATCAACGAAACACGCTGAACGTGGGTTTCTATGCCGGTCTTCCCGGGCAGGCGTTCGCATCGAGCAACGTTTACTATGGCTCGGGCTTTACCAACGGGTCGCCCAACGCGCAATATCCGGGAGATTATCTGCCCCCGCACACCACGGTCGACCTCTCGCTGGGAAAGAGCTTTGGCGAAGGCGGGAAATACCGGATCTCCGTGACGGCTCTGAACGTGGCGAATCGGCGCGTTTTGCTGGACAACAGCCTGACGTTCGGAGGATTCCACTTCAACGGCCCGCGCGAGATCTTTGTCGAGCTCCGGTGGAAGCTGCATTACTGAGGCGGACCCATTAGCCGCCGGTTCAGCGATTTACAACTTTGCGGCCGCTCGCTCAATCCAAACCAGGCATCGCTTCGTAGAGAAGTGTGAGGAACGCTAGTGACACTATTCCGTACTGGTCTTGTTCTCACCGCGGTGGCGCTCGCCGCGGCGGGCCACCCCATGGGGAACTTCAGCGTGAATCACTATTCGCGGCTGCATTTCACCCAAACCGGAGTGGACCTCGGTTATGTCCTGGATCTGGCGGAGATCCCCACGTTTCAATTGTTGGGTGCCTGGCACGCGGATGCCAAGGACCAGCCGCTGCTTGAGCGCAATGTACGGCGACAGGCCGCTCGGTGGGTGGCCAGTCTGGTGCTTACTCAGTCCGGCAAAAAGATCCCTTGGCAAGTCAAAAGCATTACCCCGCGGACGGCGGATGGCGCCGGCGGAATGCCGGTGTTGCGGATCGCAATTGAGGCGGAGGCTGCGCTCGCCGCCGGCAGGATCGGTTACGAAGATGCCACCTTTCCCGGGCGCGCGGGCTGGAAGGAAATTGTCATCGATCACACCGAGAGCGCGCTCATTCAACATGCTTCGCAGGGATCGCAAGACCTCAGTCGCGCGCTCACCATCTATCCCACCGACCCCTCCATCACGCCGCCGCAGGATGTGACTGCCAGCCTGGACTGGGCTCCCGCTCCGCCGCTGGTTTCTTCGATGACCGCGGTCCCGCCCGCTCACCCTGCCACCGGCGCAGGCGCCACAGCGCCAGTTTCCTCCTTAGTGCGGAAGCCCTTCGCGCAGCAACAGCCCACCGCGCCGGGAACCGTGGTGCGCGGCGATTATCTCTCCACGCTGCTTCAGCGAAAAGACCTGGGCTGGCGGTTAGTGGCGCTGGCGATTCTGGCGGCATTCGGTCTGGGCGCCATGCACGCTATGTCCCCCGGACACGGCAAGACCATCGTGGCCGCCTACCTGGTGGGATCTCGCGGCGCCATGAAGCATGCCGGCATTCTGGGATTGGTCGTCACTTTCACCCACACGTTCACGGTTTTCCTGCTCGGCCTTGGGGTGCTGTTTTTCCAGCAGTATGTGGTTCCGGAAAAGATTGTGCCGGCGCTGGGCGCCATCTCGGGGCTATCGATTGTGGTGGTCGGCCTGACGCTGCTCTATCAGCGGGCCAGGAGTTTGCTGGATAGCGGCCATCATCATCACCACCACGATTCCGCTCACGGACATTCTCATAGTCACGGCCATCACCAGGACGAGCCTGCATCCGGACTGGTTCACAGTCATGGAGGCAGTGCGCACACCCACATCGTGGATGGCGAGATTACTCCGGCCAGCCTGATTGCGCTCGGGGTGAGCGGCGGCATGGTGCCTTGCCCGTCGGCGCTGATTCTGATGTTGAGCGCCATCGCTTTGGGGCGGCCGGGCTTCGGCCTGGTGCTCTTGATCGGCTTCAGTTCCGGCCTGGCGCTGGTGCTGGTGGCGATCGGCATCTTGGCGCTCTATGCCCGGCATCTGCTGCCGGATAGTAAGATGACCGCGCGCAATCCGGCCTTCCGGTTGATTCCGGTTTTCTCCGCGGTGGTGGTGATTTTCCTGGGCCTCGCCATCACGGCGGTCTCCGCCGGCTGGGTAAGGCCAATGCGGTTTCTTTCGTAAAGGGAGTCTCAAAATATCATGTTGATTCAATCTTCGGTTCGATTGGCTGCGCTGCTCGGCCTGATCTCTCTGCCGGTCCTGCCCCAAAGCCAGGAAAGCGCCGCGGCCCGTTATCGTGAAGTGAAAACCACCGCGCTGAGTGCGAATGAGCGCATCGCCGCGTATGAAAAGCTGCTGGCGGCATCTCCCGCTGATCCCAAAATCCAAGCCGGTCTCGCCGAAGCCTTCATCCAGAAACTGCGAGAGACCACCGATTTCGCCTATCTCAACCGGGCTTCCGCGCTGGTGGACAAAATGCTGGCGGCCAATCCAAAAAGCTACGACGGCCGGCGGCTCAGCGCTGAAATCGAAACCCACCGTCACAACTTTCCCAAGGCGGCGCAGTTGGCGGAAGCGCTCACCGCGGAGAATCCCAGCGACACCGGCAGCCTGGGCATGCTGGGCGATTCCCTGATGGAGATGGGAAAGTATGCGGACGCCGAAAAGGCTTACCGGCGCATGGTGGAAGTGAGCCCCAACCTGGCAAGTTACAACCGCATTGCCTATCATCACTTCGTCACCGGGCAAGCCGGCGAAGCCCTGGCCTGGATGAACCTGGCCGTTCAAGCCGGCAGCAAGACGCCGGAAAATCTGGCGTGGTGCCTGGTGGAGTTCGGCGACATGTTATTCAAAACCGGACACACTGCCGACGCTCACACGGTCTACGATCGGGCGCTCGAGACGCTGCCCGGCTACCATCGCGCTTATGCCGCGCTCGGCCGGTTCTATGCGTCAACCGGGGAGTATCAACGTGCCGCGGAAAATTTCCGGAAGGCACAGACGGTGATTCCCCTTCCTGATTATGCGGCGGCGCTCGAGACGCTGTACACCCGGCTGAAGAATCCCGCCGCGGCGGCGAAGCAGAGAGACTTGCTGGACGTTATCGACAAGCTGGGCGCGGCCAATGGCGAGAAGGGTAACCGCATGCTGGCGGTGGACTACGCCGATGAGAACCGGAATCTGGACCGCGCGCTTGAACTGGCGCGGGGTGAGCTCGAAACCCGGCAGGATGTCTACACCTGGGACGCGCTCAGCTGGGTGCTGTTCCGCGGCGGCCGCCAGAAGGAAGCCGAAGCCGCCAGCGCCAGGGCCACCGCCATGAATACTCCCGAGCCCATGTTCTTGTATCATGCCGGTCTCATCGCCATGGCCGGCGGCCGGGCGGCGGAGGGCGAAGCCTCGCTGCGCCGCGCACTCGAACTGAATCCCAATTTCGCTTTTCCGCAAGCCGAAGATGCGCGGCGCCGCCTGGAGGCCAGTCCTGTGGCTAGTGCTACGAATCCAAGAAACGTACTACACTAGAGTTTCGCAGGTTGCTTGATATGCATATCCCGGATGGATACTTAAGCCCTGCCACTTGCGCCACCTTTTATGCTGGCTGCATCCCATTCTGGCGCGTGGCCCTGGGGCGCGTGAAGAAGGTGATGCACTCGAGGCAGATTCCGCTTCTCTCATTATTCGCGGCCTTTTCATTCGTAGTCATGATGTTCAATTTGCCATTGCCCGGGGGAACCACCGGGCACGCCACGGGCATCGGCCTGGCCACCGTGGTGATGGGACCGTGGGCCGCCATGCTGGCGGTTTCCGTGGCGCTGGTCGTGCAAGCGCTGTTCTTCGGCGATGGCGGGGTCACGGCCATCGGAGCCAACTGCTTCAACATGGCCATTGCCGGTTCGCTGGTGGCCTATGCGGTTTACCGGCTGTTGGCCGGGCGTTCGGCGCTGGGGTCGGCGCGCCGCGTAGTGGCAGCCGGACTGGCGGGATATGCCGCCATCAACGTATCGGCGCTGCTGGCCGCGGTGGAATTTGGCATTCAACCCATCTTTTATAAGGATGCGACCGGCGCGCCGCTCTACTGCCCCTATCCGCTGAGCGTGGCGATTCCGGCTATGATGATTGGCCATCTGACGATTGCGGGACTGGCGGAACTGGCCGTGACGTCGGGCGTGGTGGCGTTCCTGCAGCGGTCTGATTTGTCGCTGCTACGGGCCACCGCCGGAAAGTTCACCTATGCCGCCCAGGCGTTGGCGCCGGCCGCCGCGCGGCCCCTGCGTGCGCTGTGGGCAGGACTGGCGGCCCTGTTGGTGCTGACGCCGCTAGGTATTCTGGCGGCGGGTTCAGCCTGGGGAGAATGGATGGCGTCGGACTATGCGAGCCCCGCCGCGCGCGCCCAAATCGCCGCCGCTTCGTTCAACCATGTGGCGCCGCGGAGCGTGCCGCAAGGTTTAGAGCGGTTGGCCTCCGTTTGGACGGCGCCGTTTGCGCGCTATGCCCCGCCGTATATCCGGGGCGCCGGTTTCGGTTATCTGCTCTCCGCCATGTTTGGCGCCGGGCTGATTGTGCTGGTCTGCATGATGCTCGGCCGCTTCACGCGCAGCGCCGCCCGCATTGGTCCGGAAGCTACATGAGCGACATTCACGCGCGGCGGCGCGGCGGCTTTCTGGAGAATACTCTGGAAGGCCTGCGCTTGGCCATGGAGCGCGCGCTGTACGCCGAAACTTCCGCATCGCGCAGCGGCTTGCTGCAGGGCGTTGACCCCCGGGTGAAAACAGCCGGGCTGCTGGCGCTGGTAATTTCGGTGGCGCTGGCGGCCCGCCTCTGGACCATTGCGGCGGTGCTGTTGCTGGCGGTTGCCCTGGCGTTACTCTCAGCCATTCCCCTGCGCCTGGTTGCCAGCCGCGCTTGGATGGGGGCGTTGTTCTTCAGCGGAATGATTGCCGCCCCGGCGCTGTTCCTGACGCCGGGAACTTCACTCTACGGGCTGCCCATCACTCTGCAGGGCGCGCGCACGGCGGGCTTCCTGGTGTTGCGTGCTGAAGCGGCGGCGACACTGATGCTGCTGCTGGTCTACACCACGCCTTGGGCGCACGTGCTGAAGGCTCTGCGGATCTTTCGCGTCCCGGTGGTGTTTGTTGTGATTCTGGGGATGACGTGCCGCTACATTCTGGTGATGCTCGAAACTGCGCACGAAATGTTTGAATCGCGCAAGAGCCGGACGGTCAACGCCATGACCGCCGCCGAACAGAGGCGCTTGGCTGTCTCCGGTTCCGGCGTACTGCTGGGAAAGACGATGCAGTTGAGCGGCGAAGTCTATCTGGCTATGCAGGCGCGCGGCTTCCGCGGCGAAGTCTTCCTGCTGGAGGATTTCCGGATGAAGCGAACGGATTGGTTCGCGCTCGCGGGCTTCGCCGTGGCCGCATCACTTTTCATATGGGCGGGCCGCTGATGTTATTCGAACTGGAGCACCTCACCTATCAATATGAAGGCGTCACGGCGGTTGACGATCTGAGTCTCGCCATCCCGGAAGGCAGCCGGGTGGCTCTGCTGGGTGCGAATGGCTCCGGAAAATCCACGCTCCTGCGTTTGTTTGACGGCCTGATTTTCGGCCAGGGCGGCGTGGCCTGGTTTCGCGGCCAGGAACTCAGCGAGGAACATCTGGGCGACGACGCCTTTGCCCTTCCGTTTCGGCGGACGGTGGGAATCGTATTTCAGAATCCGGATGTGCAACTGTTCAACCCCACAGTGTTCGATGAAGTGGCTTTCGGGCCGCTGCAAATGTGCTGGCCCAAGATCGAAATCCGCGAACGCACGGCCGAAATTCTGGAGCGCCTGCGTATCAGCCATCTGAAAGATCGCGTGCCGCACCGTTTGTCCGGCGGTGAGAAGAAGCGTGTGGCGCTGGCCAGCGTCCTGGTGCTGGACCCGGCGGTGCTGCTGCTCGATGAACCGACCGCCTCACTCGATCCGCGCAGCCAGAGCGAAGTCATCGATCTGCTGGTGGAATGGGGTGGTGGCGCGAAAGCCGTCATCACGGCCACGCACGATCTGGGCGATCTGGAAGATATTGCCGACCGGTGTTTTGTTCTGGACCGCGGCCGCCTGGTAGCCGAAGGCTCGCCGGACGAGATCCTGAAGGACAGGGAATTATTGCAGCGCACCAATCTGGTGCACCAGCACCGGCACCGGCATCCCACGGGGGAGTTGCACTCACATCCGCACGTGCATGGAGCGAAGTAAGAGGCCGTTACCGGCAGTGGGAAGACTCTGTGAGGTTTCGGGGTTTCGTAGCATGTCCCTGCATTACGACCGCGCGGAGCCGGCAAAGAGACCTGTTACGATGCTTATGAACCGATGCTCGAACTTGTTCCAGGCGATCCGCTGATTAAGACTTACCTCAAGGACCTGGCACACCTGAAGGGCCAGTCCGTCACGCACGAGTTGGGGCTTAAGGGGCCTTTCCAGAACCTGCTGGATAAGGCGGCGAAAAAGCGCGGCTGGACGCTGGTGCCGGAGCTTTCCACCTATTCCGGAGGCAAGCGGGTGGTGCCCGATGGCACCGTCCGCGACGAGTTCAAACTGGCGCGCGGCTGGTGGGAAGCGAAAGATACATCGGACCACCTGGCCTCGGAAATCCAGAAGAAGCTCAAGGCCGGATATCCCACCCGCAACACTATTTTTGAGGATACGCAAACTGCCGTGCTTTATCAGGACCGCGGCGAAGCCGGCGAATTCGCGCTCCACGAACCCGTCAAAATCGCGGAGCTGATGAACCGCTTCTTCTCTCACGATGAAGGCCACGAGCGTGAGTTCCAGAGCGCCATGGATGAGTTCAAGAGCCGGATTCCGGACCTGGCGCAGTCGCTCCGCGAGCACATCGACGAAGCGCACAAGAAGAACAGGAAGTTCAAAGAAGCCTTCGCCGCTTTTATGACGCTGTGCCGCGCGTCGCTGAACCCCGATCTTACCGATAGCAACGTGGATGAGATGCTCATCCAGCACCTGCTCACCGAGCGGCTGATGCGCAACCTGTTCCAGAACCCCGAGTTCACCAAACGGAACGTGATTGCGGCGCAGGTGGACCCAATTCCGCCAGCGCTACTCCGACGACTCCATCATCAAGGAATCCATCTTCCACTACATCTACGCGCTGCTCCACCATCCCGGCTATCGCGAGCGCTACGCGGACAACCTCAAACGCGAGCTGCCGCGCATTCCCTTTGCTCCCGATTTTGCCGCCTTCGCATCCGCCGGTAAGGAACTGGCGCGGCTCCATGTCGAATACGAATCGCTCGACGCGTGGCCGCTCGCGGAGATCGAAACCGCCGGTGTACCGTACTCGCAGCGGGTCGAAAAGATGAAGCTCAGCGCGGACAAGCGGTCGCTCACAGTGAATCAGTCCCTCACGCTGGGTGACATCCCGCCGGAGACGTTCGAGTACCGGCTAGGTTCGCGGTCTGCTCTGGAATGGGTGGTCGATCAGTATCAGGTGAAAGGCGAATCCGACCCGAACCGCGAGGACGACCCCGGCTATATTGTGCGCCTGGTGGGCCAGGTGGTGCGAGTGAGCGTCGAGACCGCGAAGATTGTGAACGGGCTTCCGAGCTATCGGTAGTCCGCCGGCTTCCTAATACTCTGAGCGGCTTGATCGCTCAGCGGTAGGCCTCTCGCCGGTTCCGGACGCGAACAATTTCGATGACGCCATCGCCGGACTTGCGAAAGATGATGCGCCAGTTGCCGACGCGAAGCCGGTATTGCGGCGGATCAAACCCCTTTAGCTGTTTCACGTTGCCGGTGTCGGATGCCAGGAACTGCGCTAGGGACTTGAGCAGCCGTAATGCGATTTCCCGGTCAATGGCGCGAAGGTCAGCTCGGGCTTCGAGGGAGAAGATGACCCTTTGGGGCATTGCTACGCTGCGTCTTCCGACACCGGATTCTCGGCCATCTTGTGGAAGTCGTCGATGGAAAGTCCGAAGTCGGCGAGGACCTCTTCCAAGGGAACGCCACCGCTTTTTTCAAGAGAACTAATACCAATCTGGATCGCTGCAGCTTCGTCCGGCGTAACTGGCTCATCGTCGAGGGGCGCTACCGCCAATTTGCGATCCAGGGGCGACAGCATAGTTTCCAACAAGCCGCAGACGGCAGACAGCTGGTTGTCAGGCAAGCGGTCGAGAAAAGCATGCGCGTGCTGGCGTTCATCCGAATGATCGAGAGCCATGGCGTTAGTCCGTCGCATCTCCATTTTACTGGATTGTAGATTAAAATGCTCTGCGGAGCGACGGGGGACAGCGAATGGGGACGCATTTATTCTCAAACCGTGTCGACCATGGCAGCGTGGAGAAACCGGGCTCGGGCGGGACGTAATCTCTCATTTCGCCCGCCCCATTTCAATTTCTTTTTCCCTATAAATCAACTCCTTACAGCCGTTTCCTTGTTCCAGGCGTTTGCTAACATCAAGTCGGGTAAAGATTCTCATTCCGCAAACCATGCGCTCTCACTCCTCAGCACTCGGCGGCCTACACCTCCTGCGGAAAACCGCCCATTCGCGGCAGTTCCCGTTGTATAATCCTCCCGTCTTCAGCCTCGCTACCCGCCAAACCGCCACAGCTTCGGCGGTCCTCAACCAGCAACTCTCTCATTTTCAACATCGGTACCCCGAAAAGCCGCCACACCTTCGGCGGTCAGATACCCCACACCGGCAATCTGGGTCCGCTATTTCGCACCGAACAACTTCTGCCGATTCTGTGGCAAGATTGGCCGCCTCGCAACAAATGCAGAGTGCCGTGATCGGGAAAACTAAGTGGCATTGGGATGGCATCCTGCGCGGCGGTTGCCAACCGCCGCCCAGCTTGGCAAGCTGCCCCACAAAGGAACATAATCTCTTGGTCGCGGTACTAATTCACCCTGGCCTGGTCGGGCAAGCTCCGCAGCATCTGTTCGGCTTCATGGGAATAACCGGCCGTGGCGTCTTTCCAGTACGCCTTGGCGGCGCTGGTGCGTTGCAGGTGAAGCGCGATCATTCCGGCATGGTATAGCAGCTTGGGATCCTTGCCGCCCAGGGCAAGCGCCTTCTGGATTTCGATATCGGCGGCGGCGTGGTCTCCGCCGGCTTCGAGCGCCCAGGCATAGCCATCCAGCGTGAAGACGTCGTGACGCCGATCCATTTCGCGCCGGGCAAGGGCTAGCGCTTTGGCCGGATCGCCGGCGTGTCCGGCGTAGTAAGCAATCAGTTCGGGATTGGAGTTATCCGGCTGTGTGGATTCGGCTCGCGATTGCTCTTCGAACCTGGCGAAAGAATGTGTGGCGGCTTCTTTCTGTTCGGCGAGTTGCTGCGCCTCAGCCAGCGGATACAGATTGCGCGCGGATGGAGCGGCTGTGTACCGCTGTTCGAACAGGGCGACGGCTTCCGGATAGCGTACTTGAGCCAGGCGCACTTGCGCCAGGGCAGCCAGGCCGTAATGATAATCGGGGAAAACGGTGAGGGCGCTGGTGGCGTAGGCTTCAGCTTTCACCAGATGGCCGCCCGCCAATTCCAGATGCGACATTTGAGCCAACACCCAGGCGCGGTCTTCGGTCTCGGCGGGCGGGGCGGCGTCGTATGCCATCTGCATCAGGTCCAGCGCGCCGCTCAGGTTGCCGTGAAGTTCGCGCAAATGGGCGGCCCGCGCCAGGCCGGCGAAATTGCCGGTTCTCAGGTCAAGCATCCATTGCACGGCGGCCACCGCGTCTTTGTAATTGCCGAGCTCAATGTCGGCATCCGCGATGTAGCCGTAGACGATGACATCGTCGGGGGTCTGATGATTGAGCCTGGTTGCCATCTCCAGGGCTTTCGCGAATTCGTGGCGGCCCAGCAGGAGAGCCGTTTCCACCTTCTGGCCATCGTAGTTATCGGGCGCCAGGGCGAAGGATTTCTGTAGCGCCTCTTCGGCTTTGGCATAGAAGCGCGTGTCGCCGGTCTCCCGTTCGCGGCGCGCGCAGGCCATCGCCAGGGCGTTGTAGTACGGGAAATGGGTGGGCTGCTTTTCGATGGCCGCGGCGGCTTGACGGATGGCGTTCTCCGCCGGCGTGGCGGCAAAAGATGAACCGGCCAGCAGGGTCAGCGTGAAGAGGAGTGCTTTCATTTGAGCCTCAGTGTTGGAGTTCGCGAGCGTTCCCTTACGGTCGCGGCTCCGATTAGAGTCGCGACCGTAAGGGGCAGGAAGTAGTATTATTGACCGCACGATTTGGTGCAATCCAATCCGGGCCGCGACCGTCAGGGAGCGCTACCCGCACCGGAACAAAGTAATAAACCAAGTGGTCAAAGCACTAGATTGTCGGGCAAAGGCCGTTGGGCTGAAGGGCGCAACCGGGCTGTCCAGGACCCTGGTGTACGCTATCGCGGCCGCTGTAAGCGGGGGCCATCATGGGGAAGACAATCGTCAGGGCGGAACTGGATACGTTGACGCCGTCGCCGAGCGGAGTGCCGTACTTCATCGGATTGACCAGAATGCCGGCCAGCGCGCGCACCGCGATGTCAAACACATCGTCGGCCGGGCGCCGTCCATTGGGGAAGCCGGCAAAGTCTCCGGCCAGGAAACCGAGCCGCTTCTGGTTGGTGGGATTCGTGGGACCAATCCCGGTGTTGAGGCGCAGCAGGTCGGCGACCGGACCGGCGTCCGTGGCTGCGCAGCCGGGACAAATGGGCGCCATGTATTGAACCAGCAGCAGCAGGTCCGTGCGCGGCGCGGGCGGTACGGGCACGCCAAGAGTGGACAGAATCTGCGGCAGCAGCGGATTCAGAACGAAGTTGGCGAATTGCGCATCGTTGACGGGGTTATCCATGCTGAAGCGGTCTTTCGCGCCGGTGCCGATGACGGCCTCGTTGATGAGCGGGTTGCCGAGGCGTTGCACCTGCGACCAGCCTCCAGTTCCACCGCCTTCGCCGAGCACGCTCACCTTTTGACGGGACGTGGTGGCGTAGGTGCCGATCACAGCCTGCTTGTCGGCGGCCGGGTGGATTTTGCCGTCGCTGGTCAGCATGCTGATGGGAACTTCCAGCACGATGGAATTCACGTTGAAGCCGGCCAGGGCGTTGGGTGCGTAGTTGTTGTGGTCGTCGCCATCGATGGCATTGCTGAGCACGGGTGCAGTGGCGGATTTGCGGAGATTCAGGGAATCAAAGACGCCGCCCAGGTCGATGAAGAACGGGTCGGCGACAGTGCCGGCAAAAACACGGATGCCGTTGTAGAGCGTGTAGATGCCCTGCTGGAAAAGCGCCGGGTAATTGGGCATGGTGCGCGGGCCCACGTTGGTGGGAACGGCGTACAGGTTCTGGTCGTCGGAAAGCACCTGGCTGCCGGCCGCGGTGATCATGGTGACGCTGTAGGTCTGGCGCAGGCCAAAGCCCTGCGAGCCGTCGCCATCCAGCGCGGTGATGGGCGGAATGCCGGCCAGGTTGCCGACGAAGCCGGTGAAGATACCGGGGTTTTGGATCTCCGTCTTGAAGCGGAACTGGAACGTCACGTCGGGAATGCCATCGTGATTGTTGTCGATCTTCATTTCATAGAGAATGCCTGGGTCGAACGGGAAGTAATTAGGGCCGTTCGATGGCTCCAGGAACGGGTCGACATTCAGGATCATCACCACGCGGTCCGGATGTTCCGGACTCACGAAGGCGAACCAATCCGTGATGTCGGCCTTCTGGTCAAGCGCCGTGATGGGCGCTTCGCGGTGGCTGGCCGCGAACGTAGGTGGGGGTTGAATTGTGAGCACGGCTGCCAGAATGGCCAACGCGGGCCGCAATTTGGTGGTTGCAAGACTCATTGAGGCTCTCCTTCTTCAGTGGGTGTGGACTTTGACCTTCACATCCACCTACGGATCGGTTGGGGCGGCGGATTTACTTTTGGCAGCAGTTCCGATTTTGTTACATTCGCAACAGCGGCGAATAAAATTTGCCGCCAGTTAACCGAAGTGAGTGACACGAAAGGGGCTGCGCGTGTTGTACTGAAGAGCTCGGTTACTTTCGGTGGAAACGGAGTCCCTATATATGATGGCCTATCTTGGGTGCGTTCTATTCGGGCTGATCTTCGTTGTGATGAGCGCGAAGTCTAACGGCGCGCTGGGCACAAAAATGGCCGACACCATGGCCTGGATGCAGGGGTGGGCGCCCTTCTCATACCTGCTGCTGCTGGTGCTGCTGGCAGCGCCCATCGCCTCTTTCAAGCTGATGCATTCCTGGCCCAAACACGTGGAGCCCGAGGATCCGATGCGCAAGTACCGGCATCCGGAGGATGTGCTCGAAGACTAACGAACGGCCGGCCGTTTAGCGAATGTAGCGGGCCAGGCCGTAACAGACCAGGCAGATCCAGAAGTCCACAGCCAGCCCCCAATCGACGCGATTGATTCCGTGTTGTGCCCGCGGCGGCAGGAAGCTGTAGACGCCGAAGTAAATGGCATTCCCCACCACTACCGCGGCCAGCGACTGCCAGAATGTGCCTTTCCAGAGCCGCATAGCCGGCCGGAAAGCCTTACCGAAGCTTCGAATCCAGTCTCTCCGCTGTGGCATGCCAGGGTAAAATCAGCATATACCAGAGCAGCGGCCTTCGTGCGCCGCGCTCTTAGTGTGAATCGATGAAGACGCCGGCCGGATCTTCCTGGAGCCCTTGCTTGAAAGTATTGAGATAGCCCTGCAGGCGCGTCATTTCCTGCAGCGCGTTGATGCGGAGAGTTTCCAGTTGTCCGCCCGAGCAACCCGCAACGCCTTCTTCGAGCGATGCGTCGGTAAGTACGGCTGCCTGGATGGCGGCGCGGCGCTGTTCGAGAACGGCGATCATCTGGCGATCGTACTCCCGCATCAGGATGTGCTGGCCGCGAATGGTTTGCACGCGGATGACGAACGAGTTTTCCTGATTCCCTATGTTCCGCGAGAGCACTTCGCAAGCCTGCGTGACATTCTGCGCCTGTGTGTGGGACCGCGTACAGCCGCATAGGGAGGTGAATGACAGAAGAGCAAGTGCAGCCAGCGCGGACGGTATGCTGAACTTCGTCTGAAGCGAAGGCGGGGTGATCATGTTGTCTGACGGCCTGCGCCTGGATGTGGCTGCCCCGAACCAGGCAGGCCGACTACCCATGGTAGGCCTCTTTGGCGGGCACCGCCAGTTATCGATGGATAGCTGCTACGGGGCCGTGCGGATGCTATTGGTCGAGGGCGCATTTGTTGGCGGCGCAGAAGGCCAGGGCCGTGTCGCGATACTGCGTCCAGTCTTTAGCGATGGCTTGCTGGGCTTCACGAAGCGGCATCTTCCCTGTTTTGACCAGGGTTGTGAAATAGCTTTCGACCTTGTCCTTCTCTTTGAAGTGGATCTTCAATCCCTGTGCTTCGACGGGGCCGCACTGGGGCCAGATATTGTCCAGCGAGTCGGCGCCGCCGAGTTCCAGGGGCACCAGATGGTCCAGTTCACAAGTGGCCGGGTCTGGCTCCACGCCGTAGCGGGAATAGATCTCCGTCTTTTCAGAATCGGAGGTCAGGCAGCTGTTGACGCATGCCGCGTGAAACTTCTCGTTGCGAATTACGTCGATGGTAACGCTCTGGTTGATGGCGCCCGGTGTGCAATCGGGATCCTGCATTGCGATTCCGGAGATGCCTCTTCTCAGTTTGCAGCCGGAGGTCTTGGTGGCGGCAGCCAGGGGAACGGACGATCGAACGTCCAGGCCTGGAACGGTACACGCCACGCAGGTAGTCTTCTTCGCCGCCTGGGCCGCGGTTTCCAGGTGAATGGCAGTGAACAGAATCAACGCGAACAGCAATAGCACGTTTGGTTTTCGCATCGAGCCGCCTTTGGTTCACCATTGTAGACGGGGAAGCGTAAAGAAGTCGTAAAGGCCGGGGTGGGGAAGCGGAATTATTTTCCGGCCGCCAAAATAAGGGCCTGCCGGGTCTCGGGGCGAATGACGCTACAATCTGGTTTTTCCGATACCCAGGCGGGAGTATTCTTGGCAAAGGCATCCCGGGATTTCCAGATCTTCGTCAAACCTGCGGGTGCAACCTGCAATCTGGATTGCGAGTACTGCTATTACAGCGACAAGCGCGAGCTGTACCCGGAGTCCGCCACTCTACGCATGTCTGACGACGTGCTCGAAACATACATTGCCCAACATCTGGAGGCATCCGCGGGGCCGGAGGTGGTTTTTTCCTGGCATGGCGGCGAGCCAACGAGTTTGGGCCTGGATTTCTTCCGCAAAGTAGTGGAATTGCAGCGGAAGCTCAAGCCGGCGGGCTGGTCCATCCGGAACGGCATGCAAACCAACGGCGTGCTGCTGGATGAGGAATGGGCGCGGTTCATCGCGGCGGAACATTTCGCGATTGGGCTCAGCCTGGACGGCCCAGCGGAATTGCATGATGCCTACCGCGTGACGCGGGGCGGGCAGCCGACCCACCAGGCAGCCCTGCGCGGTTACGAACTGCTGCGCCGCAGCGGCATCCAGCCGGACATTGTCTCGGTGGTCCACAATTTGAATGTGCTGTATCCACTCACGGTTTACCGGTTCTTCCGTGACATCGGATGCAAGTCCCTGGGCTTTCTGCCGGTGGTGGAGCAGGCGCCGGGAACGGCGGCGGGCGTGACGCGGCACACGGCTTCCGCGGCGGACTTCGGTGAATTCCTCTGTAAGATCTTCGACGAGTGGTTCCGCAGGGATATGGGCCGGATCTCCGTTCAGACGATCGATGAGGCCGCCCGGCCCGCGATGGGCCTGGAGCACTCGCTGTGCGTCTTCCGCCCGACGTGCGGGCAGATTCCGGTCATCGAGCATAACGGGGATTACTATCCCTGCGACCACTATGTGGACCGGGAACACCGGCTGGGCAACATTCTGGAAACGCCGGTGGGGGACTTGCTCGATAGCAAGGCGCAGCGGGCCTTCGGCGATGCCAAACGCGACGCGCTGCCCGGCTACTGCCGCGATTGTGAAGTGCTGGCCCAGTGCAACGGCGGTTGCCCCAAGTACCGCTTCCTGAATGCTCCCAACGGGGAGCCCGGGCTGAATTACCTGTGCGCCGGGCTGAAGCGATTCTTCCTGCACAGCCGGGAGCCCCTGGCGAGAATGGCGCGGGTGAGCCGGCAGCCACAGTACCGGGCGGCGCCTTCGAGAGCAGGCCGCAACGATTCCTGCCCTTGCGGCAGCGGTCGCAAGTATAAGAAGTGCTGCGGGGCAGTAAGAGAGTTATAGGTATAAAGACCTTGTAATTCGCAGGGAATCATTCGAAAATGGCAGGGTAGCCGCTTTGGCCAGCGGCAATTCACAGAGGAGCGCAGAACCAAATGCAGCCAGTTTCAAGGAGACGGTTTCTGGAAGGAAGCGCGGCGGGGATCGCCGCCGGCGGCCTGGGCGCGGGTTCGCTCGGGGCCCAGGATTGGGCGCGCAAAGCGGTGGATCAATCTCCGCGCAAGCGCGAGTGGGTGTCCGTCAAACACCACGGCAGGTCGGTCGAATCGTTCATCGCCCACCCGGCCTCGGCGAAGGCGCCTGTGATGGTGGTGATCCACGAGATTTTTGGCATGAGCGACTGGGTGGAGAACGTCGCGGACGAATTCGCCGCGGCCGGCTATCTGGCGATCGCTCCGGACCTGCTCTCGGGTTTGGGTCCGAAGGGCGGCGGCACGAAGGACCTTCCAGCGGATGGCGTGGGTGCGGCGATTCGCAATCTGCCGCCGGACCAGATCACAGCGGACCTAACGGCCGTGGCCGATTACTGCGCGAAACTGCCCGGCTCCAACGGCAAGGTTTGCGTGGTGGGATTCTCGTGGGGAGGCGGAGAGTGTTTCCGTTTCGCGACCAACCGGGGAGATCTGTCGGCGGCCTTTGTGTTCTATGGCACCGGACCGGATGCGGAAGCCATTGCGAGGATTCACGCGCCGGTGTACGGTTTTTATGCCGGCGCCGATGCGCGTGTGGGCGCCACCGTGCCGGCCACCGAGCAGCAAATGAAGGCCGCGGGGAAGATTTTTGAGACCGTGACTTACGAAGGAGCAGCCCATGGATTCATGCGGGCCGGGGCGCAGCCGGATGCCACCGAGCCGAACCGCAAGGCGCGCGCGGAGGCTTGGGTAAAGCTGAAGGCGATGCGGGAGAAGTTCGCATAACCGGTTGATGTGGGGCGCCGCGCTCCCGTCCGGGGCACGCCTTCAACTGGAGCGCCACGAGTTGATATCAGATACACTGAGCTCTGTTTTCTGAAAAGGAAGTGCGGCGATGTCTCTCGATCAGGAAGTAGCGGTGTTGGTCCCCGCTCTTTCATTACTGCCGATCGCGGTGATGACCACTGACTGCAAGGGCATCGTGCGGTGGGTCAATCGCTGCTTCACCGATCTGACCGGATACGCGGTCGACGAAATCGCCGGACAGAATGCTGAAATCCTGGTGGCGGAAGACCAAAGGTTCACGCTCCAGGGGGCTTTGCAGCACGTCATCACCACTGGTCAATCTGGTAAGGGCGAGTGGGTTGGACATAGCAGGGGCGGCGACGTTTACGGCGTCGACTTTACCATCACGCCCATCAAAGATGCTTCCGATGCTGTTACCCATGTGCTATGGACGCTGCAGCGTAGGAATGAGCGCAAGCATCCGGACGATGGCGCTGGGAAGGGAGTCCACGAGAGGTTTCAGAGAATCATCGAATCCACAGAGGCCGGATACTTTCGAATCGGCCTGGACGGTTGTTATGAGGATGTGAACGCGGCGTGGCTGGGGATGCACCAGTTCGCCGACCGCCGGGACGTGATCGGATTACACTTCTCAGCCGCGCAGGTTCCGGACGACGTGGCGAAGGCGGCTGAAGTGGTTCGGGCGCTGACAGCCGGCGAAAGGGCAAGGGCGGGCGAATTTTCCAGACTGCGCCGGGACGGGACGATTGGGTACCACACTTTTTCGGCGAGTCCCGTTCGCGAGGGTGACCGGGTGATTGGCCTGGAAGGATTCCTGGTCGACATAAGCGACCGGAAGAAGGCCGAGCAGGAAAGACAACAAACCGAACAGCAGTATAGGGCGCTGTTCGACTCCATGCTGGAAGGAGTTGCCGTACACCGGCTGCTTCCTTCCGGTAACACTCCGGGAAACTACAAACTGCTGGAAGTGAATCGACGCTACGAGCAGATTCTTGGCGTTCGGCGCGAGGACGTAGTGAACCAATTGGCGACCGTGGTGTACGGAACCAGCAGCGCGCCGTACTTCACGGAGTTTGCTTCGGTGGTTGAATCGGGAAAGCCTCTTGAATTTGAAACGTACTTTGCCCCGATGAAGAAGCATTTTCAGATCTCCGTGACGCCGATGGGCGGTGACTGCTTCGCCACGATCTTCTTCGACATCACGAAGCGGAAGCGGGACGAAGAGGCGCTGCGGGAAAGCAGGGAGCAGTTGCGGCTGTGTGTGGAGCACACGCCCGCGCCCATCGCGATGTTCGACCGTGAGATGCGTTATCTGGCGTACAACCGCAGATGGATCGCCGATTACAAGCTTCCCGATGAGGACCTCACCGGGCGAAGCCATTACGATGTATTTCCCGAAATACCGGAGCGGTGGAAGTTGATCCACCAGCGCTGCCTGGCCGGGGAAGTGGAAAAATGCGACGAAGATCCCTTTATTCGCGCGAATGGGGAAATGGACTGGATTCGGTGGGAAATTCACCCCTGGCTGAACGGCAAAAGCGAGATCGGGGGAATTATCATCTTCAGTGAGCAGATCAGTGACCGCAAACGCTCCGAAGCCCGGCTGATGCGGGCTCAGAAACTGGAGAGCGTAGGCCGGCTGGCGGGCGGCGTGGCGCATGACTTTAACAATCTGCTGACGGTGATCAATGGCTACAGCGCGTTTCTGCTGAACGAATTGAAAGCGGGAGATCCCTTACGCGTCTATGCGGAGGAGATCGGCAATGCCGGGAATCACGCGGCCGGGCTGACGAAGCAGTTGTTGGCCTTCAGCCGCAAGGAGGCAGGCGAGCCCAGAGTTCTGAACCTGAATGCGACGATTGAGGAGTCCGCGCCCATGCTGCAACGGCTGATCGGCGAAGACATTATGTTGAAGACGCACCTGGATGGTTCCCTGGGTCCGGTGATGGCCGACCCGGACCAGATTCACCGGGTAATTATGAATCTGGCCGTGAACTCCCGCGATGCCATGCCGGATGGCGGCACACTGGACATCGAGACAAGCAACGTCGAAATCGACCAAGCCGCCAGCGCCCCGATGCACCGTACCGCGGCGCCGGGACGCTATGTCCGGCTGACCGTTACGGATAACGGTGAGGGCATGGACGAGAAGGTCAAGCTCCACATCTTTGAGCCGTTTTTCACTACAAAGGAAGTCGGCAAGGGAACGGGACTGGGGCTTTCCACGGTCTACGGCATCGTTCAGCAGAGTGGTGGATGGATTGACGTGCAGAGTGAAGTGGGGGTTGGAACATCGTTCCGGATGTATTTTCCGCGGACCACCGCTTCCGCCGCGCCGGGCCACGCCGAAGCCGGAAGAGCAACGGGAAAAGGCGTTGAAACCATTCTAGTGGTTGAGGATCAGGCGGCTGTCCGCGGTTTTACGGTGACCGCCTTGCGGCAACTCGGCTATCAGGTTCTGGAAGCGCCCAATGGCGACGAGGCAATTGGCCTTGCGCAGCGGCACGCGGGGCGGATTGACTTACTGGTGACGGACGTGGTGATGCCGGGAATGAACGGCAGGGAATTGAGCGAGCGCCTGAGGGCGGTCATCCCTGGTTTGAAGGTACTGCTGGTTTCGGGCTATGCCGCGGACGTGCTTGTAGACCGGGGCGCGACCCCCGACCCTGGTCTCGCATTCCTCCGTAAGCCGTTTCGTCCCGGGGAACTGGCACAAAAGGTGCGGGAGGTGCTGAGCGAAGGAGCCTGAAGCGACGAGGTCTGCGGCTCACCTTACCTGGAGACTAGGGGGAAGCTCTGCGAGGAGCGTAACTCCAGCGTGAACCGCAGCCAGCGCCTGGTCCAAAGTGGCTAGGGAGCCGCCATGTTTCCGCGCCAACAGCACAAGGTAAGCGTCAGTGACCTGCCGGTGTCCGACCACACCCGCGGTGGGCATGTCGAGGTAGGAAGCATCGTCCGGCCAGAATTCGTGCCGCGGGAGCGAGGCGATGGATTCGAGAAGGAGCTTTGCGGACTTCGGCGTCGCCTCCACCCCCGCGCGCAAGTGGAAACGGAAGAGCGCGCCTTGCGTGATGGGGCATGTCGCGAACCGGTGCCCCTTGAGAAACCATGCCGCCGCGCGCGCGTTCAGGCTGTGCTGGGGTGTCGCCAGTGCGATGAGGACATTACAGTCGAGCAGGTAGACCTTACTCTTCGTCATCCAGAGCCTTGACGTCCTCGCTGGTGACGGGCCGGGTGCAACGGAAGGTGGGAAAACCGTACTTACTCATCGTAATCGATGAGCCCTTTGCCCCCTTCGACGATTGCAAAATGAGATCGCCCACCACCCGCCCGAGGCTGCGGTTCTGATCCCGGGCAATAGCCTTGGCGATGTAGTAGGCCTCATCCGAAATATCGAGCGTGGTTCGCACAAGCACACAATAGCACAAACGCACAAAACCGGTTCGAACAGACGAAGGTTACCGATTGCCGACCGAATCCAAGGGCGGCGCGCTGGGCGAACGCAGCGTGCGAATATCGCGCATTGGCGGTTGATCGAAGAAGCGGCTGTATTCGCGGTTGAACTGGCTGGGGCTCTCGTATCCAACCTCGAAGGCGGCGCTGGCGGCGTCCAGGCCATCCACCAGCATGCGGCCGCGCGCGGCCTGCAAACGGATCTGCTTCTGATACTGAAGAGGACTCATGGCGGTGAGCGCGCGGAAATGATGGTGCAGCGTGGATACGCCCATGCCGGCGATTTCCGCGAGAACTTCCACGCGCAGGGGCTTCGTATAATTCGCGCCGATCCAGGCGATGGCTTTTGCCGTGCGATGGCTCTGCTCGCCCAGCGTTGCAATCGCTCGAAGACGTGCTCCCTCTGTGCCGCGAAGGATTCGATAAACGATCTCGCGCTGAATCAATCCGCTGAGAAAGGGAATGTCCTGGGGCGTGTCCAGCAAGTCCACCAGCCGGCAGCAGGCGCTGAGGAATTCCGCGGTGGTCTCACCAGTCGCCATGCCAGGACTGCCGGACGCCGCCTCAGCCTGACGAATCTCCTCCCGGCCGAGAAGTTCCCGGACCACGGGCATTTCGAGTTTCAGCGACAAGGCCAGGCAGGGCACTTTCTCACTAGCCTCGATCACGCGGCTGACCACCGGCAAATCGACTGACGTCAGCAGGAATCGCGACGCATCATAGATAAAGACATTGCGGCCGAGTTCCACGCGCTTGCGCCCCTGGGCGATGACGGTTACGCCCGGCGAGTAAGTCATGGAGCACGGAGCGGTGGGGGCGGAGCGGCGATGGAGCGTCAAGCCAGGAACATCAGTTGCCCGGTTCTCTGCGGAGCCCGTAAATAAGGCAATCCGGCGGGCCAGCTCGATCCGCAACTCGGGCGCGCGATCTGGCGCCTGGGATGCTTCTCCATTAGTGCGTTTCATGAGCTGGCTTTGATTTCCTCAATTCCAGGATACACGCTAGCACTGTATGAAGATCAACAATGCAAGAGAAATAGGCAATAAATCGGAAGAATCGGGATACCGCCTTTGCGGCCGTCGATTCTAATCTGGAGAAGAGAATCACGGTTGCTGGAGAATCAATGACAAAACGCAAACTGGGAAAAAGCGGGCTGGAAGTGTCAGCGCTCGGACTGGGCTGTATGGGAATGAGCTTTTCGTACGGTCCGCCCAAAGACAAGAAGGAGATGACGACTCTGCTCGGCCAAGCGGTGGAACGCGGCATCACCTTTTTCGATACGGCCGAGGTCTACGGTCCGTATACGAACGAAGAACTGCTGGGCCAAGCCCTCGCTCCGTTCGGTGGCCGCGTGGCGATCGCCACTAAGTTCGGCTTCGACCTGAGTCCTGATATGGATCCTCGCGGGATGACAGGTTTGCCGCGCCTGAACAGCAGGCCGGAGCACATCAAGCAAGCCGCCGAGGGCTCGCTGAAGCGGCTCAAGATTGAGGTCATCGACCTGTACTATCAGCACCGGGTGGATCCGGAAGTGCCCATCGAAGATGTAGCGGGAGCGGTGAAGGACTTGATTCAGGAAGGCAAGGTGAAACACTTCGGCCTTTCCGAAGCGGGAGTGCAGACCATCCGTCGAGCACACGCCGTTCAGCCGGTGACGGCCTTGCAGAACGAATACTCGCTCTGGTTTAGAAAACCGGAAGTGGAAGTGATTCCGGTCCTTGAGGAACTCGGAATCGGCCTGGTTCCGTACAGCCCGCTGGGCAAGGGCTTCCTGACGGGCAAGATCGACGAAAGCGCGAAGTTCGGCAGCAACGACTTTCGCAGCGCACTGCCTCGCTTCACGCCGGAGGCTCTCCAGGCGAATCAGAGCCTGATTCGTCTGCTCACCGGCATCGGGGAACGGAAGAAGGCCACGCCTGCTCAGATCGCGCTCGCCTGGCTGCTTGCGCAGAAGCCGTGGATTGTCCCAATTCCGGGCACCACACAACTCGGCCGCCTGGAGGAGAACATCGGCGCGGTCTCGGTGGAACTCACGCCGGACGATCTCAGGGAAATTGAGAGCGCCGCCTCACAGATCACGGTACAAGGCGCTCGCTACCCGGATACACTGGAGCAGTTGACAGGCCGCTGAACGACCACCACATGGAGGAATTCTGAAATGGATATCAAACGAAGCGGCTCACAGCCTTCCGGCAAAGGACCGGCAGAGTATTTTACCGGCACGGTGCGCGTGGACCCGCTTTTCAGCGCGCCCGCTCCGGCCCGTGTGGTGGCCGCCTGCGTCACCTTTGAACCCGGGGCCCGTACCGCATGGCACACTCACCCGCTGGGACAGAATCTGATCGTGACTGCGGGCTGCGGCAGGGTGCAGCGCTGGGGAAGCCCGATGGAGGAAATCCGGCCGGGTGATGTAGTCTGGATTCCGCCGGGTGAAAAGCACTGGCACGGCGCCGCCGCCACCACGGCGATGACCCATATCGCCATTCAGGAGCAACTGGACGGGAAGACTGCCGACTGGATGGAACAGGTGAGCGACGAGCAGTATCGGGGCTGACGAAGAAACCGGATCAGATTACAATAGGAGCCAAATCCATGTACAAATCAAAAGCTTACTCCGCGGCCACTGCGACTTCGCCACTTGCCTCCACCGCAATCACGCGGCGAGATCCAACCGAACACGATGTGCAGATTGAGATCTTATTTTGCGGCGTCTGCCACTCCGATCTCCACCAAGTGAGGAATGAGTGGAGTGGCGTCATGCCCACCGTGTACCCCTGTGTCCCGGGACACGAGATTGTCGGGCGGGTCACCAGGGTCGGCTCCGCCGTCACGAAGTTCAAAGCCGGGGATCTTGGCGCCGTGGGCTGCATGGTGGATTCGGATCGCACCTGCCCCGCGTGCCAGGCCGGCCTCCAACAGTTCTGTCCGAATGCGGTTTTCACCTACAATTTTCCGGATAAGTATCTCGGCGGAGTCACCTATGGCGGCTATTCCGACAGCGTAGTCGTAGACGAGAGGTATGTGCTGCATGTTCCCGCGAACCTGGATCTGGCCGGAACCGCTCCCCTGCTGTGCGCCGGAATCACAACGTATTCGCCGATGCGGCACTGGGGCGTCACGCAGGGCAAGAAGGTCGGCGTGGTGGGTCTGGGCGGATTGGGCCATATGGCTGTGAAGTTTGCCCACGCACTGGGTGCCCACGTGGTGGTCTTCACGACGTCCCCCAATAAGAAGGACGATGCGCTCCGGCTCGGCGCCCACGAAGTGGTGGTCTCTGGCAACGCCAACGAGATGCAAAAGCAGGCCGGCAGCTTCGACTTCATCCTGGACGCAGTCTCCGCCGATCACGACATCAACGCCTATATCAACCTGCTGGGCCGTGATGGCAACCTCACCCTGGTGGGCGCACCCTCGAAGCCCTTCGAAGTGGCCGGCTTCGGTCTTCTGTTTGGACGGCGCAGCCTTTCCGGCTCGCTCATCGGCGGAATTCCGGAGACGCAGGAGATGCTCGATTTCTGCGGCGCGCGAAACATCACTTCCGACGTTGAGGTGATCCCCATGCAGAAGGTCAACGAAGCCTACGAGCGGCTGCTCAAGGGGGACGTGAAATATCGTTTCTCGATTGATATGGCCTCGCTGAAAGCGGAGTAGGCGGCCCCGGAGAAATGCCTGTCGGAGGCGCCCGGCAAACTGGACGTGCGGCAATGGCCTGACGAACTCTGGATCCATGCCGAAACTCCTCCTGATTACCGCATCGTCCGAAGAGATTCGCAAAGCGCGGCGATCACGGTTCCTGAATCTGCAGCAGATTACCATGCCGTATCTGGCCGCCATGGTTCCCTCCGGCTGGCAGGTATCTCACGTCGATGAAGAGGCCGAGGATATCGATTGGACGGCGCGGCCCGATGTCGTCGGCATTACGTTCCACACCCCCAGCGCAGACCACGCCTATGATCTGGCGGCGCGGTTCCGCTCAAGAGGAGCATGCGTGGTGATGGGCGGACCGCATGTGACATTGCAGCCGGAGGAAGCCGGCCAGCATGCCGACGTGATTTTTGTGGGAGAAGCCGAAGGCCTGTGGGAGGAGTTTCTGAATGGTTTCGTAGCCGGGGCGCACGCTCGCTTGTACCAGCGGGCGGGCTCGGCGTCCCTGGAGGGCGTCCCGATGGCGCGCAAGGAACTGTATCATCGGAACGACTTCACCAGCGGCGTCCTGTTTGCCACCAGGGGATGCCCGAACCACTGCGATTTCTGTTCCATTCCCGTGATGTACCCTCACGGACTGCGCAAGCGTCCCATTGCCGAAGTGGCGGCGGAATACGGCTCGTTCCGGGGGAAGAGAATCGTCTTCTGGGACGACAACATTGCCGCCGATCGGGAATATGCGAAGGAACTGTTCCGGGCCATCGCACCGTATCGCAAGTGGTGGAGCAGCCAGGCAACTGTCCATGTCGCCCAGGATGACGAGCTTCTGGAGGAGGCGGCCAGAAGCGGGTGCAAGCAATTGTTTCTGGGCCTGGAATCGCTGTCGCAATCCAGCATGAAAGAAGTCCGCAAAGGGTTCAACCGGGTAGAAGACTATGCGGACCTCGTCAAACGCGTCCATGCCCATGGGATCGCCGTTCAGGCCGGAATTGTTTTTGGTTTTGACCACGACACCCCGGCGATCTTTAAGAAGACGCTTGATTTTCTGGAAGAGGCGGGTGTTCAGAACGCAACCTTCAATATGCTGACGCCGTATCCGGGCACTCCGCTTTACGAAAGGCTGGCTGCCCAGGGACGCATTCTGACCCGCGACTGGCGGAAGTACAACGGCCGCACGGACGTGGTCTTTCAGCCGAATCAAATGAGCGTACAGGAACTGCTGGCCGGATTTCGATATGCGAACCGGCGATTTTATTCGCTCCGCAGTGTGGCCCGGCGCCTGTGGAGGTCCCCCGTCCAGGTGTGGTGGACGCTGCCCTTGAACCTGGCCTATGTGGTCTCGTGGGCCAGCGCGCGGTAATTGCCTTCCGTCGACCGTTCGTTTGGCGCCCATGAACGGGCTATTCGAACCCTCCAGTTCTTAGAAACTTCCACGCCCACGCAGGCCTGGCGGACCGGAGCGTCTCCGCCGGGTTAACGTCTCGAATTTGAAAAGCGAATTTTGAGTGGCGTCCCGAAGCGGCCCCCCCAACCATTCCTCATTAGCCAGTTATTGAAAACAGGTTACTCTCTTGCGGTTTGGAGGCTTGCGCGACGGCTTCGCGGTGAATTGCTGCCCGCAAGCTCTATTGGATGCAGGGTTTTGGCCGATAGGTATACAAGGAGTCAGAAGGAGTGGCGGGTTGGGCCGGTAGGTTCGAGTTTGCAAAAAATGAAAACCTGGACAATAGGAAAGAAACTAGTCGCCAGCTTCAGCACGCTGCTGGCTTTATTGCTCTTGATGGCTTACGCCTCGCTGAGTGCGGTAAGCAAGCTCAATCACAGTTTTGACGATACGGCGGACAGAACAGTCAAGAAGATCGTACTGGCGGACCTGATCGACACCGCCAAATCGGACATGATGTCGGCTGCGCGCGGGTTGATCATGGTTAGCTATTCCAAGGATTTGGATAGGGCCCCGGCCCTGCGCGAGGCGTTTAATCAGGGCGCCGCGTCGCTTGAGAAGAGCCTGGGCGAATTACGGCCGCTGCTGGAGGGCGAAGAGGTCTTGCGGATTCACTCGGAGATGGCGGCCGAATTGACCCAATGGCAGACGTCGTTTAGGGAACAAGACCGTCTTTGCAGCGCGGGGAAGCCGGGTGAGGCCATGGCGTATGCCAGGGCGACTACAATGCAGCTTTCCCAGAATTTCACCGCGCAGGCAAACCGTCTGGACCAGATCGAGCAGCAGGCGCTGGTAGGGGAAAAAGCCGTGGTAGCGGCTCAAAACTCCCGGAGCCGCTGGATCGCGATGGGCCTGCTGGCGCTGGCCGCGCTTCTTGGCGGCAGCGTATTGCTAACGATCCGGCAAATCAACACGACGCTCCGGCGCGTGGGCAGCGAGATGATGGAGGGCGCCGGCCAGGTGTCGAGCGCAGCCGCGCAGGTTGCCGCCTCGTCCCAGGAGTTGGCTCGCGGCGCTTCCGAGCAAGCCGCTTCGCTTGAAGAGACAGCGGCTTCCACCAAGGAAATCGACGTCACGACCCAGAGCAACGCCGACAGTTCGCAAACCGCTGCGGAGTTGATGCGGCAAGCCGGCCAGCAAGTGGCCGGCGCCAACGAGAAGCTGGGTGAGATGCTGATCGCCATGGGGGAGATCAACAGCTCCAGCGGCAAGATTTCGAAAATCATCAAGGTAATCAATGAGATCGCCTTCCAGACGAACATTCTGGCGCTCAACGCGGCGGTGGAAGCGGCGCGAGCCGGGGAAGCGGGTATGGGCTTCGCGGTGGTGGCCGACGAAGTCCGCAATCTGGCGCAGCGCTGCGCCCAGGCGGCCGAGGATACGGCGGCGCTGATTGAGGATTCCATCGGACGAACCTCGCAGGGCAGCGCCAAGCTCGACCAGGTGTCCTCGGCGATACACGCCGTCACTGAAGGGTCAACCCGCGTGTCCGCGCTGATTCAGGATGTGAGCCAAGGGAGCCAACAGCAGGCGCAGGGCATGGAGCAGATCGCCATGGCCATCGCGCGTATGGAACAAGTAACGCAGCAGACCGCGGCGGCCGCGGAACAGAGCGCCGCCTCTTCTCAGCAGCTCAGCGCGCAATCGGAAGCCATGAAGGCCGCGGTTGGGCGTTTGACCTCCATGGTGGGAAGCGTAGCGAGCCGCCGGGACCAGCCGAAAACCGGGTCAGGCGGTCCGGCTCATGCTCAGGCGTTCGCGCGCTACAATACCGGCCGCCCCCACCGCGACTTCCAGGGCTTCTGACGCGCGGGCCGGGTTAGGGAGAAATCGCGGCTGAATTTCGAACGCGCGCGGCGCAGGCTGGGTCATATTACCGTTCCTCGCACTTGCTAGGATGATCTGAGATATGGCACATCCGGAACTCCCGCTGCCTTCCTGCCCGACCCGCCGCCTGTTTCTGTATTCCACCGCATCCACCCTGGTCGCCTATCCCGCCGAGCCGCTGTATGAGTTGCAGAACGATGCGATGCGCCTGGAACTGCACGCCGGGCCCGAGGGCGTATACCTGGCGAGCCTCGCGCTCAACCGGGAAGCCGGCTGGCCGGGACGGGGCTTCAGCGGCAACCTGCTGCCCGCCAAGCCGGACACCACGTTGCTTCGGAGCGGCACTGCCATCCTGCTCGAGGAGTCAGGCTGGTATGGCAGCCGCTTGCCGGATCTATCCAAGGTGACCGCCGGACCCGGCTGGCTGCGCGTGGAAGGCATCGAATTGGGGCCTGCCGACCGGCCCATTGCGCGCGAGGAGTGGTCATTCGAACTCGGGGCAGCCGGCTTACGGTGGCGCATCGCGCGCACGTTCCTCGAAGCCTGCCGTCTGATGGCCGACCGCTTTCCGGCACTGGTCGTTTCCACTCAGGCCGGCCGCGGCGGTTATTCGGAAATCCCCGGCTTCCTGGACGCGGAAATGCGTCTGGATGGGATCGAAGGCTTTCCGGTGGATGGGACTGCGCAATGGTATGAGGTGGTTTCGCCGCGGCGCGCGCAGAGCATTCACTTTGCGCCTTCGAATCTGAATGCCAAAGTGCGGTTCACCTCGGGCTTCTTCAGTTACGCGAAAGCCGTGGCAGATGGCACCGCCTCCGCCGTCACACTAGGGGCGGAGAGCGTGGATCGCACGCAGCCTGCGAAGGCGTACGAACCGGGCGCGGTGGAGAAACAAGAGTGGTCCTTCGCTCTCGACCCCGCCGGGGGCAGTCCGCTGGACGTGCAACTGCCGGACCGGTCCCTGAACACGCAGCTCATCAGCTTCGCCGGGGTCTACAACCAGTGGATGGGCTGGATCTTCGGGAATAATCCCGCCAGCACGCCCTGCCTGCACGAGATGGGCTGGTTTCCCATGATCCACGGCATCGAGCGGGCTAACCCCGAGTTGCAGCGGGCCGCCGAACGCGAACTGGACTTCTTCGCCCGGACCGGCGTGGATGAGACCGGCTATGTGATGCCGCGCTGGTGGATCCGGGGTTACTACAAAGTGCCTTGGGGCAACTTGCACGACCAGATTCCGCACTTCATCCTGGCCGTCTACTATCACGCCATCCATACGGGCAACCGCGAGTTTGCTCTCGCGCTCATGCCGGTGGTGCGGCGAGTGGCGCATTACATGAACTCACTCGACACGGATGGAGATGGCGTGGCGGAGGTGCCGGAGACGTCCGGCCTTCCCAATGGCAAGCGCGAATGTTCCAACTGGTACGACATCATCAAGTTTGGCCATAAGGACGCTTACATCAATATCCAATGTGTCGAAGCCTTGCATGCCGTTGCGGAATTGGGGGCGTGGCTTGGCGACGCGGAACTGGCGGCGGAATACCGGGGACGCCACGAGCGGGCCACGGAAGCGCACAATCGCGTCTTCTGGAATGAAACGGAATCCTTATACAGCGATTGGATCGACGTCGAAGGCGGCCGGCGGCATTACTTCTACACCGACCACAACCTGATGGCCGTGCTGCAGGGCGTCGCGGGACCGGAACGCTCGCTGCTGATCCTGCACAACCTGGACGAGCACTATGCGCGCCTGTGCCGGGATTTCAAAGTGTCGCGCGACGCCATCTACGCAACGCCCTCCAACATGCGGCCGGTATCGCAGCTCGGCGACATGGTGGATTTCGGCAGGCGCAGTAATCAGACCAACTTCCCGAACTACGAAAACGGCTGCTCGTTCTTCCACTCCACTGGCCTCGAAATCGCCGCGCGCGCCGCCGCCGGCGACAGCGAGACCGCCTACCAGGTTTTCGAGCGGACCATGCGTGCGGGCTATTCCCGCAATCGGCTGTGGGGCGCGGCCCTGAAGTGGGACACCGGCGCGCTGGTCAGCGAACCGCTCTGCGACTCGCTCCTGATCGCGTGGGGCTTCCTGCGCGGCTGTTTCGGCGCGTGGCCCGGCCTGACCGGCCTGCGCATCGCTGGCCGTCCGCCGGCCCAAATGGAAGGCGCCACCTACAGATTCTGCCATCTGGGCAAGGATATCGCCCTCGAAGTACGCAACGGCGTTACTCGCAAGACGGCATGAGCGCTGGTTGAATTCGTTCCCGTGGAAACGGCGGGTTGAGCGGGTAACGCGCCCTCACACCTTCGCCAGACCGAGCAGCACCTCTTCCAGGATGCCGCGTACCAGTGCGATCTTGTATTCGTTCTTGCCGGGCGCGGCGGCGTCCTTCACTGCCGCCGCGGCCGCAGCTTCAATCGTGGCGGCATCGAGAGGCTGGCCCACCAGAGCCTTCTCGGCTTCCGCGCTCCTCCAGGGCACTGGCGCCACGCCGCTCAGCACCACTCTAGCGAAGCGTACATTGCCTCCGGCGAGTGCCACCGCAATGGCGGCGCCTGCCAGTGCGAAATCGAACGCGCCGCGGTCCCGCACCTTGCGGTAGGTGCTGCGCACGCCGGGCTGGGGCGCGTCCAACAGGATCTCAGTCACCAGTTCGCCGGGCTGCAGAATGTTCTCCTTGAGAATGCTCGCCTTGGGTAGCACGAAGAACGATTCCAGCGGAACGGTGCGGCGTCCCTTGGGACCGGCGATGGTCAACCGCGCGCCCAGCGCCGTCAGCGCCGCCGCCGTATCCGAAGGATGGACAATGTAACAGCCGTCCCAGCCCAGAATCGCGTGGTACTGATTCTCGCCGGTTTCCGCGAAACAGGTGTCGCCGCCCTTACGCCGGCACTGGAAGTCGCCGCGGAAGTACCAGCAGCGCGGCCTTTGGCAGAGGTTCCCGCCGAGCGTCCCCTGGTTGCGCAGTTGTGGGCTGGCTACCGCCGCCGCCGCTTCGGCCAGGGCGCGATACTGCTCACGCACCTGAGGGTTTCCGGCAAGTT